>Ga0075365_10000191_pt1 | contig 20088 bp, 17 predicted proteins | sample EndMetdeltDD1765_FD_71387 | JGI IMG/M metagenome (GOLD analysis project Ga0075365, IMG submission 71387) | Populus endosphere microbial communities from Tennessee, USA - Endosphere MetaG P. deltoides DD176-5 | ecosystem: Host-associated > Plants > Roots > Endosphere | place: USA: Tennessee... | reverse complement strand
TCACACTCTACGACGCCGAAACGGACAAGGACCTGGACGAAATCGTTGCAACGGCGAGCGCGCCGCGGACACTCTGGGTTGGTACGGGCGGCCTGGCTGCCGCGCTGGCACGGCACGTGGGCACGCCACACATGCCTGTTCCGGCATTACCCGTCCCGTTCCTGGGCCTTGTCGGCACAAATCACGAAGTCACGATGGCGCAGGTGGCCTGCTTTTCCGCCAGCCATGCGGACGCGCATATCGTCGTGGAACGCGACATCGACAAAGCGAAAAGGGATTTGGCCAAACGCATCATGAGAGGCGCGCCATCGGTTGTCACCGTCGCCGCATCGGGTGATCGCCAAATGGTGGCGGATCATATCAGCAAGGTGTTTGCCTCGCTTCTCGACGGCTTGCCAATGCCTGGAACGCTGCTCGTCACCGGCGGTGAAACATTGCGATCGGTGTGCTCCAGCCTGGGCGTCGTCGAACTCACGGTCGAGAGCGAGATCGAGCCGGGGCTTCCGATCTCCAGAATAGAAGCCGGCGTTTTCAAGGGGCTGGCCACAATCTCAAAATCTGGCGCATTCGGCGACAGCGCCCTCTTCTGCAGGCTCGCGACTCCAGCCCATCGCTGATCAAGACCGTCGCCGATCAAAGGCATAGGGGGCAGATCATTCGCGCCGGTCAAATGACGTCAAACGACGGTTCAGCAGCCCGGGGATATGGGATCGCCCCCTCGGAGCGGTTGAAAAACATGCGAATTTCCACCGCGCGGTTGATTACGAATGACCGCAAAAGAAAACTATTGCGCATTGATGGTTATAAGGATTAGAAGATGATCACAATTGACCGATTAGAGGCGTTCATGTCTGGTCCACGACTCGGCATCACAATGGGTGATCCTGCGGGCATCGGCCCCGAGATCATCGCAAAGGCATGCGCACGGCTGAAACCGCGCCTTGCCGACGGATCGTTGTCCCTTCTCATAATCGGCAGCGTCACCGCGATGCGTGCGATGGAGTCGATTTCCGGGCGCATCGAGGAGGAACAGCCGTCGGCTTCGGCCACCGGGGTTTTTCCGCCGGTAGCCATTCTCGAAGCCGGCCCCGAACGGACACCTATCGAGACAGGCGTCTTGTCGGCGGAAGGCGGGCGCCTCGCCTATCTGGCGATCGAAAAGGCCGTTCGCCTGGCGCAGGCCGGTTCAATTGCTGGTATCGTTACGGCTCCCCTCAACAAGGAAGCGCTCAATCTGGCCGGCTATCATTATGCCGGCCACACCGACATGCTGGCAGAACTGACAGGCGCCCGCGATTCCGTGATGATGCTTGCCCATGGCGATTTTCGCGTCAGCCATGTCTCGACCCATGTAGCGCTTGCCCAGGTTCCGTCGAAACTGACCGAACCTCGGTTGCGGCGGGTAATCCAGTTGACGGTCGAGGCATTGCGCGGCCTCGGCATTGCCCATCCCCGCATTGCGATCGCCGCGCTGAACCCGCACGCCGGCGAAGGCGGCATTTTCGGTCGTGAGGATATCGACATCACGACCCCGGTCGTCGCCTCCTACAAATCCACCGATTTTACGGTATTCGGACCCGTTCCCGGCGATACGGTTTTCGTCAAGCTGCGTGCCCGCCAGTATGACGCCGTGGTCGCGATGTATCACGATCAGGGCCATGTGCCGGTGAAGCTGCTCGGCTTCAACGTCGATCCCGCGACCGGTGAGTGGAAAGCGCTCTCCGGCGTCAATGTCACGCTCGGCCTTCCGATCATCCGCACCTCCGTCGACCACGGCACGGCCTTCGATATCGCCGGCAGGGGCATCGCCAATGAGGACAGTCTGGTCGAAGCGATCGAGTTCGCGGTCCAGATGGCTGCGGCGAAATCCACCCCTTAGGCGCCGGCACGCCTGCAACGCACGCAGAAGCGGATTGAACCATGGCAGTAGAAGACAAGAAATCCTATCTCATGTTGATCGACGGGAAGTTTGTCACCGGCGAAGCCGGTATGCGCCCGGTGATCAATCCGGCCAATGGCAAGGCCTTTGTCGACGTGCCCGAGGCAAGCCCGGATCAGGCTCGCCAGGCCATAGTAGCCGCCCGCAAGGCGCAGAAGGCCTGGGGGCTCAAATCACCTCTTGCCCGTGCGGCGATCATGAAGCGGATCGCGGTCCTGATCCGGCAGAACGCCCGGCATCTGGCCGAGGTGGTGGTCAGGGAACAAGGCAAACCGATCAATGAAGCAATCGGTGAAGTCGGCGGCGCGGCCGAGTTCTTCGACTACTACGCCGAGTTTGCCCGTCGCATTCAAGGTGAGATCCTGCCGTCGGACTACGCGGGAGAACAGGTCTGGATACAGCGTGTGCCGGTAGGCGTCGTCGCCGCCATTATTCCATGGAATTACCCGAGCGCTCTGGTCAGCCGCAAGGTGGCGCCGGCCATGATCGCCGGCGACACCATCGTCATCAAGCCGCATGAAGACACGCCCCTTTCGGCGCTCGAAATGGCCCGCATCTTTGTCGAAGCGGGCGTGCCGGCCGGCGTGGTGAACGTCATAACGGGACGAGGTGAAACAATCGGCGAAGTGCTCTGCACCGAACCCGGCGTCGACCTCATCACCATGACCGGAAGCGTACCGACCGGCAAGCGCATCATGGCGAATGCGTCGCGCAATCTGACGCCTGTTTCGCTGGAGCTTGGCGGCAAGGCGCCATTCATCGTCCTGGCTGATGCCGATCTCGAGCTGGCGGTTCGTTCCGCGGCCACGTCGCGCTACATGAATTGTGGACAGGTCTGCATATGCAACGAACGCACGCTCGTTCACCGTTCGATTTACGATCAGTTCGTCACACGCTTCGTGGAATTCTCCAAGTCGCTCGTCGTCGGCGATCCGATGCAGGCAAATACGGATATCGGCCCGAAAGTCAGCCGTGACGAGCTGGAAAAGGTCGAGGCGGTCCTTGCGGAAGCCGTCGCGGGCGGCGCGAGGCTTGCTCTCGCAGGCGGGCGCCCGACCAAGGCGCCTATCGATGGTGGCTACTGGCTCAATCCGACCGTGCTGACCGACGTCACGCCTGACATGCCGATAATGACGCGCGAAATCTTCGGGCCGGTCGTGCCGATCATGCCCTTCGACACTTTCGAGGAGGCGGTCAGCATCACCAATGCCAGCAACTATGGCCTGTCGGCCTATCTTTTCACCAATGATCTGGGCCGCGTCATGAACGCAGTGAACGAGGTTTCGTTCGGTGAGATCTACGTGAACCGGATTGGACCGGAAATGCTGCAGGGTTTCCATGTCGGCTTCCGCGAAAGCGGCCTGGGCGGTGACGACGGCGTGCATGGGCTCGAGAGCTACATGCGCAAGAAGACGGTCTACGTGAATTACTCGGGTGCCGCCACGGCGGCGTTGATGCCTTACGGGCGCTGAACAGCGCCCGACCAGTACGACCAGCCAGGTCGCCACCGGCCGTTGCGGCCGTTTCATCTGATCGGGAGGAATGAAATGCACTATCGTGGATTTATGGCGGCCGCCTTGGCCTTGGCGCTATCGGGATTGGCCGCATCGTCGGCGCTCGCCGATGACACCATTCCACCGGAAGCAAAAGCCCTGCTCGAGCCGCTGCCCTTGTCGCCGAGGGGCCAACCCGTCCCGGGCTTCCCGGACGGTCCGCCGGCGGTATCACCTGATGTGCTGAAATTCTCCGATCAGGACCTTGCCAAGCTCAAGGCGGGAAAATTTACCGCTGGCCTGGTGATGCACACCATGGATGCCGGCTGGCCTCAGTTGCAAGTCGCCGGAATCAGCAACACGCTCAAGGACCTGGGCATCGAAGTTGTCGGAACCACCGACGCCAAATTCCAGCCCGGGCAGCAGATCAGCGATCTGGAGCAGATGATCGCCCGCAAGCCGGACGTGATCTTCTCGATCCCGATCGATCCGAAGTCTGAGTCCGAAGCCTACAAGAAGGCGGCGGCGGCAGGCATCAAGCTGGTTTTCATGGACAACGTCCCGGTCGATATGGCGCCGGGCAAGGACTATGTGACCGTCGTCGCCTCCGACAACGAGAAGAACGCCTATTTCGCCGCGCAGGAACTTGTCGGGGCGATTGGCGGCAAGGGTGAGGTCGGCATCATCACGCTGGTTTATGACTATTACTACTCGGTCGCGGCCCGCAAGGTCGGTGCCTTGAAGGCGTTCGGTGAACATCCCGACATCAAGGTCGCCGATGTCGGCACCTTCACGGCGCCGGAGAAGGCTTACGAGGTCGCCACCGCAATGTTGACGGCGCATCCCGACATGAAGGGAATTTTCGTTGCCTGGGACACGCCCGCCCAGCAGGTCGTGGCCGCGGCAAAGACACTCGGCCGCGATATCGTCGTCACCACCAATGACATTGCCGCGGACAGCGCGCTGAACGTTGCACGCGGCGAATTTCTGGCCGTAGGCGCGCAGCGTCCCTACGACCAGGGCGTCGCCGAGGCCAAGGCAGCCGCGCTTGCATTGCTTGGACATGACGTCCCGCCATACATTTCGGTGCCGACATTGCGTGTCAAGAAGCTCGACCTTCTCAGTGCCCTCAAGGAGGTCACCAAGGAAGATGCTCCCGCCTCGGTGGTAAAAATCTGCAACGGCGAATGCTTCTAGCCACTTTTCGTCGGCGGGCCCCAGCTGCCCGCCGACGCTCACCAAGCGATCGAGAAAATCGTCATGGCCGAAGCCAAAACCTCAACGTCCCGGAACGCGATCGTAGCGATGCAGCGCATCAGCAAGTCGTTTGGCGCGAACCGTGTGTTGTCCAATGTTTCGTTCGAGGTCATGGCCGGTGAAACGCACGCGCTGCTCGGCGAGAATGGTGCGGGCAAATCGACGCTCATGAAGATCCTCATGGGAGCCTATCGAACGGACGAAGGCCGCATTCTGTTCGCCGGAGAGGACGTCACCGCCTTGTCGCTACGCGAGAGGATCGACCGCGGCATCGCAATGATCTTCCAGGAACTGAGTGTCTTGCCGAACCGCTCGGTTGCCGAAAACCTGTTCATCCTTCGCGAGCCGCTCGCCTTCGGCCTGCGCGTCGACGCCAGAAAAATGGTTCGCGATGCCCAGGCTCTGATCGAGCGGTACGCCTTCTCGCTCGATGCGTCCGCGCGTGTGGGCGATCTGGCCTTCGCCCAACGGCAGATGGTCGAGATCCTCAAGGCGATCTCGCGCGGCGCCAAGCTGCTCGTAATGGATGAGCCGACTTCGTCTCTGACCATCCACGAGGAAGAAACACTTTTCCGCACCATCGGCCAGCTCAAGCAGAACGGGATCGGTATCGTCTACATCAGCCATCGCATGGCCGATGTGCTGCGGCTTTCGGATCGCATCTCGATCATCAAGGATGGGCGACTGGTTGGCCCGCTTGACCCGGACAGCACATCCATCGAGCAGATCGCCGCGATGATGTCGCGGCCAAAGGGCGAAGCGTCGTTGCCCACCGTGGCGGCGCCTGCGAAACGCCCGCCGGCAATGCCGGTCGGGACGCCGGCTCTCGAGGTCCGCGATCTGGCCACGTCGCGCAAGCTGTCAGACGTATCGTTCTCGATCGATCCAGGCGAGATCGTCGGCCTTGCCGGGCTCGTCGGCAGCGGCCGCTCGACCTTGGGCAAGGCCTTATTCGGCATCCTCCCGGATGTATCCGGCCATATCACTGTCGCGGGAGAACCCGTTCGGCCGGGCAGCGTCAACGGGGCCATCGCTGCTGGTATCGCGCTTGTTCCCGAAGACCGTCGGCTCGAAGGGCTTGTCGGCGGGCGCTCGATCGAGGAGAACCTCTCCCTTCCCCGCCTTTCCGATTTCTCGCTGGCGGGTCCCTTTGGGCCGATGGCGAAGGCCCGGATAACCGCACTATTCCGACAATACCGCGACGACCTCAACATCCTGTGCCGCGGCCCCTTGCAGAAAGCCCAGGAGCTTTCGGGCGGCAATCAGCAGAAGATTGTCTTCGCAAAATGGCTGGCAATGAAGCCGAAGCTGTTGATCCTCGACGAGCCAACCTCCGGGGTCGACGTCAATGCCAAGCGCGATATGCGCGAGCTTGTGCGCCGCACGGCCGGCGAAGGCGTCGCCGTGCTGCTCATTTCTTCGGAACTCGAGGAACTCCTGGATCTGTCCGATCGCATTCTGGTGATGGCGCAGGGGCTGATAACCCGCAGCATCGGCAGCGCGCACGACGAGGCTGGGCTGCGCGCGTTGCTGCAGGCCGAGGCCGCCAGACAAAGCAGCGCACGCGCCCAGGGAGTTGCAGCATGAAACCGTCCTCGATGCCGATGCGCTCAGCTGCGATGGATTTCTTCCGCGATCACATCACCTATGTGATCTTTCTGGCGATCACCCTCTATTTCGTCTTGTTCGCCCCCCACTTCGCGTCGGTCTCGACCGCAAGCGCGGTTCTGCGCATCACTGCCATCGTCTCCGTGATGGCGATCGGCATGACGTTCGTCATCATCTGCGGTGAAATCGACCTGTCGGTCGGGTCCGTTGCCAGCTTCTCAGGCATGATCGGAGCCTTGCTGCTCGATCAAAGTGTCCCGACCTATGTCGCCGCGCTTCTGGTGTTGGGCGCCGGGGCCGCGATCGGAGCAGTGTCGGGCTTGCTGGTTACAAAACTGCGCATTCCATCGTTTCTCGTGACCCTTGGCATGTTGTCCATTTTTTCCGGGCTGGCGCTGACCATCACCGGCACCCGGCCAGTGTCGATCGTCGATGATGATTTTTCGAATCTGTTCTGGAACGGCAGTTTTCTGGCCGTTCAGGCACCGATCTGGTGGACGATGGTCCTTACGGCCGCCGGCTACTACCTGCTGCATCAGATGCCCTACGGCCGGCGTGTTTATGCGACCGGTGGAAATGCCGTCGCCGCGCGTTTTTCCGGCGTGCGCACGGACGGCGTCAAGATCTTCGCTTTTGTGTTGTGCGGCATGACCGCATCCCTTGCGGGCCTGATGCTCGCGGCCCGCTCCACGGCTGGCAATCCCAGCCTGGGAGCGGGTCTCGAACTGGACGTGATCGCGGCCGTGATCATAGGCGGGACAAGTCTCTTTGGCGGCTATGGATCAATCGTCGGCTCCGTCGTCGGCGCAATCTTCATAGGCATTCTCGGGTTCGGTCTTCTCGTGCTCGGTCTTTCGACCAGCATCCAGGAGGTCATCAAGGGAGCCATCATCATCATTGCCGTCTCGTTGAACCGGCGTTGAGGAGCAGACCCAATGATCGGACCACATCCACGCATTCCAGAATTCGGCCTCCGCGGCGGTAGCCGCGGCGCAGGAAAGTTCAGTTTCAGTTTGAAAACCAGCGTCGCTGGAGAAAAAGGGAGGAAAGTGAAATGACCAGACGTATGACGCTTCTGATGTTGGGTGCTCTGGCCGCATCCACCGCAATGTTCACCAGTGCTTCTGCGCAAGACACCTACAAGCCCGGCTGCTATGCTCCTGCGCCAAACAGTGCCTCGGTGATCTCCTATCCGAAGAAGGCCGGACCCTACAAAATTGCCTTGGTCAACGGATATGTCGGCAACGATTGGCGTGCCAATTCCATTCAGACCGCCAAGGCCTGGGGCGCCCGTCCCGAAATCAAATCCAAGCTGTCCGAGCTGAAGATCGTTTCGGTTGGCAACGATTCCACCGCGCAGATCTCGGCGATCGACAACTTCATCGCCGCCGGCTACGACGCCGTGATCATCAATGCCGTCAATCCCACCGCCTTCGACGCAGTGGTCAGGCGCGCCAAGCAAGCCGGTGTGGTGCTGGTGACCTATGACAATGTGCTCGACTCCGACCAGGTCGTGCAGATCAACGAAGATCAGGTCGACCTTGGCCGGATCAAGGCGCAGGCCGTGGTTGATGGCATCAAGGCCAAGAAGGGCAATGTTTCGGGTCAGGTTCTCGAAATCGACGGCGTACCGGGCAACAGTGTCGACCGTGACAACCAAGCGGGATTCAGCGAGGTCTTCTCCAAATATCCCGAGCTAAAGGTGGTCAAGGTCGAGGGCGACTGGGATGTGGGCACGGCCTCGAAAGTGACATCCGACGCCATTGCGACCAACGGCAATTTTGATGGCATTGTTGTTCAAGAGGGCTCGGTTGGCGCACTCGAGGCGATGGCCGCCGCGAAGCACCCGGTTGTCCCGGTCGGGTTCGATGCCGGCAACGGCACGCGCATGCTGGTCAACAAGGGCAAGTATCCTGGCATCACGGCTGCCCAGGCGCCGGCGCTGGCCGCTATGGCACTGGAGGCCTCGGTCGTGTTGCTGGAGGGCAATGCGCTGCCGCAGAAGGTGTTCCTGCCAATCCCCCAGAAGAACAATGCGGATCTGGCGGAAGGCAAGGATTTTTTCCCCGATCTGCCAAAGACCTTCTACACGGCCACCGGCTTTCCGCAGTGTTTCCCTGTGTTCACGCCCGATGAGCTGAAAGGCCAGACGGCCGACAACGCCAATTGAGCCATGGCCCGAACCTGGCTGGCGTTTAGGCCGGCCAGGTCGGCAGCAACGGAGCAAGCATGGCCGATCGCTATGTTGAACTGAAATCGGTGTCAAAATCCTATGGCGGCGTTCCAGCGCTGACCGCAGTGGATTTCCGCTGCGAGCCGGGACGCGTGCACGCCATTCTCGGCGAGAATGGCGCAGGCAAATCGACTTTGATGAAGTTGTTGGCAGGTGTCATCCAGCCGGACGCGGGAACGATCTCCATCGGCGGGCAGACGGTGCGCTTCTCCTCCCCGCGGGAGGCGGCCGAACAGGGCACTGTCTGCATGTTCCAAGAGCTGTCGCTGATGCCGCATCTTTCGGTTGGCGACAATATCGTGCTTGCGGCCCCGCGCACCCGGATGGGGATGATAGAGCGCAGCGTTTATCGTGAAGCGCGCGAGGCCCTGGATCTTGTCGGGGCCAAGTCGATCCCGCTTGGCGCTCGCGTTTCGGGCCTGTCCCTATCGGAACGACAGCTTGTGGAAATCGCCAAGGCCGTGTTCCGCAAACCTAAGCTTCTTATCCTTGACGAGGCGACGTCAGCGTTGACCAGCGAGCTCGTCGAAACGGTGTTCGGTGTCCTCAGAATGCTGAAGGAGCAAGGTGTCGCGATCCTCTTTATTTCGCATCGCATGCACGAGGTCGACGCCATCGCCGACCGCATATCCGTCTTCCGCAATGGCAGACATATCGAGACCTTCGACGTTGGCGCACGCACGACCGACGAGATCGTCGGCCTCATGATCGGGCGCTCGCTGGAAGAGCTCTTTCCACCGCGCCGCGCGCCTGTGCCTGACACGGCGCCGGTCGTTCTGAATGTGTCGAACGTGAGCTGGGCAAGCCAGCTTGTCGATGTATCCCTGGCTGCGCGCGCGGGCGAAATTGTCGGGCTCGGCGGTTTGGACGCACAGGGCCAGCAGCAGATCATGCATGCCGTCTTCGGTGTACTGCGCGGCGTGACGGGCCGCATCACGCTCAATGGCAAGCGATTGAATGGTCTCAAGCCGCCGAGGGTGAAACAATCCGATATCGGTCTGGCGCTCGTGCCTGAGGATCGCAAGACCGAGGGGCTGATCCCCAGCATGTCTGTTGCGCAAAACATGCGCTTGGCGGTTCTTGGGCGGGCCCCCTTCGGCCTGCTTGACCTGGACGGCAGCAGCGAGGCCCGGCTGCAGGAACTGATCGAACGCCTGGCCCTGACCTACGGTTCGCTGGACGATCCCATCGCGACGCTGTCGGGCGGCAACCAGCAGAAGGTGGTGCTGGCCAAATGGCTTGTGCTGTCGCCCAAATGTCTGCTGCTGATGGACCCTACCCGCGGCATTGACCTGCCGACCAAGGCGCAGATCTACAGGCTGCTCACGGACTTGGCGGCCGAAGGAATGGCCGTGATCTTGCAATCAACCGACTATGAAGAACTCATCCACTTGTGCGATCGGGTGTACGTCTTCTACCGGGGCAGTGTGGCCAAGGAACTGACGGGGGATCACCTGACCGCCGATGCGCTCATAGCCGCCTCGATGAACGTGCACCTTCACGCTGGAGCCCAAGCATGATGACCTGGCTTCGCCAAAATGCCAGGGAAACGATCGCCGCGCTCGCGCTGGTGATACTGTTCGCTGGCTATATCGCCATTCATCCGCGCGGCTTTTCGACCTATGTGGTTACCATCTGGTCGAACCAGGGAACGCTGCTTGGGCTCGCCGCGATCGCCCAGTTCTTTGTCGTTTTGGTCAAGGGCATAGACCTGTCGGTAGGATCAATCATCGCGCTGACCAACGTGATGGGATCCTTCCTCCTCAACGGATCTCCCACGTCGATTGCCCTTGGTATGGCGGTGGTACTCACCGTCGGGGTGGCCTGCGGACTGGTCAACGGCATCGCGGTCGTCTACGGAGGGGTGCAGCCGATCGTCACGACCCTGGCGACGGGTGGCATATTCGGCGGCATCGCCCTGCTTCTGAGGCCAACGCCTGGAGGCAGCATTGATGAGACAATGTCGGACGCGCTCACCTATGCAGTGGCGGGCATCCCGGTCTCGGCGGTCATTCTTGTCATCGTTCTCGTCATATTGCTGGTGCTTCTGCGCCGCACGGCCGTCGGCCTCGGCCTTTATGCTATCGGGTCGTCCGAACAGTCGGCCTATATGACCGGCCTTCGCGTGAACCGGCTTAAGCTCGTCGCCTATGGCAGCAGCGGCTTTGTCGCGGCTCTCGCCGGCACCTATGTCAGTATGGTTACGCTGACTGGCGATCCCAATATTGCGCCGTCCTACACGCTGAACTCGATCGCCGCCGTCGTGTTGGGCGGTGTTGCGCTAAGCGGTGGTGTTGGCAGCCCCCTCGGCGCGGTGATCGGCGCTTTGATCCTGAAGACCATCTCGTCGCTGATGTTCTTCTCCGGCCTGCCACCATTGGCGCAACCGTTCTTCGAGGGATTGATCCTCGCAACTGCAATTGCACTCGGCGCGCTCGGCGTTTTCCAGGTGCGCAGCCGGCTTGAGTTGTACCGCTGATGACTGATGCAACCGAGCGAACCGTCACCTCCCGCTGGCTCAACCGGGACCGCGTATCGGTGCTGCTGATCGCGCTGGGCTGCGTCGCTCTGCTGTTGGGCGGCTCCCTCTTGTATCCCGGCTTCCTGAAACCTGGCTACATCCTACAACAGCTTCAGATCGCCGCCTTTCTTGGCATCATCGCCACCGGTGCCATGCTGGTGATCCTGCTCGGCGAGATCGACCTTTCGGTACCGTGGACCATTACCGGCACGGCGATCGTCGTCATCTCGGCCTCCGGCAGCTCCAATCCCCTGGTCGCCAGCCTGGCAATTCCCCTGGGCCTATGCCTTGGCATTGCAGTCGGGCTCTTGAACGCCATCGGTGTTGCTGTCTTTCGCGTGCCTGCGATGGTCTGGACGCTGGCCGTCAACGCCATGCTGCTTGGCGCTGCGGTTTTCTACACGGGCAACAGCCGTCCCAACGGTGAGGTCCCCTGGCTGGCGACGCAGGCGGCGACCGGCCGGACCTTCGGCATCCCCAATGCTTTTCTCGTTTGGCTGGTGGTCGCCGCGATCACCGTCTGGGTTCTCAAACGGACCGTTTATGGAAACTATCTCTACGCACTGGGCAATTCGCGACGTGCCGTGTTTCTTGCCGGGGCGCGGGTTCGTCTGGTGATGGTGGCGACTTTCGTCCTTGCCGGGGTGTTTTCCAGTTTCGGCGCCATCCTCCTGCTGGGCTACACCAATCAGGCCTATCAGGGCATGGGGGACCCCTATCTCATGCCGGTAATCTCGGCCGTGGTGATTGGGGGGACCTCGATTCAGGGCGGCCGAGGGAACTATATCGGCACATTCGCCGGCGCGATCTTCATCACGCTTCTGTCGTCGATCCTGTCGGTTATGCAAATGCCCCCTGCAGCGCGCGAGATGATCTTCGGCGCGATCATCCTGGTCATGCTGCTGGTCCACGGTCTCACCAACAAGAAGGAAGGCGTCTGAAAGCCAATGGCGGTCAGCGATGCGCAGCATTCTCGCGACATTGAAATGTTCCATCAGGCCGAGTGCAAGCCCAAACGGCCGGTCGGCTGGCAAGGCAAACCCTAGCAAGCAAGGCCTGTCAAAATGACATACTACGAGGTTCTTGATGATCGCTTCCAGGATTTCATTATCTCTCTGTGCAGGCTCGAAAAACTCCATACTGGAATGCGCTGGGCCGAAGGGCCAGTGTACTTCGCCGACGGCCGCTTTCTGCTCTTCAGCGACATTCCCAACAACAGGATGCTGAAGTGGGATGAAGTGACGGAGACTGTTTCCGTTTTCCGCCATCCTTCGAATTTCTCCAACGGCAATACGCGCGACCGGCAAGGACGCCTGGTCAGCTGCGAACATGGGCAGCGGCGCGTCACGCGCACCGAGTACGACGGCAGCATCACGATCCTGGCCGATCGGCTCGAGGGCAAACGTCTCAATTCTCCCAACGATGTCGTGGTCAAATCCGACGATACTGTCTGGTTCACCGATCCGCCCTACGGCATCCTGAGCAACTATGAGGGCTACAAAGCACCCAGTGAGATCGGGGCCTGCAACGTCTACCGCCTTGATCCCAAGTCAGGTGCGCTGACGGTGGCAGCTGGCGACTTCGACAAGCCGAACGGCCTCGCCTTCTCCCCGGACGAGGGACGTCTCTACATCGCCGACAGCGGCCGTTCCCACGGCCGGGATAAACCGCACCATATCCGTTGCTTTGACGTGGGCGAAGACGGTCGCCTTTCGAATGGTTACATCTTTGCCGAGATCGATCCCGGCATCCCTGATGGTTTTCGGATCGATGTCGACGGCAACCTATGGGTGTCAGCTGGCGACGGCGTGCACTGCTTTGCGTCGGACGGCACGCTTCTTGGCAAGATTCTTGTCCCTGAGACTGTCGCCAATGTCTGCTTTGGCGGACCTCATCGAAATCGCCTGTTCATCGCCGCCAGCAGCTCGCTCTATGCCGTCTATCTCAACACAACAGGATTACAGTTCTGCTGAGCAAGGAAGATTCCATCCGCGCGGCGCCTGATCTCGTCAAGCAGCATGACCATCGGGCCTATCGCCACCTAAGGGATGGCGGACGTGTCATTACGATCGGCAGCAATGTCGCGATCCGTGCCGGTTCCGCCGGCGTCAGCGCCTACCAGATGAGCAAGGGTGCGGTCGCGGCTCTGGTTAAGGGCGTCGCGCATGATCTCGCGCCGCGCCGCGGTACGGTCAACAACATCCAGCCCGGCGCGATCGGGACGGACATGATCCCCGACCACGGGGCGGCTGCAGGTGGCACCATCCTCAAGCGCACCGGCACGCCCGAAGAGGTCGCCGGGCTCATCTCATACCTCGCCCGCGATGAAGCGGCCTTTGTAACCGGCACCGGCATCACGATGGACGGCAGTTACGTCCTTTGAACACTCGGGGCCGTGCTGGCGCGGCAGTTCCGAAACGCGTCAGCAGGGCTTCGATCAGATTACAGGAGCGCTGCATGGTCACTGTCACGCTAATCTTGCCGAGTGTGCCCAGCACGACGTAAATTTCGCGTTCTTCAGGTCCGTCACCTTCTTCTCACGTGTTGAGACGGAATTCTGATCCCTCTGGCCACGCAGGCTGAGCGACGTTTTTCGCGTTGGCTTGGCTGGTTTGCCGGTTGAAGAAAATGCCCGGCGAGCAGCATCTGGCCCACGTGTCCTAGCAGCGCGGGTGCGGCCAGGATTGTCCCGCGTATGTGGTTAGGCCTGGTGAATCGCTCCGGGCTGTTGCCGCTGGGTTACAGCCTACAACGGGAGGCGGTAGTAGGAGTATCCAGCGCTAGGTTCCTGGCTCTCTCTGGCGGGGGCATCTGGGAAACGGCGTAGTACGAGGAAATTGCCCGTCGACTTCGGTCGGCGGGCTTTTCATGTTCGATCAGTAGTGAAAATGAGCCGGAGCGTCTTCGTAGCGTCAGGGTGATATGGCCAGAAAACTGACGCTTGTGTCTCGTATCACACCGGGTAGTCATGGCGACACGTAGGCCAGACCGGCGAGGATCAGTGGTAGTAGATGCCGCCGTCGACGTTGAGCGACTGGCCGGTGACGAAGGCCGACAGATCCGAGGCGAAGAACAGCACCGGCCCGACGACATCTTCCGGTGCGCCGAGGCGCTTCAGCGCCGCGACATCTTCCCAATGGCGGATCGCCGCCTCGCTGCCGAGGTTGTTCTTGCCCATCTCGGTCAGGATGATGCCGGGGCAGATGGCATTGACGGTGACTCCGTCCATGCCGACTTCCTGCGCCAGCACGCGGGTGAGCGTGATCACCACCGATTTGGTCGCCGCGTAATGACCTTGCGTCGGCACCCCCTGGCGGCCGGCGATCGATGCGATGTTGATCACCCTGCCCGATCTCCTGGCGCGCATATGCGGCAGCACGGCCTGGCACATCATCAGCACGCCTTTGGCATTGATGTCGAAATGCGCGTCCCAGCTGGTCTCGTCGAGGTCCTGGAGCAGGCTGGGCTTCAGGATGCCGGCATTGTTGACCAGCACGTCGATGCGGCCTGCCGCCGCAAGCAGCGCCTGCGCCATCGCCTCGATCTCGCGCTTCTTGCTGACATCCATCGTATAGACATAGGCCTTGCGGCCGGCGGCCTCGATCTCGGCCTTGGTCACGGCAAGCTCAGCCGCCTGCGACGGCAGGTCGGTGACGGCGACGTCGAAGCCCGCTTCAGCCAGCCCTTTCGCGAGAGCCCTGCCGATGCCCCGGCTGGCGCCGGTGACGAGAGCCGTCTTGCCCTTGGCTTCAGGAAGAATGGTCATGCTGCTTGCACCTTTGATGTCTTGACCGGCAGCGAGTTCATCGCCGAGACCGTGTCGTCGAATGAAACGAGTTTGCCGTCGGAGCCGAGGCCCATGGCCACCTTGGCGGCGACGGCGGTTGCGAAGCGCGCCGACTGTCTGAGGTCCCAGCCCTTGATGATGCCGACGATGATCCCAGCGGTGAAGGAGTCACCGCAGCCCGTGGTGTCGAAGACCTCGACGTCGAAGGCCGGCAGGTGGAAATCCTCACCATGCTGCGGCGAGACATGGACGCCGTCAGCGCCGAGCGTGATGATGCAGTTCTTCACGCCCCTTGCCTTGAAGAAGGCGGCAACGCGGGCCGGGTCGCGGTCATGCGCCATCTCGCCGGCCTCGTCGATGCTGGGCACGAAATAGTCGATGTAAGGCAGGCACGGCTCGACCAGCTTCCACGTCGCCGGCGTCGCCTGGATGAGATCGAAAGTGGTGATGCGGCCGAGTTCCTTGGCGCGCTTTAGAAGCTTGACCGTCGGCTCGCCATCAAAGCGCTTCAGCAGGCCTGTACCGCCGACATGGACGATGGTGGCGTCAAGCGCGGCATCGAGATCGGCATCGGCGACCTCGAACAAGGTCGCGGTGCCCGGCACATGCAAGGCCGGTCGCTCGCCGTTCGGCCGCACCGGCAGTATGGTGGAAGAGGTCTGAACGCGGCCGTCGCGCCGGACAAGGCTCGTCTCCAACCCGTACTTCCCGAGCTTGGCGAGGAACCAGTCGCCCATGTCGTCGGTGCCAAGCGTCGTGACGGCGCGTGTCTTCATCCCGAGGATGGCGCAGTCCATGCCGGTGGCCCCGGCGGTGCCGGCGACCGTCATGCGGATCTCTTCGATGAAGTCGGCACGCCCGCCTTCGGGGATGCGCGACACCGGCCGGCCGAGAATGTCGAGGACGTAGAAGCCGATCGAGCTGACGTCGAATTGTGGCATGGGAGACGACCCTTTCGAACTCAATGCGAGGCGCGGCGCAGGCCGAAGCTTGCGGCCAGCACCAGGAAGACGAGCACGCCGATGCCGACCTGCTGCCAGTAAAAATTCCAGCCGACCAGCAGCAGCCCGTTCTTGACGATGGCAAGCAGCAGCACGCCGAGCAGCGTGCCGATCACCGAGGGCTTGCGCTCGCGGCTGAGCGTCGTGCCGATGAAGGTGGCGCCGATGGCGTCGAGCAGGAAGGCGTTGCCGGACAGCGGCACGTAGGACTTCACCGTCGCCGACAGCAGGATGCCGGTCACGCCGGCAAGCAGCGCGCACAGCACATGAACCATGGAAAGCTCGCGCGGCACGCGAATGCCGGAATACCAGGCCACACCGGGCTGCGCGCCCATCGCCTGCACATAGCGGCCGAAGACCGAACGGTGTAGGAGAACATGGACCGCAACGGCCACGACGACAAGCACGATCACCGGCGTCGGCACGCCGAACAAATCGGTGCGGGCAATGGCGTTGAACTGGTCAGCGGCATAGCCGCTTGTGAGATAGATCGGCTGGCCGCCGCTGGTGGCAAGCTGCTGCGTGCTCTGACCGATGAACAGCACGCCGAGCGTTGCAAGGAACGGGCTGATGTTCAGCCTGGTGATGAGGATGGCGTTGAGGATGCCGACGATCAGCGCCGCGCCCAATCCGCCGCCGACGCCGACCACGCCGCTATAGCCGGTGGCAAGCAGCATCACGAAGACCATGCTGGCCATGTCTACGGAGACGCCGACGGAGAGATCGATGCCACCCGACGAGATGACGATGGTCAGCCCCAGCGCCACGATCGCCAGCATGACGACATTGTTGACCAGCACGTTGAAGAGGTTCGCCGGCGTCAAGAAGGTCGGGCTCGCCACGGCGAAGAAGATGACGATCGCCGCGAAGGCAATAAGCACGCTGTATTTGGCGAGGAAGGCGCGCAGGTTCATCTTGGAGCTGTCATTGGCCGAGACGCTCATCGTGAACCCTCCGAACCGCGGGCAAAGGATGTGATGGCGACCACCAGCAGGATCAGCGCACCCTGCACGCCATTGACCCAGTAGCTGGAGACGTTGAGCAGCTGGAAGCCATTGGCGAGCAAGCCGATGAACAGCACGCTGAGCAGCGTGCCGCCCATGGTCGGCACGAAGCGGCGGGAAAAGACGGTGCCCAACAGTGCCGCCGCCAGCACCGACAGAAGCAGTTCGCCGGAACCGGGCGTGCTGGCTGACAGGCGCGAGACGGTGAGCACACTTGCCACCGCCGCGCAGAAGCCGCTCAGCACGTAGGTGAAGGAGACATAGAAGGGCACGCTGAGACCGGCCGCGCGCGCTGCTTCGGGATGGCCGCCGACCGCGTAGAGCCGCAGCCCAAACGCCGTGCCATGGATGATGGCGATGATGATCGCAGAGAACACGATCAACGCCCAGGCGAGTGCTGAGATGCCGAGGAAGCTGCCTGAGACCAGAAAGCCGAGCAGCGGGGAGGATGCGCCGACAACCGTGTTCTGGGTGAGCGTAAGTTCCATGCCGGCCGCGACGTTGAGCACGGCAAGCGTCGCCAGCAGCGGCAGGATGCCAAGACCGACAACGGCAAGGGCGTTCAGCGCGCCAACCGCCATGCCGACGGCGATGGCCGCGAGCACGGACAGGAAGTCGCCATAGCCCATCGACAACAGCGTCGCGTAGACAGCCGCGCATAGCCCCATATTGGCGGCGATCGACAGGTCTATGCCGCCTTCGGTGACATCGGAGCCGCCGCCAATGATGACGGACGTCATGCCATAGGCGAGCACGCCCAGGATCGCCGACTGCTCGACGACATTGATGAGGTTGAAGGTCGAGGTGAAGCCCGGCGCGAAGACGACGAAATAGGCCATGATCGCGGCGAAGGCGGCAATCGCGCCGAGCCGCACGACGAGGGTGGCGAAGCGCCGGCCGGCACTTTTGCCGGTGGTGCGGGTTTCATCGGACGCGCCGGCCTCAGTGTGGAGAGTTGTCGCGCTCATGCCGCCATTCCATCAGCGTTCGAGCGGGCGCCTGAAGAGGCCGCGAGCAACGCGTCGCTGTTCATCGACGGGCCGGAGAAGGTACCGGCAAGCCGGCCGCGATAAACAACCAGCACCCTGTCGCAGACGCCGACCAGTTCGAGCAGGTCGGACGACAGAAGCAGGATCGCCGCGCCCTCGCCCGACAGCCGGTTCAACAGATTGTAGATCTCGACCTTGGCGCCGACATCGACGGCCACCGTCGGCTCGTCCAGAACATAGACACGCGACTGGCAGCTCAGCCACTTGGCGATCGCCACCTTTTGCTGGTTGCCGCCGGAGAGTTCGCGCACCAGCGCGTCGCGATGCGGCGTCTTGATCGACAATTCCTTGATCAGTCCGTCGACCGCCTGGTTCTCGCTGTTGCGGCTGACCAGCCCGCTCTTCGAATAGCGGCGCAGGCTGGCCAGCGAAATATTCTCGCGTACCGACAGGCCAAGCGCCACGCCATGCGCGCGGCGATCCTCCGGCAGCATGGCGATGCCGTCGCGTACCGCCTTGACCGGCGTCGACAGCGCGAGTTGCTTGCCCTCGACCGTGATCGAGCCGCCGTCGGCGGTCTTGAGGCCGAACAGGCATTGTACGATCTCCTTGGCACCGGATCCGAGCAGGCCGGTGAGGCCGACGATCTCGCCGGCGCGAACATTGAAGCCGATGTTTTCGAAACCGCCGCCGAGGCGCAGATTGGCGACTTCGAGCACCGGCGCGCCCAACGTGACAGAACGCTTGGGAAACATCTCGCCGACATCGCGGGCGATCATCATCGAGATGATCGCATCGATCGATGTCTCGCGCGGGTCGACTGTGCCTACATCGGTGCCGTTGCGCATCACCGTGACACGGTCGCAGAGCTTTTCGATCTCCTGCATGTAGTGGGAAATGAAGACCACGGCGATACCGTCGTCGCGCAGCCGGCGCAGCACGTCGAACAGGCTGTCGACCTCGCGCTTCACCAAGGCCGCCGTCGGCTCGTCGAGCACCAGCACCGAGGCTTTCTGCGCCAGCGCCCGGGTGATCTGCACGACTTTCTGCTGTGCCGTGGTCAGGTCCTTGACCAGGGTTCCCGCCGGCAATTCCATGCCGAAGAACCGCTTCAACAGATCGGCCGCCTTGCGCTCCATGGCGCGGCGGCTGACGAACGGCCCGAAGCCGATTTCGTGGCCGAGGAACACCGCCTCGCCGACCGTCGCGGTCGGCACCAGCAGCCTGTCCTGATGGATGAAATGCACGCCGAGCTTTTCGACCGATGCCGGCGACAGCGAGGTCACGGTCTCGCCATTGATGACGATGGTGCCGCTGTCCGGCTTGATGATGCCGGCCAGCACCTTGATGATCGTCGACTTGCCGGCGCCGTTCTGGCCGACAAGGCCGAGGATCGAGCCGCGCGCAATCTGAAGGTTCGCGTTCTCCAGCGCACGCACCGGGCCGAACCGCTTCGATATGTCCGTCATCGATACAGCAATTTCACGCTTTGCTGTCTGCATGGCCGTCAATCCTGGTTGATGATGGCGGGCAGCCACAAAGGCTTGGCTGCCCGCCGTTACGCTCAGCCTATTTAACGCCTGCCTTCTCGGCCGCGTCGAGGAAGGGTTTTCCCTTTTCGGCGGCATTTTCCTTGTTGATCAGCACCGCGGGCACGAAGGTGAAGGGCGCCACCTTCTGGCCGGCAAGATATCTGGCGGCATTGTCAACCGAAGTCTTGCCGATTTCATAGGGCTGCTGCGCTGCCACGGCACCGGCGGACGACTTCGAATCCATCACCATCTTGATGACTTCCGGGCTGCCGTCGATGCCGTAGGTCTTGACCTCGTTGCGGCCGGCCGCCTCGACCGCCTGCGTGGCGCCGATCTGCGGCACGTCCCAGCAGGCCCACACTGCGCCGATCGAACCCTTCTCGGGCGACTTGGTCAGCATGTCGGTGACGTTGGAATAGGCGCTCTGCACGGTGTTCGGGATGACGTCGCGTAGTTCCGGTTCGACGATCTTCACGTCGGGAAACGAGGTCAGCACATATTTCAGCTGGTCGTAGCGGATCTTGCAGACCGGCACGCTGTAGAAGCCGTTGAAGACCAGCACATTGCCCTTGCCGCCCATGTCGGCGACCATCTGCAGCGCGATTTCGGCGCCGATATTGTAGTTGTTGGAGGTGGTGTTGTTGATGGCGTGCGGTGTCGCGGTGTCGACGGTGAACAGCGGGATGCCGGCATCGCGGATCTTCTGCAGCCACGGGTTCAGCAC
>Ga0075365_10000190_pt1 | contig 20091 bp, 17 predicted proteins | sample EndMetdeltDD1765_FD_71387 | JGI IMG/M metagenome (GOLD analysis project Ga0075365, IMG submission 71387) | Populus endosphere microbial communities from Tennessee, USA - Endosphere MetaG P. deltoides DD176-5 | ecosystem: Host-associated > Plants > Roots > Endosphere | place: USA: Tennessee... | reverse complement strand
GCCTCCGCGCGGAGGCCGAGCAGGCCCAGGCCGATGCGGTCGCGGCGGTGCGCGCGGAGGTCGAGAAGGACGCCCAGGAGCGCATCGCGGCCGTCACCGCCGAGCTGAATGCCGAGCGCGCCGAGCGTGCACGGACCGTCGCCGCGGCCGAGCGCCGGGTCCAGGAGGCCGAGGAACGCTCCCGCGCAGCGGAGAGCGCCGCCGCCGCGACCGCGGTCGAGGCGCGCACCGCGGCGTCGGAGTGGCTTCGGGGCCAGGTGGATGCGCTGCGCCAGGAGGGCGACACGAAGGCGCGCCAGCAGGCGCGCGAGGCCGCCGCCGAAGCCGAGCAGAGGGCCGCCGAGCGCACCGAGGCCCAACTCGCCCAGCAGGCCGACCGCCTTCGGGCCGAGGCCGACGCCAGGGTGGCGAAGGAGGTCGCGACGGCTCGGGAGGGCGCCGAGCGCGAGGCCCGCGAGAACTACCGCATCCGCGAAGAGGAGATCGAGCGCGCGAAGGCCGCGATCGAGGGCGAGCTCGCCGCCACGCGGCGCCAGCTCGACGAGGCCCACGACCGGGCGCTCGCGGCGGAGCGCCGCGCGACCCAGATCGAGACCGAGACCGCCCGCGAGGTCGAGCGCGAGCGCGAACTGCGCTTCAAGGCCATCGAGGGCCGCATCGGCGAGGTGACGGACATGGCGAGCGGAGCGACCGAGCGCGCCCGCGCCACCGACGTCGGCTCCTCACCGGCCCCGGCGCCCCCACCGCCGCCCCCCGCGGAGGCCGACGAGCCGGAGCCGGAGCCCAGACCTCGGGCGCCGCGTGACCGCAGCTCCCGCGCGCCCAAGGCGGACGCCGACGAGACGGAGTCCGACCCGGTCCCCACCATCACCGGGACCGTCAGCCTCTCGAGCGCGACCTTCGACGACCTCCGGGGAATCGGACTGTCCGTGACCCAGGCGAAGCGGGTGATCGACTTCCGGGAGCGCCTCGGCGGGTTCGACTCGGTCGACGACCTCGACTACGTCCCGGGCTTCCCGAAGACCCTCCTGGTCGAGCTGAAGAGCCGGGTCACGCTCTAGCCGCTAGGCCGCAAGCGCCGGCCACCGGTCGCGGTGGCGCCCGGCGAAGGACGCCGCGGGCTCGATCGGCGCGATGGGCGCATGGCGATCCGAGCCCGCCGCCTCGATCGTCGCCAGCACCGAGTCCCCGAGGGCGCCGACGTCATACCCTCCCTCCAGGCAGATCAGCAGCGGGACGTCGAGATCGCCGGCGACGTCGCGCATGCTCGCGGTCATGTCGGCGAACCCCTCGGTGTCGACGTCGCACTCGGCCAGCGGATCGTCGCGGTGAGCGTCAAAGCCGGCCGAGATCGCGACGAGGCCGGGCCGGTAGTCGCGGGCGATCGGTGCCACCACGTGCTGGACGAGCGACAGGAACTCCTCCGACCCGGAGCCGGGCGGCACCGGCAGGTTGACCGTGAACCCCTCCCCCGCGCCAGTACCCACGTAGTCGGCGGGCCCGGTGCCCGGATAGAGCGGCCACTGGTGAATGCTCGAGTAGAGGACCTCGTCGGAGCCGGCGAAGATCGCCTCGGTTCCATTGCCGTGGTGGACGTCCCAGTCGAGGACCAGGACTCGCTCCACGCCCAACTCCTGGATCGCGTGCGCGGCGGCGACGCCGAGGTTGTTGAACAGGCAGAAGCCCATCGCCCGCGCGGCCTCCGCGTGGTGGCCCGGCGGCCGCAGCCCGCAGAACGCGAAGGAGTCCTCGCCGGCCAGGAGCCGCTCGACCGCGTTGACCGCTCCCCCGGCGGCGTGCAGCGCCGCTTCGAAAGAGCCCTCGCTGCCGATCGTGTCGACATCGATCATGCCTCCACCGCGAGCCGAGAAGTCCTCGATCGCCGTGATGTGCTCCGGGGTGTGGACCCGGACGAGCTGCTCCCGGGTCGCCGCCGGAGCCTGGATGCGCTCGAGCCCCGGCCACCCCGCTGCCTCGAGCCTGGCCTCGATCGCGCGGATGCGAGACGCGTTCTCGGGATGGGCACCGGTGTCGTGCTCGAGCGAGCTCGGATGTGAGAGATAGAGCCCCACGCTTCGCGGATACCGTACCCACGCCTTGATGGGTGCAACCGAGAACGGCCCCGCGACCGTCGATACGGACGTCGCGGTGATCGGCGCCGGAGCGGCCGGACTGTACGTCGCGCTGCGCGCTGCCGAGCACGGCGCGCGGGTCACCCTGGTGGCACGTAAGCCGCTCGCCGAGAGCGCGAGCTACTGGGCTCAGGGCGGTCTGGCGGCGGCACTCGCCGCCGACGACTCCCCCGCGCGCCACGCCCAGGACACGCTCAACGCGGGCCGCGGACTTTGCCGTACCGCGGCGGTCGAGGTTCTCACGAGCGAGGCACCGGGCGCGGTGGCCGAGCTCCGCGAGCGCGGGGTGCGATTCGACCTCGACCCCGGCGCGGGGGCGCCCGACTCGGGCCCGGGCGCCGGCCTGTCGCTGGCACTCGAGGGCGGTCATTCCGCCCGGCGCATCGTCCACGCGGGCGGCGCCCGCACCGGGCGGGCGATCACCGGGAGGCTGGCGGAGCTGGCCGGGGCGAGCGAGCGGATCGACGTGATGGAGGAGACCTCGGCGCTGGCGTTGTGGAGCGACGGCAACGTCTGCGCCGGCGTCGTCACCGACGCCGGCGCGATCGCCGCTCGCGCGACGGTGCTCGCGACGGGCGGGGGCGCCGCGCTCTGGCGGCGGACGACCAACCCCTGGGGCGCGATCGGAGCCGGGGCGGTGCTCGCTCATGCCGCCGGGGCGGCGCTGGCCGACCTCGAGTTCTGCCAGTTCCACCCGACCGCGCTGGCGCTGCCGGGCTCCGAGCACGACGGCGCCCTGCTGACCGAAGCGCTCCGCGGCGAGGGCGCCGAGCTGCTCGACGCCTCCGGGACCAGGTTCACCGACGAGCTCGCCCCCCGTGACCAGGTGACCGCGGCGATCCTCGACCGGATGGAGGCCGACGACTCCGACCACGTGGTCCTCGACCTGCGCTCGATCTCCGAGGACCGTTTCCCGAACGTCTTCGCCGCCTGCCGGGCGGCCGGGCTCAACCCGGAGGGCGGACCCGTCCCGGTGGCCCCCGCGGCGCACTACCTGATGGGCGGCGTCCTCTGCGACCTGAACGGCGCCACGACGCTCCCGGGCCTCTACGCCGTGGGCGAGTGCGCGTGCAGCGGTGTCCACGGAGCCAACCGCCTGGCGTCCAACTCGCTCAGCGAGTGCTTCGTCTTCGGCGCCCGCGCCGCGACCGCCGCCGCAGAGGCGAGCCCGCCCGACGCGCGACCGCCACTGCCGACCTGGAGCTTCGAGCCCCCTACCGCCGAGACGCGCGAGGCGGTCTGGCGCCACGCCGGCCCGCAGCGCAACGCGGAGTCGCTCGAGCCCCTCCTCGACGACCCCTATCCACTCGCGCGCCTGATCGCGCGGTCGGCGCTCGAGCGGCGCGAGTCCCGCGGCCCGCACCGGCGAACGGACCATCCGCTCCAGGACCCGGACCTCGACGCCGTGCACGTCGTGGTCGAGGCGGACGAGTCGCTGCGCAGCGAGCGCTGGCCCTAGCCCGCGAAGTTCCTGTCTTTGAACAGTTCGGCCAGTGAACCCGGCCCGGAGCCGAGGCAGCCCCCGGTCCGTGCGTGCGCCGTTGTACGAACCGGCGATGGCAAACAGATCGTGGCTCCCAGCTGTCCGAAGGCCCTTAACACGTGCTTAATCCGAGGCCTCTTGCGCTTAAACGCACATTGGGATAGTGCCGCCCGCCTCAAGGACGCTCACCAGCACGGAACGCCCGGGGCATGGAAACGGAACGGAAACCAACAGGGGGTCGAGAAGAGGATGTATCGATTCAGCCGCTCTATGTACCGCGAGCTTGGACCGCGGGTCGTCGAGGACGACTGGGATTCCACCCAGTGCCGCAACAAGCAGAAGGTCCTGGACGCCTGCGAGGCCGCGATTCGCCGCCTCACCTATGACCGGCGTTACTTCGCGCGTCCCGCGCGCTCACTCTTCACCGAGGTGCGCCCGTACTTCACGATGCAGGACCAGCTGTTTGTCTGGCGCGTGATCGAGAGAAACCTTCATCTCGCGACCGAGTTCCTCGAGCAGCTTCCCGAGGGTGTCGGCCTCGACGGTCAGCCGCCGCAGTGTCAGGCCCACACCAGGAAGGGCACGCCCTGCCAGCGCACGCCGCTGCCGGGTCGCGACTACTGCCCCTCGCACAAGCATCTCGAGGAGACGTTCGAGAGCGCGGAGATTCCGGAGGCCGCCGAGGCGGTCGACCGCGAGCTCGAGTCACTCGCCACGGCGTAGCCCGGGACAGACGGAGAGATCCGACGCCGAAGGACCCCGGGGATGGCCGGGGTCCTTCTGTGTTCGGCTTCGCAACTGCTCATAGGCTTCGAGCATGCTGCTCGGGGTCGACGTGGGCGGGACGTTCACCGACGCCGTCGTCTTCGACGGGACCGAGCTGCACACCGCGAAGGCGCCGTCCACGCCGGATGACGTCTCCCGCGGCGTCCTCGCCGCGGTCGAAGCTGCGCTCGACCGGGTGGGCGCAGCCGCCTCCGACGTGGAGGTCTTCGCCCACGGCATGACGGTGGGCACCAATGCGCTGCTGACCGAGAGCGGCGCGCGGACCGCCCTTGTGGCGACCGACGGGTTCACGGACGTGTTGGAGGTCGCGCGCCAGAACCGGCCCGACCTCTACCGGCTCTGCGCCGCGAAGCCGACGCCGCTGGTCCCGCCCGAGCGCAGGGTCGGGGCCCGGGAGCGAATCGGTCCGCGGGGCGAGATCGAGCCGCTCGCCGACGGCGAGGTGGAGCGCATCACGGGCGCGATCCGCGACGCGGGCGCAGAGTCGGTGGCGGTGTGCCTCCTGTTCTCCTATCTCGACCACCGTCACGAGCAGGCGATCGCCGAGCGGCTCCGGACGGAGCTTCCGGACGTGCACGTCTCGGCATCGCACGAGATCCTGCCGCAGTTCAGGGAGTACGAGCGCACCTCGACGACGGTCGTCGACGCGTACCTCTCGCCGCTTCTCGGTCGCTATCTCGAGCGGCTTGCGATGTCGTGCGACGAGATGGGTCTCCCCTCTCCGCTGATCATGAAGTCCTCCGGCGGCGTGGCGCCGAGCGCCGAGGCCGCGCGCGCCGGCGCCTGGAGCGTGCTGTCCGGCCCGGCCGGCGGAGCGGTCGGCGCGGCCCTCGTCGCCGGCCTGTCGGGCGACGGGGACGCCGTCGGGATCGACATGGGCGGCACCTCGTGCGACGTCTGCGTGGTCGAAGGCGGACGGGTCCGGCGCACGGACTCGCGCGAGATCTCCGGCCGCGTGATCCAGCTGCCGATGGTCGACGTCCACACGGTCGGCGCGGGCGGAGGCTCGATCGGCTGGCGCGACCACGGCGGGGCACTGAGGGTCGGCCCCCGGTCCGCGGGCGCCGACCCCGGCCCGGCGTGCTACGGCAGGGGCGGGACGGAGCCGACGGTGACCGACGCGAACCTCCTCCTGGGCTACCTCGACGCGTCCTCGACCCTCGCGGGCGGCGTCGACCTCGGCGTCGACGCCGCCACCGCGGCGGTGGAGGGGCTCGCCTCCGAGCTCGGATTGGAGACCCTCGAGACGGCGGAGGGCATCGTGCGGGTCGCGAACCAGGAGATGATCCGTGCCCTTCGGGTGGTCACCGTGGATCGGGGCATCGACCCGCGCGACTTCGCGCTCATGCCGTTCGGGGGCGCCGGGCCGATGCACGCCGCCGCGCTCGCGGACGAGCTCGGCATGAAGCGCCTCCTCTGCCCCCGCGCGAGCGGCGTCCTGTCGGCGCTGGGCCTGATCGCGTCGGACCGCCGGCGCGACACGGCCCGGACCGTGATGCTCACCGGGGACGACCTGACGGCCGACCGCGTCGCCGCCGAGGTGGGCGCGCTCAGGGAGTCGCTGGCCGCGGGGCTCGGGGACGCGGACGCGGAGGTGACGTACGAGCTCCGCTACGCCGGGCAGGCCTTCGAGCTCCCGGTCTCGGGCTCCGAGCACCCTGACCCCGACGACCTCGCGGAGCGATTCGCCGACGCGCACGAGCGGCGCTACGGCTATCGCGACCCGGACTCGCCGGTGGAGCTGGTCAACATCCGTCTCGCCCTGGCGGTGCCGGGCCCATCCCCGACGCCGCGCGCGGCGGCCGACGGAGGGGTTGAGCGCGGTGCCAGGCGCGCGCTCTTCGCCGGCGAGTGGACGGAGACGGCCGTGCTCCGTGGGGAGCCCGAGGCCGGCCTCGAGACGGAGGGGCCTTGCATCTTCGAGCTCCCGGAGGCAACCCTGGTGCTTCCGCCGGGATGGACCGCCAGCGTCGACGCGCACGGCACGCTCGCCGCGGAGCGAGCCGGATGAGCGCCGGGCGCCGAGATGAGGGCGGGCTCGACCCGGTCAGCCTCCAGGTGCTGGTGGGGGCGCTGCGGGCCGCCTGCGACGAGATGGGCGCCGTCCTGATCCGCTCGGCGCATTCGGCCAACATCAAGGAGCGCCACGACTGCTCCACCGCCCTCTTCGACGCCGGCGGCGAGCTCGTCATGCAGGCCGAGCACATCCCGGTCCACCTCGGATCGATGCCCGATGCGGTGGCGGCGGTGCTCGACGAGGAGCACCGGCCGGGGGTCATGTGGATCCTCAACGACCCGTACCGGGGCGGGACGCACCTGCCGGATGTCACCCTGATCTCGCCGATCTTCGACCCGGACGAGGCCGATTCCGGCCGGCCCCTGGGCTTCGCCGCGAGCCGCGCCCATCACGCGGACATCGGGGGACCGACGCCCGGCGGCATGCCGGCCGACTCCCGGCGCCTGGAGGACGAGGGCGTGGTCATCCCCCCGACGATGGCGACCGACGAGGTGCTCGAGAGCCTCGCGCACGAGATGCGGAACCCCTCGCAGCGGCTCGCCGACCTGCGTGCGCAGCGCGCCGCGAACCTCACGGGCGAGCGAAGGCTGCTGGAGCTCCTGGAGCGAAACGGCGCGGACATGCTCCGCGGGGGGATGGCGGAGATCCTCGATTACGCCGAGCGGCGCACCCGCGCGAGCCTCGCGGAGCTCCCTGACGGAACGTACGAGGCCGAGGACGTGCTCGAGGACGATGCCCGCGGCTCGGAACGGGACATCCGGCTGCGAGTGAGCGCACGCATCGAGGGTGACCGACTGACGCTCGATTTCACCGGCAGCGATCCCCAGGTGGACGGCAACCTCAACTGCCCGCTCTCCGTGACCAAGTCGGCGGCCTTCTTCTCCGTTCGCGTGGTGACCGACCCGGACGCGCCGCCCTCGGCTGGCGCGTTCCGGCCGATCGAGGTCATTGCCCCGGAGGGCTGCCTCCTGAACGCCCGGTTCCCGGCGGCGGTGGTCGCCGGCAACGTCGAGACCTCGAGCCGCGTCGCCGACCTGGTGCTCGCGGCGCTGGGCGGCGCCACCGAGGTCCCGGCCCAGGGCCAGGGGACGATGAACAACCTGACGTTCGCGAACGAGGGGTTCACGTACTACGAGACGCTCGGCGGTGGTCAGGGCGCCTGCCCGCACGCCGACGGCCCGGACGCGATTCACGTCGCGATGTCCAACACCCTCAACACCCCCACGGAGGCGCTCGAGACCGAGTTTCCCGTCCGTGTCCACGAGCACCGCCTGCGCCGCGGAAGCGCCGGCGCGGGCGAGCACCACGGCGGCGAGGGGCTGATCCGGGAGCTCGAGGCGCTCGAGCCGCTCCGCTACACCCTGCTCACGGAGCGCCGCGCGCACGCCCCGAGAGGTCGCGAGGGCGGCGCGGACGGCGAGCCGGGGCGAAACCTGCTGAACGGCGAGCCGCTTCCGTCAAAGGCGGCGGGCGCGCTCGAGCCGGGCGACCGCCTGCGGCTGGAGACGCCCGGCGGCGGCGGCTACGGCGCCCCCTGACGCCGGGGCCGGCGGCGGGTATCAGGCCTTGGGCCTCACTTCTGCTTTCACCGCGAAAGCAGAAAGTGATCCGCGATCGAGTGCGTGCTTGGCCGGACATATTCCGGTGAATCATCCACTCGATTGGCCGAGAGGAGGATTGAGCACCTATACGGGCCCCAATTCTCCACTCGACGGTCCCGGTCGCCACGCCAGGGCCGGGACCTACTTGGCGCCGCTAGTCGGTTCAATCCACTTCTGCTTTACGCGAAAGCGGAAGTGCCGCTATCCAACGGCCTGTGACAACTCGACGAGGTTTCCATCGGGGTCCCGCACGTAGACGGAGTTGAGAGCTGATGTCGCCCCTGTTCGAGCGACCGGACCCAGTTCGACTGTGATCTCTGCCTGTGTGAGCGACTCGACGACCTCGTCGAGGCTGCCGTCAACCAACAAGCAGAGATCTGCTGACCCCCGCGTAGGTCGAGCCGCATGGGGGGCGAACTCGGCGCCCGCTTGATGCAGGTTCAGCTTTTGGTCGCCGAACCGCAGGGCAACGCGCCCGTCGCCGAAATTCTCTCGCCGCATGCCGAGCACCTCATAGAACCGAACGGTCGCGTCGATGTCCTCGACCGTCAGGACAAGGTGATCGAGCGAACGAACCCGCATGCGAACCATCGCCTGGGCGGCTCTCAGGCGGAGGATGCCCGCCAGTTGCGGAACGCGGCCACGAGCTCCTCTTCGGCCTCGGGCGAGACCGACTCGAGGGGGATGTGACCCACCGCTGTGATGGTCTGGCGCATCTGCTCGATATAGAGGGTGCAGGCGGCGCACTCGGCGACGTGCTCGTCGAAGCGCGCGCGAGAAGTCTCGTCCAAGCGTCCCTCCAGGTAGTCGGTCACGAGCTCGACCATCTCCCTGCAGGTGAGCATTCCGTTGTCGTTGCGCCGGTTCATCAGGTGCTTCCCTCAGGTTGGAGGTACTCCTCGAGCGCCGCGCGCACCTTCGAGCGGGCACGGTGCAGGAGCACACGTTGATTTGTCTCGGTGAGGTCGAGGGCGTTGCACACCTCGTCCGAGTCCCACCCGCTCAGGTCGCGCAGCGTGATCACCTCGCGCTGTCGCGGCGGGAGGTCACGGATCGCCCTCAGCAGGACGTCTCGGGTCTCGTCGGCCTCCAGCCGGCGCTCGGGCTCGTCCCACTCGGCGGGCGGGCTTGCCCACCATCCCGGGCGCTCGCCGCGCCTGCCCTGGAAGCGATCCGGCTCGAGCGCCGGTCCTCCCCCCTCCTCGTAGCGGCGCCGAAGCAGGGCGAACGGCAGGATCCGCCCCTCCCGGGTGCCGCGCGTGCGGGCCTTGTTCAGGGCGATGCTCGCCAGCCACGTCCTGAGCATCGAACGGCCCTCGAAGCGGTCGAGGCCGTTGAGCGCCGCCAGCCAGGTGTCCTGGACGACCTCCTCGGCGATCGCCCGGCTCGGCACGTGCATCATCACCAGGCGCATGAGAAACGGACCGTGCTCGGCAACCAGGGTCCGGAACGCGTCCTCGTCGCCCTCGCGCAGCCTGGCGAGGAGCTCAGCGTCCGGGTCTGCCCGCGCCCCGTGGCGTCGGGCCTCCGGCGTCGCGGATTCCTCCTCCGGCATCGGTGGCGATTCTCTCATGAGCCCCTGGGCGTACGCTCCCGGCATGGCGAAGCGGATCGAGCTCGAGGACGTCACCCTCGTCTACGAGGAGCGGCCCGGCGACAGCGCCGCGACGATCGTCCTGGTCCACGGACTCGGCGGCTCGGTTCACTCATGGTGGGCACAGCTCGCGGCCTGTGAGGGGCGCGGGCAGCGAGCCCTGGCCTACGACCAGAGGGGCGCCGGGCTCAGCGACAAGCCGCCGGGCCCCTACTCGGTCGAGCAATGGGCGCGCGACCTCGTCGCCCTGCTGGACGCCCTGAGCGTCGAGCGGCCGATCCTGGTGGGCCATTCGGTCGGCTGCATGGTCGCCCAGCAGGCGTGCGTCCTGCTCGGCGACCGAGCCCGCGGTCTCCTCACGATCGGCGGGGCGCTTCGCTGGCGCGACGAGGCCGCGCCCGTGTTCGAGGAGCGCGTCCGGCTGGCACGTGCCGGGCGCATGGACGAGATCGCCACCACGGTCGTCGGCACCGGGCTGAGCGAGTCACGCCGGGCGTCGGACCCGGTGCTCGTGGGGCTCTTTCGCGAGCTGATCTCCTCGAACGACCACGAGGCCTACGCCGAGTGCAGCGCGGCAACCGCGGTTGGTCAGATGACTCACACCGAGAAGGTCGCCTGCCCCGTGCTCGCGTCCTGCGGCGAGCACGACCCCGTGGCGCCTCCGGCTTTCGCCGAGGCCATCGCCGAGGCGGTGCCGGACGGGCGAACGGCCGTCGTGGCCGGGGCGGCCCACTGGTGCCAGATCGAGGAGCCCGCGAGCGTGAACGAGATCCTGCTCGGATTCGCTGACGAACTCGCAACATAAAACACAAATTTGGCGTTTCGCCGGCCCTCCTCTAGAATGGCGCGCCTTAGCCGGTCAGCCAGTTTCCGATTGAGGACGGCGTCCGGCGACCACCAAGCTCGCTTTACCACGAACGACGACTTAAACCATGCCTATTGCCTTTAAAGAGTGGGCCGTGACGGTGCGCGCCCTCGCCGAGGGGGAGCAGCTCGTCGCTCTCCGCAAGGGGGGCATCCGCGAGGAGAACAAGCATTTCGAGGTCGAGTACGACCGCTTCTTCCTCTACCCCACGTTCGACCACCAGCGCAACGACCTGGTGCGCGAGTCGCACCACCCCGAGCTTCGCCGCGCCCTCGAGGAGGGTGTGTGGCCCGACGAGGAGCCGCCGCCGCGGGCGCTGCTCCAGGACGGCGGCATCGCGCAGCCCGACCGCGTGCGCATCCGGTCCTGGGCCGAGGTCGCCGATCACTTCGAGACGAGCGACCCGCGCATCGTCGACAGCCTTTCCCCCTTCCACGTCTGGACCCAGGACTACGCGCACAAGCGCCTGCAATGGAAGCGGCGCCATCCGCTTCACGTCCTGCTCCTGAGGGTTCACCGCATTCCGCGCCCCGTCACGGTCCGCGTCCGCGACGAGTACCACGGGTGTCGCTCGTGGGTCGAGATCGACCGCGAGCTGCCCTTCGAGGGCACGCCGGTGATGGCGGACGAGGAGTTCGACCGCGCCGCGGCCGAGATCCGCGACATCTGCGGCGAGGCCGAACCCGTCCCCGCCTGATCAGCTCCGCGCTGGCGCGCAACTAACGCCGCCGGCGCGAGTTAGGTTCATCAGCATGACGCGTCCTCGGCTTGCGCTCCTCGCCGCGATTACGATGGCCCTGGTGCTGATCCCCGCGGCCGGTGCGGCCTCGGCCACGCAGCCGAACATCATCGTCGTCCAGACCGACGATCAGGACAACGGGACCGTCAACGAGCGGGTGATGCCGAACGTCATGCGGCTGATCTCCGGCGTCGGCACGACCTTCACCGACTACATCGACAGCGGCCCTCTGTGCTGTCCGTCGCGGGCGGTCCTCCTGACCGGCCAGTACGGGCACAACAACGGCGTCCTCTGGAACGGCCCGAACTCCTACGGTGACCTCGTCGGCAAGGACAACACGCTGCCGGTGTGGCTCCAACAGGCCGGCTACGTGACGGCGCACGTCGGCAAGTACCTCAACAACTACGGCCGCGCCGTCCCTCCGAACGAGGTAGCGCCGGGATGGGACGAATGGCACACGGCCCTCGAGGGCGCCCACACGGTCCCGTACTACGACTACCGCCTGCGCGAGAACGGGAATCCCGTCGATTACGGGTCCGCCCCGCGCGACTACATCACCCGGGTGCTGAACGACAAGGCCGTGCACCTGATCCACGAGTACGTGCCCGGACCCAAGCCGCTGTTCCTCGCCCTCGACCAGATCGCACCGCACATCGGTCCGAACAAGACCGAGCGCTGCCGCGGAGCGCCGCTTCCATATCGCGCGGACATGGACAAGTTCGTGCACAGCCCGCTTCCGGAATCCCCGGCGTTCAACGAGGCCGACGTGAGCGACAAGCCGCGGTTCGTGCGGCTGAAGCCCAGGCTGACCCCGGATGACATCGCGAACCTGCAACGCGTGAACGGGTGCCGGCTTGCGGCGCTCCAGTCGGTCGACCGCGGCATCGAGCACATCGTTGACGCCCTGAAAGACGAGGGGGCGCTTCAGAACACGGCGATCATCTACACGTCCGATAACGGCTATCTCCTCGGTCAGCATCGGGAGGTGGCGAAGGTCGTCCCCTACGAGAAGTCCCTCCATGTGCCCTTCGTCATGCGCGTACCGCCGGGGTTCCGGCCGTCGGGCGGGGTGCCTCAGAGCCTGTCGAGCACCGTCGCGAACGTGGACATCGCTCCGACTCTCCTCGACCTCGCCGGAGCACAGCCGTGCCCGGCAACGGGGCCGTGCCGGGTCCTCGACGGCCGCTCGCTGCTCCCAGCGATAAAGAGCGACGGGCATAGCTGGCCCCAGCACCGGGCCATCCCCCTGGAGCTCGACGGAGCGCGCGCGGAAGCGAATTCCCCTTGCAAATATCGGGGGCTTCGCACCACCGGTCTGGTCTACATCGAGTACCAGGGAGTGGTTCCACCAGGGGAGAGCCCCGGGAACTGCGAGCCCGACAACGAGGTCGAGCACTACAACCTCAGGGCGGACCCGTTCGAGCTCGACAACATCTTCCCGGCCCCCTCCGGAACGCCCGAGGCGCTTCAGGAGCAGCAGCTCGCCGCTCGCGTCGCCCGCCTGGCCGACTGTGCGGGAATCAGGGGGCGCGATCCCGCGCCGGCCTCCGGTCACTATTGCGAGTAGCGACGAAGCCGCGACTCACGCCCCCGGCCGCTGTAATGCTGGCCGCGTGATCGAGCGGATCCAAGCCGCGCGCAAGGCGCTGGTCCTCGGGATCGGGGGCGGCGGCGACGTGGTGGGCGCGCTCGCGCTCGCCCGGCTCTGCGAGTCGCTGGGCACGCCGTTCGCGCTCGGCGGCGTCGCCTGGGAGCGCTTCGCGATCGACCCGAGGCCCGGACCGCGCCCCGTGGACGAGATCCGCGGCGGTGAGCGGCTGGAGGGCGGCGCGGTGCTCGCCGACCCAGAGACGGCCACGGACGACGGCGTTGCGTTCGCTGAGTCCGGCATCGCCGAATACACCGGAGCGCCGACCGCACTCATCGACATCACTCGCGGCGCGGCCGGGGCGTCCCGCGGCATCGCGGCGGCGATGGAGCGCCTCGATTGCGACCTGCTGCTCGGCGTCGACGTGGGGGGCGACGTCCTCGGACGCGGCGACGAGGAGGGTCTCGCCAGCCCGCTCTGCGACGCCGTGATGGTGGCCGGGATGCTCGAGAGCCCAGGCGTGAGCGACCGCGTCCTGGCCGTGATCGGCGCGGGCTGCGACGGGGAGCTCTCGCCGGCGACGGTTCTCGAGCGGGTCGCCGCGCTCGGCCGGGCTGGTGCATGGATGGGCACGTGGGGAGTGGCGCCCGAAGTTGGGGCGGAGGTCGAGCGCGCGGCCAAGCGCGTGCCGACGGAGGCGAGCCTCATGGTCGCCCGATGCGCTCGCGGCGAGACCGGGGTGGTCCCGATCCGCGGCGGGCGGCGGCAGGTCGAGCTCGGGCCGGCCGGAGCCCTCGCGTTCTTCTTCGACCCAATGGCTGCCATCGCGGAGCTTCCGCTGGCACAAGCGGCCCAGGGCAGCGAGAGCATCGACCAGGCACGCGATGCCCTGGCGGCCCTGGGAGTTCGGACGGAGCTCGACTACGAACGGGATCGCGCGGCGGAGGCAAAGGGCACGTAGGGCAGTTTCCGCGGCCGCTCCTCCCACGATGGATGGAAAACGTTGCTCACGGCAACGGAATCCATCCATCGCTCTCCGGGGCCGCCCTCGGAGCCACCGGTTTGACTGGCGCATGGACGCGCCGGGATCTCTACATTCGCCAGCCCATGAGGAGACAGGAGGAGGCTCTCTTCATATCTGGCCAGCCGCCGCGCTTCGCGCGGCGGTTCGCGTCTGGGCTGATCGCCGCGCTTGCGCTCGCCCTCCCGGCGGGAGCGATGGCCGCGGCGCCCGTCGAGCCCTACGGCAAGCACGACTCGGGTGGCTTCCGCAACGTCCTGCCGCCGGCCCAGGGCGTCAACGCGAACATCAACCAGATCGGGCAGTTCGAATCGACGGGAAAGATGCCGCCGCACACCCAGGATCAGCTCGCGATGTACGCGAACCTGGTCAACGCCGCGCCCGGCCTCAAGCGCTCCCAGATCGACAAGTACTACAAGGACGCCACGTTCGGGGTGAGGCCCGGCGACGTCGAGAAGACGGAGCACCCCCGGGACGACGTCACGATCGTCCGCGACGACTACGGCGTGCCGCACATCTACGGGTCCACCCGCCCCGGCGCGATGTTCGGGGCGGGATACGCGGCGGCCGAGGATCGCCTGTTCTTCATGGACGCGCTTCGGCACGCCGGGCGCGCGCAGCTCTCGTCGTTCGCCGGCGGCTCGAACGCGGCGATGGACGCGTCGGTCTGGGCCGACACGCCATACAACGAGGAGGATCTGCGCGAGCAGTACGAGCGCGCGCCGACCATGTACGGGTCGCGGGGCGTACAGATCCAGCACGACACGCAGAACTATGTCGCCGGGATCAACAAGTTCATCGCCGAGGCGTGTGTCAACCAGACGCGCCTTCCGGGTGAGTACGACCTGATCGCCCCCAACCAGAACATCTGCCTGCCGGGGCACCAGTGGACGGTCGACGACGTCATCTCCACGGCCTCGCTGGTGGCCGGGATCTTCGGCAAGGGCGGCGGCGGCGAGCTCAGCAACGCGCTCATGCTCCAGGCCGCCCAGAAGCGCTTCGGCAACAAGCAGGGCCAGAAGGTCTATTCCGACTTCCTCTCCGCCAACGACCCAGAGGCCCCCACCACGGTCCACGGCACGAGCTTCCCCTACGGCCAGCCACCGAAGAACCCGCGCGGGGCGGCGATGCCGGACCCGGGCAGCGTCCAGTTCGCCGATCCGTCGGCGCCGGGCGGCTTCGGGTCCGAGGACGCCCCCCCGGGCGGCATCTCACAAGCGGGTCCCAATGCGACCGGGCGATTTCCCAACCTCCTGGCGCCCCTGTCGGCGCCGCAGGACGCTTCGAACGCGCTGCTCGTCTCCGGCCGCGAGACCAAGGGTGGGAACCCGGTGGCCGTGTTCGGCCCACAGGTCGCCTACTTCTCCCCGGAGATCCTGCTGGAGGAGGACATCCACTCGCCGGCCAAGGGCGGGCCGCCGCTCGACGCGCGTGGCGCCGCGTTCCCGGGAACCAACCTCTACGTCCAGCTCGGCCACGGGCGCAACTACGCGTGGAGCGCCACCTCGGCCGGCCAGGACATCACCGACAGCTTCGCGGTCAAGCTCTGCAATCCCGGCGGGGGCAAGCCCACGCTCAGCTCGCACTACTACGAGTTCCGGGGCCAGTGCCTCCCGTTCGAGGTCCTCACCCGCAGCAACTCCTGGGTCACCACGCCCGCCGACCAGACCCCACCGGGCTCACAGACGCTCACCGCGTTCCGCACGAAGGTCGGCATAGTCAACGCGCGGGCGACGATCGACGGCAAGCCCTACGCGTACACGGAGCTCCGCGACACCTACTTCCACGAGGTCGACCCGTCGGTGCTCGGGTTCTCGCAGTTCAACAACCCGAAGAAGATGAAGAGCCCGAAGGGCTTCTTCCGGGCCGCCTGCCACATCTCCTACACCTTCAACTGGTTCTACATCAACCACAAGCACATCGCCTACTTCAATTCCGGCCAGAACCCGGCGCGCCCAAAGGGCGTCGATCCCAACCTCCCGACGCTGGCCAAGAACAAGTACCTCTGGAAGAACTTCGACCCCGACACCCTCACCGAGGACGCCACCACCTGCCGGCAGCACCCGCACGTGATCGACCAGCGCTACCTGACGAGCTGGAACAACCGCCAGGCGCCGGACTACAACGTGGGCTTCTCGGACATCTTCCGCTCCCAGATGCTGGACGAGCGGATCAAGCCCGACATCAAGGGCTCGAGGAAGATCAACCTCCAGCAGCTGATCAGCGACATGGAGGACGCGGGAACCGTGGACCTGCGGGGCGACCGTGCCCTGCCCTGGCTCCTGAAGGTGCTCCGCGCCAAGCCGATCACCCAGCCGGCACTGCTGAACGCCGTGCAGGTCCTCGAGAAGTGGGAGAAGTCGGGCGCCCACCGGATCGATCGCAACGGCGACGGCGTCTACGACGACTCCGACGCCATCCGGATCATGGATGCCTGGTGGCCGCGCCTCGTCCAGGCGCAGTTCGAACCCAGGCTCGGCAACGCGCTCTACGGGCACGTCGCGGGCGAGCTCGCCGAGGACTCCGACCGCACCGACCACCTCGGCTCGGCCTTCGACACGAGCGCCTACGGATTCGTGCAGAAGGATCTTCGCGACCTCATGGGAGCGAAGGTGGACGGCCCCTACTCACGCGTCTACTGCGGCGACGGCAAGCTCAACAAGTGCCGCGACGCGCTGCTGGGGTCGCTGAACGACGCCCTCCAGCACTCGAGCGATGCACAGCTCTACCCCGACGGCCCCTGCCAGCTCGGCCTGGACCAGCATCAGGCGAGCGCCCAGGCCTGCGCCGACTCGATCAACTACCGAGCGGTCGGCGCGATCACACAGCCGCGCATGCCCTGGGTGAACCGCCCGACGTTCCAGCAGGCCGTACACATCAAATAGCGCCCTCCCGCCTGCCGCCAAGCCCAATTTCGGGACTCTTCAAATCCTGGCGGCCTCACGGTCATCTAACCTCGGTCGGCGATGGCGTGGATCGAAACGGAGTCGTTGAGCTTCATCGCCCGGCACGAGGCCGACGACATCGACTACGCGCAGCGCACGCTCGACGCGCTGGAGGATCTCCGCCTCCGCCTCGAGGAGCGGTTCGACGACGTGCCGGGCGGGATCACCGTGATCATCCACCCGACGCCCGGCTGGCTCGACGCGGCGCATCCGTTCCTGCCGCTGGCGCGGCTGGCGGCGGCGCCGGCGGGGCGGCGCTACCTGGCGGGCTGGGCGATGGCGACGGAGCTCCACGTCCTGAACGGCACCTACCTGGACCGCCGCGCCGCCGGCGAGGACTCGCTGGCCGCGCTGCGCGGCACACCGGAGCGCCTTTACGTGCAGGTCGTGCTCGGCGCGAACAACAAGCGCCTGCCGCCGCCGTGGGGCCCACGCCGGTTCCTGCGCTATCTGCAGTGGACGTGGTTGATCGAGGGGGCGGCGCAGTACTACGCGAACCAGGTGCTCCTGTTCCGCGCGGCCGTCAGCACGCGCCTTCGCGACAAGCGGCCGCCCGCCTTCCCGCCGGCCTCCCGCGACGCGATGATCCTCGGCGGCACGATCTTCGACCTGCTCGAGCGCGAGCGCGGACCCGACGCGTGCGACGTCCTCGCGTCGCGCCTGCGGCGCGACGGGCCGCGACGGGCCCTCGAGCTCGCCTTCGACGGGCGTTTCCGCGACATCGAGAGCCACTGGCGCGACTACCTCCGCAAGCTCACCGAACGGCGACTCGATCTCGCCGACGAGGTGGCGCCGCTCGATCTCGGCGACGAGTTCCCGCCCAGCCCCGCCGGGTAGCTTTCTCGCCGTGCTCACACCGATCCTGGTCGACCACACCGGGCGCGACGGCAGCACCCTCCTGATGAGGCTGCTCGCCACCTCGCCCAACGTCGCGATCCCGGGCCCGTATCCCTACGAGAAGAAGTACTTCGCCTACCTGTGGCGGTGGTCGCGGCTCCTGGAGCGGCGCGACCACAGCGAGTGGTGGACCTACATCGACCTCACCTCGCTCACATTCGAGTCGATGAAGTCGCTGATGGGCCCGCCGCCATGGTCGTCCGACCTCATCCACGACCGCGACGACTCGATGGCGAAGCACATGTTCGAGGCTGCCTGGACGGAGTTCTCCCGCCGGGCCATCGAGCAGGTCCGGGCCGAGCACGGCAACCCCGAGGCGGACGTCCGCTACTACGCCGAGAAGCATCAGGACACCCGGCTGATCGACCTCGACGAGCTGCCGCCCGTTCGCGTGCTCGTTCTGGTGCGCGACCCGCGCGACATGTTCGTCTCGTTTCAGGCCTTCGACGCGAAGCGAACGGGCGAGGGCAGGCCCGGGTTCGATGCCGCCCGCCCGGCTCCGGGGGAGTCCGACGACGAGCGCATCGAGAGATTCGTGGAGCGCGAGCGAACGCGGATGCGCTGGGTGGCCGAGGTCGAGAGCGCCGGTACGTTCCCCGTCTTTCGCTACGAGGACCTGGTCACGGACATCGGCGACCAGGCGAAACGGATCGAGGAGTGGCTGTCGGTGAGCCTGGACCCCGGCGCCGCCGCGGCCGACGCCGAGCTGCAGAGGCTCCACGTGAGCTCGTCGAGCCCCGAGGCATCGGTGGGCCGGTGGCGCACCGAGCTCGACGCCGGGCTCGCGGAGCGCTTCGCGAGCGAGTTTCGCGATGAGCTCGAGGCGCTGGGCTACCCGCTCGAGGCGGCCGACTCGAGCCGCGCGCCCGAGCCGGGCTAGCTGCCGACCTCGAGCAGCAGCCAGGCGATCGCCACGGCGATCGCGAACGCCCCCAGGATCCCGGCCAGGAGGAGCAGCGGACGGGTGCCGGTCGCCGCGGCCTCGCCCTGCTGGGCCGCCTGCTCGCCGACCGGCGTCTGGGACAGGGCCTCGCGCGCGGCCTCGAAGCCGGCCTCGGGCACGAGGATGTCGCGCGGTCCCGCGGCCAGGAAGTCAGGCACGTCGAACCCGCGGCTGCGCCGCTGGAACGATGGGATCCCCTCCTCGAGCAGGATCCCCTGAATCAGCTCGGCCTCGGCGAGGTTCTGGGCGAACGCCACCTTGACCTGCTGCCCCCCCGTGTACTGGGGCTTGATCTTCCGCGCCCGCTCGTGCGTCTCCGTGATCGGCTTTTCGTCGCCCTGCCCGACGTAGACGAGCGGCATCCCGCAGTCCGTGCAGAAGCGCTCATCCAGCGAGTACTTGCGCGCGCAGCGGGGACAGGCGAGCGGGCGGGACTCGGCGCCGGATTCCTCAGTCGACATCGAGGCCGACTTCCTCGACCCTCCCGTCGCGGATCGCCCACGCCCGGACGTCCGGTGAGTCCTCATCGGCGAGCGAGCAGATCAGGTACAGCGGGTCCGGCCAGTTCTGGGCGAGGTTGATGTCCGTCTGCGAGGGCTCCGCGGGGCTCTTCGTGTGGGAGTGGTAGATCGCGGCGATCTCCTCGCCTCGGTCGTCGATCTCCATGGTGATCCGGAACTGGTCCTGCGGATGGATCGTGTACCGGAAGGGGCTCTCCTCGGCATTGCGCGCCCGGTAGACGCGCTTCGCCTCGCCGTCCTGCCCGGCGACCATGCCGCAGCACTCGTTCGGCACGTCGTCGCGCGAGTGGGCGACGATCTCGTCGAGCAGCGAGCGGGCGATCCTCACGGTCGGCTGAGGCTACCAACGCGCCGACGCCCGCCGAGGGACGAATTTGACGCCCAGATTCATGAGTGCTAGTGTGCTAGCGCAATGGCACAGTCGACCGAGCCAACGCCCGCTTCAGCCCGCCTGGCGCCGGATCTGGCCCGTGCCGACGACCTGCCGGTCGGTGCCCAGCTCGCCTGGCGCCTCCGGGTTCTGATCGCCAGCGGCCAGCTCGCCCCCGGCGACCGCCTCCCCGGCGTCCGCGAGCTCGCGAGCGGGGCCGGCGTGAACGTCAACACGGCCCGCGCGGTGTACCGCCGGCTGCTGGACGATGGCCTGATCGCCTCCCGGCACGGGCTCGGGACGTTCGTCGCGGAGGATGCCCCTCGCTCTCCGGACCTGGAGCGCCTCGCGGCCGACGCCGTGGAGAGCGCCCGGGAGAGCGACGTCGACCCGCGCGACCTCGCGCGGGCGATCTACGCGGCGAGCGCCACCGGCGAGCTCGGCGAGGAGCTCGCGCCGGACGCCGACGTGCCCGACGTCGCGACCGACGAGCGCGTCGGACGGCAGGAGCTCCGCCGTCAGATCGCCCGGCTCGAGGCCCAGCTTGCCTCCTACCCGGGCGACACGCGCAAGCCCGGCGAGCCCACCC
>Ga0075365_10000189_pt1 | contig 20092 bp, 23 predicted proteins | sample EndMetdeltDD1765_FD_71387 | JGI IMG/M metagenome (GOLD analysis project Ga0075365, IMG submission 71387) | Populus endosphere microbial communities from Tennessee, USA - Endosphere MetaG P. deltoides DD176-5 | ecosystem: Host-associated > Plants > Roots > Endosphere | place: USA: Tennessee... | reverse complement strand
CTGTTCTTCCCGATCGGCAACACCGGTCCGGCCATCCTCCAGATCGAGGAGGCCAAGCAGGTGTGCCGACGCTGCGAGGTGCGCGAGCAGTGCCTCGCGTGGGCGCTCGAGGCTGGCCAGGACCACGGGGTCTGGGGCGGCCTGAGCGAGGACGAGCGGCGCGCTCTCAAGCGCCGCAACGCCCGCGCCCGCGTCCGCACCGCCTAGCCCAGAGGCACGTCGACCACCGCGCGCGTCCCGGCTCCCCCGGGAGCCGGGCCGAGCTCCAGCTGACCCCCGAGCTCGGACTCGACCAGCGTCCGGACGATCGAGAGCCCCAGGTTGGTCGAGCCCTCCAGCGTGAAGCCGTCCGGCAGTCCCCGCCCGTCGTCGTCGACGGTCAGGTGCAGCCGGCCCACGATCCGCTGCACCCGTACGACGATCTGGCCGCTGACCTCCTCGGACGGCTCGTAGCCGTGCTCGACGGCGTTCTGCAGGATCTCGGTCAGCACCATCGCGAGCGCCGTCGACCCTTCCGACGGGAGCACCCCGAACGACCCCTCGCGCCGGACCCGGACCCGACCGCCCACCGCGCTGACCTCGGTGACCATCGCACCCAGCCGGTCGGCGATCTCGTCGAACTCGACGAACTCCTCGACGGCCTGGCTGAGCGTCTCGTGGACGATCGCGATCGACCCGACCCGGCGTACCGCCTCCTCCAGGGCGGCCTTCGCCGACTCCGAGTCGATCCGGCGCGCCTGCAGGCGCAGCAGCGCCGCGACCGTCTGCAGGTTGTTCTTCACCCGGTGGTGGATCTCCCGGATGGTCGCGTCCTTGGTGACCAGCTCGCGGTCGCGACGGCGCAGGTCGGTGACGTCGCGGACCAGGATCAGCGCGCCCAGGTGGTCGCCCTGGGGCCGCAGCGGGATGCTGCGCACGATCAGCGAGACGCTCTCGGAGCCGATCTCGGTGTCGCGGTGCATCCGGCCGCCGAGGACGGCGCTCAGCGTCTCCTCGTCGGGCCGCTTGCGCGGTGGCACCAGGTCGCGGGTCAGGTCGGCCAGGCTCAGCCCGGCCAGGTCGCCGGAGAGCCCGAGCCGACGGTAGACCGAGAGCGCGTTCGGGCTCGCGTAGACCACCCGGCCGGCCGCGTCGACGCGCAGGAACCCGTCGCCGACGCGCGGTGAGTCCGCGTGGTCGCTGCGCTGGCCCGGGGCCGGGAAGTGGCCGTTGGCGATCATCTGGGTCAGGTCGGCCGCGGTCTGCAGGTAGGACAGCTCGAGCCGGCTCGGCGTCCGCACCCCCAGCAGGTTCGTGTTGCGGCCCACCACGCCGATCACCCGGCCGGCGCGGCGCACCGGGATGGTCTCGACGCGCACCGGCACGTCGTCGCGCCACTCCGGATCGCCCTCGCGCACCAGCCGGCCGTCGTGGTACGCCGCGTCCAGCATCTGCCGGCGCCCGGTGGGCACGAAGGTGCCGACCACGTCGTCGACGTACGCCGTGGGGCCGGTCGTCGGCCGCATCTGTCCCGCCGCCCAGAAGCCGCTGCCCTCGCGGTCGGGCAGCCACAGCACCAGGTCGGCGAAGGACAGGTCGGCGATGATCTGCCAGTCGGCCTGCAGCAGCTGCAGCCACGCGACGTCGGCCTCGTCGAGGTCCGTGTGGCTGCGGACCAGCTCGCTGAAGGTGGGCACGATGTCAACCCTAGGCAGTGCCGCTGAGATCCGTGAGACCCCTGGTCCAGACCGGGCCGGATCTTTGGCATGATCGCCCTCATGTCGGGGTCCTACTGGAAGCAGGTCCACGCCGCCGGGCTGGCGGTGCCCGACGACCGACCCCTCGACGACCTGACCGCCGAGCTCACCCGGATGCTCGGCGACCCGGACCCCGAGCTGCGCGACGGCACGGCGTACCCGACGCTCGCGACCTGGGTCGAGCGCGGCGTGTACGACGACCTGCTGACCGGCCTCGGCGACGGCATGGCCGCCGGCCTGGCGGTCGGGATCGGCCAGACCGACGGTGACGGGGTCTTCCGCCGCAGCTTCTCGGCCCTGGTCCTCAGCGAGTGCATCGCCCGCGACAACGAGCGACCGCTCGTCGCCGGCGGCAAGATCCTGGAGTGGGGCGACCGGCTCGCCACCTGGCTGCTGCGCGAGCAGGACCTGCGCGGCTGGGTCCCCGGCAAGGGCTGGGCGCACGCGGTCGCCCACGGCGCCGACGCGCTCGGCACCCTGGCCGCCTCCCCGCACGTCCAGCAGCCCGAGCTCACCGTGGTGCTCGACGTGGTCGCCGACCGGCTGGCTGCCCGGGTCGACCGGCTGTTCAGCAACGGCGAGCCCGACCGGCTGGCCCAGGCCGTGGTGCAGGTGCTGCGGCGCAACGTCGTCCCGCTGAACGTCCTCGAGCCGTGGGTGGCCCGGCTGGTGGCGATGGCCGGCACGCGCTCGTCGTACGACGGCCGCGACCCGCACCTGGCCGGCGGCAACGCCGAGGCCTTCCTCCGGGCGCTCTACCTCCAGCTGGCCCTGGGCCCGCGCCCACCCGTCGTCCGCTCCGACCTGCTGCTCGTGGTCGTCGACGCGCTGCGCGCCACCAACCCCCACTACCTCGCCCCGCGTGTCTGAGATCCGGGTGCCCGAGATTTGCGTCCGGCGTGCGACGGCCGAGGACTACCCGGCCGCGGGAGCGGTGACGCTGGCGGCGTACCAGCCGTTCCTGAGGGGGCCGGACGACGACTACGCCGCTTGGCTGGTCGATGCCGCCGCCCGCGACGCCGAGGCCGAGCTGTGGGTCGCGGTCGGCGACGGCGGCGACCTGCTCGGCTGTGTGACCCTGTGCCCGCCCGGGTCGCCGTGGCGCGAGATCGCGCGCGACGACGAGGGCGAGTTCCGGATGCTCGCCGTGTCCCCGGACGCCCAGGGCCGGGGCGTGGGCCGGGCGCTGGTGCAGCTGGTCCTCGACCGGTTCCACGGCGACGGCGCTGCGGCCGTCGTCATGTCGAGCCTGGCCGAGATGAGGACCGCGCACCGGCTCTACGAGCGGCTCGGCTTCACGCGGCTGACCGAGCGCGACTGGCACCCGCTGCCCGAGATCACCCTGATCGCCTTCCGGAGGACGCTGTGAGGCTCTCGTCGGCGCTGAGCTTCACCGTGACCGACGCCGACACCGCGTCCGCCCTCGGCTCGGGGTCGCTGCCCGTGCTCGCGACGCCGCGGCTGCTCGCGTGGTGCGAGGCGGCGACCTGCGCCGCGATCGAGCCCGCCCTGCCCGCGGGCGCCACCTCCGTCGGCACCCGGGTGTCGCTGGAGCACCTCGCGCCGTCCGTGGTCGGGCGGGAGGTCGAGGTGAGCGCCTCCTCGTCGTACGTCGACGGGCGCCTGCACCGTTTCACCGTCGCCGCGCGCCACGTCGGGTCGGCCAAGGTGATCGCCTCCGGCGAGATCACCCGGGTCGTCGTCGACGCGGAGCGGTTCCTGTCCCGCCTCTGATTTCACCTCAGCCGGGTCATTTGAGAGACTGTCTGATGGCCCTCTGTCTGGGTCGACACCGATTCCGAGGAGATCACCATGGGCAAGACCGGCCGCAAGCGCCGCGCTCGCAAGAAGAAGGGCGCGAACCACGGCAAGCGCCCCAACGCCTGAGCGCAGGCACCGTGCATCCGAACCCCCGAGCCCACTGGGCCGGGGGTTCGTTGCGTTCCCCCCGGGACCCGACACGGCCTGGTCCGGGCGCATGGCCGGGCGGGGAACGATCGGGATCCTCGTCATCGAGGCGATGACCGTGGCCGTCGCCGCCGGCGTGCCCGCGCTCGTGATCCGGGCGCTCCGCGACAGCCGGTAGCGCCCTCCGACGCACCCCACCGGCAGCCGAGCGGGTCCGGCCCGCGGGACGGACCGGGCCGGCGGCGGGATCAGGAGTCGCTGATGCGGACCTGGACCTCGCGGATCCGGAACATCACCCGCTGGCGCAGCTCCTCCGGAGCGGCCTCCGAGCAGGAGCGGGCGACGACCGACTTCACGGTGCGCTGGAGGTCGTACTTCTCCAGGCACGGGTTGCAGGTGTCCAGGTGGACCCGGACGGCGTCGCAGTCGGCCTCGGCCAGCTCGTTGTCGATGAAGTAGACGATCTGCTCGAGGTAGTCGGCGCACTCGCGCTCGGACACCTCGCCGTGGGAGTGGCCGGCGTGCTCGGTGCTCATGAGTCGCTCCCGTCGCGGCCGACCGTCAGCAGGTCGTTGGTGCGGACGTAGTCCTGGAGCATGTCGCGCAGCTGGCGGCGTCCGCGGTGCAGGCGGGACATCACGGTCCCGATCGGCGTCTCCATGATCTCGGCGATCTCCTTGTAGGCGAACCCCTCGACGTCGGCGAGGTAGACGGCCAGCCGGAACTCCTCGGGGAGCCGCTGCAGCGCGTCCTTGACCTGCGAGTCGGGCAGGTGCTCGAGCGCCTCGGTCTCGGCGGACTTCAGACCGCTGGAGGTGTGCGACTCCGCGCGGGCGAGCTGCCAGTCCTCGACGTCCTCGGCCATGGACTGCTGCGGCTGGCGCTGCTTCTTGCGGTAGGTGTTGATGAAGGTGTTCGTCAGGATCCGGTACAGCCAGGCCTTCAGGTTGGTCCCGGGCCGGAACTGGTGGAACGACGAGTACGCCTTCGCGAACGTCTCCTGGACCAGGTCCTCGGCGTCGGCCGGGTTGCGCGTCATCCGCATCGCGGCGGAGTAGAGCTGGTCGAGGAACGGCAGGGCGTCTCGCTCGAAGCGCGCGGCCCGGTCGGTCTCGGTCTCGGTGGCGACGTCGACAGGCTCGAGGTCCTCGAGCGTGGCGTCGGTGAAGTCAGTCATCGTCTCCCAGCGTACGCCGGGGGCGGGTGCTTCCAGGAGTGCCATCACGGTGGTGGAACACCTCAGGTGGGTGCGCCATTCCCCACCACGTCACGCACCAGCCACTCCAGCGTCGACTCCACCACGATCGCCAGGGCGTCGGCCTGCGAGACGGCCCCCCGGGCGGGGACCTTCAGCCCGTGGTCGCCCCCGGGCACGACGGCCAGCTCGGTGTCCGGCGGGAACTCCTCGGGCCGGCCCATGGTGTCCTTCTCGCCCTGCACGACCAGGGTGGGTACGCCGGCGCCCGCCAGCTCGGGCAGCCGTGACCTCTCGGGGCGCCCGGGCGGGTGCAGCGGGAAGGACAGGGCCAGGCAGCCGGCCGCGCCCGCCCGCGCGGCGCAGCGGGCCGCCGAGCGGGCGCCCGCGGAGCGGCCGCCGAGCACCAGCGGACCGGTCGCGCCGAGGGCCTGCACCGCGGCGAGCAGCGCCTCGTCGAGGGTCGGCGGCGGCGTGGCGACCTTGCGGCCGGCGTGGCGCCAGGGCTGCTCGAGCAGCACCACGGTGAAGCCCTGGCCGGGCAGCGCCGCCGCCAGGGCGACCAGGTCGCGGGCGTCGATGCCGCCGCCCGCACCGTGGCTGAGCAGCAGGGTGGCCGCCGGGTCGACGGCGGCCGCCGCGTGGTGGACCAGGCGGGCCGGGCCGCGCGGCGTGTCGATCAGCTGCTCGCTCACTCGACGACCTCCTCCAGGGGCAGCGGCTCGACCAGGTCGGCGCCGTTGTTGCGGACGTTGTTGACCAGCGTCGAGACCGCGTACGCCTCGAGCGCGCCGGGGGCCGCGGGGGTGAGCAGGTCGAGCAGGCCGCCCGCGGGCGCCGCCGGGTCGAGCCAGTCCGCCCAGCGGTCCCGCTCGACCATCAGCGGCATCCGGTCGTGGATGTGGCCCAGGTCGTCCTCGGCGTCGGTGGTGATCACCGTGCAGGTCCAGCGCCACCGGGCGGGGTCGTCGTCGGCCCGCGCCGGGTCGCGCCACAGCTCGTAGAGGCCGGCCATCGCGAGCGTGCCGCCGTCCTTCGGGCGGATGAAGAAGGGCTGCTTGACCGGCTTGCCGTTCCTCTGGGTCCGCGAGGTGGGGTACCACTCGAAGTAGCCGTCCGCCGGCAGCAGGCAGCGGCGCTTCGCGAACGCCTTCCGGTACGCCGGCTTCTCGGCCACCGTCTCCATCCGGGCGTTGATCATCCGGCTGCCGATCGCGGGGTCCTTGGCCCACGACGGCACCAGCCCCCAGGTCAGCACCCGCAGCTGGCGCAGCGACTCGCTCGCCTCCCGCGTGGGCGGCCGCTCCAGGACGGCGTACACCTGCTTGGTGGGCGCGACGTTGTAGTCGGGCTCGAGCGGCGCCTCGATCATCTCCTCGGCGATCTCGAACTCCTCGACGAGGTCCTCGGGGCGCCGCGTGGACGCGTACCGGCCGCACATGGCTCCACCCTAGGGCGGGTAAGAAGGATCCATGACCGTCAGCCGCCTCGTCGCCCGCCCCATGCTCGCCTCGATGTTCCTCGTCGGGGCGGCGACCGCCCTGAAGAACACCGAAGGCACCGCCACCAAGGCCCGGGACGTGACCGACCGGATCGTGCCCTGGGCCAAGAAGGCCGGGATCCCGCTGCCCGAGGACCCGGCCACCCTGGTCCGCCTCAACGCGGGCGTCCAGGTCGTGGCCTCGCTCGGCCTGGCCACCGGCCGCGCCCCCCGGCTCTCCGCGGCCGTGCTGGCCGCCTCGCTGGTGCCGACCACGGCCGCCGGTCACCGGTTCTGGGAGGTCCAGGACCCGGCCCAGAAGACCCAGCAGCGCCTGCACTTCTTCAAGAACCTCTCGGCGCTCGGGGGCCTGATCATCGCCGCCGGCGACACCGACGGGAAGCCGGGCGTGGCCTGGCGGGCGCGCCGGGCCGCGAAGGACGCCCGCCGCGAGGCCCGGCACCTCGCCGCCTCGGCCCGCCAGGAGGCCAAGCTGGTGAAGGCCAAGGTCTCCTGACGCACCGTTAGAGTTCCGCGCGTGACGAGCCTCCCCGATCCCTGGCCAGCCCCCCGCGCGATCGCCCCGGTCGATGCCGTCGTCACCCTCCCCGGCAGCAAGTCGCTGACCAACCGCGCGCTGGTGCTCGCCTCGATCGCGGACGGCCCGTCCGTCGTACGCCGGGCGCTGCGCTCGCGCGACTCCTCGCTGATGGCCGCGGCCCTGACCTCGCTCGGCTCCCCCGTCGACACCACCGGCGAGGACTGGCACGTCACCCCGGGCCCGTTCGCCGCCGACGCGAGCATCGACGTCGGGCTGGCGGGCACGGTGATGCGGTTCGTCCCGCCGGTCGCGGGCCTGTCGAGCGGCACCGTCTCCTTCGACGGCGACCCGCACATGCGCACCCGCCCGGTCGGCGAGGTGCTGACCGCGCTGCGGGGCCTCGGGGTCGACCTCGCCGGCGACGCCCTGCCCTTCACCCTGCGCGGCACCGGTGCGGTGCGCGGCGGCACCGTCGTCGTCGACGCCTCGGCCTCCTCGCAGTTCATCTCGGCGCTGCTGCTGGCCGGCGCCCGCTACGAGCAGGGCGTCGACGTCCGCCACGACGGCAAGCCGGTGCCCTCGCTCCCCCACATCGACATGACCGTGGCGATGCTGCGCGAGCACGGCGTCGAGGTCGACGACTCCGACGCCAACCGCTGGACGGTGGCGCCCGGCCCGGTCCGCGCCGTCGACCACGTCATCGAGCCCGACCTGTCCAACGCGGCGCCGTTCCTGGCCCTGGCCGCGGTCTCCGGCGGCACCGTCACCGTCCGCGACTGGCCGCGCGCGACCACCCAGGCCGGCGACTTCCTGCGCGAGATCCTGGCGCGGATGGGCTGCACGGTGGGCTTCACCGACGACGGCCTGCAGGTCACCGGGCCCGACGAGCTGCAGGGCGTCGACCTCGACCTGCACGACGTCGGCGAGCTGGCCCCCGCCGTCGCCGCGCTCTGCGCGCTCGCGACCACCCCGTCGCACCTGCGCGGCATCGCCCACATCCGCCACCACGAGACCGACCGGCTCGCCGCCCTCGCGAAGGAGCTCGGCGGCCTCGGCGCCGACGTCACCGAGCGGCCCGACGGGCTCGACCTGCGGCCGGCGCCGCTGGGGGCCGGACTGTTCCACACCTACGCCGACCACCGGATGGCGCACGCCGGCGTGATCGTCGGGGCCGCCGTCGACGGCGTCCTGGTCGAGAACGTCGCGACCACCGGCAAGACGTTCCCCGACTTCGCCGGCTTCTGGTCCGGGCTGTTCTGATGCCCTCGGGCCGCTACTCCGACCAGGACGTCGAGCACTACGACCGTCCCCGCCGGAGGACCCGCCCGCGCACCAAGGAGCGCCCGTCGTACGACGACGCGGTGGCCGGCGTCGTGGTGACCGTCGACCGCGGCCGCTACACGCTGCTGGTCGGGGGCCGGACCGTGATGGCGATGAAGGCGCGGCCGCTGGGCCGCAAGGGCGTGGTCGTCGGCGACCGGGTCCGCGTCGTCGGGGACGTCTCGGGCGAGGACGGCAGCCTGGCCCGGATCGTCGAGGTGACCGAGCGGCTGACCGTGCTGCGTCGTACCGCCGACGACGACGACCCGGTCGAGCGGATCATCGTCGCCAACGCCGAGCAGCTGGTCGTGGTGACCGCCCTGGCCGACCCCGAGCCGCAGCCCCGGCTGATCGACCGGGCGCTGGTCGCGGCGTTCGACGCGGGCATGCAGCCGCTGCTCTGCCTGACCAAGGCCGACCTCGCCGACCCCGAGACGCTGCTGTCGACCTACCGCTCGCTGGGGGTGCCGTGGGTGGTGACCGAGCGCGGCGGCGACCTCGGCGAGGTCCGCGAGCGGCTGGCCGAGCGCACCAGCGTGCTGGTCGGCTCCAGCGGCGTCGGCAAGTCGACGCTGGTCAACGCCCTGGTCCCCGACGCCGGCCGCGAGGTGGGTGTCGTCAACGCCGTGACCGGTCGCGGCCGGCACACCTCCACCTCGGCCTACATGCTGGCGCTCCCCGGCACCGCGGAGCAGGGCGAGGGCTGGATCATCGACACCCCCGGCATCCGGTCCTTCGGGCTCGCCCACGTCCAGCCCGAGCACCTCATCGAGGCCTTCCCCGACCTCGACGAGATGACCGAGGACTGCCCGCGCGGGTGCACCCACGGCACGGATGAGCCCGAGTGCGGCCTGGACGTCGCGGTCGCCGCCGGCGAGGCCGACCCCGAGCGCGTCTCGTCCTTCCGCCGTCTCCTCGCCGCCCGCAGCGAGCCCCTCTACTAGGTCGCGTCGTCGCTCAGGCGGAGGTGCCGTACCAGGCGATCTGGGCGCCGGCGTCGCCGACGAGGATCGTGGAGACCGCGGTGAGCACGGCCAGGACGGCGACCAGGGCGGCGAGGGCCAGGCGCACGGCGCCGGTGCGGGTGTGCAGCCAGGCGGCGACGAGCGAGACCAGCGCGAAGACGGTGACGCTGAGGCGCAGCATCCCGGCACGGTCCTCGTGGGTCTCGACGAGCTCGGCGAGCGGGCCGCCGTACTCGTTGGCGTCGGTGAGCTGCTCGCCGGAGAGATAGGCGACCCAGATCGACACCGTGGCGACCAGGACCGCCACGACCAGCGGCCAGCGCAGCCGGTCGCGCCACCGGGGCACGGCGTACCCGAGACCGGCGAGGGCGGCGAGGGGGCCGAAGACCACCGCCGCGTGGACGACCAGAGCGTGCAGGGGAAGTCCGTTGATCTCCATGGTTGAACGTTAAGCGAGTTTGCTGAAAGTAGCCTGTGCTCGTGCCCACCGACTTCACCGACGACCTGCGCCTCGCGCACGTCCTCGCCGACGACGCCGACTCGCTCACGACGGCGCGGTTCAAGGCCCTCGACCTGCACGTCATGAGCAAGCCCGACCTGACCCCCGTCACCGACGCCGACCAGGCCGTCGAGGAGATGATCCGGCGCACCCTGGGCCGGACCCGCTCGCGTGACGCGATCACCGGCGAGGAGCAGGGCTCGACCGGCAGCGGCGCCCGCCGGTGGATCATCGACCCGATCGACGGCACCAAGAACTTCGTCCGCGGCGTCCCCGTCTGGGCCACCCTGATCTCCCTGGTCGTCGAGGGCGAGGTCGTGGTCGGCCTGGTCTCCGCGCCCCAGCTGCAGCGCCGCTGGTGGGCCTCGGCCGGCAACGGCGCCTGGACCGGCAAGTCGCTGCTCAAGGCGACCCAGTGCCAGGTCTCCGACGTCCGCCGCCTCGAGGACGCGTCGCTCTCCTACGCCTCGCTCGGCGGCTGGGAGGAGCGCGGCCGGCTCGACGACTTCCTCTCCCTGATGCGCCGCTGCTGGCGCACCCGGGCGTACGGCGACTTCTGGTCCTACATGCTGCTCGCCGAGGGGGCCGTCGACATCGCCGCGGAGCCGGAGCTCGAGGTCTACGACATGGCGGCGCTGGACGTGATCGTCCGGGAGGCCGGCGGCCGGTTCACCTCCCTCGACGGCACCGACGGCCCGTTCGGCGGCAACGCGCTGGCCACCAACGGCCACCTGCACGAGGCGGCGCTGTCGTTCCTCGGCTCGCTGCCCGACGACGACGACGATCCCGACGTCCGCCGGACCGGGCCGGGCTCGGTCAGCGACCTGCGATCACGGCGCCCCCCGACGTCGTAGATTTGTGACCCGCATCACCACTACCGTCGGTGCATGAACATCGGTGACGTCCTCCAGGCCAAGCCCAGCGCGCGCGTCGTGACCATCGCCCCGGACGCCGGGGTGCGCGAGCTGATCGCGCTGCTGGCCGAGCACAACGTGGGCGCGCTGATCGTGAGCGTCGACGGGACGGGCGTGGACGGGATCGTCAGCGAGCGCGACGTGGTCCGCCACCTGCACCACGACGGCACGGTCGTGAACAACACCGTCGGCGCGATCATGACCGCGGTGGTCGAGACCTGCGCGCCGGACACCGACCTCGACGCCCTGATGACGACCATGACCGAGCGGCGGATCCGGCACGTCCCGGTCGTCGACGACGGCCGGCTGGTCGGCATCATCAGCATCGGCGACGTGGTCAAGCACAAGATCGGCCAGCTGGAGTTCGAGCGCGACCAGCTGGACAGCTACGTCCACCAGACCTGAGGGCGACTCAGCCGACGTCGGCGAAGGTGTCCGGCCGGTGCAGGATCGTGAACCGGCCGGCCGGCCAGACCCGGGCGAAGACCTTGCCCACGACCAGGTCGACGGAGACGAACTCCGACCCGGGGACGCACTCGGTCTCGTCCGGGCGGCACAGGTGGGCGGAGGAGTCGGCCGAGGCGTCGCGGTGGTCGCCCATCACGAACACGTGACCCGCCGGGACCGGCTCGGTGCTCCAGCCCTCGCCGCAGTCGGTGACCATCGGCCCGTCGCAGGCCTGCTCGTTGAGCGTGAAGTCCGCCTCGAGCGGCTCGCCGTTGACGAGGATGCGGCCCTCGTCGTCGCAGCAGGAGACCACGTCGCCGGCCACCCCGATCACCCGCTTCACCAGGTGCCCGCCGGTCGGGTAGAGCCCGATCTTGCCGAGCACCTTGCCGACCGGGGTCGTGGGGCCGACGTCCTCGCCGTCGCCGAGCCAGCCGCCCGGGTCCTCGAAGACCACGATGTCGCCGCGCTCCGGCGTACCGCCGCCCCAGTAGGAGACCTTCTGGACCAGGATCCTGTCGTCCACCTCCAGACCCGGCTCCATCGAGCCCGACGGGATGTAGAAGGCCTGCACGAACAGGGACTTGACCACGAACGAGAGCACCAGGGCCGCGCCGAGCAGGACCAGCGTCTCCTGCCACAGCGACAGGCGACGCCGCGGCTCCCGGGTCGACCCCTCGCCGGCCTCGACGTCGCGCTCGTCCACCCTGCTCCCTGCGTCCACGTGACCGGCGGCGCGCCGGGCGGAGGCCATGGTGGCACGCCGACCCCGAGCCCGCGAAAACCCTCAGTGCGGGGCCCGTGCGGCCGATGGAAGGGCCCAGTCGTCGTCCGTACGGCGTCCCAGGGGGGAGGTGGGCCATGCGCTGGCGCCTGCCCACGGACTGGCGCTACCTGGTGCCCGCCGCAGCGGTGCTGCTCTGGCTCGGCGTCGACGTCGTGTGGACCATCGCCGCGATGCCCGGGTTGGGGATCATCGGCCCGACCGCGTTCGTCCTCGCCGTCGCCTCGGCCGTCGGGGTCGCCTGGGTGGGCGGCGGACGCCGCTGGGCGGTCAGCCGCCGGCTGAGCGTCCTGATCGGGACCGGCCTCGCCTGCGCGGCGCTCAGCGAGCTGTTCCGGCACCAGCAGCAGGTCGCCCCGGACCAGGTCGGCGTCGCCGACGTCTTCCACCTGGCGGCCTACGTCTTCGTCGGCGCCGCCGCGGTCTCCGTGCTCTCCCGCCGACTGCGGGTCGCGAGCATCGACGCGCTGATCGACGTGCTCACCCTCGGCACGGTCAGCTTCCTGTTCTTCTGGGCGCTGGCGATCGAGGACACGCTGTTCGCCGACGACGGGGTGCCGCTGGGCGTGCGGCTCCTGCTCGCGGCGTACCCGCTCCTGGACGCCGTGCTCCTCGCCCTGGTGCTCCGGGTCCTGAGCGACCCGCGCTCGCGGTCGCTGAGCAGTGCCCGGCTCACCGCCGGCGTGACCTGCTGGCTGGTCGCCGACGCCACCCGGCTGCTCGCGCCCGAGGACCGCGTCGTGACCGCGCTGCTGTCCGGGGGCTGGATCCTGGGGAGCGTCCTGATCGCGCGCACCATGTTCGCGCCGGTCGGCCCGCAGCAGGTCGAGGACACCCGGGACGACCTCAACCGCTGGACCGTCGTACGACGCAGCGCGATGGCGGTGGTGCCGATCCTGGTGCCGGTCCTGATGCCTCTGCTCGACGCCGTGCCCGACGAGACCCGGGACACCTGGGTCCGGATGTCCGGGCTGTTCATCCTGCTGGCGCTGGCCTTCGCCCGGATCGTGCGGGTGCTCGAGGCGGACCGGCTGAACCGGGTCGCCCTCGGCGAGGCCCGCGACGCCGCCCTGGAGGCCTCCCGGGCCAAGTCGTCGTTCCTGGCCACCATGAGCCACGAGATCCGCACCCCGATGAACGGCGTCATCGGCCTGACCGGGCTGCTGCTCGGCACCGACCTCGACGAGCGCCAGCGGCAGTACGCCGACGGCGTGCACGGCGCCGGCCAGCAGCTGCTGGCCATCATCAACGACATCCTGGACTTCTCGAAGGTCGAGGCCGGGCACCTGGAGCTGGAGGAGATCGACTTCGACGTCTCCCAGGTCGTGGAGCAGGCCACCGAGCTGCTGGCCGAGATCGCCCAGGGCAAGGGCCTGGAGCTGCTCGCCTACTGCGCGCCCGACCTGCCCCTCGGCCTCCGCGGCGACCCCACCCGGCTGCGCCAGGTCCTGGTCAACCTGGTGGGCAACGCGGTGAAGTTCACCTCCAGCGGCGAGGTGGCGGTCTCCGCCCGGCTCGTCTCCCGGCGCGTCGACGGCAGCCTGGCGGTCCGCTTCGAGGTCCGCGACACCGGCGTCGGCATCGCCGCCCACGAGCAGCTGCACCTCTTCCAGCCCTTCGCCCAGGCCGACAGCTCCACCACCCGGCGCTACGGCGGCACCGGGCTCGGCCTGGCCATCTCCCACCAGCTCGTCACCGCGATGGGTGGCGGCCTCGACCTCGCCTCCGTGCCCGGCGAGGGCAGCACCTTCGGCTTCGAGGTCCCGCTGCGACCGGCCCGGGACCCCTCGACCGCCGCGATCGCGCCCGCCGAGGTGCTGCGGGGCGCGAAGGTGCTCGTCGTCGACGACAACGAGACCAACCGGCTGGTGCTGCACCAGCAGCTGGAGGCGTGGGGGCTCGCGCCCGGTCTGGCGGCCGACGGCCCGACCGCCCTGGCCCTGCTGCGCGCCGCCGCCGAGCGCGGCGAGCCGTTCCAGCTGGCGGTCCTCGACATGCTGATGCCCGGCATGAACGGCCTCGAGGTCGCCCAGGCCCTCACCCGGGGCCGCGCGCCGCGACCGGCCGTGGTGCTGCTGACCTCGGGGCCCGAGATCAGCGCCGCCGAGGCCCAGGACGCCGGGATCGCCGCCCGGTTGACCAAGCCGGTCCACCTGGTCCGCCTGCGGGAGACCCTGGTCCAGGCGCTGGGCTCCCGGGGCGCCGAGCCGCCGGCGAGCGCGCCCGTGGACGACGAGCCCCCCGCACCGGGGCCACCCAGCCGCGGGCACGTGCTCGTCGTCGAGGACAGCGAGATCAACCAGCTGGTGGCCGTCGGCATCCTGGAGCACCTCGGCTTCAGCACCGAGCTGGCCGACGACGGCCGCGCCGCGCTCGCGCTGCTCGAGCACACGACGTACGACGTGGTCCTGATGGACTGCCAGATGCCGGACATCGACGGCTACGAGGCGACCCGGGAGCTGCGCCGGCGCGAGGCCGGCGGCGCTCGCACGCCGGTGATCGCGCTGACCGCCGGCGTGGTCGAGGGTGAGCGGGAGCGCTGCCTGGCCGCCGGCATGGACGACTACCTGACCAAGCCGATCGAGCCGGCCGACGTGGACGCGGTGGTGAGCCGTTGGCTGGTCGGCGCCGTCGCCTAGGCTGGATCCATGGACAAGCCCGAGATCGACTTCCCCGACTTCGACCCGCCCGCCGACCTCGTCATCGAGGACCTCACGGTCGGCGACGGCCCCGAGGCCAGCGCCGGCCAGACCGTCTCCGTGCACTACGTCGGGGTCGCGCACTCCACCGGCGAGGAGTTCGACGCCTCCTACAACCGGGGGGACACGCTGAAGTTCCGCCTCGGCATCGGCCAGGTCATCTCCGGCTGGGACCAGGGCGTGCAGGGCATGAAGGTCGGCGGTCGGCGCAAGCTCGTGATCCCGCCCCACCTCGGGTACGGCGACCGCGGCGCTGGTGGCGTCATCAAGCCGGGCGAGACGCTGATCTTCGTGGTGGACCTCATCGGCGTCTCCTGACGAGGGCCCCGCGATGTCGCACTTCGGCGACCACCAGTCGTCGATCTACTTCAACGGCATGTTCCTGGGCCAGACCCCGGAGCTGCCGACGGATCTGACGGCGCTGGAGGCCCGCGCCGCCGAGGTGCTCTCGCCCGAGGCGCTCGGCTACATCGTGCCGAGCGCCGGGGGCGGGGCCACGGCCCGGGCCAACGTCGAGGCGTTCGAGCGGTGGCGGATCGTCCCGCGGATGCTGCGCGACCACGCCGTACGCGACCTCGCCGCCGAGGTGCTCGGCACGTCGATGGCCGCGCCGGTCCTGCTGGGGCCGGTCGGCGTCCAGACGCTCGCGCACCCCGACGGGGAGCTCGCGACGGCACGCGCGGCGGCCGCGCTCGGCGTCCCGTACGTCCACTCGACCCAGGCCAGCCACTCGATCGAGGAGGCGGCCGTGGCGAACGGCGACGGGCCGCGGTGGTTCCAGCTCTACTGGCCCACCGACCCCGAGCTGTGCGAGAGCTTCCTGTCGCGCGCTCGGTTCGCGGGCTACACCCACCTCGTCGTCACCCTCGACACCACGCTGCTGGGCTGGCGCCCGCGCGACCTGGACCGCGGCTACCTGCCGTTCCTCCAGGGCGTCGGCATCGCCAACTACGCCAGCGACCCGGTCTTCCTGCGACGCCTGGAGAAGCCGGTCGAGGAGGACCCGGGTGCCGCCGGCATCGCGTTCGCCTCCGTCTTCCCCAACCCGGGCCTCGACTGGGACCAGCTGCCGTGGCTGCGCGAGCGCTGGGACGGCCCGATCCTCCTCAAGGGCATCCAGCACGTCGACGACGCCCGGCTCGCCGCCGAGCACGGCGTCGACGGGATCGTGGTCTCCAACCACGGCGGCCGCCAGGTCGACGGTGCCGCCGCGTCGCTGGACCAGCTGCCCGCCATCGCCGAGGCCGTCGGCGACCGGCTCGCGGTGCTCTTCGACTCGGGCATCCGCTCCGGCCCCGACGTGGTCAAGGCGCTCGCGCTCGGTGCGGACGCGGTGCTGCTGGGCCGGCCGTACCTCTACGGCCTCGCCCTCGCCGGCCAGGCCGGCGTCGAGCACGTCCTGCGCTGCCTGCTCGCCGAGCTCGACCTGACCCTCGGCAACGCCGGCCACCGCTCCCACCGCGACCTCTCCCCCAGGTCGCTCGCCCGCGCGCCCCGCTGAGCGCGGCGCCGAGGCCGGGGGCTCACCAGGGCAGGTCGTCCGCGGCGGACTCGTCGGCGACGCGGGCGGACTGGGAGCCGAGGGTCACCACGTCGCCCTGGGCGAGCTGACGGCCGCGGCGGGTCTCGACCTCGCCGTTGACGCTGACCTCGCCGGCGGCGATGACCGGCTTCGCCTCGGCGCCCGACTCGACCAGGTTGGCGAGCTTGAGGAACTGGCCGAGCCGGATCGACTCGTCCTTGATCGCGACGTCCATCGGCTCAGGCATGCACCTAGTGAACCAGCACCGCGACGGCGTGGATCAGCACCCCGACCAGGCCGCCGACGATGGTGCCGTTGATGCGGATGAACTGCAGGTCGCGACCGACGTGCAGCTCGATGCGCCGGGCGGCCTCCTTGCCGTCCCAGCGCTGGATGGTGTGGGTGATGACCGCGGTCAGCTCCTCGCCGTACCGCTCGACGGCGAAGACGGCCGCGTCGGCGGCCATGCCGTCGAGCCGGGCCCGCAGGGCGGCGTCGGCGACGAGGCGCTCGGCGAAGGAGACCGTCTCCGCGAGCAAGCGCTGCCGGAGCGCGCCCTCGGGATCCTGCAGCGAGGAGGTGAGGACCCGGCGCAGCGCGTTCCACAGCGAGACCGCGGAGGTGAGCACCTGGGGGTGGTCCAGCAGCCGCTGCTTGAGCCGCTCGGTGCGCTCCTGGGTCTCGGGGTCCTCCAGCAGGTCGTGGGCGAGCTGGGCGAGCATCGAGTCGAACGCGGCGCGGGCCTGGTGCCGCGGGTCGTCGCGTACGTCGGCCACCCACTCCACCAGCTGGACGTGGACCCAGCCGGTGACCCGGTCGTTGACGCGCGGCGGGGTCCACCACGGCGCCCGCTCCACCAGCACCTCCGCCACCGTGTCGGGGTTCGCGACCAGCCAGTCGTGCAGCTCGCGCAGCGCCAGGTCGACCAGCCCGTGGTGCAGGTCGTCGCGCAGCGTCTCGCTGAGCAGGCTGCCGAGCAGCGGGGCGATCGGCTCCTCGTGGAAGCGCGGCACCAGAGCCTCGCGGACCAGGCTCTCGACGTGCTCCTCGCGCACCTTCGCGAGGCCGATCGCGGCCACCTCGGCGACCTCGTCGACCACCCGGCGGGCGTTCTCCGGCTCCCGGAGCCAGCCACCGACGCGCAGGGACACCGTCGCGGCCGAGATCCGGTCGCGGACGATCGCCTCCTGCAGGAAGTTCTCGCCGAAGAACTCCTCCAGGCCCTGGGCCAGCTGGTCCTTGCGGCGCGGGATCAGCGCCGTGTGCGGGATCGGCAGGCCCAGCGGGTGCCGGAAGAGGGCGGTCACGGCGAACCAGTCGGCGATGGCACCGACCATCGAGGCCTCGGCGCCGGCGTTGACGAAGCCGAGGACGCCGTCTCGGCCCAGCGTCGCGACGTAGACGGCGGCGGCGAGCAGCAGCAGGGAGACCGCGACCGTCCGCATCTTGCGCAGCGCGACGCGCCGGGCCTCGTCGGCCGCCGGGTCCCCGGTGATCATCTCGATGCTCGCCACCCGGCGATTCTTGCCGAGGGGCGGTGACTGCCAGAATCTCCCCATGTCGCGCACGGTCATCACCTTCGGCACCTTCGACGTCTTCCACGTCGGTCACCTGCGGGTGATCGAGCGCGCGGCGGCGCTGGGTGACCGACTGGTCGTGGGGGTCTCCGCGGACCAGCTGAACCTGAGCAAGAAGGGCCGGGAGCCGGTCTTCAGCCAGGCCGAGCGGCTGGCGATCGTGGCCGCGCTCAAACCGGTCGACGAGGTGTTCGTCGAGGAGAGCCTCGAGCTCAAGCGCGAGTACATCCTCCGCTTCGCCGCCGACGTGCTGGTGATGGGCGACGACTGGGCCGGCCGGTTCGACGAGTTCGGCGACATCTGCGAGGTCGTCTACCTGCCGCGGACGCCGGCGATCTCCACCACGGCCCTGATCGAGAAGATCTCGTCGACCAGCTGAGCGCTCCGGTCCCCTCCGATCGGGTTTGGGGACGCCTCCGGCCGGGGCAGGCTGCCGGGACCGCGGCGCCTCCGGGGCGCCGCCTCACGAAAGAGTCGAGGCAGCTGATGCGCCGTACCCTCGTCGCGGCCGTGGTGGCCGTGGCCACCGCCCTCACCGTCGGACCGGGGCCCCTGGCCGCCGCCGACGACGCGTTCGACGCGCCGGTCGTCGAGCCGGCTCCGGCCGCGTCGGGTGCCAGCGCGGAGCAGCAGGCCGACGAGGCGCTGGCGACCGTCTCCCGGCTGCTGTCCGGCCCGGGCGCGCAGCGTGCCGGGGCCGTGCAGACCTCGGACCTGACCCTGGCCATGCGGGACCTGTACGTCGCCCTGCCGCGCCTCGACGCCGACGAGCGCGAGCAGGCCCTGGACCTGATGGCGCGGCCCACCGACGGCGCCAACGACCGCAACGGCGACGGCTACGCCGTCCCGTCGACCGCCCGGTGCGGCGGCAACTTCTGCGTCCACTACGTCACGAGCACCGCCGACGCCCCGCCGAGCGAGTCCTGGGTCGGCTACACGCTGAAGCAGATGAACAAGGTGTGGAAGACCGAGGTCAAGCGCCTCGGCTACCGCAAGCCGCTCAGCGACGCCCCCCTGGGCCCCGGCAACGGCGGCAACGCGAAGTTCGACATCTACCTCAAGGACCTCGGGTCCCGCGCCCTCTACGGCTACTGCGTCCCCGAGGCGGGCCTGCGCGGCAGCAAGTACAAGTTCCGCGCCATCTCCTACTGCGTGCTGGACAACGACTTCGCCACCGCCCAGTTCGGCACCGCCCCGAAGCCCACGCTGCAGGTCACCGCGGCCCACGAGTTCTTCCACGCGGTCCAGTTCTCCTACGACTACGGCGAGGACCGGTGGTTCATGGAGTCCACGGCCACCTGGGCCGAGGAGCGCTTCGCCGACGGCGTCAACGACAACCGCCAGTACCTCCCCGCCAGTCAGGTCGCCGCCCCGTGGGCCCCGCTCGACACCTTCGCCGGCTCCGAGGGCTCGAACCAGTACGGCAACTGGGTGTTCTGGGAGTACCTCTCGCAGCGCTTCGGTCAGAGCTTCGTCCGCAAGGTCTGGGAGAGCACCGCACCGCACGGCAAGCGCAACTCCTACGCGATCGCGACCGTCAAGAAGCAGCTGAAGCGGCGCGGCGGCTTCGAGAAGGTGTACGCCGACTTCGCCGCCGGCAACGCCTTCCCCGCCAAGTCGTACAAGGAGGGCCGGTCCTGGCCCTCGCCCGCGCTCGCCGGGAACGCCGTGCTCTCGAAGGCCAAGTCCGCCCGCTCGGTGAAGGGCACCGTCCAGGTCGCGCACCTCGCCTCCGCCCACGTCCGGGTCCGGCCCGACAAGAGCCTGGGCAGCAAGCGCTGGCGGCTGAAGGTGAAGGTCGACGCTCCGGCGCGCGCGACGAGCCCGGTGGCCGTGGTCACGGTGCAGTCGAAGGGCGGCAAGCTGACCACCAAGACGGTCCGGCTCAACCGCAAGGGCAACGGCAAGGTCAAGGTGCCGTTCAGCCGGAAGAAGGTCCGCAGCGTCACGGTCACGGCCGTCAACGCCTCGACCCGGTTCGGCGGCTGCTACTCCCAGGACTCGGTCATCCCGCAGTACAGCTGCAGTGGCGTCGCCCGCGACGACGCGAGCCTGTTCGCCCTGAAGCTGTCCGCCACGAAGTGACCGGCCGGCGATCGGCCCGCTGACCTGACGCCCGGTCGGCTCCTCACGGAGCCGGCCGGGCGTTCTGGTCCGCCGGGTGGCGCCCCGCCACGAGCGGCAGGGCGTCAGAGCTAGGGTCGCCCGCCTCCGAGGAGACCGTCGACGAGGTCGGTGACCCCGCCGGTGATCCCGGTGACCGTGCCGGTCAGCGGGGCGCTCGCGCCGCCGGTGAGGCCGTCGACGGCGCCCGTCACCCCGGACACGATCGGGTCGACCAGGGACGAGACCGGAGCCGTCGCCGGCGGAGGCTTCGGCGCCGGAGGCTTCGGCGTCGAGGTCGGCGGGGTGGGGTCCGACTGCGCCGGGCTGGTCGGCTGCTGGGTCGGCTGCTGCGTCGTCGGCGGCGTCGTCGGCGGCGTCGTCGGCTGTGTGGTCGTCGTG
>Ga0075365_10000188_pt1 | contig 20119 bp, 19 predicted proteins | sample EndMetdeltDD1765_FD_71387 | JGI IMG/M metagenome (GOLD analysis project Ga0075365, IMG submission 71387) | Populus endosphere microbial communities from Tennessee, USA - Endosphere MetaG P. deltoides DD176-5 | ecosystem: Host-associated > Plants > Roots > Endosphere | place: USA: Tennessee... | reverse complement strand
CTACAATACGGGGCCCTATGTATGTCTTCCCTACGTGGGAAATGCGCAGATGTTTTTCTATGATGCTGCCAAGTACAAGGAAGCTGGCGTAGATGCTCCAAAGACTTGGGATGACGTGTTGAAGGCGAGCACGAAGCTGACAGAAAGCGGAGGTGGCCGTTATTTCGGTTACGTCTTCCGAGGCGGCCAGGGAAATCCGGTGGTTGCCGATTTCATGCCGATCTTCTGGTCCTATGGTGCGGATATGTTCAGCGCCGACCGAACCAAGGTAACGATCGACACGTCTGAAGGGGCCGCTGCCATGAAGACATTCATGGCGCTACGTGATGTCTCGCCGAAGGGAGTGGAGAGCTACAACGCCAACGAGGTCGGCACGGCGCTAGCCGCCGGTACTGCTGCTTCATCGATCAACTGGCCGAACTGGGTGGCGACCTTTGAAGATCCGACCCAATCGAAGATGGTCGGCAAAATCTCCTACAGTCCCATTCCTGCTGGAACGAAACCGGGCAGCTCGGAAATCGGCCACTGGACCATGGGCATCATGTCGGCCTCCAAGAATAAGCAGGAAGCTTTCGACTTCATGATGTGGGCGACCTCGCCTGAACAGATCAAGATTTCGGCCCTACGGGGCAATCCGCCTGTCCGGACCTCGGTCTTCACCGACCCGGAACTGACCTCGCAAGAGAAGTTCCGGCACTATCCGGTGTTGATGGAGGCGATCCAGGCCTCGACTCCCCGTCCGCGTCACCCGAAGTGGCCAGAGATCGAGAACGCCTTCGGCATCGAGCTTTCCAAGGCGGTCGCAGGTACGATCACGCCGGAAGAGGCTCTGAAGAACTCGCAGGAGGCGGTCTCACGGATTACCAACCTTTACTAGGCAACAGCTATTCGGAGCGGGGTTTTCGGACGCCGCTCCCTTGCTGCGCCGGCAATCGCGTCCGATGAGCTTGAAACCCGAGAATTCAGGCGCGTCGGGGCAGGGCTTTACGGGAGAGGTCAATGTTGACGTCGGAGAGCGGAACTGTGGCCGCGCCGCTTCCAACGGGTGGCGGTTTGGAGCGATGGGTAGAGCGGCATTTGCGCTTCCTCATGCCTGCGCCGACAGTTCTCATACTCCTCGGCCTGACGATCTTTCCCAGCGTCTACATGTTCTATGCGGCGGTTCACAAAATCAGCCCGAATCCCGATCTGCCCTGGACGTTCGTCGGTGCCGGTAATTTCGCGCGGCTTTTTTCCGACACGCAATTTCACGTCGCGCTCTGGAACACCACCGTATTTACGGTCGCGGCGGTGACGGCGGAATTCATCCTCGGTCTCGGCCTGGCGCTGCTCCTCGATAAATTCATTCGCAAGTTGACCTTTCTGAAGACAGTCCTGATGATCCCGATGATGCTGCCGCCGATCGCGGTCGCGATCACATGGAAGCTCATCTATGAACCTCAGTTCGGCGTCCTGAACGAAATCATGTTCCGCCTCGGTCTGCCATTGCAGGCATGGGCGGGCGACGTGAATCTTGCGATGTTCTCGATCATCGTCGCTGATGTCTGGCAATGGACACCCTTCATATTCCTTCTAATGTTGGCGGGGTTGGCCAGCTTGCCGGTCGAGCCCTACGAGGCCGCCGCGCTCGACGGAGCCTCGTCCTGGCAGCAGTTCCGGGACCTGACGCTGCCGTTCCTCAAGCCGGTTATCGCCATTGCGCTCCTTCTGCGTGTCATGGATGCACTGCGTCTTTTCGATCTGGTCTTCATACTGACGGGAGGAGGGCCGGCTGACCGGACCAAGGTCTTGAGCCTTTATATCTATCAAGTCGCCTACCGCTTCGCCGATCCAGGCTACGCGGCGGCGATGTCGCTTTTCGTGCTGTTTGTGACGATCGTCTTAAGCACCTGGTTCATGAAACGCATGCGGTTGGCGGAATGACCATGACACTGCCCAAAACCATACACGCGCGCAGTCGGACCACAGAGGTGCTCATCCGCCTGCTGGCCTATCTGACGATCGTTGTCGCGCTGGTCGTCACACTTTTTCCGATCTATTGGATCGCGACCAACTCGTTTAAATATGATATCGACATATTCGCGGTGCCGCCGGAGTGGCTACCGCGCAACCCCACCCTAAAACACTATAGCGAAGCGTTTATTCAGCGTCCGTTCCTACGCTACGCGTTGAATAGCTTTCTCGTCGCTGTAGGAACGACGATCATTTCCGTGACCTTCGGCACCATGGCCGGCTATGCCTTGGCACGGTTCAGCTATCCCTGGCAGTGGCGGAAGCAGATTTCGTTCTGGATCCTGTCGACGCGCATGATGCCGCCTATCGTCAGCATCATTCCGCTCTACCTGTTCTTCAACTATTTCGACATGCTCAACACCAAGTCGGCTCTTATCGTCGCCTACACTGCCTTCAATCTGCCGTTCGCAACGTGGATGATGAAGAGTTATTTCCAGGATCTTCCGGTCGAACTGGAGGAGGCGGCGATCGTCGACGGCGACACACGGTGGGGCGCATTCCTGCATGTGGCGTTACCTCTTGCCCGGCCTGGGCTTGCGGCCACCGCGATCTTCTGTCTGATCATCTCGTGGAACGAGTTTCTACTTTCCCTCATCATCACGCTCACCGAGCAGTCGCAGACGCTGCCGATCGGCATTGCCGGGCGCGTAACGCAGTACAACACCTATTGGGGTGAAATCAGTGCGGCGGGCTTCATGGCCTGCGTGCCAATCGTCATCTTCGCCTTCATCGTCCAGAAGCATCTCGTCCGGGGATTGTCCCTGGGTGCCATCAAAGGTTGAGACCTATGGCGTCCGTCACATTCAAGAACGTCTGCAAGAAATTCGGCGAATTCGTTGCCGTAAATGATTTCAACCTCGACATCAGGGACAAGGAGTTTCTCGTTTTGCTCGGACCTTCCGGTTGCGGCAAGACAACGACCATGCGGATGGTCGCGGGTCTCGAGGAAGCGACGTTCGGCGACATCTACATCAACGAGGACCGCGTCAACGGTGTCCTTCCCAAGTATCGCGACGTTGCAATGGTATTCCAGTCATATGCTTTGTATCCGCACCTTACCGTCGAAGACAACATCGGCTACCCGCTGAAGATCCGCAAAGTGCCGCCCGCTGAATGCAAGCGACGAATAGCCGAGGTCGCACGGCGTGTGGAACTCGACTCTATGTTGTCGCGGCTGCCGAAGGAACTTTCCGGCGGTCAGCGCCAGCGCGTGGCACTTGCCCGCGCTATCGTGCGCACGCCACGCGTCTTTCTGATGGACGAGCCGCTGTCCAATCTCGATGCCAAGCTGCGCACACAGATGCGCGCCGAGCTGAAGCATCTGCAACATGAGCTGCAGGTCACGACGATCTACGTCACCCATGACCAGATCGAAGCGATGACGCTTGCCCATCGCGTGGCCGTGATGAACAAGGGCGTTATCGAGCAGCTTGGGACGCCGCGGGAGATCTATAACGACCCGCGCACGCTCTTCGTTGCCGGCTTTATTGGCTCGCCGCCGATGAACCTAATTCCAGGAGAAGTGAGAGACGGTGTGTTCGTTTGCGGCGGTCTCAGGGTCGGCGGTATCGGCCGGGCGACCCTCTCTGGCGCTGTCCTCGGCGTCCGGCCGGAGGACGTCCACCCGACTGATGCCGGTGACGCAGACGTCAATCTGGTCGCACCGATCTATTCGGCGGAACTCACCGGCGAGAACACGCTTGTGAGCCTACGGTTGGGAGGTCAACTCATGACCTTGCGTGCCGACAAGAATTTCACGGGTCAGATCGACCAGCAGATCGGCGTCAAGGTCGCGGCGGATCGCGTATTTCTGTTCAATGGCGAGACCAAAGATCGTGTTGACTTCTAGCCTTTGGGCGGCAGTGATGGTGATCATCCTTGCATTTGCTGCGACCGCTGACGATGGCGGCCTCATCGCTGGAAATCCGCTGATTGAGATTCCTCCCGGGACGTTCATCTTCGGCCGCGACGACGGCCCTGAAAACGAAAGCCCGCGGCGCGAACTGGAGGGGCAGGCGTTTGCAATCAATCGCACCGAGATTACAAACCAGCAATATGGGCTCTTCGTCAAGGAGACCGGCCATCGTGCAGCCTTTTACGCCAATCATCCAATCCTGGGATTGGACGACCGGCCGGTCGTCGGGGTGAGTTGGGGAGACGCCGATGCATTTTGCCGTCACTATGGGTTGGTTCTTCCATCGGAACAACAATACGAGCGGGCGGCGCGAGGAACTCAGGGCAGCGCGTTTCCATGGGGCGAGGTGCCACCGGGCAATGCGCGGGCAAATTCGGGAGCGGATGTCTGTTGTTCCGGCGACGTGCGCGATGGGTATCCGATGACCGCACCAGCGGTGTCCTTCGCTGATGGCGCAAGCAAAGAGGGCATCTTCAATCTTGTCGGCAATGTCTGGGAGTGGACCCGTGACGTCTACGCGCCGTATGAAGGCGGGAGCGCGGTGAGGAGTGCCGGGCTGTACCGCGTGCTTCGTGGTGGCTCTTGGAACAGCGATCCAAACCACCTGACAACGACCTATCGGCTCGCCTATGATCCGGAATTCCGGTTCTCAGCCAACGGTGGCTTCAGATGCGTCCGTTCTACACCTTGATTGTCGTCACCGGTTTTCTGCTGCTAGCCGCCGGCGCCGGTGCGGAACCGACGGCGCTGGCCGGCTACACGCTTAAGACCTTCAACACGCCTGGTGCCGCCTTCGCCGGCCTATCTCGCGACGCCGAAGGCCTGCTCGTCAGTGATCTCGCCAGCGGCCGGCTCTACCGGCGCGGCGCGGACGGCAAGCTTGTCGCATTCGGCCCGGTATTTCCCCATGGCCTCGACGTGATCGGCGACCCGACCGGTCCATATCGTGTCGTGCGCGCCCACGATGGCCTTGTCGTCGCTCAGGGATGGACGCCAGTCGGCTCCAAAGAAGGGCCGTTTGACCACGCGCTCGTTGCGCTCGACGCGGCCGGTCAGGTCCGTGTCATCAGCAGCGATTTCTGGAATCCGTTCGACTTCATTGCGGCGCGCGGAAGCTACTACGTGATAGACTCCGCTCGAAACAGTGTCGAACGTCTACTGCCAGACGGCAGCAAAAGCACGATTCTGACATTCCGCCGCATGGGGCAGGCGGCCACGGCACTCCGCAGCCTTTCGCCGACGGAGTTCACCGAAGGCAACAGCTACGAAACCGATGCGGTGCCGGCCGGTATCGCCCTTCACGGCGGGCGCCTCTATATAGCGCTGTTCGGCGGCTTTCCCTTCCTTACCGGTGCCGGAGAGATTGTTTCGATTCCCGAGGCTGGCGATCAGTCAATGCCGCAGATTGACGTCGAAGCGCTCAATGCGCCCGTCAGTATTGCTTTCGACAACGATGGAGAGATGCTTGTCCTCGAGCACGGCACCTACGACCAGAAGGAAGGTTTTCGCAAGGCGAGTGGGAGATTGCTTAAGTTCAATAAGATGACGCGGGAACCGAAGGTTATTCTCGAGGGCCTGACCCGCCCGGTGTCTGTGCTTGTCTGGGACGAGCGGCGGATGGTCGTTTCGGCGTTGGACGGCAACCTCTATGTTCTGACGCGCGAATCTGCTCGCTAACCGTGGCGATCCCGGTTTTGGTCCTAGATTAATGCACATGCTTGCTTGGCGCCTTGAGCAGTTGCGCTGCCTTATCCACGACGGCCGCGAGCTTTTTCCAGCCGAGAAGATCGCGTTCACCTATCCGCTCTTGAATGGCCGATAGCATCCAGCTGGCCGCGGCTGCATGTCTTTGTCCCGAACCCCTTTCCTGTTCGGGGGACATGCCTTGGCTCAATCACCGAATTTCAGCCGCTCCAAGATCAGCGGGTCATACGCGGGAGCCTGGATCCGCCGGCGATCCGCCTCTGGTTCGCTGAGCGGCTCGACGGGTCGAAGTTTGTCCTTGGCTTCCAGCGCGAGGCGCTGATAGACGCCCGTTCCCTGGCGCTTCCAGGCGATTTCTTTTTCGCTGAGTTCGCGAATGACCCTGGCAGGTGATCCGACCGCCAGGCTGTTTGCCGGGATTTCCGCACCTGCCTTGACGAAAGCCATGGCGGCAACAATCGAATTTTCGCCGATCACCGCTTCGTCCATGACGACCGCATTCATCCCGACCATGGCATTGCGACCGATGCGGCAGCCGTGCAGCACGGCGCCGTGGCCGATATGACCGTCTTCGCCGATCACCACCTCCACATCAGGAAAGCTATGAACGACGCAGGTCTCCTGGACGTTCGAGCCACGTTCCATGACGATCCGCCCGAAATCGCCGCGCAATACGGCGCAGGGGCCAACATAGCAGGCCGATCCAATGATGACGTCACCAATCACTACGGCGGCCGGATGGACGAAAGCCGTTGGGTGGATCACCGGTACGACGCCATCATAGGAATAGACCTGCGCCATCTTAATCAAGCCCTTGTCTTGGCCACCATCGTCAGCACGTCGTATTGAGCAACCGTCGCGCCACTCTGGTTGCTAACACGGCAATCCCAGCGCACTTCGCCATGCTCGGCGCCGATACGCGGGTTGATCTCCTTGCAGGTCAATTGCACCTGCAGCGTATCGCCCGGATTGACTGGCGTGAGGAAGCGCAGGTTGTCGACCCCATAATTGGCGAGAACCGGGCCAGGGGCTGGGTCGACGAAGAGACCGGCAGCGAAGGAAACGATCAGATAGCCGTGGGCAACGCGCCCATCGAAGAACGGATTGGCACGGGCAGCCTCCTCGTCCATGTGAGCGTAGAAGGTATCACCGGTGAAATTGGCAAAATGCTCGATATCCTCAAGCGTGACTTTGCGCGTGCCGGTGACCAGCTGGTCGCCGATGCGCAATTCGGCCAGCGACTTGCGGAAGGGATGCTCACCATCCTTGCGCACCTCGGCATCCGAAACCCAACGGCCGGTGACCGCCGACAGAAGTGTGGGCGAACCTTGCACCGCGGTGCGCTGCATGTAGTGCTTGACGCCGCGCAGCCCACCGAGCTCCTCGCCACCGCCGGCGCGTCCTGGACCACCGTGCACCAGGCCCGGTAGCGGTGAGCCATGGCCGGTCGACGTCTTGGCGCTCACGCGGTTGCCGATCAGCACCCGGCCGTGGAACGGGGCCATACCGAGAACGACCTCTTCGGCAAAGGCAGGGTCGTTGGTAAAGACCGAGGATACCAGGCTTCCCTTGCCACGACGGGCAAGATCCACCGCCTCCTCGGCACTGTCATAAGGCATGACCGTGCTGACCGGGCCGAAGGCTTCGACATCGTGCACCGCCTTGGCTTGCCATGGCTTGTCGCAATAAAGCAGCACCGGATTGAGGAAGGCGCCGGCCTCGGCGTCACCCGACACAATGCGCGGATTATCCGGATCGCCGACGACGATCTCGGCATCGGCGAGGAGATCGCGGATGCGCTGGCGAACCTCGTCACGCTGGGCAAGGCTTGCAAGCGGGCCCATGCGGACGGTTTCATCGGTGGCATTGCCAAGCGTAGTCTTGCCAAGACGCTCGCCAAGGACGGAAACCAGTGCCTCGCAATAGGCGCGGGGTACGATGACACGGCGGATGGCCGTGCACTTCTGCCCGGCCTTTGCCGTCATTTCGCGGGAGACCTCCTTGACGAAAAGATCGAACTCCTCCGTCCCGGGGGCGGCGTCGAGACCGAGAACCGAGGCATTGAGGCTGTCGGCCTCCATGGTAAAGCGTACCGAATTCTCAATGATCGCCGGATGCGTCTTCAGCTTTCGGCCCGTCCAGGCCGAACCGGTGAAGGTGACAGCATCCTGGCCGTCGACGTGGTCGAGCAGATCGCCGACGGACCCGCAGATCAATTGCACGGCGCCTTCCGGCAACAGGCCGATTTCGACTATGCGACGGACGACGAGTTCGGTGAGATAGGCCGTCTGGCTCGCCGGCTTGACGATCGCCGGCATCCCCGCAAGCAGTGTCGGTGCCAGCTTCTCCAGCATGCCCCAGACCGGGAAGTTGAAGGCATTGATATGAATAGCGACGCCCTGCAGCGGCGACAGTATGTGCCGGGCCGAGAAAGTACCGTCGCGCGACAGGGTTTCCACGTCGCCATCAACGAGCACGCGCGTATTGGGCAGCTCGCGTCGGCCTTTTGAGGCGTAGGACAATAAGGTGCCGATACCGCCGTCGATATCGATCCAGCTATCTGCCTTCGTTGCACCGGTTGCCGACGAAAGGGCGTAGAATTCTTCCTTTCGGTCCATCAACGCCTGGCCAAGCGCTTTCAGCATGGCGGCGCGCTCGTGAAACGACATGCGTCGCAGCGCCGGGCCTGCCTTTTGGCGGCCGTACGCCAAAGACGCCGCAAAGTCGACGCCGGTGGAATCGATCAACGCCACCGGCACGCCTGTCGAGGCATCAAGCAGTTCGGCGCCATCCTTCGTGCCGGGAACCCAGCGGCCGTAGACATAGCTTTGAAGGCGGCGCGGCGGGTTTACCAGAACGTTCATTGTCTTATCCTTCCGGTCAGTTCAGATTGAGCGCAGCAAGCTGCGCATCGACGGCTGCCTGCCATTCAGATAGCAGCGTCTCGTTGGGAGTATGGCGCAGACCGAAACGTGCCAGCGTTTCGTAGCGGGTCGAGCCGGAGAGTCCGAAGCTTGCAGCAACGCGCGGGCGCCAGTAGGCGATCGCTTCACGCGCGGCCGTCGCTCCGTCTTCATTTTCAGCAATCCGCTTCAGCGCCTCGATGCCAAGTTCGGTGTGATGCGCCTCTCGCGGCAGAACCGCGCGGAACACTTCGGCAAGCGGCTGGTAGGAGACGTGGGTCAGTTCCCGCAGCTGGATGGTGCCTGCAGTGCCCATCAGCATATTCATGACAACCGCGTCGATCCATCCCTGCAAGGGATAGTGGAAGACCGAGAGGCGCATGTCGCCGCCCTGGCGTGCTGCACCGATATCGGCCTCACGCGTCAGGCGGGCACCCCACGGATGATGCACGGCATAGCGGTCGGTGTCTGCACCGAAGCTGCCCATGATCTCCAGCACGCGGCCGGCGTGGTCGGTCTTTTCAAGCACGATCTTGGCGGACGCAATGCGTTCCTTGATGCCCGGCGCATCGTTGATCGTGTCTGCAAAGCCGGCCGCACCCGCAAGCTCGCTGTCGACGAAGCTCGCCATCAGGCGCAGAAGCTCGCCGCGATAGCGCGGGGTCACATTGTCAGGCGACGTCAGCACGCCGCCCTTGAGCAGATATTCCTCGATCGGCATCGTATCTGACATCGGCATTCCTCCCTCGCTCTCGCCACCTTACTGGTCGTAGCTGACCACGACGCGGTCGCTCAGCGGATAACATTGGCAGGTCAACACGTAGCCCTGGCGGACCTCGTAGTCCTCCAGCGCATGATTGACCTCCATCTCGGTCTCGCCCTCAATCACCTTGGCCCTGCACGTGGAACAGACACCTGCCTTGCAGGCATAGGGCGCGTCCATGCTGTTCTTAAGAGCGGCCTCGAGCAGTGTTTGTCCCTGCTTCGGCATCTTGAAGACGCGGGTCGCGCCGTCGAGGGTAACTGTCGCCTCGCATGCCGCTCCCCTGTCGGCAGCGACAGCACTCTCGCTCTTTCGGCGTGCGCGGCCGGGCTGCGAGGACGCAAAGAGCTCGAACTTGATCTGCTCCTCGCGCATGCCGCGATCGCGAAGGGCGGCTGCGATCGTCAGCATCATCGGTTCGGGACCGCAGATGAAGACGGTGTCGACTGATTTGAGGTCAATCCAGTGCTTGAACAGTGCTGCGCATTTGTCAGCGTCGATACGGCCCGTGAAGAGATCGATGTCCTGGGCTTCGCTTTCCAGCACATGCAGAATGGAGAGCCGCCCAAGATAAGTATTCTTCAGGTCCTCCAGTTCTTCGCGGAACATGATCGAACTGATCTGGCGGTTCGCGTAGACGAGCGTGAAGCGCGAGCGGGGCTCGCGCGCAAGCGTCGTCTTGATGATGGACAGCACCGGCGTGATGCCGCTGCCGCCGGCAAAGCCGAGATAGCTTTTGGAGATCTCAGGTTCAATCGCGGTGAAGAATGCGCCCATCGGCGGCATCGCTTCCAGCCTATCACCGATCCGCAATTCTTCATTCGCCCAGGTTGAGAAGCAGCCGCCATCGACCCGCTTGATGCCGACCCTCAGGACGCCTTCATCACGTCCAGCACAGATCGAATAAGACCGGCGCAGCTCCTCGCCGTCGAACTTGCGGCGGAACGTCAGGTACTGGCCCTGCGTGAAATCGAACGCACCGCGGTCCTCGTCTTGCGGAGCGAGCGTGACGACCACGGCATCGCGCGTCTCGCGCCTGACGTCGGTGACTTGAAGGGAATGGAAACGCGCCATATTGCGGACCTCACTGGGCAAAAGGGTCAGATGCACTTGAAGTAGTCGAATGGTTCAAGACAGTCGGTGCAGCGATAGCTCGCCTTGCAGGGCGTCGAGCCGAACTGGCTGATCTTTTCCGTGTTCGTCGATCCGCAGCGCGGACAGGCGATTGTCAGATTGGAGCGGCCGGACAGCCGGTCGATACGCTGGCGCAAAATGCCATCTATCGCGGTGCCGTCCACCGGCGGGGCAATGCCGTAGGTGCGCAGCTTGTCGCGACCCGCCGGGCTGATCCAGTCGGTTGTCCAGGCAGGCGAAAGCTGGCGTTCCAGCCGCAGCTTGTCGATCCCCTTTTCCTTGAGTGCCTGCTCGATATCGAGGTTGATGATCGCAGTTGCCGGGCAGCCGGAATAGGTCGGCGTCACTGTCACGACCAGTGTGTCCTCCTTCCAGGCGACACCACGGATGATGCCGAGATCGACAAGCGAGATCACCGGGATTTCCGGATCCGGGACTTCCTCAAGCCATTGCCAGACATCGGCGATCGAAGGCAAAGTCTCGGCTATCATAACCGCCTCCTTCCGGTTACCAGTTCGCGCCCGGATAGGCGCGCTGCAGGAACTGCAGTTCAGCGAGGATGAAGCCCATGTGCTCTGTATGAACGCCGCGCTTGCCGCCCTTATGCATAAAGCCGTCGGCCGGCTTCTTCAGCGTCGCTTCTGAAAGCGCGTCATCAACCAGCTCGTCCCACGCGGCCTTGAGGCTTTCGGGTTCCGGTGCAATGCCGGCCGCAGCAAGCTCGGCATCTGAGGCGTCGCCCACGAAAAGCTCGCCGGTATAAGCCCACAGATCGTCAAGCGCCTCCTGCATTCGCCGGTGGCTTTCGGCGGTGCCGTCGCCAAGACGGATGATCAGATCGCGGCTGCGATCGAGATGGTAGGCAACTTCCTTCGAGGTTTTTTCGGCGATGTCGGCGATGCGCTTGTCGGTCGAGGCGCACAGTGCCTTCAGCGTCAGGAAATGCCAGGCGTCGAACAGGAATTGACGCATCAGCGTCTTTGCGAAATCACCGTTTGGGCGCTCGACGAGCAGGACGTTGCGGAAATCGCGGGTATCGCGCAGATAGGCAAGATTGTCGGCACTGCGCCCCCTACCTTCGATCTCGCCGGCAAGGCCGAGCCAGAGCTGGGTCTGTCCGATCAGATCAAGCGCGGTGTTGGAGAGAGCAATGTCCTCTTCGAGTGCCGGCGCATGCCCGCACCACTCGGATACGCGATGACCGAGGATCAGGGTGTTGTCGCCGATCCGCGTCAGGAACTCAAAGAGTGCCGTCGGGCTGACGGTCGTATTGGAGATGGCGCTCATCACATATGCCCCACTTCATCGGGAATGTCGAAGAACGTCGGATGGCGATAGACCTTGGAGTTCGACGGATCGAACAGCGGGCCCTTGTCCGACGGTGCGCTTGCCGTGATATCGTTGGACCGGACCACCCAGATGCTCACTCCCTCGTTTCGACGGGTGTAGACGTCGCGGGCGTTGTTGACGGCCATCTCGGCATCGGGTGCATGAAGGCTGCCAACATGCCGGTGATTGAGGCCGTGCTGGCCGCGGATGAAAACTTCCCAAAGGGGCCATTCGCTGGACATCGGTGTTTCTCCTGCTTGCGACTCCTCGGCCGAAGGCCCGAAAATCGCGTATTTGTTACGATAGCAACTGCTCAGAGCGGGCACCTGCCGGCGCCTTGATTTACTCGGCGGCGGTCCGCGCTGCGGCGTGGCGCGACGCCATCTTCTCGGCATGGGCAACGAGACCATCGCGGAACCAGGCACCGTCGTTCCACGCCTTCTGTCGGGCGCTGAGGCGCTCGACATTGCACGGGCCGTTGCCGGCGATGACGGCGAAGAACTCGGTCCAGTCAGGCTCGCCGAAATCATAGCCGCCCTTTTCCTCGTTCCACTTCAAATCCGGATCCGGTACCGTCAGGCCGAGATATTCGGCTTGCGGGACTGTCTGGTCGACAAACTTCTGGCGCAGCTCGTCATTGGAGTTCTGCTTGATCTTCCAGGACATCGACTGGGCCGAATGCACTGATGCGTCGTCAGAGGGACCAAACATCATCAGCGACGGCCACCACCAGCGATTCAGCGCGTCCTGCACCATTTCCTTCTGGGCGGGCGTGCCCTTCACCATCTTCATCAGGATGTCGAAGCCCTGCCGCTGATGGAAGCTTTCTTCCTTGCAGATGCGGACCATGGCGCGGGCATAAGGCCCGTAGGAACAGCGCTGCAGTGGCACCTGGTTCATGATCGCCGCACCATCAACCAGCCAACCGATCGCGCCGATGTCGGCCCAACTCAGCGTCGGGTAGTTGAAGATCGAGGAGTATTTCGCCTTGCCGCTATGCAGTTGCTCATACATCTCGTCCCGGCTGATGCCGAGCGTTTCGGCGGCACAGTAGAGGTAAAGACCGTGGCCGGCCTCGTCCTGCACCTTGGCGAGCAATATCGCCTTGCGCTCCAGCGTCGGGGCGCGGGTGATCCAGTTGCCTTCCGGCAGCTGGCCGACGATTTCGGAATGCGCATGCTGACTGATCTGGCGCATCAGCGTCTTGCGATAGCCTTCCGGCATCCATTCCTTCGGCTCGATCTTCTGGCCAGCATCGACGCGCTCCTGAAAGGCACGTTCGACCGGATCCATCTCATCAAGCGTTTTGACGCGGGCGCTGTCGGTTTTGACCATCTGTGCGTACATGGTTCGTCTCCCTTGCCTTCGCGCGTCAGACGCGCTCGAGAATGATTGCGATGCCCTGGCCGACGCCGATGCACATGGTGCAAAGCGCATAGCGACCGCCCTGACGGTGCAATTGGTAGGTTGCCGTCGTGACCAATCGGGCGCCGCTCATGCCCAGCGGATGGCCCATCGCAATAGCGCCGCCATTCGGATTGACATGGGGTGCATCGTCGCGAAGGTCCAGATCGCGCAGCACGGCGAGCGCCTGGGCGGCAAATGCCTCGTTCAGTTCGATCACATCCATCTGGCCGATGGTCAGTCCTGCGCGTTCGAGCACACGCCGGGCGGCCGGTGCTGGACCAACGCCCATGATCCGCGGCTCGACACCGGCCGCCGCCATTGCGACGATGCGGGCCCTCGGTGTCAGACCTTGCGCCTTCGCGGCCGCCTCGCTTGCGACGACAAGGGCCGCAGCACCATCGTTGACGCCCGAGGCGTTGCCAGCGGTGACGCTGAGGTCCGGGCCATTGACGCCCTTGAGCTTGGAAAGCTGATCGACGGTCGTACCGGGGCGCGGATGCTCGTCGCGGTCGACGACAACAGGATCGCCTCTTCTCTGCGGAACCTTGACGCTGACCAATTCGTCAACGAACAGGCCGGCTTCCTGGGCCGCCGCCCAGCGGGCCTGACTGCGGGCCGCGAACGCGTCCTGATCGGCGCGGGTGACGCCAAAATCGGCCGCCACATTGTCGGCGGTCTGCGGCATCGAATCGACGCCGAACTCAGCCTTCATCTTCGAATTGACGAAGCGCCAGCCGATCGTCGTGTCGTAGACGGCATTGGCACGCGAAAAAGCGCTGTCTGCCTTCGGCATGACAAAAGGCGCCCGGCTCATGCTCTCGACGCCACCGGCGATCACGAGGTCACAGTCGCCGGCGCGGATCGCCCTTGCCGCCATGCCGACGGCATCCATGCCGGAGCCGCACAGGCGGTTGACGGTGGTCGCGGGAATGGTGATCGGCATGCCCGAAAGCAGCACGGCCATGCGGGCTACATTGCGATTGTCTTCGCCAGCCTGGTTGGCGCAGCCATAGATGAGATCGTCGACCTTGCTCCAGTCGACCTCAGGGTTACGTTCCATCAGCGCAGTGAGGGGGAGGGCTGCCAGATCGTCTGCGCGAACCGCAGCAAGCGCACCGCCATAGCGGCCGATAGGTGTGCGAACGGCATCACAGATGAACGCTTCCGACATGCGCGACTTCCTCCTGCTCCCACGATACCGATCAATCTAGTATTGATTAACCGACCGATCGGTCATGTATTTATCATGCGATATGTCACAGATCAATGGATTATTTTCGTAGATGTGTGATGTTTAATGTTAACGAGGAAAATTCTAGCACAAAAGACGCGAACCGACCTGAAAAGCCTCAGGAACGGAGAGCTAAATGGCCTCGTGGGCTAGCATCTCGAGGCGAAAGTCTGTTGTAGGCGTTGAAGCGGCAAGGGGGCCGGAGGCTGTCACAAAGGTGTGGGCTATGAACGCATCAGCTGCGGGTGAGAGCCGTCGATAAAGCTGTGCAAACAGCTGCCGCGCCGCTTTGCCTGGCCAGTTGTCGGGAAGTGCAGCGGCTGGCAGCCTTGGATCGTGCAGATGAACTGTGCGAAAGCGATGCACGAGGAGGAGCCGGATCGTCAGCGCCATCAAGGGCGAAAAACCGGGGGCGCTGGGCAAATCGGATAGGACGCGGAACTGCGTCAGGAATGTTTGGTATGCCTCCGCATGACCTGCAAGATCCCAATATTCGGAGGCAAACGCCTGCAAGGCATTGTGGTCCTGCGGGACGTCTGCGCGGAAAATCAAGGCAGGAATTGCGGCTGCCATCGGCCTTGCAGGACCAACTGCAAGGCGGGTGTTGAGACGCGCATGGCCGGCACGCCTGAGCGACTGCATGGCCTCTTCGACGGCCGGTCCCATCACCTGAACGAACTGCCATCCGCTCTCTTCGGGAACGCCGAAAAGCACGCGTGCGGCGGCCGCGAACTCGCTGCCAGCCGAACGCGACAGCCGGTAATAGCTGCGTCGACCCTCTCTTTCTCCGGAGAGCTGGCCGGCGGCGACAAGCCGAGAGACGGCAGTGCGCAGGAGCGTTTCGCTGATGCCGACTTCTGCGCAGGTCTCGATCAGGTTGCCGATCCATGCGATGCCGCCACGCGGCTCGACGACATCGCCGTAGATTGTCACGATAAAGCCCGCTGCCTTAAGCGGGCTTTCGGCAAGAATCCGTCGGATCAGTTCGCTGGCCTGGACATCTGCCTGGTTGGTCGCTGCCGTCACCGGCTCCTCCTTGGATGGTGGCGGTGCGATCTATCATATTCAGCAGGCCGCCGCACCCCTACCGCGTCGTGGGGGGCGAAATCGCGATGCAGCCGTTGTTCGAGAGGCACCGATGGTGCCTCCCTTCGTATCACGGCTCCCGAATTGCGCTATCCAGTCCTCGCAGGATGGGATAGAGGAAGTATGAGATGACGGTGCGATGACCGACCATGATCTCGGCTGAAACGGTCATACCGGGCAAAAGTCGCACGGGCTCGTCTGAGCCTTTCAGCCTTGGATCCGCCAACGGGATACGTGCCTTGAAGTAAGGCGCGGTCGTTTGAGTCGCTGCCTCTTGCTGAGACGGCGTGAACGCGTCACGGCTCACCGTTCGAACCGTTCCCGACGCGGTACCGAATTTTTGGAACGGATAGGCATCGAACTTGATCCGCGCTTCCTTGCCCGTGGTGATGCGGCCAATGTCGCGCGTATTGACCGAGACCTCGGCCTCCAGCGGTACATTGAGAGGAACCAGCGTCACGATGGGCTCGGCCTCTCGAACCACCGAGCCGACCGAGCGCGCCGCCAAGTCGAGCACGACGGCATTGGCTGGTGCCGTTAGTACCACCATGTCGCGCCGGAGTTCCATCTTCTTCAGTTCCTCGGCGGCAGTGTCGCGCTGGCTACGCAGATCTACAAGCTGCTCCATGGCGGCGCGTCGGAAGTCTTCAATGAATGCCTGTCGATCCGCCTTGAGCTTGGCGAAGGTATGCTCGGCTTCATCGGCCTTGCCCCGGACAGCCGTAAGGCTGGTCTCAACGTCAAGACGGGCGTCACGCGATCCCAGGAGTGTTATCAAAGATCCGCTCTCGCGATCATATAGCCGTTCTCTGGCGCCTTCGATCTGCGACAGCGTTTCGCGTCGATTGGCAAGGACTGCCTCCTGGTTCCGGCTTGAGGCAATCGTCGCCGCCTGGGCCGCAATTTGCTGATCGTAGTTCTGCAACTGCGCCGCATGATAGGCGCGGCGCTGCCCAAACAACTGCATCTGAAGCAGTTCGTCGCGCGACAAGCCGGCAGTCTTGGTGTAGTCCGTGCCGTCAAGCTCGGCTTCCAGGCGTTTTACCTGGGCGTCGAGGGCTACGAATTTGGCTCGTTGCTGATCGACGTCAGACTGGCTGAACGTCGCATCGAGCGTAGCAAGCACCTGACCTTTTTCCACGATCTCCCCGGCGGTGACATTGATTGTCCGGATGATCGATGTCTCCAGCGGCTGCACCACGATGGTCGGCTGGGTCGTAATCAGCTTGCCGGGTGCGACGACGACCTCATCGATCGACGATACCGACGCCCAGACGATTGCCGCGGTAATCAGCGCAGTAATGCCGTAGAGCGTCATGCGGGCGACCCTTGGCGGCGCGCGCTCTTCAAGTTCCACAGCATCTGACTGGAACTCTGCGATTGCAGCTGGAAACGAGCGCCTGAGGGCTGGTTGCGTGACTTGGGCCGCCGTCGGAACAGGCAGGTTCTCCTTTGGTTTTTCAGCGCGCGTATTCATGCTACCTGCCTCATCTGCTGAGACCACAGGTGACGGTATGTCATGCAGCGCGTCACGAGTTGATCATGCCTGCCGATATCGGCGATCTTGCCCCGTTCGACGACGAGGATGGCATCGGCATCGACAAGCGTGGAGAGGCGGTGCGAAACGATGACCACCGTTCGCCCGGCCGCAATCTGGCTGAGGTTCTGGCGGATGATCGTCTCGCTGTCGGGGTCAAGCGCGCTGGTGGCCTCATCCAGGATCAGGAGTTTCGGATCGGTGATGAGTGCGCGGGCTATGGCCAGGCGTTGCCTCTGCCCGCCGGACAGGTTCGAGGCGTTTTCCTCCAGCATTGTGTCGAAACCACGCGGAAGCCGTTCGATGAACTCCTCGGCGCCGGCAATACGCGCGACCTCCATGATCTCCTCGATGCTTGCATCGGGCTTTGCTGCCGCGATGTTCTCGCGAACGGTGCCACGAAACAGGAAGTTGTCCTGGAGCACGACGCCAGTACTCGTTCTCAGATGCACGAGGTCGATCTCCCGACTGTCATAACCATCCATTCGAACGATGCCCTGCTGGTTCTGATAAAGACCCTGGATCAGGCGAGTGATCGTGGTTTTGCCAGAACCGCTCTTGCCAACGACGCCAAATACCGAGCCGGCGGGAATACTGAAGGAGACGTCGTCGAGCGCAGGGGGCCCATCCGGCCCATAGCGGAACGTTACCTTGTCGAATTCGATGTTGCCTCTGAGATGCGGGCGGATGCCGCGACCGCGACCGGCTTGTTCCGGACGCTGGTTCATGATCTCGCCCAGCATACGCACCGAAAGCGCAACCTCCTGGTACTCATGCACCATAGTGACGATCTGGACAAGCGGACCCGAGACCCGCCCAGCCAGCATGTTGAATGCAACCAGCGCGCCAATCGTCATGGCGCCGCTGAAGACGTCAAGGGCACCGAGCCCGATAATGGCGACGCTCATCAGTTTCTCGAGAAGCCCGGTCATCGACTGAGCGACGGTGGAGATTTTCTCGACACGGAAACGCACGGATATCGATTGCGCCGAATAGTCATCCCAGGCGCGACGCTGGCGCGGTTCAAGCGCCAGCGACTTGACGGTCCGCATGCCGTGAACGGTTTCAACGAGCAGGGCCTGCCGGTCGCCTTCAGCCTTGTAGAGCGCCTGGAGACGGCGCTGGAATGGGCCGACAAGAAGCATGACGACGAGACCGACAAGCGCGGCAAAGCCGATGACGACGAGCGTCAGCTTCACGCTGTAGAGAAGCAGGATCGGAATGAAGACCAGCAAGGAAACGCCGTCGAGGAGCGTCAGGAAGAGGCGGCCTGTCAGAAACTCGCGAATCCTGCCGGTTTGCTGCATGTGCTTGACGAGAACACCTGCAGATGCCTGCTCGAACAAAGCGATTGGAAGATTGAGCAGATGCCCGAAGGTGCGGGTTGCAATACGGATATCGATCCTGTTCGTGGCATAGAGCAACAGGTAGCGGCGCAGGAAGCTGAAGGCAGCATCGAAGACAAGGGCGATGGCGATGCCAATGGTCAGGACCGTCAGCGTTGCATAGCTTTGATGAACCAGCACCTTGTCGATGACGAGCTGGAAGAAGATCGGGGTCATCAGGCCAAGGCCGTAGAGGACGATGGCGGCAAGGGCAACATCGCGGAAGAAGCTGCGCTGTTTGATGATCTCGGGAATGAACCAGCGGAAGCCGAAGGGCTGGTCGGCATCATTGAGACTGAAGTTTCGCTTCAGCATCACCACGGATCCACGCCAGGATCTGGTGAACTGCTCCTCGTTCAGGAGAATGAAGTCAGGGCGCACGGCCAGGGGGTCGAGAACCCTGATCTTGGCCTCCTCCTCACCCATGGCGGGGCCGGCAATGACCACCCAGTTGCCGTTTTCGAGTTCCGCTAGAACCGGGAAGGCCTCCCCCAACTGGAGCAGCGCAGTCCAGGAGAGGCTGATCTGCCGTGCGCGCAGTCCAGCATCCTTGGCCATGCGCAGCAGTTGCCGGACTTCGACCGGCCGCTCGTCGACAGCATAGTCGTGCTGTAGGCGCTCGGGGGACAGATCGACGCCGTGATGGCGCGCGACGAGTGCAAGGCAGTGTAGATTGGTGTGCAAAAATGTACTCATGGCCCACCCGAGTGTCTGCGTTGAAGAGGAACTTTTTGGTCAGTTGAAATTGGGTGAGGCGTTTACCGCGCTACCCGACGGTTGGATGATTTCAGCCTTCGGGCTTGATGGCTGATCGTTGATACGGCGCACGGCACCGGCCTCGACCAATCCACCCAGTGCCTTCTGCATCAGGTCGACTGCGTTCGCAAAAGCGTCGACCGGCATGATGATGCGCTGGCGGAAGACGGGCTTCGGGTTGTTGCTCGCATCGCGCTCGGTGGCCGACAGCGACATCAGATCGATGCGCACGATGGTGCCGGTGATGGTGATTTCGCCAATTCCGTCTGCATAGAGTTCATTGCTCATTGTCGTCTCCTCGTTTGGATGAGTGATCATGGATGGTGATGCTGCGCGTGTTGCCAGGCCGGGAACGGATCCGTGAGACCTCTGCCGAGATCGGGGTCAAAGCTTGCCTCTTCTCCGATCAGGCAGTCGTCGAGCGCGGCGCTGATTGCCTGCTGATCGAAACCCGCGCCAATGAACACGAGTTCCTGGCGGCGATCGCCCCAGACTGCGTCCCAATGGCGGTCGAGCAGCTGGCGGAATTGCGGATAACGTGGCCAATGTGCCTTGGACACGCTCGCCCACCAGAAGCCCTTTGTGTCGGTGCGCCGCTGTGTGCCGGCGATGGAAAGCAGGCCGATTTCGTTCGGTCGTGTTGCCAGCCAGAAGTGCCCCTTGGCGCGGATGAGGCCCGGCCACTGCTGCGCGAGAAAGCGATCGAGTGCAGCCGGGTCAAAGGGGCGGCGTGCGCGATAGACGAAGCTGGAAATACCGTACTCTTCGGTTTCTGGGACATGATTGCCCCAACCGTAGAGCTCCTTGTGCCAGTACGGGTGACGAGCAGACTTCGCCTCGCTGAAAAGACCGGTATCCAGAATGGTGGAAAGCGGCAAATCGCCGAAGTCCGTCTCGATGACACGGGCATCGGGATTAAGCGCGGCAACGATCTGGCGCACCATCGCGCGTGTTTC
>Ga0075365_10000187_pt1 | contig 20232 bp, 22 predicted proteins | sample EndMetdeltDD1765_FD_71387 | JGI IMG/M metagenome (GOLD analysis project Ga0075365, IMG submission 71387) | Populus endosphere microbial communities from Tennessee, USA - Endosphere MetaG P. deltoides DD176-5 | ecosystem: Host-associated > Plants > Roots > Endosphere | place: USA: Tennessee... | reverse complement strand
TGCCTATAAAGATACAGCCGAGAGGCGTAAAGACAGAAATACAAATTTGTACCGCCAAAACCTTTCGGCTGATTTTACAAATAACGCGGTCGAAAGCGTGCGGCATTTTGCTGGAATTGCGTATATTATTGAGCACGAGCAAGACGATGTGATTCACCCTTCGGTTCCAAGGTCGTACTTTGGTGCTGCCCGTCATGGTAACTATATTAGTATTCCGGGTCTAAAACATTCGCCTAAACTCATGTCGAATCCGCAAGAATATTTCGCGGTTATTGAGCTGTGGCTGACAACTATCGTTAATGCCACTAAGCGTATTGAGACAATCCAGAAGCGGTCGCCGAAGTAGACATGCTATAATGAGCGCGTTTCTGGTTTTTTGGTTCAGTGGATAGCTGAATCACGACAGAGGGGCGCATATGAGCGCTGAGAGCCGGTCGGTTCTGCGGGCCGACCGTGTCCACGAGATATTCAAGGCCTGCATGTATTTGGAGGGGGAGGACACTACCGGGCATATTCCTGCAGAGGGACTGATGATGACGGTTGGGATTCATCCCGGGCGTGTCGAGGTTTATCGTCAGGAGATTCACGACATGCTCCGTGCATTGCCGTCGGATTTCCAAGAGGATGGCGGCGGAGGTACAACCTTCCTCAACGCCTGCATTGATTCTGCGGGCGAGCAGTGGGCCAGTACGCACCAGACCGTGGATCAGCTGGTCATGCTTGGTTTGGCCATCGGCAAGGTTGCGTACTGCCTGGGGCGCGATATGTGGCCGGTGCTGCCGGGCGGCGTGCCGTACTTTGTCGTCAAGCCGTGAAATAACTGCCGGGCGCTGCGAAAGTGCAGCGCCCGGCAGGCTAGCTATTTGATTATCTGTATTTGCACTTATTTATTCAGTGCGTGCCCGCCAAATTTATTCCGCATAGCGGCAAGGAGCTTGGTGGCAAAGTTAACCTCGCCTTTCTGGCTGGCAACACGCACGTCAAAACTCGTTTGAATGGCAGGCAGGGGGATGCCGCGTTCTTTGGCGACCTCGAGCGTCCAGCGGGCCTCGCCTGATTCGGCGACGTAGCCGTCGATACCGTCGAGGTTAGGATTTTCGCGTAGAGCGTCGCGGGTGAGCTCGTTGAGCCAACTTGTTACCACGCTGCGGTGTTGCCACACGTCGCCGGCGGCTGCTAGGTCGATGCCCTCAATCGGGCCTTCGCGTAGCATGCGGTAGCCTTCAGCCAGGGACTGCATCATGCCGTATTCGATAGCATTGTGTACCATTTTGACGTAATGCCCGGCGCCGTTTGGCCCAAACAAGTCGTAGGCGCCGCCAGGTGCAGCCAGCGTTTTGAGCGCAGGCTCTATAGCCTCAAACGCCGCGCGATCGCCGCCAACCATCATTGAAAAACCATTTTTGTAGCCCCATACGCCACCGCTAGTGCCGATATCAAGCAGGGTAGAACCTTTGGCCTGAACGCGTTCAGCCCTAGGGCTATCGCCGCGAAAGTCAGAATTGCCGCCGTCGATAATAATACTGCCACTCGGGAGCAGTTCGAGCCATTCGTCAATTTGCGCTTCGATAACTTCGGCTGGAATCATAACCCACACCACAGCTTGATCGTCGCCAAAAGCAGCTACGACATCTTTTTTGTCATAGGCCGCAGTGGCACCAAAAGAAGTAGCTTCATCCACGGCGTCTCGGCTGCGGTTGTGTGCAATAACATCGTGTCCATCCTCGGCCAGTTTACGGGCAATTTGCATACCCATTTTACCCAGCCCAGCAACTGCAATTTTCATGTGTGTCCCTCCGTATGTATACCAATAGTGTACACCTTTTTGCCATGAGCTTGCGCGGTGGGGCGTATTTGGTTATGCTTATGACAAAGAAAGAGTATGTGGATCCATGCCCGAAAAATCGAAGAAATCATTCAAGCGCGCACTCAAGGGGAGAAAGAAGCAAATTATCACTGTCGCAGCGGTGGTACTGCTGCTTATTGCGGCAATCGGCGCAGGCGCCTTACTGCGTTGGTGGCAAAATAATGGCGCCAACAACGGCAACAGTAACAACGGGTCAAACAATACCTCAGCCAGTAACGGCGAAGGCGACGCGCTCACGCAAAACGATCTGCCTGCAGATGTCAAAGCCGCACAAGACACGGCCTCTACCGCTGGCCCCGAAGAATCAAACAAGCAAATCGCCACAAGCCTGCCAGGGGCAAGCAGCGATAATAAGTTTGAGCTGTATCTACAACAGGGGCTTAACTACGAGAACCAACAAAAGTGGAGTGATGCGCTTGCTTCGTACAAAAATGCCGAAGCCATCTCTAAGACCTCGAACGTGTATGAATCTCTTGGCCGCGTTGAGGAGAACTTGGGCGACAAAACTGCCGCCATCAATTACTACAAACAAGCAATTCCACTTTTGAACAAAAACTCCCCAATGTACGCCTCGTACAAACAAGGATTACAAGACAAAATAACCGCACTGGGAGGCTAGACGCGTGAGTATCTTTAAGCGAGCATTGCTAGTAGTGGGTGTGGCGAGCGCTTTTTTGGTTGGCTATATGAGCACCGCAAATGCATGGCCGGTATATGGGCGATCTGAGTTCTACGGCTACTTTAAAAACGTGTACGACAACTGGGGTGACGACGTATGGAATGGCGGTATCCCTACGACTGTTAACTCGGCGAATGAGTTCATTGACTACGTAAAAGCCAAGCTCGCAAAGGGTCCTAACACTCAGGACGGTGTTGGTGCGGCCTTTATTATCCAGACCATGATTGGCACCTCGCGGACGTTGCCCCCAAGCGCAGCCCAGGTGTCAGAATGGGAGTCGCGGGTACGTTATGCCGATTCGCAGGGCTGGGTTAGTTGGAACAAAACAGTCAGCTACCGCTTAACGAGCTACTACCAAGGTCCGTGTTCGGGCGCGAACTGTTCGCAGCTTGGCGTCGACCCAACAGACGACGCATTTTATGAAGAACCAACAACACAAAGTGGTTCGGCGATTGTCTTTACCGATGGTACTAAAACGGTGTACCAGCTTAGACACAAATGTGCGAACCCGATTGGTGTCATATCGCCGCTGAAGGATGCGCCAAAGTATACGCTTACCGGCAACTCGACTGTTTCTGACACAACTGTCATTCCGGGCCAAACTGTTACCTTTACGCATAAAATTACAAATGCTGGCCCCGACAGCGCACCAAACACGCGCTGGACGGTGTATCATAATGGCGCAACAAAGGCGACGGGCGGTCCGTTTACTTTGCCGCAGAGCACTCGCACCGTAAACACTAACAACTTTACGATTCCAAATAATGCGTTACCTAATACGACGTATTGTCAGTATGTGCATTTTACGCCAAAAAACGAAAATGGCGGGTCGGGGGATAGTACACAAGCCTGTGCCAAAGTGATAGCCGATTTTGAACTAACGCCAACGGTGACGGCCAGCGCAACATCTGCCCAGCAAAATGATACAGTGACATTTACGTACCGTGTCTTTAACCCCGGCCCCACACCGTCAACAACAACTACCTGTAAGGTAGTGGGCAATAAGTTTAGTTCTGGTCACACGCCGCTTCCTCAACAAGACAATGACCGCACCTCCGATGCTGGTTTTACGCCACCAGGAACAAGCTGCCCACAAAACTTCTTTGTGAATGCCACCACCACTGTGGCGACAGAGAACTTTGATATCGGCAACGCCACTCCGGGCACGACTATTTGCCGCTCACTTGTTATTAATCCAAAAAACGAATCAGGTGGATTCCGTGCTAGCGCCGAGGCCTGTGTGGTTGTTGCCAAGACGCCATACGTGCAGTTCCTAGGCAATGACGTGTGGGCGGGCGGTGGTTTCGCTAGCGTCAACCCGGCATGTAATACGAGCGCTAAGATCACTACTAGCTCTCACCAGCTGAAAGACGGCTCTGTTGCTGGCTCGTTGGGCGAGTATGGTGCTTTTGCGCTGGGCAAGATCACTACCTTTGGTTCAGCCAGTAAGGCGCTCTTAAACGGCGCCGCAGCAACTGGCAAGATGCTGACATTTAGCAATACCAATAACAACAACCTCGGTAACTATGCCGCACCGCAGCACTGTATCAACGACTATATCGCTGCGTATAACGGTACCGCTGTAACAAACGAGCCAACCACTATCGACGTAGGTGGGCGCCCCGCTGGCGCCTGGCAGGTGAATGGCAATCGCACGTTCCACGGCACCATGCCAAATGGCTCAAAGCAAATTTACTTGGTAAACGGTGATGTCACTATAGATGGCGACCTAAAATATTCTGATAACTACAATGGTATTGGCGATATTCCATCTTTGGTTATTATCGCTACGGGTAACATCTTGGTCCGCGATAATGTTAAGCAAATGGATGGCGTGTTTGTTGCTAAAAACACCTTTAATACTTGTAGCAATGCCCCTGGCGGCAATTTGAGTGTGAATGACTGTAAAGAGCAATTGGTCGTAAATGGCTCAGTCATTACGGGGCAGCTGGTGCTGATGCGTACGTTTGGCGCGGACGGCAGCAACGACGGCGACCGTAAACGCCCTGCAGAAATATTTAACTTTAACGCCGAAATGTACTTACGTAGCGCGTTGACAGGGAGTGGCGGTGGCACACTTCGTACCGTTGACGAAAAAGATTTGCCACCTCGCTATTAAAAGTTCTTTTCAGGCAAGCCGCTTATGCTATAATCAGAGGTAATATGAAGCTTTTCAGTTCGGTGGGCGAATTCTTCGCGCTAGATATAGGTACAACAGCAGTCCGAGTGGTGCAACTACGCCGCAGCGGTGACGCTTGGAATTTGGTGAAATACGGTTCTGCACCGGTAGATATTAAAGTTGCCAGCAGCGACGCACCAGAAGATCAAAAACGTTTGGGTGAGGTGATTACCAACCTGGTTTCGCAGGCCGGTATTACTGAACGCAACGTTGTGGTGGGGATTCCATCAAGTAAAATGTTTGCAACAGTAGTTGATTTGCCAAATTTGCCAGCGCAAGAACTTGCCAGCACTATTAAGTATCAGGCAGAGCAGTTTATTCCAATGAGCATCGACGAAGCAAAGATCGACTGGGCGGTGCTTGGTAAGTCGCTTCGTGATCCACAAAAAAACGAAGTCCTTTTGGCCAGTGTGGCAAACAAGTTTAGTGAAGCTCGATTAGACCTCGTTGAGAGTGTTGGGCTGAACGTTGTGGCGCTCGAGCCAGACTCATTGGCGCTGACGCGCTCGCTCGTACAGCCAACGAATCAAGACGCCATGATGATAGTGGACTTTGGCGATTTTAGCACGGATCTTGTAGCGGTACTTGGCGGTTCACCTCGGTTAATTCGTTCAATCCCGGTTGGTTTGCAGACTTTAGTTAAGGCGGCAACGCAAAACCTAAACATCGATGCCACGCAGGCAACGCAGTTTATTACAAAGTTTGGCCTGCACCCAGACCGCCTTGAGGGACAAATACTCAAGTCACTCGACGCAACGCTCGATCAGTTCGTTGTAGAAATCAACAAATCTGTTAAGTTCTTCCAATCTCGCTATCCAAATATATCGCTGAAATATCTGCTACTTTCAGGCTACACGCTGTCTATTCCTGCCTTTGGCGAATACGTTGCCGGAAAGACAGGCATCCAGACGGTCGCAGGCAATGCCTGGGGGAATGTGCGCTATAGTCCAAACTTGCGCGATAACCTAATGCAGCTTGCACCACAGTTTGCGGTCGCAGTTGGCCTCGCGGAGCGTAACCTATGATTCAGCTAAACCTCCTACCAGATATCAAAAAAGAATACATCAACGCACAAAAAACGCGCGCTGTCGTAGTAAGTACTTCGATTCTTGTAACACTTGGTGCTATTGGCCTGAGCGTACTACTGTTTGTATACGTGACATTCTTGCAGCAGCTCCAAATTACATTGGCAACAAACGACATCAAGGACAAAACAAAGCAGCTCAACAGCGTTGCCGACCTCGATAAGTATTTGACGGTACAAAACCAGCTGGCTGCATTGCCTGGACTGCATGACGGCAAAGGTATTACCTCACGCTTGTTGTCATTCTTGCCCGTGCTAAACCCTAATTCGCCAAACAATATTGTGTTGTCGAAGCTGCAGCTTTCTACTACGGATAAGCTTGTGAGTCTCAACGGCACGACAAAGTCATTTGAAAGTCTCAATGTGTTTGTTGACACATTGCAAAATGCCCAAGCAGCCTACAAAGATGCCTCTGGTGCGCAGCAATCCACAAAAATATTCACGAGTGTCTTTGTGCAAAACAGTGCCATCGATAAAAGCAATGGCGGTAGCCGTGTATCGTTTACGGTGAACGCCACCTACCAAGATGTCGTGTTTGATGCAACAAACACCGAAGTAACAGCAACTGTTCCAAATATCCAAACCTCGCAATCAGTAACCGAAAGCCCAAAACTGTTTAACAGCAGCGCAAACGGGGGACAATAATATGGCAAAACTAGAAACAAAGGGCATCGCCACTGGTCTTAAAAAGCGTCAACAAATCGAAAACGCTGGCAAAACCATGTTTATGTGGGTCGTCATTGCTTCTATTGCAGTGTCTATCTGTGTTGTGACGGTACAGTTCCTCTTTCAACAGTGGTCATACAATAACCGCGTTCTGAACGCAAAATATAAAGCTGTCGACACACTCAAGAGTAACATTGAGAATGCCAAGAAACTCCAGGAAGATGTAAACAGCCTTGTAAGTAATGAGGCGCTGGCTTCGGTCAAAACGAACACTGGAGACCCGAACACTAAAAGCGTCCTTGATGCACTGCCAAGTAAATTTGACGCAACTGCGCTTGCGACATCTCTGCAGCAAGCAATCTTGAGCCGTTCGGGTGTAACCATCGAGTCGATCAGCGTGCCATCAGATCAGTCAACCGATGGAACGGGCGGCACTGCCGCCTCAACGACCGCTGTGCCTGATGCAAAGCCGCAAGAGGTTAAGTTCGACATTAGTGTTAGCGGCAGCTACGACAAAATTCGTAGCATGATGCTCGACTTAGAGCGTACTATCCGACCCATTAAGGTAACTGCAGTAACGCTTGATGGTGATGACACCGCCATGACTGCCACAATTAGCGCCGTAACCTATTACCAGCCAGCTAAAACGGCAAATATTAAGCAAGAGGTAGTAAAGTAATGAAAAAGAACGATATAGCACTGATTATCCTCATTGCTTCAATCAGTATGGTTGTGACGTACTTTATTGCTAAGACTGTTATTGGTACACCAAAGAGCAAGCAGGCGAGTGCTGAGGTAGTAGAGTTAATCAAGCCAGACCTCGTCCAGCCCTCCGCTAAGATTTTTAACCGCGACGCAATTAATCCAACCGTCGTGATTCAAATTGGTAATCCATCAAACCAACAACCATTCGGGCAGTAGAGAGGCTCACATATGAGCATCCTAACCGACGAGAACCAAAAAAAGCTCGAGACGCTCCTTGTTAAAGAGGGGTTGGTTAAGAAAGCTCAACTCAATAAATATCACGAAGAAGCAACAAAAGCGGGTAAACCGCTCTTTGGCCTCCTTGTTGATGAAAAGGTGATTAGCAACGAAGAGCTTACGAAAGCAATTGCCACTGTATCAGGCGTGCCGTATGTAAACCTTAGCGCTGCTGCAGTTGATCCACATGTTCTTGATTTGCTGTCTCGTGACGTTGCTGAGCGGTTTATGGCCGTGCCACTTGGTGAGGTGCAGAACCGCCTTGCCGTAGCCATGCTCGACGCCAACAACGTGCAGGCTGTAGACTATTTGGCAAACAAGATTGATCGCCCAATAAAGGTTTACATGGCGAGCGAGGAAGGTATTCGCCACGTCCTCGAGCAATATCACACCAACCTTGCAGAGGGTGTGAGTGCAGCCGTCCAATCAGCCCAGTCAGAAGCCGCAGCTCCACAGACTAATAAAGACGGCTCACCAACTGCTGATATTAAAACAATTGTTCAAGATTCGCCGATTAGCCGTGCACTGAGCACTATTATGGAGTACGCCGCCCGGGCTCGCGCCTCTGATATCCACATTGAACCACTAGAGAACTCGCTCCGTATCCGTTGTCGTATCGACGGCGTTTTGCGCGAGATTATGAAGCTGCCAAAGTCTATTGAGCCGGCGCTGATTTCCCGTATAAAAATTTTGAGCAATCTGAAAATCGACGAACACCGTATCCCACAAGACGGTCAATTTGCTATTCATGTGGCACAAAAAGATATCGACTTGCGTATCGCAATTAGCCCGGTGGTATGGGGCGAGCAGGTGATTATTCGTTTGCTTGATAAAACCGGTACGAGCTTTAAGCTCGAAGAAATGGGCTATGCTGGTCGCGCCCTGCGTACCATTCGTAAAGGTATCAAAAAACCAAACGGCATGGTGCTAACATCTGGCCCAACTGGTTCTGGTAAGTCGACATCGCTGTACGCGCTGGTGCAAGAAATCAAGACCGACGCCATTAACATCGTAACCCTGGAAGACCCAGTGGAGTACAAAATGGAAGGCGTCAACCAGATTCAGGTGAACACTGATGTGGGCCTGACATTCGCCACTGGCTTGCGTTCAATCCTCCGCCAAGACCCAAACGTTGTACTGGTGGGTGAGATTCGCGATGGCGAAACGGCTAACCTGGCGGTGCAGGCTTCTTTGACGGGACACTTAGTATTTAGTACGTTGCACACCAACTCGGCGGCCGGCGTGTTGCCTCGTTTGCTTGATATGGGCATTGAACCCTTCCTTATTGCGTCAACAGTTAACACGGTAATTGGCCAGCGCCTGGTACGCCGCGTGTCTGATGAGCGCGAGACCTACCAGTCCACCGAGCTCGAGACAAAAAGTATTATGGATACTATTGGGCATTTACTCCCACGCGACAAGGCCAGCGCGGCGGCAGTCTCGGCTGATCTTGGGTATAAAGACTTGCCGCTGGCCGGTCAAAAAGCTTATACTTTGGTAAAGGGTAAGGATTCGCCACAAACGCCAGGAGGCTACAAGGGGCGCGTCGGACTCTACGAAGTCATGGATGTTTCGGAACAAATCCAAGACCTTATCGTAAAGAGATCAACCAGCGCAGAAATCCAAAACTTGGCCGTTAAGCAGGGTATGATCACAATGCGACAAGATGGCTACCTCAAGGCCCTGCAAGGGCTCACGACATTAGAAGAAGTAAACCGCGTCGCCGCCAACATGGCATAAAAATAAGGGTGGATATGGCAACAACAGGAACACAAGAACTACGAATCGAAATACTGCTGGAAGAAGTTATTCGCAAACGAGCGAGCGACCTTCACTTGCAGGTGAGCTTGCCGCCAATGCTCCGTGTTGATGGTAAATTAATGCCCATTCCAGGCTACGCGCCGCTAAACGAAGAAAACGTTGAGCTGCTTATTTTTGCCATCCTTGACGAAGAGCAAAAACAAATTTTGCTAAAAGATAAAGAGTTCGACTTCAGCTTTGCCTTTGGCGACCTGGGGCGATTCCGCGTGAACGCTTTTCATGAACGCGGCAACTTGGCTGCGGCGCTTCGTCTGATTCCAAACGAAATTAAAACCATCAGTGAGCTGGGCCTACCGCCAATCGTAAACGGCTTTGCTAACTATCCCCGTGGTTTAGTATTGGTCACGGGTCCAACTGGCTCGGGCAAATCTACTACGCTGGCGGCGCTGATCGATCAAATCAACAGCGAAAAAGCCCACCATATTATCACTATCGAAGACCCAATTGAGTTTACACACAAATCCAAGCAGTCGGTCATTGTACAGCGAGAGGTGCACTACGATACCTATAGTTTTAGCGCCGCACTTCGCTCGTCCCTTCGTGAAGACCCAGATGTTGTGCTGATTGGTGAGATGCGCGATCTCGAAACTATCTCTGCTGCTATCACCATCGCCGAGACAGGCCACTTAGTATTTGCCACATTGCACACCAACAGCGCGGCGCAATCTATCGACCGCATGATTGACGTATTCCCGCCTCATCAGCAGCCGCAAATTCGCTCGCAGCTGGCTAACATTTTGATGGCAATCTGTTCGCAGCGCTTGGTACCTGCTATTGGCGGTGGGCGTATTGCTGCCGCAGAACTTTTGATTGCAACGCCTGCTGTTCGCAACATTATTCGTGAGGGTAAAAGCCACCAGCTCGACGCCGTAATCCAAACCGGTGGCGACCAAGGTATGCAATCGATGGACAAGACGCTGGTCAACTTGGTGCAGGCCGGTACGATTACTTACGACGAAGCCAAAAACTATGCCGTCGACATGAGTGAATTTGAAAGGATGATGAGAGGCTAACGCATGCTGACCTTTGTTTATACCGCTCGCGATACCAGTACTAATAAGGTGATCCATGCAACCGTTCAGGCTGAAAGCGAACGGGCTGCTGCTAAGCTGCTTATGGGGCAGGGGATTGTACCCCTGGAGATTGTTGAAGAGGGTAAGAAAAAGAATCTTATCGCCAGGTTTACAAACCGTATTCGCGCCAAAGATCGCATTATCTTTACTCGGCAGCTTGCCACGCTTATTAACGCTGGTTTGCCATTGGCACAGAGTTTGCGAACACTAGCCGAGCAAACTGAGAATAAAGCGATGGTTGCAGTTATCAACGACATTATTGCCTCTATCGAAGGCGGTAGTTCGCTGTCAGCCGCATTTGGTAAGCACCCGAATGTTTTTAACGAGGTATATTTGGCGCTTATTGCTGCTGGTGAAGCATCGGGTACGCTCGACCAAGCGCTCGAGCGCGTCGCCAACCAGCAAGAAAAAGATGCCGAGTTGCTGGGCAAAGTCCGTGGCGCAATGGTCTACCCGGGTATCGTGCTAGTTGTGATCTTTGGTGTGATTGGCTTTATGCTCTTTACGGTGGTGCCACAGATTCAGCGTTTATACCACGACCTCAAGAAAGAGCTGCCATTTACGACGCAGATTTTGGTAACGACTGCAGATTTTGCCGCCAAGTTTTGGTGGCTGCTTATCCTGCTGGCTATCGCAGGTGTTTACTTCTTGCGCCGTTATATACAGACCGACAACGGAAGGGAAGTGGTTGATACGCTTAAAATTCGGATGCCACTCTTTGGCTCGATGTTTATGAAGCTCTATATGGCGCGTTTTGCCAGGACAGGCCAGACATTGCTCAGCACCGGCGTGCCGATGCTAGAGATGATGCGTATTAGCTCTAGCGCGATAAATAACGTTGTTATCTCGCGCTCTATCGATAAAGCTGCCGAGAAAGTAAAAGGCGGTAAGGCGTTGAGCTTGGCGCTTAAAAAAGACGACAACATCTTACCACTCGTGCCGCAGATGATTGGTATTGGTGAGCAATCTGGTGGCATCGACAAGATGATGGGTAAGGCGGCAACGTATTATGAAGACGAACTCGACAACACGATTCGATCTATCAGTACGGCCATTGAGCCACTTTTGATGGTTTGTCTTGCGGTGGTGGCTGGCTTTATGGTGGCGGCGATTCTGCTGCCTGTGTATAGCCTTGTGGATACGTCGGGTATTTAATAGCAAGAAACCTCTTGCGAAATTAAGCTTCTCGTATATATAATCATAAGCAGTATCATCAGTAATCAACCTGGTATAGGAAAGGGTGAGGAATGAAACTAACAAATCAACCAAAAAAAGAGGGTGGCTTTACCATCATCGAAGTCGTGTTGGTGCTTGCGATTGCCGGACTGATCTTCCTGATCGTGTTCTTGGCTTTGCCAGCACTGCAGCGTTCACAGCGTGATACGCAGCGCAAGAACGACCTGTCGCGCTTCATGTCTCAGTTGACGCAGTACCAAAGTAATCACCAGGGTGCAATCCCAACCGGTACAGGTACGGGCGCATGGAACACAAGCTTTGTGTCTGCCTACTTGACCAACAACGGTCAGACTTTTAACGACCCACAAACTGGTACGCAGTACACAGTAAACGTCTACACGACAACTACGACGCAGCCAACTGCGACCGGGCAGTTGTATGCCTATGTAGGTTACACCTGTACCTCAGGTGCATTGACTGCGGGTAGCGCACGAAGCGTTGCCGCACTTGTCTACCTTGAACAGGGTGGCACTCTCTGTCAAAACAACTAGTTTGATCAGAGACGAGAAGCCGAGCAGCCCTAGTAATAGGGCTGCTTTCTTTATGGGGGCCAATCTGGTAGCATGTGCTTATGGTAATTATTCCGTTTTTCTTGGGTTTTGTTGGATTGGCTTTTGGTAGTTTTGTGGGCGCGCTGGTGTGGCGCCTACATAAGGGCAAAGATTTTGTAAACGATCGCTCGGAATGCGAGCACTGCCATCATAAACTGGGTTTTTGGGACCTCATACCGCTTTTCAGCTGGATTGGCCTAAAAGGTAAGTGCCGATACTGCAAAAAGCCAATTGGTGTCTCAGCGCCGCTATATGAGCTCTCTATGGCTGCGCTTTTTATCCTTTCGTACTATGCCTGGCCGTACACTATGGACACATGGCAGGGGAATGTGGTGTTTGGTATGTGGCTTATTTACCTTGTTGGGCTTATGGCGCTGTTTATATACGACCTGCGTTATATGATTTTGCCAAACGTGTTGGTCTTTCCGTTGATTGCTGTGGCAGTGGCGGAGTCTGCTGTGCGTCTGCTTGTTGTGCAAGGTGTTTCGCCAATGGACTACCTCAATTCGATTGTTTTTGGTGCTGCGGCGCTGGGCGGCCTGTACTGGGTACTTTATACATTTAGCAAAGGTAAGTGGGTAGGGTACGGAGACGTCAAGCTTGGCCTATTTATGGGGATTGCCCTCGGCTTCCAACGCTCTATTTTAGCCTTAGTGCTGGCAAACCTTATTGCTTTTCTAGTGGTGCTACCAGGCCTACTAACAGGCAAGCTCAAACGCACTAGCCGTGTACCGTTTGGGCCGTTTTTGATTGTGGCATTTGCGCTAGCGTACTTGTTTGGCGACAAGATGATTGATTGGTATTTGCACTTTATTTACCTAAAGTAAGCAAAAGCCCACGCGCTCATCCTGCTTATGCTATAATGCTAGCAAATGGGTCAGCGTAGCGAGGGTTATACAATCGTTGAAGTCAGTCTTTTTTTGGGCATCAGTGCCTTGCTTTTGACGATGGCTTTAGTTGGAACCGGTCTGAGTATCCGGACAACGCGTTTCACAGATAGTACGCGCTCGCTTCATTCTTATGTTCAGCAGCAGTACGACGATTTGCTTAATGGCGTTAACTCCCGTTTCGGCACCGAATCGTGCGCCAATGGCGTTGTTAATACGGGTGCGTCGCAGACTCCGGGCACGAGCAATTGTTTGTTTATGGGCAAGCTGATTGTCTTTACGCCAAATGCGAGTGACGTCACCTCGTACAATATTGTTGGCACTGAGCCCGCAAACGTCGACTATAGCAAATCTGACGAGCAGCTAATCTATGATTTTGCGCCAAAGGTGGTAACAAACACTGGCTCTGATACGTTCACTATTCCTTGGCTGGCAACTATTTCTGGTAGTAAACGCCCAATTGACGGCAAGGCGGTCGACGCATTTGCGCTTATTCGCAGCCCGCGCAGCAACCGTATCGTAAGTTATGTCTTTAAGCAGCCTAATGGTTCCTACAACCTATCTACGCTTATTAATCCGGGTGTTGCGGCCAACGCCAATAATATCGGTAAGCCGGCAACATTTTGTGTTAGTAGCGCAGACGGGCTGGGCCAACCATCCAAGATTATGATTACTGGCGGGCAAGGGCAGGATGCAATTGGCGTATCATTTGACGCCGTAGCGGGGGACTGTAATGGCTCGTAATCAACGTGGCGATACACTGGTAGAAGTTTTGATGGCTATTGTTGTGCTGGCCATGGTTATTGTTGGCGCAATTACTGTTATGTCGCGCGGGCTCAAGGCCTCGCAGCTAGCTGTGGAGCGTACGCAGGTCCGACTCGAGGTAAACTCTCAGCTTGAGATGCTTCGATACTTGCGCGATGGCTATGCAAGCGATCCAAACAGCCAGGCTGGGCAGACATGGGTGGGCTTGTTTGGCGGTAATCCAACGTATGCGAATACGACGCAAACCAACTACAACGATACCTCCTGTGCCAACGTCACAACTGGCAAGACGGGTTTTTACCTTACGCAAACCACAGGTACCGTTAATGTTAACCAGTTTAATATCAATAACAAGCCGGCCACTCACGCTTTACCCGGCCAAGGGCTGTGGATAGAAATGACCCGTTCCACAGGGATATCCCCAGCCTATGTGGATATTATGGTACGAGCTTGTTGGAGCGGTATTGGCGAGGGGGCTGATCAGCAGGCAGTAACAGTTTTGAGGTTATATGATCCAGCACACTAAAACACCATTCATGCGGCGGTCGGAAGCGGGCTTTACACTTGTAGAGCTTACGCTGTCCACGGCATTTATTGCGTTCATTTTGATTTTTATGCTTGCCGCCATGACGCAAACGATGGCTAATTACAACAAAGGCTTGGCAATTAAGCAGATTAATCAAACGGCGCGTACCGTGGTAGAAGAAATGAGCCGTTTGGTAGGCGGCACAACAACCAGTACCATCAATACTGCTTATTTGGCGAACGGCCGCGTGTGTATGGGCGGAGTGAGCTATGTTTGGAATGTAAAGGGTGCGGCAACAAATCGCTACACCGATAACACAAACTTTACGATGGTCCGCGTGAACGACGCCGCAGGCTCGCTGTGTGCCGCTGCGCTGCCGTCGGTCAACAAGGCAAACGCTACCGAAGTGCTGAGTAGCCAGATATGGGTACAGGGTATTAATGTTGCGGTAAGCCCTAATCAGCAGCTAGTTGATATTTCTATCGGTCTTTCGACGGCTTCGCCAAATCAGCCAACTGGTACCGATGCGCAATTGGGTACGATCTGTGATGGCGGTAAAGACAGCCAATACTGTGCCGTAGCGACATTTACGACTACCGTAAACACCAAAGATGGGGGACAATAAAGATTATGATGCGTCGAACACAAAATAGCCTCGAGCAGGGTTTCGTATCGCTCTTCACGGTGATTTTCTTTATGCTGCTAATAACAATTATTACGGTAGGCTTCCTTAGAATTATGGCTGCCGAGCAGCGCCAGTCGCTCGACAATGACTTAACGGCGAGTGCCCAGGCTGCCGCCCAGTCTGGCATAGAAGACGCAAAGCGCGCTATCCTAAAATACAATTCACTGCCCGATACCGATCCACTGAAGGCTCAGCTCGCAACCGCATTGACATCAACAAGCTGTAATGCGCTGTTTTCGAGCGCGGCTATTCGTACGGCGCTTAACTTGGACGCCAATGGGAGTATTAATAATCAATCTGGTTTAAACGAATACAACACCTGCCTAAGCGTTGATCTCACTACGTCAGACTATGTTGGTTCTGCTAGTACCGGCAAAAGCGAATTTATCCCGCTAAACGCAGAAAATAATAATCAATTTGAGCAAGTTATGGTGTCATGGCATTTGGCCAGCCAGACGGTGGGTACCGATGGTGATGGCCAGCCTTCGGCGTATGCACCCGGCCTGTTGCTGCCGCCTGTTACGGGTAGTAATAGTTGGAGCACTGGCGGTTATCCTGCATATTTACGCGTCGAACTGTTTGGTTATCCAGAAGGAAACTTTAATCGTGGAAAGATGGACAGCCTAGTAAGTACGGTTTTCTTGGTGCCAAATGCCTCAAACAACGCAGCAGCGGTGAACTCTACCACGCCAATCGATCTTGGAGCGGTTGACCCTCGTGGCGCCGACAAAACAAAGCTTAACCTCATAGGGGTACGCTGCAATGGAACACCGCCGAATGTACCGGTTGGCACCTATGCATGCTCAGCACGGCTGCAGCTGCAAAATGGGCAGCCAAGTACGAGCAATCACTACTATTTACGCGTTACACCTCTGTACAGCTCGACTCATTTCCGAGTACAAATGTTGCACAATAGCTCAACGGTTATCAATTTTAATGGGGTAGAGCCGCTGGTTGATTCCACTGGCCGCGCTAGTGACGTTTTCCGTCGTATCCAGTCGCGTATTCGTCTTGATAGCACTGCAGATTTACCTGAGTACTCAGCTGAGTCGGCGGGCGATGTGTGCAAGAACATGCAGGTGAGTGACGGTAGCTATTACCGCGCAAATGTTTGTCCGTAGCTGGGTATAGGTGACTTACGCTGCTCCCACCCCATCGCACCTCAGAATCACTTCGTTCGCAAACAGCTCACTTACGTTCTGTCAGGAAATGACACGTTCCTACGGTAACGATGGGGGGGTCGCCGTGCGACCCGGTTGGTAAACCAGCTGGCGTAAGCCAGATAGTTAATTAGGGGCGGATCGGACGACAGGACCCCAGTCAGCTGATGGGGATGCGGAGTGGTTTTTGGTAGGAGGGATGGGAGTAACCCTACGCCGCCTCTGCCTCCGTGCTTAAATCTTTATGAAACCTTTCGTGCACATCTTTTAGATGTGGGTCGGTGACGTGGGTATAGATCTGCGTTGTACTAATATTGCTATGTCCGAGCATTGTCTGGACGGATCGTAAGTCTGCTCCATTCATGAGCAACCCGGTGGCAAAAGAGTGGCGTAATGTATGCGGTGAGACTTTTTTTGTAATCCCCGCCAAAGATGCATAATGCGATACAAACCGCTGAATACTCCGTGGCGTCAGGCGCCCGTAGTCGCCGCTGTTATCAATTTGTTCTGCGCCGCCGTAGCGAATAAAAAGCGGTTTTAGTGTATCAGTCCGAATAGCCATGTAGTCGCGTACTAGCTGCGCGGCGTCCTCGCTAATAAACACCGGTCGGTCCTTTTGCCCCTTACCACGAACCATAAATTCGCGGCGCTTTAGGTTGACCGTATCGCGGTTGAGCGCCACTAGCTCCGACACACGCAGGCCGCTAGAGTATAAGATGCCAACAATCGCTCTGTCGCGCAGTCCGATTTTATTGTTGGTAGGAATAGTAGAGAAAAGCCGTCGCAATTCATCCTCGTTCAAAAAGCTTACTTGCTTACGTACAATGTGCGGCAGTTCGATTTTTTCTGGCGATAGGGCTTCGATATCTTGTTTCGAACAAAATTTAAGGAAGCTACGCAGGGCAATAAGGTGATACGCCTGGGTGATTTTGGATAGATCTTCGCCTTGCTCGTTTTGGTAACGGGCAAGCCACAGTCGCCACTTGCGGACTAGCTCGTTATTGACTTTCTCTATCTTAATATCGCCTGCAAACTCAACAAGTCTATTTAAGTACAGGTGGTAGTTCTCCGAAGTTTTTTGTGAGCGGTTTTGCTCTACCTCCAGATATTCCAGGAAATCCACGATGAGCTCCGAAATATACATAGTAGTGTTAGTATACCATTTTTTAGCGTAAGCGCTTTTCTTGAAGTAAAAAACACCTCTTGCGCAAACTGCTGCTTCATCAGTTATAATAGGATAAATGAATATAGTCGAAGCAATTTTTCTGGGCATTATCCAGGGGTTAACAGAATTTATCCCAGTCTCTAGTTCTGGTCACGAAGTCCTTGCGCAATATTTTTTCCATATGGGCATGGACCATCTTTTTTTAGAGTTTATTAATATTGGCACGGTGCTGGCACTGGTTATTTATTTTTGGCCAAAGATTGTCGATCTTTTTGAGGAAGTTGTGTTTCGCCGCAACTACAAGCTGGCGCGCAATATCCTTATCTCTGCCATTCCGGCCGGTATCGTTGGATTTATGTTTGCAGGTGTTATAGAAAGCAGCGACTTTTTCTCGAACCCATGGGTTGTATCCATCATGATGCTGCTTGTCGGTGTGTTTATGGTGGTGCTCGAGAAAGTCCCGCGCATGAAAGACGTTAAAGATGGCGAAAGTATGGATCCAAAACGCGCGCTCTATATTGGTTTGGCGCAGGTGGCGGCGCTTGTCCCTGGCACGTCGCGCTCTGGATCAACAATCATTGCCGGTCGGCTGGTAGGCTTAAATGCCGCGCAAGCTGCAGAATATAGTTTTTTGCTCTCAATCCCAATTATGTTTGGGGTGATTGCAAAACTGCTCGTTAAGAGCTCTGACCGTGAGTATATGATGCAAAATCTAGCCCCAATCATTGTAAGTAACGTTTTTGCGCTCATAAGCGGCCTCATTGCGGTCGGGTTTCTTATGAAATACCTCAAGAAGCACGGCCTCTCTGCCTTTGGCTGGTACCGTATTGGGTTGGCAGTATTGGTAATGGTGGTACTTCTGATACAATAGGGAACGATTACCATATAACGACATAAAATAAGAATGGAGAAAACTATGGAACAAACGCTCATTGTTTTAAAGCCAGACACCGTTCAGCGCGGTCTCGTTGGTGAAATTATCACTCGTTTTGAGAAGGCCGGTCTTAAGATTGTTGCCATGAAGATGGTTTCGCCAGACGAAGAGCATTTTCACAAGCACTACGAAGGTATTAGCCAGCTGATTAGCCGTTGGGGCGAAGACATCTACCGAGTTACCCTGGCTCAGATGACCGAAGGTCCAGTGGTCGCACTTGTACTCGAAGGCGTTGAGGCCGTTGAGCACGTACGCAAAATGGTAGGCAAGACCGACCCTAAAGAGTCTGCACCTGGCACGATCCGTGGTGATTACACCCACCTTACCCGTGACTACACTAACCAACAGGGCGGCACGCTACCAAATATCTTGCACGCATCAGGCGACGCCAACGAAGCCAAGCAAGAAATCGCATTGTGGTTCGAAGAGAACGAAGTGTACGATTACGAACACCCAGGCCAAAAGATTGTTCTAGGCCGCGTTCCAGAAAAGAAAGCAGAGTAATACTCAGTCTGGCGGACGTTCTGTTCGCCAGTTTCGCCCCGGTAGCTCAATGGATAGAGCAAGCCCGTCCTAAGGGAGAGGTTGTAGGTTCGACTCCTACCCGGGGTACCACGAGATAATCTTAAAGACTTCTTAGGAAGTCTTTTCTTATGTATCATAAGCTTATGATACATATTTCTTATAAGCTACGGTCATCCGAACTTCATGGCATTGGTCTTTTTGCAAACCAAGTCATTAAAAAAGGACAACTTGTCTATACGGCTAGCCCTCTTCTTGATCTTGATATTACACAGGAGCAGTTTGACGGCCTCGATCAAAAAGAAAAAGACGAGATTCTTTGGTGGGGATTTTTTGATCGGCCCAGTCAACGATGGCATGTCGATTTTGATGTTTCAAAATTTATTAACCACGCCACTGGCGCAACAGTGACGCAAAGCGAAGATCATGACGAGGCGTATTTGGTTGCAGCCCGTGACATCCGGCCAGGCGAAGAGCTGACGCAAAACTATCTTGAATTTGAAACGCAAGCAGATCTAGAGCGAAGAGGCATCGCCAGCTAGCGTTCTCTGTCGTTACAAAGGATGCCGTATCGAGTCGCTTTTGCTACAATAAAGCTATCATGAATACGCAGTTCGAGGGCCAACACGAAGACGAAGAAGTCTTATTTATTTTTCGGCGTCATCCAGTGGCAATGCGCAAAGGGTTTTACTTACTGTTCTTTCCATTCGTTTTAGCCTCTGTGCCATTCCTTTTGTGGCCTACAAATATGGACTTATTTTGGGTTGCTATTGGCGGTCTTGGGGTGGGGTTGGCATTCTTTTTCTATCACTGGATAAGCTGGTATTTTAGTATTTTTGTCGTCACGAATATGCGCCTCCGTCAGGTCGTGCAAAAAGGATTTTTTAACAAGAGTGTGATCGACGTAGGCATATCGAAGATCCAGAATATCAGTTATAATGTTCCTGGATTTAGTGCTGCTGTACTAGGGTATGGTTCTCTGGTAGTGCAGACCTATGTGGGCGACCTCGTGCTTGATAAAATCGAGCATCCAGGTAAGATTTACAACGAATTGCAGAAAGCCGTACATGGCAGTGGCGGTAATCAATCACAGGACGAATATGAAGAAGCTAGTGAATAAACTCCGAAAGAAAAAACAAGCGCCATTGGTAGCACAACAGCCTTCCTCAATGCGCATTACAAACGAAACGGTTGCAGAACACCGTGAGCGTATTTTGGCTGGTGGCCGCAAATTTAAGTATCCTTTGCAAACGCCAAAGCACCGAATTGTGCTGGTGACGGTGCTGCTTGTTGTGCTTACGATTGTGGCGTTCTTTGGCTACTTTACGTGGAGCCTGTACGGCGGCCAGAGCACAACCCAGTTTACCCAACGCCTGACGCAAGTGCTACCATACCCGGTTGCCTCTGTAGACGGTCAGCAGGTTCGTTATAGTGACTATCTTCTTGAGCTC
>Ga0075365_10000186_pt1 | contig 20358 bp, 16 predicted proteins | sample EndMetdeltDD1765_FD_71387 | JGI IMG/M metagenome (GOLD analysis project Ga0075365, IMG submission 71387) | Populus endosphere microbial communities from Tennessee, USA - Endosphere MetaG P. deltoides DD176-5 | ecosystem: Host-associated > Plants > Roots > Endosphere | place: USA: Tennessee... | reverse complement strand
CCGCGTAGGCTACTCATGGGTCTACAAGGCGGACATCCGTAAATTCTTCGATGAGATCGACAAGGCCAAGCTGCTGGAGAAAATTAAGGCGGCATTGCCCGACCAGACCAGCATGCCGCTTATCGAAGAGTTCCTTAAGCTTGATATCGCCAATGCCGACGAAGTGCAGCAACGCACTGAAGTTGAATATCAGTACAATCCGATGGTAGGAGTAGCGCAAGGCAGCCCATTATCCCCCATGTTTGCGAATGTCTATCTATCCGATCTCGACCAGGCTGCACTCGAAAAGGATATGAAGATGGTGCGTTATGCTGACGATATCGTTGTCATGTGTAAAACGAAGCAGGATGCGATCAACGCACACACGTTCATTGCTGTGGAGCTGGCGAAAATAGGGCTAGTAACACATCCGCTCCTCGTACAGGGCGACTTGCCCGAAGATGGCCACGAAAAGCACAGCCAAGTGCAGAAATATAGCGGCCTGTTATTCTTAGGGCTGCGTTTTACTGGTGACAAAATATATCCTAGCGGTGACTCGTTCGACAATGCAATCTGGACGGCTCGACGCGCAGCACAAAACACCAAGCTGACATTTGTTAAGAAGCTCGTAAGCATCGACGCTCGCGTACAGGGCTGGTGCTCATCCTATGCATTCACAGACTACCTTGACGAGCCGGTGAAGAAGAACGACAAGCTCCTAGAAGACGTCCTTATTAAGATGCTACGTGGAACTGGTCTGTTGGTACAAAGCGACAAAACCGCGATGCAAGCACTCGGTATCGAGAGTTACAAGACCCGCCTCACACGTCTAAAGAACGAAACAAAAAATCCTGAGAAGGTGGCGAAGAAAGCAAAATACAAGAGGCGCTCACCGGTTAAGAAACAAGCTTAACTAAATCAGCCTCATCTTCGTATGCGCGAAGCTTACCCGTAAGATAGCCAAGCCTATACGAAATACCATCAGACATAAGCCGCCAGTTTGCCTCTAATAGCGCCGCGCTAACAACCTTCTTGAGCTCTTTGCGACTCTTAGCGTCTTCACGGTCAGAATGGCCATCCATGCAGCTAAAGCTGATCGTCACATAGCCGCCAAGCTCCGGTTTATCAAATGCTACCTCAATATAGCCTGCGGCCTCAATTGCTGGCCGCAGTCGTTCGATCAACTGAGGAATCTTTAGCCGCTCAATCTTGGCAGCGGCATCGTACAGCTCCTTGTTGGCCATTCGCTTCATGTCTTCATCCATCATGTGCATAGCTTCTTCCCACTTCGGGCGGTACGATTGCATTGTCCTGGCACGCTCTTCATTAAGGCAGAAAAGTTTTTTGTGTTGCTCGAAATCCGGGTCAGGCGGATCTTTTTTACCAAGTTCTGTCTTTTCAACTTCTTTGTGGCCGCACTGGTCGCAAGTGTAGGTCGTTGTCATGATGCGGCCTCGCACCTTAACGTCCATATTGAGGGACTCAGCACATTTAGGGCACGGCGCAACGGGCGATATCCACTCCGAGCCATCTTCCCAATATGCCGTGCGCTTTTTGCATGCACTGCAATCAAACATGAACAGCACCGATTGTTCACTTGCGCCTTCTTTATGTAGTAATTCTTTGGTTGCAAGGCGCAGCCCCTGTTTACCGCAGTGAGAGCAGGTCGGTTCGGTGCTGGGGCGTGCAGATGCTAAGCGCTCGTCCAACGCCCGATCACGTGACATCCATGAGCTGATCGTTGCGTCTTTTTCTTCCCAACGTGGCAGCAGATAAGGCAGCTCAACAAGCCACCAATAAAGCCGTTCCCACCAGAAATCCATCTTATTAAGCTCTTCTTGGTCGGTAATCTTTGCTTTACTGAGAAACTCCTCGCGAGCACGAAGAAGACTGCCCGCTTCGCGGCGGCCAATATCGACAGTTATTTTGTCGTACAAATCTTCGTAGTACTTGCGGTCTTTGAGGTGAGTTATCACCCTACTATTTTACTAGGAATTTCAATGCTGTGTTTCGTGAGGTCCAAGGAATTTGTCGCCATTGAAATGAATCATGTGCGAAGGGCTTTCAGCGACCCACACTTCAGTCTCCCACGCGATGACTGGCATGAATTTGGATAGTAGGCTGCGTGTCGGCAAGGCCGTCACATATACCAGTCCGGCGGCAGAAGACGCAAAGAGCGTCGAAAGTTCTTCGTAACGCTTTCCGTCTACCGGGCCGTGACTTGTTACGGATTCGGCAAGTATAAGCCAATTCTTCTCAGGGTAGTAAAATATGACATCGGGCATCTTGCCGTGGTTATCTACAGTGACGCCTAACTTCGCCAGCAGATCTTCGTCAAAGTGGCTCCACTTGGTTCCAGTATCACCTACATATACGAGCGTACTGCCAGGGACGAAGCGGGGCATAAATTCCTCGATGATCTTTTTAATCAACAAGCTGTGTTCGCCGCTGCTGAGCTTGAGGCTAAGCTCTTCGCCCAGCTCAACGGGAATAGTAGGCTGATCGCGCTTCCAGTCGTACTTTTCAGAAAGCGCAGTATTTTTGGTCAGAAATACTTTGAGGCCTTCTGACCATTCATTCGTGCCATATGTGCGGACAAGTTCTAGAAAGTCTGGTGACACCTGATAGACGGCGTTTGGGCTATTTACCGGCCGATCCGGCTTGTCGGGGTTGTAGAGTGCTACACCCGCTTGAACAAACTGGTGCATCGACTGACGGCGAAATGTCTCACGGGTATTCGGTGCATACTCTTTTTGGTAATGCTCCTTCACGAAGTCCATTATCGGCGTAATGCCAATAAGATGCGGTTCTATGGCCGACCAATCATCATGCGGCTTCATATTGAGCAGCGCCAATAAGCAAAGTGCAGATCGCTCATTTTGCTGCGCCCGGGGCATACCTATATCGATCAGAATTTTTAATGCCTGATCAATTTTTGCCTGCGCCTCTTTCATCTTTCAAATCTCCCTACGACTTCGTTTACTATCTGTTCGTCAGCTTGCTCGACATTCTGTATTTCGGCACCTATTTGACGTAGCGTCTCTACTCTAGGATAACGCAATCTTTTCAGATCACTAACATTTACTTGCGTATGTCCACTAAAAGACCTAAAGTAGTCGTCCACAACTTTAGAATTGAGAAACGCCCATAGGCCTAGTGCCAACTCCTTATCTAGTCCGGCTTTATTGATATGGAAAAAGTTAATATGGTTCTCGTAGGCGATATATGGCGCATCTATAGAACTAGGATCAACAACCGCCGCAAAGATTCTACGTCGCTCCTCTTTCGATGAAAAGCGTCGCACGATAACATGATAGCCCTCTAGTGGCACTACCCAACGCTTTGTGTCATCCGTAACCGAAAAGTATTGTCCTTTTTTGTTGATCTTATCGACGGGCCAAGCGACCTTGCCGGTACGCATATGAGCGGGATAAATGAGCGGTACTATATCAGCGTCAGACTGTTTGACTTCAAAAATATAATCCCTAAGTCGAAAATCAACGACGGGCCCTGTCGATACATTTATACCCGTATCGGAGAGTGTATTTACAAACAGCGCTGATTGTTCTTGCGACGGCTGAACCGAGGGAATATGAATTACTTTATGCTCATCATGCGGGTGAATTATCTGATCTACGTCAAACGATAGCTCAGTTAAGTCGCTAAAGTCATGGTCAGTTGAATATGAGATCTTAACGCTTGATGACTGTTTTTGCTTCTTAAGATGTATGATGACATTTTCTTGCAATACGCCGTCTCCCGAGAAAGCCTTATCGCGGGCATTAAATACATGTATCTTTTCTAGCGAGCAATTTTGCAAGATGTACTCTCTAAACTTCAAGAAGTAAGGGCCATTGCAAAAACTTCTTGGGACAATAGCAACAAGCTCACCGCCTGGCTCTAAAAGTTTTACCGACAGCCATATGAATGCAGCATATATATTAGTCACAAAGACGTCATTTTGACGGAGTTGTGCCGCTTCCTTGCTATTCGTGCGCAGCTTAAAATAAGGCGGATTGATGATGATATGCGTAAAACGCTCGATAAGCGAATACCACTCGACAGCTTGTTCAACATAGTCGGCCTGTTCTATGAAATAGGCGACGTCACTATCGTTTTTATAATGTAGGGCCAGGCTATTCTTGAGCACGTCAGAGGTTTCAGGGTCAAGCTCTACAAAATGAGCGTCTACCTTATGCTGTTTCTTGAATCTCTCTATAGCTGCCATACCCAAAATACCTTCACCAGCACCAGGATCAAGCAGTCGAATCTTTACGTCCTCCGAAGGATCGTCGAACATAGACGCCATGTAGGATGCGATTACTGGCGGCGTAAAATATTGGGCCAGCTCAACTTGCTTGGCCGTGCGCTGCCGCTTTTCTGTAATCCCTCCAATTTCCATAACCTTATTTTAACCTGTTTTGTCCTAAGTTTCCTAAAAGTCGATCATCTTCAATGAGATAGTTTTGCTTAAAGCTATAATGACTCATTCTTGACACAATAATGTGGTCTCTTAAAGGGATGCCTAGTAATATTCCCGCAGCCACTAATTGCTGAGTAGCTGCGATATCAGCCCCACTCGGCTTTATGTCGCCGGAAGGATGATTGTGAGCGATAATAACACCGGCAGCCCGATCTTTCAGCGGCCCAGCAAACACCTCTCGAGGATGAATGAGGGAAGATGTAAGCGTACCGATCGTTACGACCCGACGAGCAATTAGTCGGTTGCCGCTATCAAGCGATAGACAGAGGATATATTCCTGTTTTTTGTTTCGGATAAATTTGAGACAGGGCAGAATATCTTCGGTCGAAAGCAGCGACTTACCCTTGTCCATAAATCACCACCACGCCACTTCTCGGCATCCAACTGGTTAGCATATGGAGCTTTTCGCGCTCGAATTCATAAGTTACATACACTATTCGACAATCCGGCGGTGTATGCACGAACTCGTCAGCCGTCGCAAAAGTGATATCCGCTTCGAGCGCATCTTCTGGAACTTTTACAGTAAAGCGTAGCTGGCGCATCCACAGCAGATGCATTTCGAGCTGTTCTTTTCTGGCAGGATTAAGAGTGCTTGATCTTTCATTCTCTGTCAGGCGAATGAGCCGAAGCCATTGCTTGCGGGTAGCGGCCATAAGTGCAATCGGCATATTTGTAACAACCGCCATCTTACCTTGAGGGCCATGTGCGACAATATGCACGGCTAGTTGTCGAGATAAAGTCTTACCCTCTAGTGAATATCTTTCCGTTAATAGGCCGTGCATTATAACAATATTTACCCTAACCATTAGTTAGTACTGTACCTGTTATTCACACTAGCACGTTAAACTAACTCAAACAAGTGGTTAGTGTTACTAATGGTAAGGATTTATTACCGTAGAAATATGGCTAGACAATCAGAAGCAAAACAGCTTAAAGCACTCGGTAATAGAATCGCTACCGTAAGACGCGAACGCGGCGTGACACAAGAACAACTTGCCGAACGAACTGGTTTCACGGTAATCACAATCGGTTATATTGAACAGGGGCGACGATCACCGCGAATCGCAACACTGTTTAAGATTGCAGAGTGCTTGAAGGTTCCAATCGGCGAATTATTCAAGGGACTTTAGCAACAGATAACCATTATTAGGATTAGAAGTAGAGCGGCGGGTGTGGCGCTGACATTGGCTTACCGGAAACTTACTGAGCATGCAGCAATTCATCGACAACCTCATCAATGGCCCGGCTCGCTATACGCAGGAGCATCATTTAAGCGATGGCTGGACATTGGTTGTCGTCATCGGGGCACTGCTGCTTGAGTTTGGTGCTGCGTATATCCTTATCCTGCTACTCATTAAGCTAGGGCAATATTCTCGTACGTTCTTCTCCTTTATTTTACGGCGACTTAGTGTTGGCGAGAGCAAACTTCCATATTCATTCCTACAGCTTACATTCCCAGCCGATACTACTAAATCCGCTTACGCGACCGAGCAACTGCATATCCTGATGCGCAGTATGGTTAAGTACTACAGTTTTTGGGATCGGCTAGCGGCGCGGAAGCAACCATATTCGCTAGAGATCGTCGCAACGCGTGATGATGGCATTCGATACATTATCCGGATACCGAAGCGTGAGATAGAAACCGTAAAACGCACGCTCCTGTCATTCTTACCTGGCTTGAAAGTTACTGAGGTTGAGGACTACTTGCCAGGTGTAGCAAGCCTCCCCACGAGCATAGCCGAGCTAAAACTAGCTAATGACTTCGTATTGCCGTTAGGCAACCACAAAGCGCTTGAGGAGCATGACCCAATCGCGTACCTTACTGGTCATATGCGCAATTTGCCGACTGACGCACTGATTTCCTTCCAGATTGTCGCCGTTCCAGTCTTCAATAATACTCATCCCAACGAGCTACGTCATATACGCGACGTCGAGCATAGGATAGCCCTCAGCAAACAGCTCGGCCCTAAATTGACCGAATATAAGATCAACGTACCGCGCATATTACTTCGTGCCGTACTTGCACCATTCTGGCTTATCGCGATGGGCGCAAAGATCATTGCCGGTGTAATTGAAGCTATTACGACAAGTGATCTTCCGAGCGACTGGAAAGGTGGCCCCAAACGATCTTCGGACAATCCATATGAACAGGAACTGGGCAACACACTCAAAGAAAAGCTAGACCAACAGCTATTTGAGGTATCTATGCGTGTGCTTGTCGCCTCACCCGATAGCAGCGACAACCACACGCGACTCAATGCCATCGTTTCGTCTTTTGATACCTTTTCAAGCACCTACCAGCACATAACAACGCGTAAAGTGCTGCCGCTCGTTACCCCTGTAGACAAGTGGATTGCGCGGTTTCACAACCGCTCACTACTTTGCCACGTTGTTAGCCAGCAGACTATTTTATCCAGCTCTGAGCTGTCCGATCTCTACCACTTCCCAAACACCGACCTCACTAAAACGGAAGGGCTAGTAAAAAGTCGTAGTCGCGAATTGGCCGCACCTCTTTCAATTAAGCGCAGCGATGCGAAGCTCGACGTTATTGTCGGGGCAAATCTTTTTGGTGGCGAGGTGCAGGAAATTGGTATGACGCTAGGACAACGCCAGAAACACACGTACATTATTGGTAAGACCGGTACAGGAAAGACGACCCTTCTTAAAAGTTCGATCTACCAGGATATGATCAACGGCAAAGGTTTGGCCGTCCTCGATCCGCATGGCGACATGTTCCGCGAGCTGCTTTCTATTGTGCCTGGAAACCGCCGCGAAGATGTAGTTGTGCTCGACCCGTCGGATCGAGATTACCCGGTTGGCCTGAATATTCTTGATCCTGGCATTGAGTTTGCGAGTGAGGACGACAAGCACGACTGGATTACGAGCGCAGTATTGTCTGTATTCAAGAAGTTATCTGACGACAGTCAGTGGGGCCCGCGCATGGAGCACATCCTGCGCAACACCACACTCACAGCGTTACAAACGCCAAAACCAAGCCTGTACACTCTGCAACGCCTACTGACGGATAAGAAATATCAGAAAGAAGTCGCCAAAAGCCTGAAAGACCCCGTGCTCAAGCAATTCTGGGAGAAAGAATTCAAGATGATGGGTAGCATGCAAATGTCAGCCGCAACAGCGCCGCTGACACACCGGCTTGGACACTTCATCACATCTAAAATGTCACGGCACATTCTTTTGCAGGAAGAAACTACGGTACGGATTGCCGACATTATGAATGAAGGCAAGATATTACTCGTCAATCTCAGCAAGGGCGACATCGGCGAAGACCAAAGTGAATTCTTTGGCACAATCCTAACTGCCCTGATCTGGATGGCCGCTTACCAACGCACAAAAATACCCGAAAAGAAGCGTCGAGATTTCTTTGTATACGTAGATGAGTTCCAGAACTTCGCTACACCACAATTCGGGGCAATAACCAGCGAAGGCCGTAAATTCCATGTTTCACTGATCGTATCGCATCAGAACATCGCACAAATGGAAGATAAAGACCTTGTCAAAGTGATTGCCGGAAATGCTGCAACAATAATTTGCCTTAAGGCTAACCCCGAAGACGAGGACTTTATATTGCCTTATATGAAGCCGGAAGTTGAGAAGGGTGACATTATCAATCTTGCACCCTACCACTTCTATATGAAGGTTACGGGTGATGAGAGCGAGGATGCCTTCTCCGGACAAACTACACCTCTCGATATCGAAGAAAGTAAAAAGACTACGAAGCTCATCACGAATACTAGCCGGAAATTGTATGGATCGCCAAAAACCAAGATTGAGGCGTATATGGAAAATCTTTTTGCGGAAGCTGCAACGAAACTGGATAAAACTCAAACAAGCAAAAAAGCCAATACTGCACCGACGTCAAATAAGAATAGGGTCAAAACCCATGATCTTTAGCATTCAATCGCGATCTGAACAGTGTCCCCAAGGGAAGAAAGTATGCTAGATTTACAGACACAAAAGAGTCGATTAAATGCAGCGATTAGCAGTGCCGGAAAACGGTATAATACCCTCGTAAATCTACAGGTTGAGAATATCCTAGGCAATCTTCATGCGGTTAACAGAGATCCTGAATATGTTAGCGACGTTCTGACGTTGACCTATAAGCTAAGGAGAGAGTTATCTCTTAGGGGTGTAGATCATCCCGACAAAAAAGATGAAATTGAGAAGCTTAAGAAGGACACGTCAATGATTATTGACCGCTTACTTGGGCTTAAGGCTAAAACTAAATATCAGAATATTGCATGGGGCGTACTTAAGCAGCGTTTAGCTAGTGCGGCAAAGTCGGCCAACGAAATTTACTGGTTCCTAAAAGATCTGCAAGATAAAGAACGTAAGGGCGACCCTTATGCCAACACTACTATCGACACAAACGGCGCATGGACTTTATATCAAGCTCTCGACAATCTGAATAGTTTTCTCGATGACTCCAGAATCCAGTTATTTAATGTGCCCCGCATGATTTTGCGCGGCGAGGCGGGCATAGGCAAAACGCACCTACTATGTGATTATGCAAAAACCCGGCTTGCATCTGACAAGCCAACATTAATATTTCTTGCTCACGAACTGCTCAACACAACTATAGGCACTGATCCTATAGCTCGTATGGCCTCACTGCTTGGCTATCAGGATAAAGATACTTTTCTGGATGACCTTAAGCAGTTATCTAAAGACTCTACTGAAAGAGTATGCATCATTGTCGATGCAATCAACGAAGCAGATCAAATAAAATGGACACAATTAGCACCACTATTTGATATTAAAGGTTTGTCTATCATTATCAGTGTAAGAAATGGTTATGACAGACTCGTAAAAAATGCCAATAAATATACGGTCGTTGAGCATTTTGGATTTGCAGAAATGGAATGGCAGGCAATCTCAACCTTCTTCAAGCACTACAAAATGAAGCTCCCCGAAATACCAATTATCGACCCCGAGTTCAAAAACCCATTATTTCTAATGATTTTCTGCGAAGCATATGCTGGCAGAAAAGATAAAACGCCTAAAGGCAAAGGCGCTACTCATGTATTTGAGCAATATGTTGAAACACAATCGAAAAAAATACTTGATGAGTTAGGTCTAAAGATACCGAAGGATTACCTATGGCGAAAGGTCATAAAAGAAGTCGGTGTTTGGATGGGGGTAAACCGCAAAACGAGGATACTACGCCCTCAACTGCTTAAAATTATAAACAAAGATACAAACTTATCGCCGCACGCCGCACGTTTAGTGTCACTTATGGAGCATCATGGACTGCTACTTAAGTATCCTCGTTATACGAGTGGTGGCAGGCGAAACGGGTATCACTACACATTCACGTATAACCGCTTTAGCGATCATTTGATTGTCAGATCGTTACTTACTGAAAATAAAATCAATTCAAAGGAACAGGCCGAAGAATTCTTCAAAGATGGCTCCTTCCTTGAGAAAAATATCTACAACACCGGTCTTATGGAGGCGCTCTCAATTCAAATTCCTGAGCGGTGCAACAAAACAGAACTGGTATGGATCATACCAAAAAAATATCGTGATCACTGGAATATCAAAGCCGCTTTTCTAGGCGGTATTAAATGGCGCGATGTTGAAGTAGATGGAGTTGATAAAAAGACTGGGGAGCTAAAGTATATTGACGAAAATCAGGTAATTAAATACTTGAATGAGTATTTAGTAAAGTCCGATAACGACTTCTTCGAAGTTCTAGACTGCTTACTTGATGTATGCGCTATACCTTTGCACCCATTTAATGCAAGCAGGCTGCATAAAATCCTCAATAGATACTCACTACCCGATCGTGATGCGTGGTGGCAGAAGTTTATGTTGTATCGCACGTCTGAGCCTGGCAACGCAATTGATCGCTTACAGTCCTGGAGTCTGAGCGAACTTACAGAGCATGCATCTGATGATTCTGTGGAACTGGCATCAACAGTACTAACATGGACACTCGCATCGACCGACCGAAAACTTCGTAACCGTTCAGCTCGCTCACTTGTAGCACTATTCAGAAATCATCAAGGTTCGCTCCTGGTGACGCTTAATAAGTTTAAGGAAAATAACGATCCGTATATTACGGAGAGATTATTTGCTGCTGCTTATGGTGCCTTGTCTCTAAATCCTACGGATAGAGAGAACTTTAAACTTATAACTAAATGGTTCTATACAGATTATTTTTTGGACACGAAGCGAACACCCGACGCGTTAAGGGATGACTTCGCAAAGGGTACTATTGAACTCTACCTCCGACACTATCGCAATGATATTCGCGTCAAAACCAAGGCTATAACTCCACCTTTTAAGTACTATAAATTTCCAAAGAAAATACCAACTACCAAGTGGCTCAGGAGTAAATACAGAGAAGACGGGGACAACAATTACTATACTGTTTGGGGGTCTCTAATGTACGGCGAGGGACATTCTTTAGCTGATTTTGGCAACTATACTATGGGGTCAGTATTAGGCGAGCTTTCCAGTATCCCGCTTTCATCCAAGCCCCCTAAAGACACGAGGGATGAGTACGATAAATTCAGAGAGTCACTAAGTAAGAAACAAAGAGGGCTACTCGATGCCTACAATATGTTGAGTTTTCAGCCGATATTATCATTTATCCATTCGAATGATGAAAAAGATATAGTCGATTCGGAAGATACGAGTGCCGAAGATACCGCTAAGGCCCTCAGTGCGTTCGAAAAATCCCTTGGTCCGCTTAAAAGGCTACGATACCGTAAGTACAAACCCTACGTGGTCCGGGAAACATCTCCCAAGAGAGAAAATTACGATTACGATCTAAATATTGCACGTCGCTGGATATTCAATCGAGTTGTAAAACTGGGGTGGAATCCAAAACAGCACCAAGAATACGATCGTGCACGCGGAAGCTTTGATAGACACCAGTCTAGTAGCGCAGAACGCATCGGTAAAAAGTACCAATGGATTGGTCTTTCGGAGTTTCTGGCGATAGCCGGATCTAATTACTATTTAAAGGCGGATAGATGGGCTAGTAAAACAAAGTTCACACATTTTCATGGAGCATATCAAACTAGCCTCCGCGATATAGATCCAACCCTAGATCCCGTATGGCTACAAACCAAAAGAGATGAGGATAACGATTCGCAGGATCTGTGGTGGTCTCCCAAGTATGACGGTTGGAGTCTAAAGAATTGGAAGAACTCCACAAAAGATATCCCTTCGCCGTCAAAGTTAATCCATGTCACTAAGGACGGCACGGAATACCTCAACCTGCTCAGCTGGAGGACTTGGAAAGGACAAAGTACTACCCCTGAGGACAAGGACAACCATAATTACCCTGAGCTGTTTATGCATGTTAATGGGTACATCGTCCACAAAAAGGATTTGCCAATAATTAAGGAGTGGTGCGCAGGTAAAGAATTCTATAACAGAACGCTGCCCGAACCACATGACGAATCCGGCGCTATCTTCCTAAAAGAAATGACAGTCAGCGCGGCGTACCGAGAAGTTGCGGCACCGTATCAGGCTAATTGGGTAAAGAAGGGTGATGAAACACCATTTGATGTACTATCACCGATCGAGGGATATAGCGGTAGCAGCTTTGACACCGATGATACAAGTAAGGGCGTAAGGATCTATGCTCCTAGCGTGCCGCTACAGAAAATTTTGAAATTACGACCCTCAGAGAAAATTGGTGAGTATGTTTCGAAGGACGGTAAGATAAGAGTGTTCGACCCATCTGTTGATTATTCGGGAGTTTACTCTTCGCTACTCGTCAATAAAGACTATTTTTTGCAGGAATTAGCAAAGAGAGGCCTCACTGTTGTGTGGACTGTTCTGGGGGAGAAGATGTACATAGGCAGTGTATATAATGACGAGTACCGAGGACAAAGATTGGAAATGCACGGCTATGGTTATTTTGATGAAGATGGCAGACTGATTGAAAATGTCCGCTTTAAAAACGAGTGGAAAAACGACTAGGCTTGTTTGGGAGGTTGATATCTGAAATTAAGAGCTTCCTCTATTTTGGCGGTCATAGTTACTGACCCGTATTCCTCTAAGAACATTCTTCCGTAGCCCGGGCCAAGATTTCTTTGTAAACTCCATATCGAATCAGCTAAATCCAGCTCAGGAGTGCCGAAACTGAGCTGGCCGAAATCGATATAGCCAATCTGCTTTTGCTCCGAAATTATAATGTTCGGTAATGCCATATCACCGTGAAGGAGTACATCACGAGCCTTTGCTTCAGGAAATACTAAAGCCACATCCAAGTCATGTAGCCGCCTAACAGCCTTTGCGAAGGTGTCCACAATTTCAGTATCTGGCCACTCTCCAATGAGTTCAACAAGGTTTTTACCAGGCAATTCGCTAATGAGCAGATAGTCGTAGCCACTCTTAGACCTATGGAAATCAATTACTTCTGGAACACGTAATATGGGGGAAAGTTTTTTGAGGTTGCCTCGTTCGTTCGTAAGTCTTTCCGCAATCTTAAGATAATAGACGGCATTGGGCGTTTCTATTTTATACACTTCATCTTGGTGAGAGTGGGCATGTTTTGTGGCTTTGAAGGGTTGAGTCAGCACTGTCGATAGCCAGCTCTTTGCATCATGCCCAAAATGATTCATAGTATCGTTCTTCACCTTACAATCATACCGTACTCTGCTATCTGTAAACCTATTTTCCGTTGGAAAATAGGGACTTCCACTTGCCATTAGCAAATGGAAGTACTAATGAGCTAGACTTCCTCCCAAATCTTCGCGACGACACCTAGCTGTTTGATTTTCTCGATCGTGGCAAAACGAATGCGCGAAGCCTCGTTTTCGTTCAGGTCGTTATCTTCAATTTCTTTCTTGGCTCGTCGCTTTGCATACAGAAGATCGGCCACGGTAGGGCAAGCTATAAGGATGATGAGCCGCTCATGATGTCCGGCTGCATCCTGCCAATCACCGCTCGCCAAGTATTCCACATAATCCTTAATTCGTTTTCTGATGGCGTAGCGGGGCATGAGCGGATCAAGCATCTCAAGAAGATAGCATGTTGTCTGGTTGCCATCTTCTCTCGTAAAGCACAGATGCGGTTTTAGCCCATTCAGGAAGCCATATTCATGATCGGGAACGACATAGTCGGAGGCTAAAACCCACGAATACTGCAATTGGTCATTGCTTTTGGCTTGGAGTGCTATGCAGCAGTCAGCAATCAACAAGCATCTGTCGATGAACGCTTGTGTGCGATTCGGCTCTTTGTACCGCTTCCGCAGTTCTTCACTTGGGCACTCACCAGTCTCACGCAAATACCGAATGCCGTTTATAGATAAGTGGTATATTGCTGGCTGGCTCTTGGCGATGAAGTTGGTGGAATCATATCGCCAATCTACATACTGCTTTTCTCGTAAGTCTTTGAGCCAGCTTATTATCCGTCTTTTATCTTTGTGTTTTAGTAATGCTTGTATTTGTGTTCTGTTTAGGAATCTATATCTATAAATGAGTTTTAGTATTTCTTGTTGTTTGATGGTTATTGAGGGAAGAGTGGTCATAGTATGTTTGAGTATGTAGTTTGGCGAGGTGATAGAATATTGTGCCTACCCCTCCTACTCCGATTTATTTCATAGGTAAGAGCTACGCTAGAATTAAGTATAACACCTTACGATAATGCAAAAACTGTCACCGTGCTTGGTGACAGTTTTTAGGTACTTAAAAGGACTACTAGACGTTATTTAGCCGATGGCTTCAGTAACTCGTCAGGCGTCACACTCAGAGCCTCAGCAATCTTTGCGATCACTTCAAGGCTAGGGTTACGTTCCCCACGTTCTAAGAAGCCCATGTAGCTGCGATCAATACCAACTTTAGCAGCAAGCTCAACCTGGCTTAATCCGCGCTCCTTACGAAGCTCGCGCACACGCTTGCCAAAGACTTGCTGATACTCAATATTCATTATCTAGATTATAGCATAACTGTGGATAAGAAAATGACTACCCACAGTAGCTTTTTCAATCAGGACTTGTTAAAATGGGACTATGAGTAGTCATCAGGGTGACATCGTTGCATTAGAACCAGAGAGGATAGAGGCCTTGCGGCTTATCCTTGAGAAGGAACAATGCAAGCCTGTCACCTATGACGAAGCGCTAGAGATCGGGCGATCGTTAGTGCGGTTCTTTAAGGCCCTTGCCGAAGAAGCCTAGCCATTTACCCTAAGCGCACTCATGCCTGATAAAATAATCATAAGGAGAGGGAATGGGGCAAACTAACGCAGTCATACTTGCGCGCGTATCGAGCAAGGCACAAGAAGACGAAGGGTACTCGCTTGATTCGCAGGTGAAGCTACTCACTGGATACTGCCAGACAAAGGGCTTTAAGGTCGTTAAGGTATTCAAGATTGCCGAGACGGCATCCAAGCAGCAAAGCCGTAAGGTCTTCACCGAGATGCTGCACTACATCTCGAAGAACGATATCTATCATTTGGCGGTTGAAAAGACTGACCGTTTTACGCGCAATATGCGCGACGCGGTAGCTATCGACGATTGGCTGGAGCAAGACGAGGATCGACGGCTACATGCAGTCAAAGAAAATCTGCTCGTTCATAAAAACGCCAAGTCTGATGTGAAGTTTATGTGGAATATTCATTTGTCGGTCGCCAAAAAGTACACAGATAATTTGCGGGAAGAAGCAATGAAAGGCTGGGCGGAAAAGCTAGCGCAAGGCTGGCTGCCGGCACCACCGCCACCAGGATACGTCACTGTAACTCGCGGCGGCAAACGCATTCATATTATCGATAAAGCCACGGCGGGCATCATGCGCAAAGTTTTTCGTATTTACCTTGAGCCCAACCACTCGGTACTAACTATCACTGAGTTCATGAGAGACAACGGCATAGTGACGCGCAAAGGTCGGCCGCATAGCAAGAGCTACGTTCACAAAATGCTCAGCAACCCATTCTATATTGGTATTAACCGTTTTGATGGCAAGGATTATCCAGGTGCACAGGAACCGCTTATCAGCAAAGAGCTGTTCAATGCAGTGCAGAAGAAGCTGCATAACAAGCAGCCAATGTTACGGGCCCGGCATAATCCAGTACTCAAGAATATGATTCGCTGTCAAAACTGCGGCGCAACCGTAACATGGGAACGCCACAAAGAACGCTACTATGGCGCATGCCAGCGCAAGGATGTGGCCTGCAAGGGCCTTAAGTTCCTACGTGAAGATCGTGCCGAGGAGCTTGTTATGGAGACGCTACAAAAGCTTGTATGCCCATCGCAGGAAATTATCGCCTGGACGAGTAAGGCAATTCGGGCAGAGTCTCAGAATAATGCGCAGTACTACGAACAAAGTGCGGCGCTCATTAATAGCAAGTTAAGCCGCATTGAGCTCATGGACGAGACGCTATACGACGACAAGCTAGCTGGCGACATTACTAAAGAGCGCTATGAAGCCAAGCACGATCAGCTTATGGCCGAAAAGGCCTCTCTAATCGATCAGCTCAATAAACTTGAAGGGCAACAGCAATCCGATTTTGAAGGCGGCCTGACGGTCTTAGAATTGTCTCAGAAAGCCGCTGAAATATACGCCAGCAAAGTTCCAGAACAAAAACGCGTCATAATAACCGAACTCTTTGAAAAACTAGTATCAAACGGCGATGCTCTATCTGTTACATACACAAAATTCACAAATGCAATCGCCAAAAAGACAGCAGAAACGGTTCAATTTTTGGAAGGTCAGAAGATGGCTAACCGAACTTTTGAAAAAGCCCTCGCTACATCTGTTAGCGAGGGCAATTCCGAGCTCATAAATCAATTACGTCCTATATGGCAGGGGTAGCAGGACTCGAACCTACGACACCTGGTTTTGGAGACCAGTGCTCTACCAACTGAGCTATACCCCTATGACACCAGGTATTCTACCACAGATAAGTGGTGTGTTCCAGCCCGCCCCGCGGCTCCTCAAAAAGCAGAGCTCGGCGGGGCGGGTTATGGTGGTTAGGGGCTGGGGTTGTCACGTAGCCAGGCGGCGATCTCTCGACGAAAGCCTTGCACGCCCTCTAGACCACCACGTTGATGCTCGGCGATGATTATCGCTCGTGCTGTTGCCGTGTAGATGCCCTCCGCGCTGTGTTCGTCGTCCAGTGTTGCGCGGTCTTCTGGTGCGGCCCCTAACCACTCCGGATTGGTGGCGACTTGCGCCTTCAGGTATACAACGACTTGGGCTATTAGCCTTTCGTCCGGCTCGTACGGCACGGCCTGCCTCCTTTTGCTCGGATTGTATGCATAGTACGCTACCCTTCCATTTTTGGCAAATTATGCTATTATCTGGTGTGCAACCGAGAAAATGGAGGGAGATTCCCTGTGGTAGTACAGTCCGTAGTGGCCATTGTACTAGTGGTGGCTGCCGTAGTCGCGTTTATGAAGATACGGCAGTCGCGAGCATGGCCGCCAACCGACATCGGCAGCCCGCCAGTCGAAACGCAGTCTTGGCCGACCCTTTCTACAGTGGCGCAGATCCAGCCCGGCAGTCGACTGCTCATCGGGTGGACGGTGTATACCGTTGTGGATTATGAACGCTTGGGGCTCACAAGCGTGGCCCCGGCGTATCTCTACGCCTTGTCTTGTAAGGAGTCGCGTGTGTGGCTGTTTGTGCAGACGGGGCTGAATTCGCAAGAGGCCTGGCTGCTGGATGACGCTGGCTGGACAGAGGCCGAACCCACTCAGATGGATACTCACCTGTTCTATGGCTTGTCGCACTTTGGCGACGCCGTATGGCAGGCCGTGAGCTCCTACCCGCAAGATGGCATTCAGCCGAGCGGCAGCATGGTCACCTATGCCCTCTACTTCGAAGATCCGGCCGCACGGTTCGTGCCCTATCGACGTCGCCTCTTGATGTTCGAGTGGCGTGAGGGCGGAATGGCTGTTCGGCTCGGTAGCCCGGTCGACCTGAGGCAGGTCAAGCTGGGCTGACTGGTATAGCGACGGGCGCCGGTAAGGTGCTCGTCGCTATCCAGAGTGACATGGTGATAATGAACTTGCTATAATGACAAATATGAAATCCCTGAATCTTACCCGTCCTCAAATCCTTATGGTTGTTGGTCTGCCTGGTGCCGGTAAGAGCTTCTTTTCGCGCCAGTTCTCAGAAACCTTTAGTGCTCCGGTTGTGAGCTTTGATCGTATCCGTTACGAGCTTTTTAACAAGCCGTCGTATAGCGCCGACGAGAACGACCTTGTTTCTCGCCTGGCCGCATACCAAATAGAAGAATTATTTAAAACCAATCGTAGCTTTATTGTTGATGGCGGCTGCAATGCCCGCGTCGATCGTATCAGCCTGGCGCAACTGGCCAAAAAAGCCAATTACGATACAAGTGTGGTATGGGTGCAAACCGATGCCGTTACCACCAAGCAGCGTGCTCTCAAGCGTAGCCCCCGCCGCGAAGACGACAAATACAATACCAGCCTGACCGAGCAGCAATACGACGCATTTGCTCGCCGCTTTACCGAGCCAACCCGCGAAAACTACGTGGTTATCAGCGGTAAGCACACCTACAATGCTCAGGCAAAAATGGTGCTGCGCAAGCTAGTTGCCGCTCGTGAGGCACGCGCCGACGCTGCGCATCGCCACGAAGTTGTCCAAAGCAAGCAAGCATCGGAGCGGCCTGCTCCGCAGCGGCGGGATATTACTATTCGCTAGGGCACGGAAAAGATCGTGGCAACCATAGAAGATTCAGAATTTGGAACGGTGCATCTGCGCCGGAGCCAGGTAAGCGGTAGCGTGAGACTGCGGCTTGATGCAAGAGGTATTATTTCTATTAGCCTGCCCAAGCGCGCGCCGCTGTTTTTGGCACGGCAGCTGTTAGAGGATTCGCGCGATAGCATTCGGCGTTCGCTTTTAAAAATCCGCGCCCAAAAGCAGGTGTATCAGCATGGCGATGTGATTGGTAAGGTGCATCGGCTGCGCATTGAGCAGAACGACAGTATAGGCTATTCGCATCGTATCGATAAAAATGAGCTTATTGTTTTTACGCCTGTTGCGGCAGCGCCAGACAAAATTCAGCACACTATTGCCGAAGGCATCGCAAAGGCACTGCGCGTGCAGGCCAAATCGTATCTCCCCCGTCGCCTTAAGACGCTTGCCGACGCGCACGGGTTTCACTACGGCAAGCTGCGATTTAGCAGTGCCGGTACGCGGTGGGGCAGCTGTAGTTCAGAGGGTACAATCAGTTTAAATATTTGGCTTATGCAATTGCCGTTTGAGCTTATAGACTATGTGATTTTGCACGAGCTTTGTCATACTCTACACATGAACCACGGCGAGAAGTTTTGGGAGCTTTTAGGCAAATTGAGCCCAGCCTATAAAGATCACCGTGACAGGCTAAAACAGTATCAGCCATATGCCTAAAGCCGCTATACTATGAGTATGACACCAAAAGATATTGCTTTTATGCGACTGAGCTCGCAGCTAATTGCCGGTTCAACCCTCACCGACCCTGCCGGCGTCGTTCGCTACATGGGCGCCGTGCAGGCACAGGATTACGGTCAAGCATTGTGGGCAGTCGGCTCCCGCACCAAAGATGCGACCCGGCAAACTATAGAGCAAGCAATTGCCGACGGCACTATTTTGCGCACCTGGCCTATGCGCGGTACTATTCATTTTGTACCGGCTGAGGATGCTGCGTGGATGCTGTCTATTTCGACTCCGCGCATGCTTGCCGCCAGCAAAAGTCGGCGGGCTGGCCTCGGGCTAACCGACATTATTATGCAGCAAGCCGGCGCAATTATTGACGAGATTTTGCAAGACGGCAAGCCACTCCCTCGCCCCGACCTGGTTGCGGCATTTGCGGCTGCGGGCCTGGATGTAAGTAATCAGCGTGGATACCATATGTTGTGGTATTGGTCGCAACTGGGCAAAATTTGTATTGGGCCCATGCAGGGCAAGCAGCAGACGTTTGTTCTTTTGCAAAAATGGGCACCGCAGCAGCGAGAGCTGTCGCGGGAGCAAGGTATTATTGAGCTCGCCAGGCGCTATTTTACAAGCCACGGGCCGGCCACGCTGACTGATTTTTGCACCTGGGCTAGCCTTATGAAAAAAGATGCCGTACTCGCACTTGAGGCGCTCAAGCCGGAACTTAAAAGCGCTGTGGTTAGTGGTGCTGAGTATTGGTTCGCGCCTCACGCCGCCGCTCCGGCGGATAGCGCAACTGGCCCGTATCTTCTGGCGGGTTTTGAAGAATATCTGCTTGGCTACAAAGATCGTTCGGCAGTACTTGACCCGCAATTTAGTGTGGCGCCAAACAAAAATGGTATATTTTTTCCGATTATCGTTGTGAATGGTCAGATTGTTGGTACCTGGAAACGAGTAGTCGGTCCCAAGAAGATAACCATCGTATTTGAGCCTTTTGAGCCCCTGTCGCCCACTATACTCCAGCAGTGCCAGCAAAAAGCCCAGCAATACGGCCGTTTTATGGGCCAGCCTATCGCTATCGTCGAGTAGTGGTGCTACCATAAAGATATGCTCGTGTCGCCACATATCACTGCTGGAGTTGCACTCGGGGCTGCCATTGGCAACCCGTTTGTTGTTGTGCCGCTCGCGATTGCAGGCCACTTTATACTCGATACAGTTCCTCATTGGCAAGAGACATTGGCGCCATATCACCCAACCAAAAAGACATTTATTCGCATTCCAATAGACTTCGCGATTGGCGCGTGTATTATATGGCTGGCGCTTATGGCTCAGCCAGAGCATGCGTTGGGTATTTTGCTTGGCGCTTTTTTTGCCAGTGCCCCTGATTTAGACGTTATTGTTATTACTCACCCACACCTTAAAAAGGGCTTACTGCACAAGTACTGGGAATGGCACTGTGCTATTCAGCGAGAGACGAGCTCATTGTGGGGTGTTGTGCCGCAGGTTGCGGTGATTGCTGCTGGCCTCGCGACTATATAC
>Ga0075365_10000185_pt1 | contig 20362 bp, 18 predicted proteins | sample EndMetdeltDD1765_FD_71387 | JGI IMG/M metagenome (GOLD analysis project Ga0075365, IMG submission 71387) | Populus endosphere microbial communities from Tennessee, USA - Endosphere MetaG P. deltoides DD176-5 | ecosystem: Host-associated > Plants > Roots > Endosphere | place: USA: Tennessee... | reverse complement strand
AACTGCCATCCCGGCCAGCGCGGCCGCGAGGGCGGCGAGCGTCGCGACCGAGCCGAGGGCGGTCTCGTGCAGCGACTCGTCGAGGAGAGTTACTCCGAGGACCACGCTCGCGATCGGGTCGAAGGCCATGCTCGTCGCGACGGCCGGGGCCAGGGCGCCCGTGTTCAGCGCCAGCTGGTTGAGCGTCATCGAGGCGTACCCGACGACGATCAGCGCGTAGAGATGCCAACCGACGAAGATCTCGAAGACGCCGTCGTCGAGCTCGTCGACGACCGCCTTGGTGAGCGCCGCCGAGAGCGCGAACAGAACACCCGTCGCGATGCCGAGCAGCGCCGCCCGGCGCGGTGGCGAGCCGTAGCGCCCAAGGACGACGAGGACCCCGGAGACCGCCCCGCACGCCCCACCGGCGATCAGCCACTGGCCGAATGGGGCGTCGTCGCGACCGCCGGAGGGGTTGGCGATCGTCAGGAAGGCCACCAGCGCGCCGACCACGAGCACCGCCGCGCCGACGTCGGCCAGGCTGACCCGCTGGCGGGTGAGCCTCGCCCCGAGCGGCAGCGCGAAGACCACGCTCGTCACCAGGAGCGGCTGAACGACGGCAAGCCGCCCGATCCCGAGCGCCGCCGCCTGGGCGACGAAGCCGAGCGCGTCCGCGGCGATCCCGGCGAGCCACACCGGGCGCTGGGCCATCCTCAGGAGCAGGCTGGAGCTGGCGCCCTCGGAGGGCTGGTCGAGGCCCGCCCTCTGCTGGAGCACGGTGCCGAGCGCGAACAGAAGCGCTGCCGTCAGAGCGAGAGCTATGTCCAAGCCGGAGCCTTTCCTCGTCGCGTCGAAATGCCGTCCACGGGCCCGGTTACTCTCGCACGCGCTCGAGAAGGGAGAGGCCGTGAAACTGGTGATCGGGATCGTTCGCCCGGAGAAGGCGAATGACGTTTTGGAAGCGCTTTACCGCGCGGAGGTCCGTGGATTCTCGCTCAGCAGGGTCCAAGGGCACGGTGGCGAGCTGGACCGCGTCGAGACCTATCGCGGCACGACGGTCAAGATGGGCCTCTCCGAGAAGGTCCGCTTCGAGATCGCCGTCTCGGATCCGTTCGTCCAGCCGACGATCGACGCCCTGTGCAACGGCGCGCGCACAGGCGAGGTCGGAGACGGCAAGATCTTCGTCGTGCCCTTGGAGCGGGCGGTTCGCATCCGCACCGCCGAGGCCGACGTCGAGGCCGTGACCCCGGTGGGCGAGTGATGGCCCTCCCCGTCGCGGCACAGATCGACACCGGGGACACCGCGTGGATGCTGTGTGCGACCGCGCTCGTCCTGATGATGACCCCGGCGCTCGGGCTCTTCTACGCCGGACTGGTCCGGTCCAAGAACACCCTCAACACCTTCATGATGTGTGTCGCTGCGATCGCGGTCGCCATGGTCACCTGGGCGGCCGTGGGGTACTCGCTCGCGTTCGACGGGACCGGCGACCTGATCGGCGGTCTCAACCACGCCGGCCTCCACCAGGTCGGCTTCGCGCCGCGCGAGGGGACCACGATCCCGCACCTGTTGTTCATGGCGTTCCAGGCGACCTTCTGCATCATCACGGTGGCGCTGATCGCGGGAGCGGTGGTCGAGCGGATGCGCTTCGGTGCCTTTCTCGTGTTCGCCGCGCTGTGGTCGGTGCTGGTCTACGCGGTGCTGGCGCACTGGGCGTTCGGCGGCGGCTGGCTCGCTTCCAACGGCACCCTCGACTTCGCCGGCGGCGTCCCGGTCGAGATGGGAGCGGGCTTCTCGGCGCTGGCGGCCGCGCTGGTGGTCGGCGCGCGCAAGGACTACGGGCGGCAGGCGCTCCTGCCCCATAACGCGGTCTACGTGCTCCTCGGCGCCGGCCTGCTGTGGTTCGGCTGGTTCGGGTTCAACGGCGGGAGTGGTTTCTCGGCCGGCGAGAACAGCGTTCTCGCGTTCACCAACACGCTCCTGACCCCGGCCTGCAGCCTCGTCGTCTGGTTCGCGCTCGATCTCGTGCGCGGGCGCAGGGTGACGGCGATCGGCGCCGCGACCGCGATCATCGTCGGCTGCGTGCTGATCACTCCGGCGGGCGGGTTTGTCAGCCCCGGCTGGGCGATGCTCCTGGGCGCCGTCGGGGCGCTGCCCTGCTATGCGGTGATCGTCTGGCGGCCGCGGACACGGGTCGACGAGACGCTCGACGTGCTCGCCGCCCACGGAATCGCCGGGTTCACCGGGATCCTCTTCATCGGGTTCTTCGCCCAGTTCGCCTGGAACGGGCTCTCCGACGGCCTCGTCTACGGCAACGCGGCTCAGCTCGGTGACCAGGCGCTGGCGGCGATCGCCACGCCCGCCTACGCCTTCGGCGTCACCTACGTCCTGCTGCGCCTGATCGGGTTGGTCATGCCCCTGCGGGGCGACGAGCGCGAGGAGGCGCTCGGCATGGACGTGGTACATCACGGGGAGGAGGCCTACGCGACCGGGGAGGGCGCGATCCTGGTCACTCCCGAGGCGGGCGTCGAGGGCGACGTGGCCGTCAAGCCCATCTAGCTGCGCGCGAACTCAGCCATGGATGGAAAACGTTGCCCCTGGCAACGGAATCCATCCATCGTCGAGGAATGAGCCGCTTACGCCGCGAGGGTCCGTTCCCGGGTGCCGCCGTTCTCCGCGGCCGCGCGTTCGGCTCCGCGCGCAAAGATCATCGCGTCGTCCACCGGGCCGCGCTTCAGCAGGCGGATGTCACGGAAGTAATTCTGATGCAGCCGCCAGGGGAGCGAGGAGCCCTGCTTCGGCAGCTCGTCGATCGAGCGCATGACGTACCCGGACTTGAGGTCGATGATGGGGTCCCGGGAGACGGACGGGTCCGGGGGCCGGGGCGTCGCCACCGCGTACCCCTCGCGGTCCATGTAGGCCAGCAGGCGACAGATGTACTGGGCGACGAGATCGCACTTGAGCGTCCACGAGGCGTTGGTGTAGCCGAGCGCCATCGCGAGGTTCGGGACGCCCGAGAGCATCAGCCCCTTGTAGGCCACGCGCTCCGAGAAGTCGACCGTCTCGCCGTCGACGACGACATCCATCCCGCCGAGCAGCAAGAGGTTGAAGCCGGTCGCGGTCACGACGACGTCGGCGTCGAGCTCGGCCCCCGACTCGAGCTCGATCCCGCTCTCCGTGAACGATGCGACCCGGTCGGTGACGATTGATGCCCGCCCGCTCGCGATCGTCTCGAACAGGTCGCCATCCGGGACCAGACACAGCCGCTGGTCCCACGGGTCGTACGGCGGGTTGAAGTGGGTGTCGACGTCGAAGCCCTCGGGCAGCTGCTTCTCCGTCATGTCGCGAACCAGCTTGCGCGCGAACCGCGGCGCACGACGGGCGACGTTGTAGGCGAGCATCTGTCGCAGGACGTTCTTCCAGCGCACGATGGCGTACGCGGCGCGGGTGGGAAGCCGGCGCCCCAGGGCCTGGGCGACGCTGTCGCTGCCGGGAAGGGAGACGACGTAGCTCGGGGAACGCTGCAGCATGGTCACGTGGGAGGCTCGCTCCGCCATCGCCGGGACCAGGGTCACCGCGGTGGCGCCGCTGCCGATGACGACGACCCGCTTGCCGTCGTAGTCGAGATCGTCAGGCCAGCGCTGCGGATGGACGATCCGGCCGCCGAAGCGCTCGATTCCCTCGAAGTCCGGCGTGTACCCCTCGTCATACCGGTAGTACCCCGTGCAGGCGAAGAGGAAGTCGCAGGTCAGGTTGACCGATTCGCCCGTATCCGCGCGCTCGGCGGTCACGGCCCATCGCGTGTCGGCCGTCGACCACTCGGCCCGGGTCACCCGATGGCCGAAGCGGATCCTCTCCTCGACGCCGTAGTCGCGAGCCGTGTCGCGGATGTACCGCAGAATCGCCGGGCCGTCGGCGATCGCCTCGGACTCCGTCCAGGGGCGAAAGGAGTAGCCGAGGGTGAACATGTCGGAGTCGGAGCGAATCCCGGGATAGCGGAACAGGTCCCAGGTACCGCCCAGGTCATCGCGGGCCTCGAGGATCGCGAAGGACTTGCCGGGCAGCTGCTGGGTGAGGTGACATGCGGTGCCGATGCCCGAGAGGCCGGCGCCCACGATGAGGACGTCGACGTGCTCGCTCGCCGTGGGCTTAGGGGGAGTCACCGGGTCAAGGGTATGCCCAAGTCACCGGGACAGCCCCCAATTCGCGGGCACGGTGTGCCCTCTCTCACACAGCAGGGACCGGGGCTTCAGACGGCGTCCGGTACCTGGAGCGCACCCTGCACGAGCAGCGCAACCGCGAGCGCGTCGATGATGCGGTCCAGATCGTGAACGCGCGGATCGAAGCGGGCGGCGATCGAGTCCGCGACGGCCGGATCGAGCCCGAAGTCCCGTGCGGCCTTCAGCGCCGCCATGAATCGCAGTGCGGGAAACCGTGGGCGGGCGGTGTCGAATCCACTTGCCACGACTTCCTCGTACCCGGCTTTGTCCGCTTGAGTCATGAAACGCACATCGACGGCTGAAAGCTTGCCCAAGGCCTACATCGGGGCTAGGGTGGGGTCAGCCCGCCAGGGAGAGGGCGGTGTACAGAGGAGGTCAGGATGAACCGAGCGCGCGTGTGGACTCTGGTCGTGGTCGCCACCTCGCTTGTCGTCGTAGCCGCGCCGGCGGTCGCACCGGCGGCGCTGCCCAAGCCCGACCAAGCGCTGGTCACCCCCTTCGTGGGCTTCGGCAAGGTGAAGCTCGGGATCACGAAGTCGAAGGCGTTCGATCTGTGGGGCCCAGGCTCGTGCGCGGTCGGCACCGGCGGGCGGGATACCTGCGTCTGGCTCTCGAGCAATCCCAGTGACTACCCGGAGGAGGGGACCGCGCTCGAGCTGAAGGACGGCAAGGTCTGCGGGATGTTCATGCGGGCCGGTGAGAATTTCCGCGACGGAAGCCTGACGATCACCCGCTTGAAGCGATGGAAGACCAAGGAGGGCGTCGGGCTCGGCTCGAGGATGAGGGCGGCCAAGCACGTCCTGGGCGGCAAGACGCTGAAGACGAAGAATCACATCACCACCGGCTTCTTCGCGGCGACCACGCAGGAAAGCCGCCGAAAGGTGGGGGAGATCAGGATCTGGAAGCAGGGCTGCGAGGTCACCTGACCGGGCGGCGAACGCGCGCCACCCTCGCCTACCCCATGGCCTGGGCGATCAGCGACGCGTAGAGCTCCTCGCCGTCCGGCGTGAGGTGAATCTGGTCGTAGGTCAGGTCCGAGTTCTCGGCGGCGGCGCTGTGCCAGTCGATCACCGTCGCCTCCGGCCATTGCCCGACGAACTCGGTCAGCTCTGAGTTCACCTCCCCCTCCCACGAGCGTGGGACCTCCACGTTGACGAGATAGACGTTGTCCACACCGGCGAGCGAAACCCGCAGCGCGGCGAGGTCGTCGTAGTAGACCGGGCCGTTGTTGCCGATCTGCACGATGACGTCGTCCGGAAGCTGGCCGGCGGCCCGATAGGAGTCGATGACCGACGCGTAGTCCGTCGGCTGCCGACCCTCCTCGGCGTCGACGATCGCGTCGCCCTTGAACTCCCGGCGCAGCGTGTCGGCGGCACCCGCCATGACCGAGTCCCCCACGGCCAGCACCTCCGGTGGGTCTCGCAGGGTCGAGGCGCCGCCGGCGTCGCCAGGAGCCTTGGCGCTCGCGACATCGGCGTGGAGCGGCGGCTTGCCGCCCGAGACGAGGCCGCTCCAGCCGACGACGATGACCGTCACCGCCACGCCCGCGGCGAGCGCGGGGCGGCCGACGCCCAACCACGCCGGCGCGGACTTGGAGCCGCGGCGCTGCCGGAACGGCTGCTCGACGTAGCGGTACGAGAGGTCGGCGAGCGCGAGGGTCGCCCCGAGCTGCAGAGCCACCAGGAGCGGGCCGTGCATCGGCACGTCGATGTCGGGGCGGGTGAGGGCGAGGACCGGCCAGTGCCAGAGGTAGAAGCTGTAGCTGCGAAGTCCGAGCCAGACGAGCGGCGGGTTTCCGAGCAGCGTGCCCAGGCGCGCCGCGGGATGGGCGAGCACGCCGACCAGCAACGTGGTCCAGAAGGCGAGCAGCAGGAAGCCGCCGTGATACAGGCCCGGGTCGTAGTCGTGAACGTCGAGGAAGGTGCGGAGGATCATCACCAGCGCCACGACGCCCACGCCGTCGAGGATCCAGCGGGCACCAGGTCCGGTGATCGGCCGGAGCCGCGACGGATGCCACACCATGGCCAGGGTCACGCCCAGCAGCAGACCCACGCCCCGGGTGTCGGTGCCGTAGAAGTCCCGTGCCGGGTCCGGGGACTCGAACAGGATGATCATCAGGAGCGTCGACGCGAGCGCCCCGGCGAGCACTCCGATCAGCAGCCGTCGCTTGCCGAGCAGGGTCATTCCGGCGGCGAACACGAGCGGCCAAAGGAGATAGAACTGCTCCTCCACCGACAGCGACCACAGATGACGGAACAGCGACGGCCGCGCGAACTCCTGGAAGTAGGATTGATCGCTCAGGAGCAGGTGCCAGTTGTTGACGTAGAACAGCGACGCCAGGGCGTCGCCGCGAAGTGCCGGGACGTCGCCCGGGGTGAGGATCGCCGCAGCCACGAGCGTGACGGCGATCATCACGGCCACGGCGGGCAGCAGGCGCCGCGCGCGCCGCAGCCAGAACCGCGGCACGTCCAGGTGACCGGATCGCCGGTACTCGCTCAAGAGGAGGGACGTGATCAGGTAGCCGCTGATCACGAAGAAGACGTCGACGCCCAGGAAACCGCCGGGCATCCAGCCGCTCGTGCTCACGTGGTAGAAGAAGACGGCCAGGACGGCGATCGCGCGCAGGGCGTCCACCCCGGGCATGTAGGGAAGGCGGTTGTCCTGCGGACGTGACATGTGAACGAGGCTCCCCGAGCCGGGCTTGAGGTCTGGCGCCCGGCGCCTCCACGACGTGAGTTATCGACCCCGAATCAGGGTAACGCGACCCCGCGCCGATGCCGCAAGGATACGATCGGGGGCATGCCGGACCGTCTCCACTTCACCGACTCGGACGACGCAAACGCGCTCATCGCCTCCGATCCGATGGCGTTGCTGATCGGATTCGCCCTCGACCAGCAGGTTCCGGTCCAGAAGGCGTTCTCGGGACCGCTGGTGCTGCGCGAGCGCCTGGGGACGCTCGACCCCGACGCGCTCGCGGCGGCCGATCTCGAGCCCGTGTTCCGCACGAAGCCGGCGATCCATCGCTTCCCCGGCTCGATGGCCGGACGAGTACACGACCTGGCGGTCCACGTCCGGGACCGCTACGACGGCGACGCGGCTCGGGTCTGGACCGACGCGCCGGACTCCGACGCGCTCCGCGCCAACATCGCGGCCCTGCCGGGCTTCGGTGAGATGAAGATCAAGGCGCTGGGCTCGGTGCTCGCGAAGCAATTCGGGGTCGACGCCGCCGCCGAGCTCGTGCCGCCGCATCCGACGCTTGGCGACGTGGATTCCCCCCAGGCGCTCGCCGACTACCAGGCGGCCAAGCGCGCCCACAAGGCCGAGTGGTCCAAGGCGCGGGCGCGCGCCTAGCCGGGGACCGACCAGGAAGAGCTGGCGCTCACCGCGGAGACGGCGTGCTGCCGGCTCTCAGCGATGGGTGATCTGCAGGAAGGCGTCCCAGGACGGCTTCGGTCTGTAGTCGTACCGGAACAGACCGGACGACTTGCAGAAGCTGCAGTTCGTCGGGGCGTCGGGCGCGGCGTCGCGCCACAGGAACCAGTAGACGCGCTTCAGATGCCAGCGCTTGCGGTTGTGGATCAGCATGCGGAAGGACTTCTTGAGCATCTTCTTCTGGCCCTCGACGCCCTTCAGCAGCGGCCACCTCTTGCTCGGTGGCGCGGAGCCCCAGCCCATCTCGGTGATCCACATCTTCGCGTTGTCGTGATTGCGCTTGATGACCTTGTGCAGTGCGGTCATCTGGCGCTTGAGGTTGTTGACGGTCGGCGCGTAGGGGTGAACGGCGACGGCGTTGAAGGAGCGCTTGGCGCCCTTCGCCTTGTAGAACTTCTTGAGGAACTTCTTGGCGGTCATCGAGCCCTTGGGCTCGGGCTTTCCGAACATGCCGGCGAGGACGATCCGCGTGTGCTTGTCGCGCGACCTCGCCGCCCGCCGGGCGAGCTTGACCAGCTTCGCGTACTTCTTCGGCTTCGGTCGCGGGCTGAAGTAGTTGGGGTTGTTCGGCTCGTTCCAGATCTGCAACGTCGTGATCGGAACCTTCGGAACGCCTGGGTGGGTGCGCCAGAACGTCCCCTTGCGCCCGTAGCGCTTGACGCACGCCTTGACGAACTTCTTCCACGCTCTCTTTGCCTTCTTCGATCGCAGCGGCGGTTGCCGCGAATCGCCGGCGACCCAACTGGGTGAGCCGTTCAGGAACGGGAGGACGCGCACATGCGCGAACGCGAGCCCGGCGACGAAGTTGTCGGTCGCGGTCCACCTGAACTGGCCGCGCCTCGGCTCGATCGACGGCCAGAAGAACGGGGTGCGGGCATTGTGGACCTTGGCCTGCTGGAGACGCTGGAAGTCGGCCCCCTGGAACGAGAGCCAGGGCACCACCCCGAAGAACGACTGTGGCACCGACGCTGAGGCCCCGCCCGCGGCGACGAGCGGCACCAAAATCGCGAGCGCCGCGACCACCGCAAATCGCGCGCGCCGCGGTGGGCGCCGCGTACTTCGCGGCCGCCGGCAGGGTCCGGCGCCGTTCCCGCCGATTCCGTCAACAACATCCATCCTTGCCGGGCGCATGGTAGCTCTCCCGTGGAACAGCGGCTCCAGTTCCTCGAACCGGCACACGGACTCCGAGACGGGACTAGCATCGAGCGGAGATGGCCGGGGAAGCGCGTATGACCAGCCGGCGGTGGAGGCGCCTCGCCCTCGCCGCGCTGCCTGCGCTGGGGGCGATGGCCGCCGTGTTCCCCGCGCCGGCGAGTGCCGTGACGCTGACGGCCCATACGAACCGGGGCGGGACCTGTCACCTGCGAACGATCGCGTCGCGGACGGGCTCGCAGATCAACTACGGGATCAAGGTCAGCGACTGCTCGACCCGCTTCGGCGTCAGGTACGCGGACAGCCTCGGGATTCTGTACGACCAGACGAACCAGAAGCTGCCGGTCAAGAACGGGTATCTCGGCCGGAAGAAAGGGGACCTGCCGTACGTCAACCGCCGGAGCGTGTCCGGGACGGATCCCAGTCATACGTACCGGACGCGAGTCGACATCACGATCGTCCTCAAGGGGCTCCGAAACGCCGACACCCGCCGCATCGAGCGATGGCAGGACCCAGGCAAGGGGTGCCACGTGAAGTCGACGCGGCACAACGGCGACACCCTCGGCTGCTCGCTCAACGACACGCTCTAGCGACCTCACGACGGACCGGCGGCCAGGGCCGGTCAAGCGATCCCGGCGAGCTGCCGACAAAGCTCATGGCATGGGGAGAGGGGTCGTAGCGGGGGGCATATCGGCGGTCGCGGCGTGCGCGCTGCTGCTCGTTTCCACCGCAAGCGCCCGCAGCGTGGACGTGCACGTCAAGCTCCGGGACTCCAACGGGTACGGGATGTCCCTGGATGGCCATCGGGGAGGCCGGGGCCTGGGCGGTGCCGTCAGCATCATCCTCGGTGCGCAGCGGAGTCTGGCCCCTGACGCTCCGGAACCGCTCGAGGCCCTCGCCACCAGGGCGGCCGCAGCCGCGCCGACCGCGGCCAAGCTCGATCGAGCCGCGAGCCGGCGTCGCGAGGGGGCCCTGTCGCTTCAGGTGTCGACGCGTCATGCCATCTCCGCGTACGGCGTGGGGGGCACCGTCACCCGGAAGACCCTGTTCGGGAGGTTCGACGGCTTCGGCAGGGTCTTCCTGCACTTCCACCCCAAGAGGAAGCGCACGCTGCATCTGGGGTGTGTTCGCGTACCGATGCGGTTCGGGACCTTCAGCGGCCGGCTGCTGTTCACGGGCGAGGACGAGTACGTCCACGTCGACACCGACAAGGCCCGCGGACGGGTCGTGCTGCCGCCCCGGAACGTCAGATGCCTCGGTCGAACCCGTCCAAGCGCCCCCACGCGGAGCAAGCTGGGCTCGGCGCACCGCCCGACGCCGAAGCGAGAGCGTTACACGGTCCTGGCGGCCGAGGCTCGGAACAAGTTCTTCGCCGCGCTGAAGGAGACGGGCGAGGCGTCGGTGTTCTTCGCCAACCTCATCGAGGAGCGGGGCCCGGTTCTGATCGATCGCTTCGGCTACGCGCTCGGCAGGTCCGGGGAGTTCACGTCGAACAAGCGCCTGACCAGATCGCACGTCGCCCCGAGGCGAAAGCCGTTCGACGGCATCGGTGACTTCCACGGGAAGCGCAAGTGGACCGGCTCGCTGACGGCGTCCTTCCCCGGCGCGCCAGGTGTCTCCCTCGCGGGCGGGGGATTTCGAGCGGAGCTCGAGCGCTATCCGGCGGGCGAGTTCTTCGACTAGCGCGCGAGGCGCACGACAAGGGGCAGCACGATCCGCTGCACCGCCGGGGGCGGCGAGCACATCACGGTCTCATCGCGGAAGCGGTACGCGAACTTGGCGATCCACATCGCGCCCTTGAAGCTCGTGGGCATGTTGCGGGCGTTGTAGAGGCCCTCCTCGGCCGCCTTCGAGGCGTCGCTCAGAAACTCCTCCAGCCGGCCGCCCGGGATCACCTTGCTCTTCGCGTAGATCGGGGCGCCGCTCTCGTTCTTCAGCTCGTGGCGGACGTTGGGTGCCACGCGCACGGGGCCGTCCTCGGGGACCAGGTCGCGCCAGGTCCCGTCGAGCTTCACTCGCGCCCGGCCCTCCACGACCTCCCAGTGCTCCTCGAGGGACGGGTGGAAGTGCTCGGGCAGGTGTCCGCCATCCTCGAACCAGGTATGGACCCAGAGATGCCCGTCGCCGTGCTCGAATCCGTAGGCGACGCCGTGGACCGGGTCGTGGATGCGCTCCATCGTCGCCGTGCCGTCGCTGCTCGCGGTGCTCGTCGTGGTGGCCATCGATTACCTCCGCCTTCGGTTGCCTCCTTCGGTTCACACGTTACCACTTAAGTTACTCTTCGGTAACTATGGTTCCCGAGGCAGCGACTCGCAGACGCCTGCCGGTTGCCGAGCGCCGAGAGATGATCCTCGAGGTGGCGGGGCAGCTCTTCGGAGAGCGGGGTTATGAGGGCACCCGGCTCGACGACGTGGCGGCGGCCGCCGGGGTGACGAAGCCGGTCCTCTATCGCCACTTCGAGTCCAAGCGCGACCTGTATCTGACGCTTCTCGCCCGCCACCGGGACGACCTGCCGACGTTCGCCGGTGCGATGCCGGACGAAGGGCCGCACCGCGACTGGCTGCGCGCGGTTCTGGAGCTCTGGCTCACATATGTGGAGACGCACTCCTATGCCTGGAAGATGTTGTTTCGCGATACCGGCGGCGGCCCCGAGATCAGCGCCTTCCGCCAGGAGGTCCACGCCCGGGCCAGGGAAGTGCTCGTGGACGTGATTCGGTCGGGGGATGAGTCGGGGATTCCCGCTCGCGAGCTCGAGCCGCTGGCGGAGCTCTTGAGCATGGGGATGGCCTCGCTGGTCCTGTGGTGGATGGACAACCCGGATATCTCACGCGGAGCCTTGATCGACGCGATGACGCGCGTGTGGATGGGACTGCGCACCACCGAGGACGCCGACGGGTAGGCCCGCGTCTACGATGGTCGCCGCTTCGACGACCAACCAGGAGCAGATGAAAGGACCGCGATGCACGTTGCCGAGTTCACCCTTCACCCCAAGCCGGGTCACTTCGAGGAGGTCGCCGAGATCTACTCCGAGTTCGCCGCCGGGTTCCTCAGCGACCACCCCGCGCTGGAGACGGTGCTGATCCTCGGCGACGAGGCCGGCGGGGTGGTGCGCGGGATCGGCGTGTTCACCGACCGCAACGCGGCGGACTCCGTCAACAGCGATCCCGAATTCGCGTCATTCAACGATCGGATCACGCCGCTCCTCGCAAGCGCCTCCGAGCGGGTCGAGCTCAACCTGCTTCACCACTACGCGAAGTAGGCCGGTCGCGGCACCGGCGGGAAGGCGGATCCCGATGCGGGCGCACCGAATGCTGGCGGGCGCCGGGTGCGTGGCGGCGCTCCTCCTCGCGGTCACCGGGTGCGGGGGTGACGACGACCCGCTGGAGACCACCCGCGTCATTCCGTCCCTCGCGCTGAAGGACCTCCACCCCTGTCACTCGGTCCCGCAGCCGCCGAAGCTCCTGTGCGGGGCGATCAAGGTCCCCTACGAGCGTGCCGACCCGTCGCTCGGACAAACGAGGGTCGCCTTCTCGGTCCGGCCCCGGAGGGACCGCGGCCGTCCATCGCTCGGTGCGATCGTCGCGGTGGAGGGCGGCCCCGGATATGCGAGCTCGTGGGACAACCGGACCTTCAACAAGCTCTTCGGCTCGCTGCTTCGGCGCCGCGAGCTCGTGATGGTCGACATGCGAGGGACGGGAAACTCGAAGCCGCTCGACTGTCCCGACCTGCAGCTTGGCCGCGCACCGGACTGGATCGCGATGTCGAAGTGCGCGAAGCGGCTCGGGCCGAGGTTCGGCTCCTACCGCACGTCCGCCGCCGCGGACGACATCAACGACGTGCGCCGCGCTCTCGGCCTGGACGAGATCACCCTCTACGGCGACTCGTACGGGACCTTCCTGTCGCAGTCCTACGCATTTCGCCACCCGGAGACCCTCGAGGCGCTCGTGCTCGACTCCGCCTATCCGGTGAAGGGGGAGAGCGCCTGGTATCCCAGCATCATCTCCACCGCGGTTCGCGCCGTGTCGATCTCGTGCCGGCGCTCGCCGGAGTGCTCGGGCGATGCGGGCAGGCGGCTCAGCGCTCTGGTCGACTGGCTGCGCTCGAGGAACCGAGGGGTCGGCGCGCTCGTCGACGCCCTGTTCGACGCCGGATACTCGCCGCCGGAGAGCTTCGTTCGCATCGACCGTGCCGGCACGGAGCTGCGCCACGGCAACCCCGTGCCGTGGAAGTTGCTGATCGCCGACGCGAAGCTCGGTCACGGCCACGTTCACCACTACTCGGCGATGACCGAGGAGGTGGTGAGCTGCAACGACTATCCGCTGCTCTGGGAGAAGGACGCCTCATTCGAGGAGCGGCGCGACCAGCTCTACCGGGAGGTGCGCAGCTACCGCAATCCGGCGCTCGAGCCGTTCTCGCCGACCGACGTCGCGCTGTCCTCCGAGACGCTGTACCAGTACTGCCTGACCGCTCCGCGCCCGTCGCCGCTCTACGAGCCGCCGGTGTCCTCCGAGGACGAGCCGACCAAGGCCCCGGTGCTCGTGATCTCGGGGGAGCTCGACGACGTGACGACCCCGCACGAGGGTGAGATGGTCACCGAGCTCTTTCCCGATGCCCGGCAGTTCGTGGCACGCGGACAGGGCCACGTCGCCGATCTGTATGCGCCGGTCGACTCGGCCCCGGCGATCCACCTGCGGCGGTTCCTCCGCGGAGCGCTCAACCGGTCCGGCTGAGATTCTCGCCGCCCTCCCGGTATTCGAGCGCGTACCCGGGTACCCCCGGTATGTGCGGTGTGTGACGCCAACCGCGTTTCTTTACATCAAAACGTGGTACATACACTCATGTAATGCTCTTTGAACGGGAGAGACGTGGCTGAGCAAGGTGCACCACCGAAGGTCCCCCAGCTCCAGCAGAAGGCGCTGCGGGCTGCCCGCTTCCTGTTCACGCCGCTCCTCCCCGACGACTACCTGGAGCTCATCAACCCGCTCTGGTCCACGCGCGAGCTGCGCGGCCGGATCGAGCGGATCGAGCGCGAGACGCCGGACGCCGTCACCGTTCTCATCCGGCCCGGCTACGAATGGCCGGGGCACAAGCCCGGCCAGTACACGCGCGTCGGCGTCGTCGTCGACGGCGTCTTCCACTGGCGCGCCTACTCGCTCACCTCGGACCCCGGCCGCCCCGACGGGCTGATCAGCATCACCCCGAAGCTCGTCGACTCGGGGAAGGTCTCGCCCTATCTCGTCAATCACGCGCGCCCGGGCGACATCGTCCGGCTGGGAGGGGTCGAGGGCAGCTTCGTCCTCCCCGACCCCCCGCCCGACAGGGCGCTCTTCCTGAGCGCCGGGAGCGGCATCACCCCGATCATGAGCATGCTTCGCGACCTCGATCGCGATGGCGCGGACACAGATTGCGTGCACGTCCACTCGGCCCGGACCGCCGACGACGTCATCTTCGGCTCCCAGCTCGAGCGTCTCGAGGCGCGCAACGACCGCTACCGGGTGACTCTGCGGCTGACGGCGAACGAGCGCCGGATCAAGCCGGAGGACCTGGACGACATCTGTCCCGACTGGCGCGAGCGCGAGGCCTTCCTCTCGGGACCGGGAGACCTGCTCGATGCCATGACGGACCACTGGGAGCGCGAGGCCGACTGCGATCGGCTTCACATGGAGCGCTTCCAGCCGAAACTCGCTCTGAACGAGGACGGCGAGGGGGGGCGCATCACCTTCGCGGCCAGCGGCTGCGAGACCACCGCGGAGGGCGGCACGCCGATTCTCGTCGCCGGCGAGGAGGCCGGCTTGGAGCTGCCGTTCGGGTGCAGAGAGGGGATCTGCCACACCTGCATCGGGAAACTTTGCTCCGGGCAGGTTCGCGACCTTCGAAACGGGAAGGTCTCCGGGACGGAGGGCGAGATGGTCCGGACCTGCATCAACGCCCCCGAGGGGGCAGTAGAGATCGAGCTATGACCACCAAGGAGGAGCCCACCGTGAGCACAACCGAAGTCGAGAGCCCGCTCGCCCACCTGACGCCCGAGCAGATCGACGAGCTCGAGAAGGAGTTCAACGCGATCCACGACGAGGTGTTCTCGGAGCTCGGCGATCGCGATCGCAAATACATCCAGAGCATGATCGAGATGCACCGGCGCCTCGGCGTCATGGGGAGGGCGCTACTCGTCGCCTCCCGCTTCAAGCCGGCCTGGGTGGCGGGGACGGCGACGCTCTCGCTGGCGAAGATCCTCGAGAACATGGAGATCGGCCACAACGTCCTGCACGGCCAGTGGGACTGGATGAACGACCCGCAGATCCACTCCTCCACCTGGGACTGGGACACGGCGTCGACCTCGGAGGCGTGGAAGCACTCTCACAACTACATCCACCACACCTACACGAACATTCGCGGCAAGGACAAGGACCTGGGCTACGAGATCATGCGGATCGACCCGCACCAGAAGTGGCACCCCGTCTATCTCCTGCAGCCGCTCTACAACCTGGTGCTGATGGCGTTCTTCGAGTGGGGAGTCGCCGTCCACGACCTCGACATCGAGGCCATCCGCGCGGGCGAGAAGTCGCAGAAGGAGGTCCTCAAGGACCTCAAGGGCATCTGGGGCAAGGCCCGGTTGCAGATCGCCAAGGACTACATCGCCTGGCCGCTGATCAGCGCGCTCGCCAACGCGGCGGTCGAGGCGGCGGTGGCGGCCCGGCGGCCCCGCTCTCGCAAGGAGAGGCTGCGGTCGCGCGCGCGAGGGCTCGCCGCCCGCGCGCGCCGGCGGCGCGGCGGCCCGGGCAGCGAGGTGCTCGGAGAGGCGGCCCTGCGGGCGGTCGAGGGCGGGCGGAAGGCGTTCAAGTCGACCCTGTGGGCCAACTTCACGGCGAACATCGTCCGCAACGTCTGGGCGCACGCGATCATCTTCTGCGGCCACTTTCCGGATCAGACGTACACGTTCAGCCAGGAGGAGGTCGAGGACGAGACGCGTGGTGCGTGGTACGTCCGCCAGCTGGTGGGTGCGGCCAACATCGAGGGCAGCCCGCTGTTCCACGTGATCAGCGGGAACCTCGGCTACCAGGTCGAGCACCACCTGTATCCCGACATGCCGAGCACGCGCTACGCGGAGATCGCGCCGCGGGTCAAGGACATCTGCGATCGCTACGACCTCCCGTACAACTCGGGGCCGTTCTGGCAGCAGGTGGGGATGGTGAACCGCACCATCCTGCGCCTAGCGTTCCCGGGAGGCGAGCCGCGACCGAAGCCCGGCCCCTACCACGGGCGCGACGGGACGCCCGCGCCGTCGATGAACGGGGATTCGGCTCGCTCAAACGGCCAGCCGACGGGACCGGAGGCCGCCAGGGCCCACTAGCGGGGCCTACGTCGGCGCCGCCGACGGGAGGGGCCGCCGGTCCCGGAGCAGGACGAATCCGAGCGCGGCGATGGCGATGCCGATAGCGGTCGCGGCCGCTCGCTCGTCGGCCGCGGCGAAGGCGGCCTGTCCTAGGGCGTGGGCCAGGACCACGATGTAGACGGTGATCGCGGTCGTGAACAGCGCGTACTCGATCGCCAGGAGGGCGAACGAGCATGCCGCGGCGAGCGTCAGTACGAGGGCCACAGCGACGGCGTCGCGCCCGATCAGCTCCGCCAGGCCCGTCGCCAACGCCAGCCCGGCGAGCGTGCCCGCCGCCCGCATCGCGATGCGCTCGTAGGTGTCGGCGGGCGCCGGCTTCAACACGAAGAGGACGGTGAGCGGGATCCAGTAGCCGTGCTCGCCGAGATCGATGACGTGGTAGGCAGCGACTCCGATGCCCAGCCCGATGCCCCAGCGCAGTGCATGTCGCATGCTCGGCGAGTTGAGATCGAGGCTCGTCCGCACCGCCCTGCCCGCTTCCCGCGCCCCATCGATCGGCCGGGGCGCCTCGACCGCCTCGTCCCAAATGCTCACGAGCAGCGAGAGGGCCGCCTGTGCGAGGGCACCCGCCGTGGCGATCACGAAGGCATCGGGCGCGTCGCCCGGATGCAGGCCGAAGCCCTGCGCCAGGAGCAGCGCCAGCACGACCATCATCCCGGCGATCGACAGGCGCAGCGAGACGGCGACCGTCATGCCCGCGATGCAGGCGACCGCGGTCATCGTCACTGCAGCCAGCCAGCCCGGTGAGCCGGTCAGCACTCCCAGGGCCCCCGCGAGGCCGATGACCGGCGCGCTTCCGAGCTGCCAGACGAACCGGGTCCTGGCAGGCGCGTCGAAGGCGATGAACCCGGCGAGCAGGGCCCCGGTCGACAGCCCGCCGGCAACGGGCGAGTCCAGCTGCAGGTCGACGAGGACCGCGGCGCCGACGGGAATGGCGACGAGCAGCCCGCGCCGGAGAGCCGGAAGTGGATCGTCGTGCAGCCTCCAGTTGCCGGGAATCAGGCCGATGGCCAAACCTATTGCCCGACGCCGCCCACTGCCGGCGCCTCGGCTGGGAGTGGCGACGACCGGTCGCGCCAGACGGCGAACGCAAGCATCACGATCGCGATCCCCACGGCGGTCCCCAGTGCTCGCTCGCCGACGGCGTCCACGGCGGACTCGCCCATCGCGTGGGCGAGGGTCACGATGTAGATGGTGATCCCGAGCGTGAACAGCGCGTACTCGATCGCGAGCATCGCGTAGGCGACCGCAGCGGCAACGACAAGGATCGCGACGTTGGCCGCCACCCCCTCGCCGACGATGACGGTGAGCCCGGTCGCGACGGCCAGCCCGACGACCGTGCCGACGATCCTCATGCCGATGCGCTCGTAGGTCTCGGCACGGCCTGCCTTCAACACGAAGAGCACGGTGAGCGGCACCCAGTACCCGTGCCGACCCAGGGCGACGACGTGATACGAGGCGACGGCCAGCGCCAGGGCGCCACCGGACCGAAGCGCGTGGCGCATGCTCGGCGAGCCAAGACTCAGGTTCTCCCCGATGGCAGCGAACGCGGCGCGGGCCCCGGCGACGGGATGCACGCGCTCGAGGGGGCCCTGGACCAGGGCGACGACAAGCGACAGAGCTGCCTGGCCGAGCGCCCCCGCGCCGCCGAGCACGAGTATCTGCGCGGTATCGGACGCCTCGAGCGACAGTCCCTGCGCGATCAGCAGGGCGAGCACGCAGTTGATGGCCGCGATGGCAAGCCGCCGTGAGACGGCCACGGTCATCGCGCCGGCGGTGGCGATCACAGCCATCGTCGCGACCGCCAGCGGCCCGGAGTCCCCGGTGATCGCTCCCAGCACCGCGGCAACGCCGATGAACGGCGCGACCCCGAGCTGCCAGACGAAGCGCGTCCGTGCGGGGGCGTCGAAGGCGACGAACCCGGTGATGGAGGCGCCGATGGTGACGGCGCCGGTCGCCGGCGTCTTCAGCTCCAGCTCGACCAGTGCCGCGATGCCGACCGGGATCGCGACGAGAAATCCGCGCCGCAGCGCCGGCGCCACCGCGCCGCGAAGCCGCCAGCTGGTCGGGATCAGGGCGATCGGCGCAAGGTATTCGCTCGCGAGGCGGGGACTAGGTCCCCGCGCCTGGAGTCGGCTGAAGGGATGGACGCAGTTGGGCGAGTAGGGGAGGTTTCGGGCCTTCCGTCGGGCCGGGAACGCGGTCCGTGCATCGAGTGTGGGATTGGGTGGACATATTGCCCACAATCGCTCACTCGATTGGCCTGCTGTGGGTTGGTCTCAGCCGGCGCGGCGCCAGGACGAGAAGGCGGGGCTCGTCCAGCCGGCGCCCGAGCCGTGGGGGGCCGGCCCCAGGCGCTCGCCGCCGTAGATCACGCCGCCGTTCGGCTCCTGGTACGTGAGCCACGGGATCGTGTCCTGCTGGGAGACGCCCGGCCGCTCCCAGTCGCAGACGCCCGTGGGGAACGCGGTCTTGAGCGCGGCCCACTGGGCGCCCGTGAAGTCGATCGGGTAGTAGTCGCCGCGTCGCAGCGGCTTCAGCCGGCAGCGGTTCTGGTCGGTCGCGACGCTCTCGCCGGCCACGGTCGCCGGGGTCCCGAAGCGGGTCTGTGCCTCCTTCAGCCTGCACACCTGCCCGACGCCGGGCACCGACGCCCGCTCGACGCCCGGGATCGAGGAGCACCGGTCGTGCACGTCCGCGGGCCGATCTCGGGCGACCTTGGCCGCGAGAGGGATGTCGCGAGGGTCGGCCCGCACTGCCGCGAGCCACCTGTCCATCGCCTTCAGGCCCTCGGTGGTGTACCGGGGATCGCCGATCAGGGGCACCTGGCCGAACCAGATCACGTGGTTCTTCGGGAAGTGGCCCTCCTGGCGCTCGAGCCGGGCGCGGATGGCCCAGGAACGGTAGGCATCGTGGAATGCACCCGGGTCGGGACCGCGCAGGTCGATGATCGCGACGCCCGTGAGGTTGTTCGTCTCGTTGATGCTGCCGCTGCGATACGCGTTTCGGAGCGCCGGTTGGGTGACGTCGCTGCGCTGGGCGGTCGGGTTGAGGTCGATGTCCGCGCCGCCGATCTTGACGTTCAGGTCCACGAACTGGGCGGGGGTGATGTCGCCCTTCTCGAGCGCGTCGAGCCCGAACTGCACCCCGACGTCCCCGATCGGCAGGCCGGCGAATCCGTGTCCGACCGCCGTCTCCGGCGCCGTCCACACGCTCCGTGGCCGCGGTCCGAAGACGTTGACCATGTAGTCGGCGAGGGTGCACCGCACCCCGTCGGGGTTGGTCTGCGCGTCGTAGTTGTCCGCGGAGGGAACGCCCGCGCATCCGTCCGACGGGTCGGCGAGATCGGTCCAGTAGACGGAGTCGAAGACGATCGAGTTGACGTGGTTCGGGTGGCCTTCGACCGCCGCGATCTGCTGAGGCGTCCAGACGATGCCCGGTCCCCACTTGGTGGGGTTCTCGAAGTAGGCACGGTCGAAGTGGTACGCCGCCAGCTGCTGGCCCGTCGACCACGCATCGGGGAACGAGCACTGCGGGAGGATCCCCTGATAGATGCCCGGATAGGCATTCGCAACCTGCTGCTGGACGAGCGAGCCGCCGGAGCAGCCCGTCCCGATCGTGTAGCGGAGCGTGCCGTAGCTCTCGATCAGATGCTCTTTCGCCATCACGAGAGACTCGGCCTCGGTGGTGAGGCTGCAGTTGTGGCCCGCGTTGTCGAGGGCGGTGGACATCACCGCGAATCCCATGCCGAGCGCGGCCGTCGGGCTCGAGCCGGCGAGCGTGTCGCCGGTGACACTCGGCGCATCGCCACTCTGGTGATCGATTCCGCAGCTCGCGCCGTGGGTGATCAGCAGCTTGTGGTTGAACTGCGGCTGCGGGTTCCAGGGCTGCCAGCGCTTGCCGGGCTGGCGCAGAACGGCGATCTTGTACTGGTCGCGGTCCTGGTAGCCGGTCTCGACGCGAACGATGAACGGCACCGTTTCCCCGGTCTGGGTGGTGGTCTTCGCGACGTCGGACGGCGGGTTGTCGCGGTCGTACGGATGGAGCCCGCCGTCGATCGAGGACTTGTACTCGTACTCGTAGGTGGTGGGCGCGGCGCACTTTGGGTGCTTGGAGCCGTTCTGGCACTTCCAGGGCTGCACCTGTGGCCCCGAGAACACGGGCCCACCGTTCGGATGGTTGCGGATCGCGA
>Ga0075365_10000184_pt1 | contig 20431 bp, 23 predicted proteins | sample EndMetdeltDD1765_FD_71387 | JGI IMG/M metagenome (GOLD analysis project Ga0075365, IMG submission 71387) | Populus endosphere microbial communities from Tennessee, USA - Endosphere MetaG P. deltoides DD176-5 | ecosystem: Host-associated > Plants > Roots > Endosphere | place: USA: Tennessee... | reverse complement strand
CGCCGACTATCTCGGTCTCACCTTGGAAACCGTCTCCCGCGCGTTGTCCATACTTCGAGACGAAGCGCTGCTGCGCTTTGACGGAAACACTCAACGGCGGCTCGAATTGCTAGACCGTCACGCTCTCGCGGAGTTCGACGTCTGACTTCCGGTATTGGCCGATTTTGTTGAAAAAGGCGGCAGTAATCCGATGTATTGGCGCCAGCGCCCGAAGCAGTCGAAGGGCTCCGCTGGTTTTTAGGCGGGCATCGGGATCAGCTTGGCCATCTTGCGAAGGTTCTGGGCGGTTGCTGCAAGCGTGAACTCATCACGCGCACCGTTTGGACCTCGTAGTCGCAGGCGATCGAGCTTGAGAATGCGCTTGAAGTGCGCGAACAGCATCTCGATCTTCTTGCGGCGCCGGCGAGAAGTGCGGCCCTCCCATGATCTTGACCGAGGAAACGATCAAAACTGTTGAGCGCGGCCTGTTGACCGGAATGAGCTTTACGCAACTCACTAAGCCTGCCGCTGGCAGACGGTTGGTTATCTCCGGCCTGCAACTGCGAACTCTCAGACTGAAGCGGCCCGATGTAAACGAGCGCCTGGCTAGAGCGGCGCGAAACCCAATCACATTTCGCAGCATGCTAAGAAACGGCAGCGTTGCGCAGATAAAGGGGTTTCAGCTTGATCCGCCGAGTGAGTTCGTCCCAAATTCCGATGTACCGCTTTATGTGCCGCAGGAGGGCGATTACGAATGGCTTTACAGCCTGACACCGCGGTACCTCCAACGGAGCGCCCGCGACGAAATCGTCGGGGATCTCTTTCTTGAGTTGGTCGAGCGCCGCGTCGATCGCGCCGGCGTTCCGGCTTGTGCAAAGCGCATGATCGTCGCTCACAACAAAGAAAATCCCATGAAGGCATACGGCGACATTCGAACGCCGCTGCCTCTCGACGCACCCGCCTATCTCGATGGGACGATGTCACGCGCCGAGATTGTTTCGGAGAACCTCTGGTCGTGAACGCCGGAGGCTACTTGCGTGTGTGATGGGTACGGGTTGGGAAGAACACGTTAGATATCGATAAGACGCAGGCCCGCCGGTTCACGCTGGCGTTTCCAAGACGAAGGCCGCAGCGATTGCGTTCGCTGCGGCCCGCGCATGTGGTCAAAAATGCCGGGTGAAAAGACCTAAGTGAAATATGCAGCCAGCCCCGGTGAGAGCATCATATGCCGTGGCAAGGTTCCCGCCTCAACATTTGTAATTCGCTAAAAGAACAATTCCGGCTCGACTTCGTTCTGGCCGTATGAAACGGTTCTATTTTGACATGCGAGAGGGTGATGAGATCATTCCCGATGAGGAAGGTCTGGAACTCTCCAACATAGAAAAGGTGCAAGAGGAGGCGGCTCGCTCGCTGGCGGATATGGCCCGGGATGCCATCCGCGCGCGGGGGGATGGAGTGCCCCATGAGATAGCCATCGAGGTCCGTGACGAAAGCGGCCCGGTGCTGCAGGTCAAATTCATCGAGGTCGATAGGCGGATGCATTGAAACGCCCCAGCGTGTGATGCTGAGCGCACCTCATCCGGGAATCGGCGGCGGTCCAGGCAAAGGAACAGACTTGGCGTCGATCCTCCGCGACATCGAGCGTTTGGCGAAAGCCGCCTGACGTTCACGCTCCGATCGAGATGGCCCGCCGGTTCACGCTGGCGGGCCTCTCTCGACCATCACCCAGTCACGTCAAGTGGGATGGAGCAAAGGGCAGTGCCGTCATCATCGATCACAAGGATCGAGTAGCCTTTACCTAACAATTCTGGTCGGCCCTCGCGCAGCGAGCGAGCGAGCTTGATTGCCTCAATTTGAGCCTCGATTTCGCTGGGCAAGTCATGCGCTCCGAAGTCGGAGACGAAGTGCCCATCGATTATCTTGTAGGTAAAAAAAGGCATAGGGATTGCCTGAGCCTTTGCCAAAGCGAAGCCCCCGCCCGCCTAGGCAAGCAGGGGCTCGCGGATGGATGGCGCGAGGCTCGCGAATGAGGTGTCGCCCCAAGGACCCGCATAGCTCAGAACAAACAACCGGCTTAGTAGGCCCGCCGAAACATTGTGCAAGGCGCGCAAATAAGAGGCCCGGTGCTTTCTTGTCCAGAAATACCGGGCCCCCTTCCGATCCGCCAGGGATACGCCGTGCAAATGGCGTGCCGCGGGGCCTCGCCTGAGTGGCAAAAAAGGGATTGTCCTTGGTCCGGGCGCGACGGCGAGCCAAGTCAAGGTGCTCCTGGACGGATCGAGGCGCCACGTCACCTTGCATGCCCGAATACGTTTGACCTGCTGAACGGTCGTCCTGGCGCCGAGACTTGGGCGTTGGGGAAGCTTGGTGCCTGCCGGTGCTAGCAAGCGCCGAAGATGATGGCGCAACCGATGCCTCCGCTCTACTTTTTGCGCGCCGAGCAGAACTTGACGGATAGCAGATTGCTGATGGCCGACGGGGCTTAGCCTGCGAACAGTCGACCTCAGCCGTAGCCCGCTGATGGCCGGCGAGGCCTGGTGGCAACTGCCGCACTCCCAATCCTGTCACCAGGCCGCCCATGTGCGCGAGCCGATCGTTCCGTATAGATCTTACTTAGGCAACCTTCGGCCTCAGGTCTCAGCCGCCAGAGGCTGGTTTTTTTTATCAATCCCTCGGTCTGGGAGCGGCTGCGAGCTACTGCGCGTCGTGGGTGTGGAAAATGCACGCACCTCGACCCGAAAGAGGCTTTCGATATACCGAAATTCCGCTTGCTCCGTCGGGCAAAACAGTGGTTGATAGGGTGCTGGCTCTAACCGTGTTGAGAGGAACCAGCATCATGGCGGATGAAGTCGAAGTCTCGTCCGAGCTGTCCAAGATTGCGAAGCTCAATGGTGACTTCCGAAGGAATTACGGCTCGCTGCTTGGGGCATTTCTCTACCTTCGATCAATCAGCGCGGCCCGGCGTCCATCGAGTTGGGGAAGTCTGATCGCCGCCTTGGTCACGGCTGCTCTGGCGTGGCTAGGGAGGTCGGTTTGGTCGTGGTTCGCTTCTTAAACCGAAGGCTGATTAGCCGGGCTTGCACCACAGCAAGCGTGTCGGCTGACCTTCGCCTGAAATGTTTCCAAATGTTTCTGATTGTGGTACCCAGCAGTCACCCTCAAAAAGTGTGCCGGGGCCCACCCGCTATGAACATCGTCCAACGAGTGAAGCGTAGGCTCCTTCCGCCGAAAGAAGTTCTTGAGGGGTATGAGAACCGAGAGCTTGTCGAAACAATTTTCCTTAAGACAATCAATTACAAGCCCATCGGAGATTGGCCACTAATCCTTGGCCTGGGCACCGTTCTTGATTTCGGCGGCGGTGCTGGCATCCATTACAAACTAGCGTGTCAGCACTCGCCCGACATTCGCTGGGCCGTAGTTGAGACACCCGCCATGGTGCGCCGCTCCAGCGAGCTTGCTTCCGAGCGGCTGAGGTTCTTCGAGCATATCGACGAGGCTGCTGACTGGCTCGGGATCGTTGATCTGATCCACTCAAATGGAGCCATACAGTACGTCCCTGACGCACTTGAAACTATTAAGTCACTTTGCGCGGTTCGACCTACAACAATGGCCTGGCATCGTGTCCCCATCAGCGACCAGCAGTCCAGGCAAGAAATTCAAACCTCATATCTCAGCGACAATGGACCTGGGCGAGCAACCGCGGAGAAAGACAAGCTGGTAAGATACGCGCGTCATTGGATCTGCGAACAGGGCTTTGTCCAGGCGCACGAGGGTTATCGAATTGCGGAGCGTGGTCCCGATCCAGGTGAACGAGGGACTATGCAGTTCAGGTTCGCACGCTGCTAGGCGGTCAACGAAAGATGGGAGCTGGTCCGACGCTGCCCAGCAGGAGCAAGAACGGTTGCGATAACGCCCGTGGTGAGTGCCACGGGCAGCATTTGCGGTGAGCGACTATGAAGCCGCAAGGCTAATAGCTCGACCGCTATTTGGTTCTGTCACCGTTATCGACTGCAAAAACTTGGTACCATAGCTCTGGAGGCATGTGGCGGAGCCCATCACTGGGCCCGTCAACTCGCCCAGCTTGGCCATGAAGTTCGGCTGATCCCTCCCGCTATGTAAAGCCGTTTGTGAAGCGGCAAAAGAATGACGCGATCGATGCCGAGGCGATCTGCGAAGCAGCGCGGCGGCCGAGCATGCGGTTCGTGGCCGTGAAGAGCGAACAGCAACAGGCGGCGGGTCTGGTGTTTCGGACCCGTGACCTGTTGGTGCGGCAGCGAACGCAGCTCATCAACGCGATCCGGGGACACCTCACTGAATATGGTTGGATTGCACCCAAGGGGCCATCGCATGTGGCGACGCTTGCCGATCTGATCGAGGAAGGAACGATGGCCAGCTCGCTTCCCGAAGCGGCCCACACCATGTTCCGATTGATGTTAGACCTGTTCGCCAGCCTCAATGGCAAGATCGCAGATCTCGACAAGGAGATCGCGCGACGCGCTCGCGAGGACGAAGTATCGCGCAGGCTGATGACCGTTCCTGGCATCGGCCCGATCTCCGCCACCGCGATCGCCGCTCTAGCGCCGCCGGCCGAGACTTTTGCCAAAGGCCGTGACTTCGGGGCCTGGCTCGGTCTGACGCCTCTTCAAAGATCGACGGGCGGCAAGCAGAAGCTCGGTGCGACATCCAAGATGGGCGTACCGGCAGGGTCCACGCTCTCGTCAGAGACCGCCACCGCAGCCGCGAGTTCATCGAACTCCTCAACTTCTCGATGCTGCTTATCCGAGGGGCACCACGATCAAATTGATCCTCGACAATCATTCCGCGCACATCTCGAGAGAAACCAGAGCCTGGCTCGCCACTCGACCAAACGGGCGCTTCGAGCTCACCTTCACGCCCAAGCACGGCTCGTGGCTCAACCTCATCGAGGGGTTCTTCTCCAAGTTCGCCCGTTCAGTCCTGCGCCATATCCGGGTCGCCTCAAAACACGAACTCAAGGAGCGCATCATGGCTGGTATCGACGACGTCAATCGTCATCCCGTCATCCACACCTGGTCCTACAACTCGCCGAGGCTGCCTGATAGTCGCCAGGACCTTTATTATCCAAAAGACCAGCGCCACTTCTGGAACCTTGCTCCGTTCTACAGTGTCTTTCATTCGGATATCCTTCGTTTCAGATCGTCGGCAGAGGGCCGCAAGCAAGATGGCCGGTCTTTGGGAACCGGCCATCGGCCGTTAGGGGTGTCGCAAGACGTCAGGCCTTCATCGAATCCATGACGGACAGAAGATCAGCGAGGGCCTTGTTGCACTTCGCAGCGTCCGGATTGCTTTCGCGGACGGCTTCGAGCGCCTTGTCGATGGCCTTGTCGACAGTGTGCCAATCGGCAGCCGCACGCGGCTTGAGGCCGGCCTCCGCTTCGTCCCATTTCGTCTCCAGATCCTTGATGCGGGACTTGGCGGCCGCCAAGTCGCCCTTGTCGACGAGAGCCGCAACGTCCGCGGCGATGCTCCGGAACGGGGTCAGATCGCCAAGTTTGGACTGCGCGGCTTCGGCGCGCTGCAGCAAGAACGCGCCTCTGCGCGCGTCCGGGATCGATTGAGCGATGGTCACGGCCAGGACGGCGGCGCAGGTAAATAAGGTCTTGCTCAAGGTGATACTCCGTTGTGGGTGGGTCGAATGTCGGTTGCGAAAGCCGTGCGCTCAGGAGGCCTGGGTCTTCGGGGGACCGTCTCCTTCAAAGGACAGCCAGCCGACGAGCCCGATGATGACGGTGAGGAAGGCCAGGCTGGTGTAGATGGTACCGAGGCCGAAGCCGCCATAATCGCGGGACTGCGAAAGGAGATCGCCGAGCGAGGCGCCGAGCGGACGGGTCAGTATGTAGGCGAGCCAGAAGGTCAGCACGGCATCCGCACCCAGCGCATAGGTGGCGCCGATCGCTGCGATCAGGCCGGCAAAGGCGAAGACGCCTACGTTGAAACCGAGACCCAACGCTTCCGCCGCGAGGTCTCCCGCCGCGGTGCCGAGGGCGAACGTGAAGAGGATCGCGGCCCAGTAGAACATCTCGCGTCTGGTTGTGACGATGGTATGAATCGACAGCGTGCGTTCCACCGCGTACCAGACCGCAAAGATTGCGGCGAGGGCGATGGCGAACACAGCCGTGCTGACGTAGAGGCTAACCTCGAGCTTGTCGGTTAAGGCATCGGTGATCTGGGTGCCGACAACGCTGACCAGGACCACGGTCAGCCAGTAAATCCAGGGCACGTAACGGTTCATGCTGAGCTGGCAGACGAGAGCCACGGCGAGAAGGCCGGACATGAGCAGCCCGGTAACCGCCGTCCCCAAGCCTGCGTGAACGGCAAGATAGTCCGCGCCCGTTTCGCCGACCGTCGTCGACATGATCTTGATGGTCCAGAAGACGAGCGTCACATCCGGAACCTTGTTCAGCATGTGGCGACCCTCGTTGAGCTTCATTCGGCCTGTCTGTTCGTTCCCGAGCATGTCGCTTACTCCGCCCAAGTTTTGTTCCGGCGAAATCTGCCCTTCCACACTTAGCTCCGCCTTAGGAGGTCGAAGTACCGCGTCTACCTAAGTCGCCCCTAAGTCTCAGCCGTCATGGTGCCGGTGGGGCGTTTAACGGAGAGCACCACCGATGCTACGTTCACCAATCACCGCCTGCTCCATCCTGCTGTTGACGATCGTCGCGGCTTCGGCGGAAACTCGAGGGCCCGCCTCGAACGACGCCGGTCTGGTCGCATCCGCCAAGATCTCGCTCAAGTCCGCAGTCGGCATCGCCGAGAAGCACGCCAACGGCATGGCCGTTCGTGCGGAGTACGAAAAGCAGAAGGACGGGAGCTGGGTCTACGACGTGGAAGTCAGGGCCGACGATGGAGTGACCGACGTCAAGGTCGATCCGGACACGGGATCCATCGTGGCGTTCGCGGCGGACAAGGTCGACGAGGACGACGACAACGATAAGGCGGATTAATCCAGATTTGGTGCCGACGAGATTTCCGCCGGCCGCCGGAGGGTGACCGATGCGTGTGCTGCTGGTGGAAGACGACAAAATGATCGGCGCCGCTGTTCTTGAGGCCCTGAAGGACGCCGCGTATGCCGTCGACTGGGTCCGGGAGGGCACGCTCGCGCTCGAGGCCGTTTGCAGCGAGACCTACGATATTGCGCTTCTCGATCTCGGCCTGCCGGAGATCGACGGGTTGGAAATCTTGAAGAAATTGCGCAGCGGCGGCGCTCGTCTTCCCGTCATCATACTGACGGCGCGCGATGCCCTCGACGATCGAATCCGCGGGCTGGATCTCGGAGCCGACGACTATCTGGTGAAGCCGTTCGAAACAGATGAGTTGCTGGCGCGGATGAGGGCCGTCTTGAGGCGGGAGGGCAGCGGCGGTTCACCTATCCTGACCAACGGGAAGCTTCAACTCGACCCGGCAACGCGAGAAGCGTCTTTCGTTGGCCAGAAGGCTGTCCTCAGCGCTCGAGAATTCGCCCTGGTGCAAGTCCTGCTCGCGCGGCCTGGAACGATCCTGTCCAGAAGCGAGCTGGAGGGGCACATCTACGGCTGGAGTGAAGAGGTGGAAAGCAACGCTGTTGAGTTTCTCATCCACGCCGTAAGGAAGAAACTGGGCAGCACTTCAATCAGAAACGTCCGCGGTGTCGGATGGATGGTGGATCGTCCTGCATGATCAGATCGTTGCGCGGCCGGCTATTCATCGGGCTCACCGTGGTGATAGTCCTTACGGGGGCCATCGGCGGAACGTTCGCATATGTCTGGGCGTACAACGAGGCGATTGAGATGCAGGACTCCGTCCTCATCCAAATCGGCGCTTTTGCGCTGAATTCTCCCATCAGGCAGACTCAGCCTCTCAACGGGGTCGATGCCGAGTCGGAGATCGCCGTCGCCGAACTGGGCGAGCTCCCGAGCGGAACGGCTGACAATCGCCGGCTCTGGAGCCTCTCCGACGGATTGCATAATGATACGTACCGGGGACATCCGGTGCGGGCATTGCTCAGGACGCGTACCGATGGGAGCCGATTTGCGATCACGCAGCGGACCGAGATCCGGACAGAGCTGGCGAGCGACATGGCGGTCCGTACGCTGCTTCCGATCGCCGCACTTGTCCCGTGCCTGATGCTGGTCATTGCTCTCGTAATTGAACGTTCGCTGAGGCCGATGGTCTGCCTGGCGGACGATCTCGATGCAAGGAAGCCCGACGACATAGAGCAACTAGCGGCGGCGGGTGCGCCTAGCGAACTTCAACCCTTTCTAGATTCGATCAACGGTTTGCTTCGACGCATGCGTGCGATGCTGAATCAGCAGCGGCGTTTCATCGACGACGCGGCCCATGAGCTACGGACCCCGATCACGGCTCTCAGTCTGCAGGCCGAAAACCTCGACCTCATGCAAATGCCGGCCGCGTCCCGTGACCGCCTGGACGCACTGAAAAGCGGAATACGGCGGACGAAACACCTGCTGGAGCAGCTTTTGGCCCTCGCCCGGCACGACGCCGAGTCGTTTGGAAACGTCGAGATCGTATATCTCGACAAGATCACGAAGGGGGTGGTCGCCGATCTTCTTCCGGAAGCCGCGAGCCGCGACATCGACGTCGGTTTCACTACGGCCGAAACGATCGCGGCGGAAGGCCCGGCGTTCTTTTTGGAATCTGCGGTACGGAATCTGATCGAAAACGCGGTCAAATTTACGCCGACCGGCGGCAAAGTCGATATCGGCATTTACAGAGAAGGTGACACAGCAGTCGTGCAGATCGAGGACACCGGCCCAGGCATTCCTCCCTCGGATATCGACCGTGTGTTCGAGCCATTCTTCAGATCGAGACAGTCGAGCAGCGAAGGATCCGGACTTGGGCTCTCGATTGTCAAGCGCATCGTCGAAAGAATTCGCGGATCGATCCAAATCGAAAATATCGCGGAGGCCAATCGTTCCGGCCTTCGCGCAATTCTTCGTTTGCCGGCCACAGACAAACCGCCCTCATAGTTTCGCCGTTCGAACGCTCCCACCTCTTCAACGAAATTTCATCGAGCGCTAACCAGCTCCTAAGCCTCACCGTGCGAGGCTGTCGGTAGGGCGGAAGAAGCGACGTGACGCAAGACCAGTCGCGGGGGCGCAACAACGATTGGATACGTCATGTACAAATTTGAAAAGACAAGCGACTCTCCGCCTCTCCTTTTGGAAGGCACCATCGTCCTGGACCGGAATGGCGACAAGATCGGCTCGATCGATAGCGCCACCGTAGATCGCGCGAGCGGAGCGCTCTCCCACGTCATGATACGCATGGGACGGTTCGGCTTCGTTGCGGCCCGCTACATGCTTCCCTGGCATCGTTTCGATTACGACGATCGGCGCGGCGCCTATCGCGTGGACGTCAGCAGGCAGCAGCTGCAGGCGGCCTCGCTTTCTGAAGCTCCCTATGGCATGGGGCTTTGAGCGGGCGCCTTCTAGCTCCTTTCGCGTCCGTACGAAAGACGACCACGTACTACCGGCGCGGTTCCGAGAAAACTGTCTCGGAGCCGCGACCCGGTCCTTCGGACGTGCTCACCGCCGATCATCTTGGGTGATAGCGGAGCGGCCCGTCTCGGTAAGGCTGTAGACGAACTCGGACGATGGAAGCACCCGAATTTGAACAAGCCCGAGTTTTGCGAGCCGAGCCAACAGCATGTGATCAAATAGAGGCGGGCTCGTCCAGGGACCGGACGAAAGCCTGTTCAGGACCTGGCGTTCTAGCGCGGTGAGTTCGTGCATCGCTTCGATTATCTACGAGAGTTCGTGCACAGGCGCGATGTGCGACAAAGGAATGAGCGCAACTTCGTGCTCCACATGTGATCAGACTCTGAAGCTTCAGTCTAACCTTTGAGAATTAGAATAGACTTAGATAGAGAGCGGGGTCGCTCCGGTTGGCCTGCGGAAGACTCCCGAGGGCGTCCCGGATGCCATTAAGAATGCCTTGGCGGGCCTGCGACAAATGACCGACGGTCGCCTCGACGGCGGCTGCCTTCGAGGCCGGATTCGAAATCGCATCTCCCGATTGACAACCATTCACGTGGTGATGAAGCCGTTCGTCGCCCGGATGGTATGGAGCAGGGAGGTGCTCGAAGCCACGGAGCTTGCGGCGCGCGCTGATGATCGATCTCATCGGCACCAAGGCTGCCAACAAGCTACTCGGGCACGGTGCCAGCAGAAGAAACGGAAGATGAGAAACGGGCCTCAACATGGAGCAGCTCGTATGGCCGTCGCGTACAGGAACATTGGCGCGAGTCCCCAAGCTGAACGAGGCGATTGTCCCGAAATCGGCCGAAGGACGGCCGTACAGTTAAATGCAGAATGTGAATTCAAAGATGAAGACAATACATTTGAGTGATAAGGCTCCTGAGCCTACCTAGTTCTCGTCAGCATCTGACTCATGCTCACGGAGGACGCCGAAAATGAACTTGGTATTTCGCCCTATTGCTTTCTCCTTTGCAGTAGCCTGCTGCATAGGTGTCGGTCTCACATCCATGCCGGCGGTCGGCGCTGCGCCTGCCCCGAAAGAAAGCTGGTACCTCAGTCGACCAGACGGCAGCAAGACTTATGGCTTCACGAGCCTGGCTCAATGTCGTGACGCGAAGGTAGGAGGCGGTGGCTCCTGCACTCGAACTTCGCTCGGCGCTGCAACTTCGGATGCACACGCGTACAGTGGCGATGCGCACCATCCGAAATATTGAGCCTGTCGGAAGCAACGGCTACGGCCGCTGAGCGGCGGCCGTACGTCGGCTCTGCTATCGGCCGCACCATCTTGATTATTGACGCTCGCCGATCGTGTTGCCGAGTTAGTTACGAGCCTTGTTGTCGCAGCCTCACCATCACAAGCGTCTGCTCAAGACGGCGCCTGCAGCGCCTCATCACTTGAGATCATCTGGTTGCGCCCCGCACACCGCAGGAACCGTTTTCAGGCAGGACCTAAATGAAATTGCTGTGGAAAAAATCGAGGCTGCTGACTGTACTCTTGCTGCTGATCGGCTCGGCCGTCGCGGTCCGACCGCGTTCGGTCTCACCTCAGATGCTGGGGGCCGAATGGCAGTGCACCCGTACGGCCTTCGTTCTCACCACTTGCTCTCATTCGCCGGAACAGCCCCCCAAACCAGAGCGGAAGACCGTACAGTTGGTTCACAAACGCTGGTAGATCCACACCTGCCTCAATCCGAGGCGTTCAGACTAACCAGAACAGCGTTCCAGCGAACGTTTGATCGTCCTGCGGAAAACCCCGGATAGAGCATCGAGGGAGCAACCGGTCTTGAAAGTTCGCGCTGAAGTCCCTCAAGTCGGGAGCGCAGTCGCATGCCGGCTTGCTGCTCGCGAGCGAGTCGACCGAGTTTGGTTCGATCCCACTCCCCCAATGCGACCATTCAATACCGTCTTCTAAGGTCGCTACCTTCAAACTTGACGACGTCGTCGCCCAGATGACCGGGCGCCTGCAATTGCCGGCAGGCGGCATCACGATTCAGTTCATTCGGGCCTAACCCTCGCCTAAGTCTGGCAGGGCAGCATGCGCAGGTGCGGCTTGCAGCGTGCTGGCGCCCGGTGGACTTCGTGGGCCAAGGTCCCAGACGATTTCACTGCGCGGGAGCACTTGTTCAAAGCGATCGTCAACCGTTCCAATGTTCTGGATGTTTGGCCCTATGGAGATTTAGCTTGAGAGAGACTGTCAACGGCTTTAGCGATCTCGTTCCGAAGCCAGGCGTGCCCGGGCTGGTTGTTCAGTCGGCGAAGCCAAACCATGGACGTTTCGATAGGCTTGGGAGGCCGCACCAGACATCGGTATGTCAGCTCACGGGACCGTGCCATCTCGATAGCGACCTTCAGGGGAAGGACGCACACGAAGTCAGAAGTCGCGAGAATTCGCGCGGCGGACAAAATGGGAGCTCGTATTCCGGTCTGCCGTTTCATCCTGCTGGAACTCTCGATGCCCAAAGTCTCGTTCCCGAATTGCGCGGACGATATCTCCAGTTGCCTGGCGTCGGCCAGCGCGTCCTTGGGGACCAGTTCTTCTTTCGACAGGGGGTGGCCCCGGCGCATGACGGCGACGGATTCGTCTTGGAGCAGTCGCTTCCGCGTGAAACGCTCGGCATTGACGTCCGACGCACCGACCGAGAGATCCAATTCGCTTCGGTCAAGGAGATCGAGAACGTTCAGGGTTCCGCTCGGACGAAAATCCAGTCTCACCCCGGGGGCCAGCTTCGCAACGTACGCCGCAATCGGTGCGACGAGCACAACTGCCGAAAAGTTATCGACGGCGATTTTGAACAACTGAGTTGTCGTGCCCGGCTCGAATTCATCTGGTTCGAGCGCTTCCTGCAAGCCGTTCATGGCCGCTTGGACGGGCATCGCAAGCTGTTCTGCCCGAGGCGTAGGCATCATGCCGAGTGGTCCGCGGATGAACAGTTCGTCCTTCAGCATGTGTCGGAGGCGCCCCAGCGCGTGACTCACGGCTGGCTGGCTAAGCCCCAGTCGCTTTCCAGCTCGAGTTGTCGATCTTTCCCGCATCACGGCGTCGAAAACCACCAACAGATTCAGATCGATGGATGCGAGGCGAGGAGCCGACTTCTTCACTGGACGCACCATAATGCAGAATAGCGATGTCCGAATGATGAGAATGCATTACCTTAATTAGATAGGCAACCTTATTATCTCGGGTGTTGAGTGTGAACTTCGGCGTCGGAATTGGATCACCCAGCCCCCGATTTGTTCCGACGTCGGCAGGAGATTCGAATGATCGCAATCGTGCGACTCGCCTTGGCGCGACCTTACACGTTCGTGGTGATGGCCGTGCTGATCATGATCTTCGGCACGACGGCCGCACTGCGCACCCCGACGGACATCTTTCCCAACATCAACATTCCCGTCGTCAGCGTGGTCTTCAGCTACACGGGGCTGCCGGCCGACGACATGGCGGGCCGCATCGTCACGTTCTACGAGCGCTCGCTGCCCAACAGCGTCAACGACATCGAGCACATCGAATCGCAGTCGATCGTCAACTACGGCATTATCAAGATCTTCTTCCAGCCGACCGTGAACATCAACGCCGCGCTGGCGCAGGTCAACGGCATGTCGCAGACAGTGCTAAAGCAAATGCCGCCGGGCATTACGCCGCCGCTGATCCTCTCCTTCAACGCCTCAAGTGTTCCGATCCTGCAACTCGCGTTGTCGAGCCCCCAGATGTCGGAGACGCAGGTCTACGATTCCGCGCTCAACTTCATCAGGCCGGCTTTGGCGCCCGTTCCGGGCGCCACGCTGCCGTTGCCGTTCGGTGGCAAGGTGCGGCAAGTGCAGGCGGACCTCAACCAGCGGGCCCTCCACCAGTATGGCGTATCCGCGAACGACGTCATCAATGCGCTGTCCTTGCAGAACCTGATCACGCCCGTCGGAACGCAGAAGATCGGCTCCTACGAATACACGGTGAATCTGAACGACTCGCCGAAAGCCATCGACGCCTTCAATAATCTTCCGATCAAGACGGTGAACGGCACCGTGGTCTACATGCGCGACGTGGCCTACGTTCACGACGGCAATCCGCCGCAGACCAACGCGGTCCGGGTGAACGGCGCCAGCGCCGTGCTGTTGACGGTCATGAAGGCCGGCGTGAGCTCGACGCTCGACATCATCAACAACGTCAAAGCGCTGCTGCCATCGATCTCGAAGACATTGCCGAGCAGTCTCAAGCTGACCCCCGTCGGCGACCAGTCGGTCTATGTTACGGACGCCGTCTCGAGCGTGGTCAAGGAGGGCATCATTGCCGCAGTCCTCACCGGCATGATGATCTTGCTGTTCCTCGGCAGTTGGCGGTCCACTCTGATCATCACGCTCTCGATCCCGCTCGCCATCCTGGCCGCGCTGACCGGCCTCTCGCTGCTCGGAGAGACCATCAACGTGATGACGCTCGGCGGCCTTGCGCTCGCGGTGGGCATCCTGGTCGACGATGCCACGGTCACGATCGAGAACATCAATTGGCACTTGGAGCAAGGCAAGGCGATCGAACCGGCTATCCTGGACGGCGCCCGCCAGATCGTGGTGCCGGCGACGGTGTCGCTCCTGTGCATTTGCATCGCCTTCGTGCCGATGTTCGGCCTCGGCGGCGTTGCCGGCTATCTGTTCCGGCCGCTCGCCGAAGCCGTGATCCTGGCGCTCACCGCATCCTACGTGCTGTCGCGCACGCTGGTGCCCACGATGGCCAACTACCTGCTGCGTCATCAGCGGGTCCATCATGGGGGCGAAGGCGCCGGCGCGCCGCCGTCGCGCAACCCGCTCACCCGCTTCCAGCGCGGCTTCGAACGGATGTTCGAGGGTGTTCGCGCGCGCTATCGCGGCCTGCTGCAGCTGTGCCTCGCCAACCGCGTCAAGGTAATTGCCGGCTTCCTGATCGTCAGCGTTCTTTCGTTCGGGCTGGCACCCTATCTCGGACAGGACTTCTTCCCGACGGTGGACGCCGGCCAGATCAAGCTTCACATCCGGGCCGCGACGGGCACCCGGATCGAGCAGACGGTCAGTCTCAGCGACAAGGTCAGCGCCGAGATCCAGAAGATCATTCCGAAGAACGAGATCGGAGGCATCGTCAGCAACGTCGGTCTCAGCGTCAGCGGCATCAACATGGCCTACAACAACTCCGGCACCATCGGCGTCGGCGACGCGGACATCCTGATCAGCCTCAATCCCAATCACGCGCCGACGGACGACTACATCAAGACCATGCGGGAGAAACTGCCGCAGCAATTCCCGGGCACGTCCTTCGCGTTCCTTCCTGCCGACATCGTCAGCCAGGTGCTGAACTTTGGCGTGCCGGCGCCGATCGACGTCCAGGTTGCCGGCAGGGATCTTGCAGCCGACCGCACCTACGCCAACGCGCTGCTGACCCGGGTCAAGGCGATCCCGGGGATCGCCGACGCGCGCATTCAGCAGGCGTTCCAGCAACCAACGCTCGACGTCAACGTCGACCGCTCGATGGCGTCGCTCGCCGGCGTCACCGAAAAGGACGTCGCGACAGCGATGCTCACGACGCTGTCCGGAAGCTCCCAATCGTCGCCGACCTACTGGCTGGATCCGAAGAACGGCGTGTCGTATGCGGTCTCGATCCAGACGCCGCAGCGCGACATCGACACCATGACCGGGCTCAAGAACATTCCGGTCACCTCGACCACGGGAGCGAACACGCAGTTGCTGGGCGGCATCGCCGACGTCGCGCGCAGCCGCAGCGATGCTGTGGTCTCGCACTACAACGTCTCCCCGGTCATCGACATCTACGCTACGCCCCAAGGGCGCGATCTCGGCGCGCTCGCTGCCGATATCCACAGATCGATCGACGCAACCGCAAAGGATCTCCCCCAGGGGGCGAGCGTGACGCTGCGCGGCCAGGTCAGCACGATGACCAGCGCATATCAGCAGCTCTTCGTCGGGCTCGCCGCCGCCATCGTTCTGATCTACCTCCTCATCGTCATCAACTTCCAGTCCTGGCTCGACCCGTTCGTCATCGTGATGGCGCTGCCGACCGCGCTTGCTGGCATCGTCTGGATGTTGTTTGGCACCGGCACGACGTTGTCGGTTCCCGCGCTGACCGGCGCGATCATGTGCATGGGCGTCGCGACCGCAAACAGCATCCTGGTAATCAGTTTCGCCCGCGAGCGCATGGTTGGAGGCGCGAGCGCGTTCGAGGCGGCGTTTGATGCGGGAAGTTCGCGCTTCCGCCCGGTGCTGATGACTGCGCTTGCGATGGTTATCGGCATGCTGCCGATGGCGATCGAGCCCGGCCAGAACATGCCGCTTGGGCGTGCGGTGATCGGAGGCTTGGTCTTCGCGACCTGCGCCACGCTGTTCTTGGTTCCGACCATTTTCAGCCTGGTGCACGGCGGGCACAGAAGCGTCTCGCCCGAGACCATTTCAACGGATTGAACGGAGCGACCGATGTCGATGGATAACGTTAGAGCGCCTGCGAAGCGGAGCCTGCTGACCGCTGCAGGTGCCGTCCTTGCATTAGCCGGGCTCATCGCAGGCTATGGCTTCATGAGCCGGGCGCAGAGCAAGCAGGAGATCGCGGTCTGGACCAACCAGCAGACGACCGCAATGGTTTCGCTGGCGTCATTCATTCCGACGCCTCCGAACCAGACGCTGACACTGCCGGGCAACGTCCAGCCCTTCAACAAGGCTGCGATCTACGCGCGGGTGAACGGCTACCTCAAGAGCTGGGAACACGACATCGGAACGCCGGTCAAGGCCGGCGAGGCGCTGGCGAACATCGATGCACCCGATCTCGACCAGCAGCTCAGCCAGGCCAAGGCGACGTTGGCAAGCGTGCGCGCCAATTTGGAGATCGCGAATCTGACTGCCTCGCGCAACAATGTCCTTCTTCAGAAACAGATCGTCGCGCAGCAGCTCGCGGACCAGACCGACGCCGATGCCAAGGCGAAGGAAGCCGTCGTCGATGCCAACGAGGCCAACGTCAAGCAGCTCGAGGCGATGCAGTCGTTCAAGACGCTGGCGGCTCCGTTCGACGGCATCGTCACGGCCCGTAACGTCGAAATCGGCATGCTGATCTCCCCGGGCGGCGCAGGACAGCCATTGTTCGAGGTCTCGGACCTTCACCGCGTGCGCATCTACGTCCAGGTCCCGCAGTCCTTCTCGGCCGGACTAAGGCAGGGAATGGCGGCCACCTTCGAGATGCCGCAGTACCCCGGGGTCCAGTTCGACGCGACGCTGTCGCACATCTCGAAGTCGATCAACAGCACCTCCCACAGCATGCAGGTCGAGCTGCAGGCGGACAATGCGGATGGCAAATTCTTCGGCGGCTCCTATTGCAACGTGCACTTTCAGATTCCGTCGGATCCCAACCATCTCCGCATTCCGTCAACGGCGCTCGTCGTCAATAACAAGGGCGCGCAGGTTGCGATCCTCGATGTTAACAACAAGGTGGAGCTGAAGAACGTGCAGCTTGGCCGCGACTTCGGCGATAGCGTGGAGGTCCTTGCCGGCCTGACGGCATCCGATCGCGTCGTGAACAATCCTCCGGAGACGCTCGCGAACGGCGATCTGGTCCAGGTCGCCGCCGTGCCGCCGTCATCCTGATGTCGGATGGAGATCGTCATGAGCGGCTCGACTGCGAATGCGTCTGCCGGGCGCGATCTGAGGCTTGACCTTTTTAGAGGGCTTGCGAATTGGGCCATTTTTCTCGACCATACCCCGCATGAGATATTGAGTTGGTTGACGGTCAGAAACTACGGTTTCAGCGATGCTGCTGACCTGTTCGTCTTTATCTCCGGCTATACGGCCGCCCTGGTCTTTCTCCGGATCATGCGTGAAAAAGGCTATGTGATGGCGGCCGCCAAGATATTGCAGCGGGTGTTTCAACTTTACGCGGTCCACCTCGTCGTTCTGATTGTATACGCCGGCGCGATAGTCTGGGTGTCGTACATCGCGGGCGATCCCGACGACGTCAACCAGTTCAACATTGCCGCATTTGCCCACGCGCCGTTCCGCGCGTTGGAGCATGCGCTGCTGCTGACATACAAGCCCGTCAATCTTGACGTGCTGCCGCTCTACATGGCGCTTCTGGCCTCATTCATACCGGGTATCTGGTTGCTGGCGAGGAGGCCTTCGCTCACCCTCGTCCTTTCGCTGTGCCTGTACCTTGCATCCCGCCACTTCGGGTGGAATCTTCCCGGCGTCCATGCCGGGGTCTGGTTCTTCAACCCCTTCACATGGCAATTGCTGTTCTTCCTCGGCGCCTGGGTCGGCTTCGGAGCTGCGAGACCGATCGGACCGATCCTGCGATCGGATGTAGTGTTCTGGATCGCGGTCGGGGTGATCGGGTTGACCTTGGCCATCGCCTTGCAAGCTCAATTCGGGGTACTGCCGGGATGGCTCCCCAATCCCTTTGACCCGGCACACAAGACCAATCTCGCGCCGTCGCGGATCATCCATTTCGTCGCGCTGGCTATTGTCGCCAACAATCTAATGCGGCCAGATTCGTCGGCTTTGCGCTGGCGCGCGCTTGCGCCGATGATCGCCTGCGGCAAGCATTCGCTGCCGGTGTTCTGCTCTGGCGTCGTGCTTTCGTTCTGTGCGCATGCCCTGATCGAACTTGGCTCGAACGCGTTGTGGGTGCAACTGATCGTCGGCTTGGCGGGGTTGGCGCTCATGACAGCGGTCGCCTACGCCTTGGCCGGAACGGTGAAACCCGTGCCGATGCGAATAGGGAGAATGGCATGAATTTGGCTTGGCCCATCGTGACGGCTGCCTTTCTCGCTTCGCTGGTGGAAGCGGTGGAGGCTCTTACTATCATTTTGGCGGTCATCACCGTAAGGAGGGGCGCCCGGCTGCGATCGGGCTTTTCGCTGGACTGTGCGCTCTATCCGGGCTCGTCGTTCTATTCGCACCGGCGCTGGATCAAATTCCGGTGCACCTGCTACAATTCATCATCGGAGCGCTTCTACTCCTGTTTGGCCTTCGATGGCTGCGAAATTTTGCGCGCGGCCGGTCTGATCGCCCTACATGACGAAGAGGCGGCGTTTGCGGCCGAGACCACCCAACTTCAAGGACGAGTGGACCGAAGCGAAGCCAGGCTCGACAGGATCGCGTCACTGACGGCTTTCAAGGCGGTTCTGCTGGAAGGATTGGAGGTCGTTTTTGTAGTCATCGCTCTGGGTACTGAGAAAGGGATGTTTGCTTCTGCAGCCGCTGGAGCCATTGCAGCCTGCAGCGCTGTTCTCTTGCTTGGTCTGGCTATCCATCGTCCTTTAGCTCGCGTTCCCGAAAATGCACTCAAGTTTGTCGTGGGAGTTCTGCTATCGGCGCTCGGCGTGTGTTGGATGGGGGAAGCACTTGGCATTGCCTGGCCGGGGGCGGATTTCGCCATCATTGCTTTCGCCCTAGTTTTTCTCGGCGCCGGCTGCGTGACCATCATCCTTGCGCGGCGCCCTGATCCGAGGGCTTCCTCGTGAAGGGCATGCTCCGCGAACTGATCGGGCTCTTCGTAGACGACGGCGTTCTTGCCCTTGAGATCTGTGGCATCGTCGGCCTGTCTGCACTACTGGCCAGCGCATTACCGGAGACGCCGCTTCTGGCCGGAACGGTATTGGCGATGGGGTGTCCGGTAGTGCTCGCTTTGAATACACTGAGAGCCGCCAGGGGGCGCCGGAAGGTGGGTAAAGGCGGAGATCGGATATGAACTCGCGTCGAGCAGCGTCAAGCCGTCGCATGGACGATCCCAATCGCCGCTGGCCACTTGATGCGGATCTGACCATCCAGTCCGCACGACGGGGAAATACCAGGCAACTTGCGTGGGAGATCGCTTCGATCAATTCTTATCTGGAAGAAATTCATCGGATCTGGGCAAGCGCTCTAGGGTTAAGCTACCCGCAATTTAGGCTTCTGATGGCTCTGTCCATGGGTGACGGTGTTGCCGTAAATGTCGTCGCAAAGATGCTTCACGTCGAAGCGTCCTTTGTTACGAGCCAGTCAAAAGCGCTGGAGAAAAGGGGCCTCTTGCACCGAAGGCCCTGTTCAACAGACAGGCGTGTAGTTCAGTTGTCACTCTCCGACAGGACCTATCGGCAGCTTGGGGATCTCGTCAAACAACAGGCGGCTCTCGATGAGTTCATCTTCAAGGATTTCTCGGTATCGGAAGAGTCGAGCTTTCTATCGATGTTGGCAATTCTCAAGCGGCGTGTTGAGAAAGCTCGGCATATAGCCGCGCTCGATTGCCTGCCTCCCGCTACTTTACCGTACCTATGATTTGCGGGATTCGAAGCCACATCACCGGTTCCTTCCAACGTGGGAGCTACGAAGAGGCCGGCCTCTTCTCTGTTGCCAACTCGATGGATATGCGATTGGACCGAGAAGGATAGAACGGCCCTTAGTGCCAAGCTGGAACGGTGCGGACGCTTCTGCCGAAGATTTTCCTGGCGGTCGGATGGCGCGTAATCTCAGGGACGACTTGAAGGTCCGAGGCAGCCGCCACGCCGAACGCAACCAGCGTCATGCCAAAACTGGTCGTCTAAGGGGTGCCAGCCACCGACCACGACCTGCCGTCAGATGCAGTATCCATAATCAAGGCCTTTCCTGTTTTCAGTGCGTGGACGATGACTTCGGCGCTCAAGATCCTTGGCCTAATCTATTGGCGACAACTCCTAAAATCCGAAGGATTGGGACGAGCGGTCCAGGACGGCGCCGCTGCGAGTAGAATTAGACTGACAGCTGGCCGCCTAGGTTTTAGATGCGATCGCGATATTGTTGTAACGCCGGCGCTCCTTCAGGAACTACTTCAAGAAGCTTTCGTTGGCCTGTTCCGCCCCAATCAGTTCAGCATCCAACGTGTTGGCAAGCCGCGAGACAATTTCGTCTTGGATGTCAAACAGATCAGCTACGGGTTTGTCGAAACGTTCTGCCCACAGGTGTTTGCTGGT
>Ga0075365_10000183_pt1 | contig 20478 bp, 16 predicted proteins | sample EndMetdeltDD1765_FD_71387 | JGI IMG/M metagenome (GOLD analysis project Ga0075365, IMG submission 71387) | Populus endosphere microbial communities from Tennessee, USA - Endosphere MetaG P. deltoides DD176-5 | ecosystem: Host-associated > Plants > Roots > Endosphere | place: USA: Tennessee... | reverse complement strand
GATCATAACTTGAAGATCATTGTCAGACATAAACGGCCCAAGTCTAATCTCTTTTGTTTCTGATACCTTTGCTTTCTTTTTCTCGTCCTTTTTCTTTTTCTCTTGTTGATAAAGAAACTTATTAAAATCTATTATCTTTGCAACTGGTGGCTTTGCTGTGGGAGCAATTTCTACCAAATCAAGTTCTTGTTCTTGTGCAAGCCGTAAAGCCTCATCTTTTCCAAGTACTCCAATTTGTTTCCCCTCAGCATCAATCACACGAAGTTGCTGCGCAAAGATTCGGTGATTAAGTCTATATCTTCTATCCTGTTGCTGTTTATATTTAGATCGTTTTTTTATCAATTTCTTTTAGTAACTGTTCAAGAAATGAATCAACTTGGAGACTCCCCAAATCTTCCCCATTTCTCTTACGCACAGAAACTGCATCACTTGCAGCTTCTTTGTCCCCTATTATACCCATAAAAGGTACTTTTTGTAAAGTAGCGTCTCGTATCTTAGCCTGGAGGCGTTCTGAACGGACATCAACTTCGACCCGAATGTTACGTTTTCGAAGCTCCTGAGCCACTTTTTCAGCAAATTCATTGTGTCGATCTGCGATTGGTAACAGTGTTACTTGGACCGGTGCAAGCCATGTTGGGAACGCTCCAGCGGTATGTTCAATGTATACAGAAAGGAATCTTTCTAAAGATCCCATTAACGCAAAATGAATCATCACAGGTGTTTGCTCATTGCCGTCATGATCAACATATGTTAATCCAAAACGTTTTGGTTGAACAAAATCAAGCTGAGGTGTTGCTAGTTGCCATTCTCGTCCGAGTGCATCCATAACCATAAAATCAATTTTAGGTCCATAAAATGCTGCTTCTCCTTCTTCAACGTAATAGTCAAGATTATTTTTCTTAGCAATTTTTAGAATAATATCTTGTGCTTTCTCCCACAGTTGGGGTTCTCCTAAGTATTTTTCAGGAGCATTTGGATCTCTAAACGAGAGACGTGCTTTAAACTTCATGCCAATTGCATCATAAAATGTTTGCGTAATTTCGATAAGCATCTGATAAATATCTTCTATTTGATCTGGAGTACAGAACGCATGACTGTCATCTTGGGTTACTGATCTCACTCTTGATAGCCCTAATAACTCACCAGCTTTTTCGTCTCGATAGATGGTCGTTGTCTCCATATACTTTATTGGCAATTCTTTATAACTTCTTGGACGTGATGCAAATATCTGTTGATGATGAGGGCAATTCATTGGTTTCATTACCATTTGATCTGTTGTTTCTTGGCTTTTGACTAAGAAAAGCTCAGCACCAAACTTTGCCCAGTGTCCACTGGTTTCATACAAATCTTTTTTTGTAATATGTGGCACCCATACTTTTTGATATCCTCTGTTAAGTCGCAGCTTTTGAGAAAATTCGTCAAGCAGCTCACGGAGCATTGTCCCTTTTGGTGTAAAAAGTGGGAGTCCTTTACCAACTAAATCTGAGAAAACAAATAAATCTAATTCTTTCCCAAGCTTACGGTGATCTCGCTTCTTTGCTTCTTCAAGCATATGTAGATGATCTGCTAGGTCTTGTTTTGTCGAAAAAGCAGTTCCATAGACACGGGTGAGCATCTTATTTTTCTCGTCGCCTCTCCAGTATGCTCCAGCAACGGAGAGAAGTTTAAAGGCGCCGATGTCTTTCCGAGGATTCTCACTGTGTCCTCCTCGACAGAGATCTTCGAATTCCCCTGCTTTATAAAACGTAATCTTTTCACCCTTTTTAACTATCTCATCAATCAATTCTTGTTTATAGGGATTATGTTTATAAAATTCCTTCGCTTCTTTTTCTGTGACTTCTCGATGAGAAAACCCGCTCCATGTTTTGAGCAGTTCTTTCATTTTTTGCTCAATCTTTGGGAAATCTTCATCCGAGATAGGTTGGGCAAGATCAAAATCGTAATAGAATCCATTATCAATTGCTGGACCAATAGTTAATTTCGTATCAGGATAAAGTTCGAGCATTGCTGCGGCAATCAAATGTGCGGCAGAATGTCTAATCGCTTGGAGATGTTCTTGATTATTCATAACCAAGGATTACTATAGCAGAACTACGCGTCATTATAAAGTAATTATTTGTGAATATTTGGATTGTTGGCAAAGATGAAATTGATAATGTCTGAGACAAATGAGCCAACCATTGGCACAAGATTAACGTTTTTTGAAATTAATGTCAGAACAGTAAAAAGAATCGAAAGCCCAACTGTTGCTCCCAATGCCCACATCATTCCCCCAAGAAAGTTATTGAAGAGAATCTCATTAAGATGCAGCTTGCTCGCGTTTTCATAAGGTTGTAGCTGTGGATGTTCGCGTTTTTCAGATTTTGTAGACATTGAAGCTAGTATAGCAAAATTGAAGGAAAGTTTGTCAAGGATACGGCTAGAGTCCGAGGTCGTTACTGATTGATTGCATTGCGGTAAGTGTGATAACGACAAATTCTTCAAGTGTTATGCCAAGTTCTTTCTCACAGCGCATTATTGATTGACGGTCTGCTCCTCGAGCAAACGATTTTTCTTTAAATCTACTCAACACAAACGTTGAATTAATTGATGCCAATTTTCGATCGGGATGGATAAGTGCTGCTGCGACGATAAGTCCGGTTAGCTGGTCACAAGTGGTAATAGCCCAATCCATTTTGCTTTTTGGCATGAAGTGGGTGTATTGGTAGTTATGGGATTTGATTGCGTAAGCAATTTCTTCTGGGATAACATTTGGTTCTTTTTCAAAAAGCAATAAACCATGTTTCTCCGGATGATCTTTCGATAATTCATAGTCCGCATCATGCAGCAGGCCTGTCACGCCCCACATCTCTTCGCCAGAGACGTTAGATTCCTCTTTAGGGGTAAGTCGCTTATATAACGCTTTCATCGTCACTTCGGTCGCGAGACAGTGTTTGATGAGATTTTTATTGGTGAGATATTTGATGAGAATTGCGAAGGCTTCTTGACGTGTCATAGCTTCATCTTAGCAAGGATCTTGCTTGCTTGCAATAATAGAGGGTTAGGCTTCTCTTGTTCTCACCTTTGCTGCCCATTCTGTCGGAACAGTACCCTTCTGAACAGATTCTTCTGAAAGTTGTAATACTCGTCCTAATGGTTTTTCCCAATGCTTATGTCTTGGACCTGCTAATAAAGTAGGGATAAACCGATTTTTCGTGTCAGCAATTTTTTCCTGACGTTTGGTTTGGGTTGAAGGAAGGAGCATGCCACTTGCTGGATCTAAAAGATTGAACATTCTATCGATAACCTTTCCATCAATAAGACGTAGCTCTGGTCTGTCTCTATCCGCTTGCTCAAGTTCTCTATAGTAGCGGACAGCATCTCCATCGTCATTGGTCATTGCGTTGACTCCAAAAGCAACTCTCTCTCCAAATTTTGCTTCAATTAAACGAGTTGTTACTGGTCTCCCATCTATCTCTCCATCTTCAACAGTATCATGTAATACCATTATCTGAAATTGCTCAAGCGTTATCTTGTCTCCTACGTGTTCAAGAAATAAGTGTGTGACTGCTAAAGGATGAACGATAAAAGGTACAGGAGGAATTCTCAATTTTCTCTCTTGCTCTTCATGACTTTGATCGGCGAAACTTACTGCTCGTCCAGCATGAACGCGATCGATATGACGTGGCAAAATATCCCAGAATTTACGTTTGAGCTCAGATTCATCCGAGATACTTGCGTATTCGACGACAGATGCGACTAAGAGATCCGCAGGATGTGGTTGTTCAAGATGAGGAAGTTCTTTGTGATGTCTGAAGCCTTCATTTTCTGGTCTTGCCATGTAGTGGACCCAAGTGGACTCGAACCACTGACCTTTGCAATGTCAATGCAACGCTCTAACCAGCTGAGCTATGGATCCGCAAATCAAGTTTGATTGTAACAAAAGTTGCCCTCAAAAACAATTTAAGTTATTTTATTGAGAGGAGAAAATGCTTGAGGATTTGATAATATTCTTGGAGACCTTTAATATCCACCCATTCTTCTTTACTATGATGCCCGCCCCCTACTGGTCCAAACTCGATACCATTTATGTTGTTCATTGAGAAGAAAATAATATCTGATCCGGCGTAACTTGGTGCAATCGTTGCTGGTTGTTTTGTAATATCTTCGAGTGTTGTTTTAAGCTTTTGGAGATATTCATTCGTTTCTTTTGTATGAAGCGATGGCATTGTCTTGATAACTTCCATCGTTACTCCTTCGGGGAGTAATTGTTGGATTTTTTCTAAGATGCGTTCTTTATCTTCTGGTATCGGACGGATGTCCAATAACGCTGTCGCATTATCAGGAACGATATTATGTGTTTGATTCTCAGTTGCAACATTTGCCACACTGACGGTTGTTTGCCAAGAAGGAGTAGCAGGTGTTGGATATTCTTGAAGAATATTATGAATTGCCTCATAGATTTTGAGCAAGGCATTTTCACCATGCCAAGAATGACCAGCATGTGCTTCTACTCCTGATGCCTGAAGTTTTACGACGTTGAGTCCTCGAAGTTGGTTCACAATTCGCAAACTACTGCCACATTCTCCTGCGATTGCAAATTCTGCCGTAACGCCTTGTGCTAACTGATATCCTACGCCATTAAATCCAACCACTTCCTCATCTGTTGTTAGCTGTAATCCAAGGGTGTAGGGTAACTGATGGGCAATTTCTTTAAATAACAGAATAATTGCCGCGGAAGCAGCTTTCATATCATATGCACCTCGTCCATAGAGTTTGCCATTTTTCTCTACAGGAATAAATTGTTCTTTACTGCCAGGTACGACATCTAAATGTGCATAAAAGATTATCTTACATTTTTTTGTTGGTGATGGTGTATTGGTATAGAGCACGCTAGGAACTCCATTGCTTGCAAACGGAGTAAAAGAAAAGCCTGAAAGTTCTTTTTGTGTGGTTTCCAATATCTGAAGACATGCTTCTCGATCGTTGACATCAGAAGGAATTGCAATGAGTTTTTTTGTAAATTCAAGTACGTTTTGTTGCATAAAGATATCTTACTTATTAAGCGATAATAGGAATTGTTTAAGTATATTATAATACTCTTCTAAACTATTAATATCCACCCATTCATCGTCGTGATGCGCGCCATCACCAATAGGTCCAAATTCTATAGAGAGTGGAAAATAGGTAGCATCTGATGTGCCATGAGCCAATCGAAGCGGTAAGTCTTCTCCATGAATTTCTTTAACGAGTGATTGAATCTTTACAATATAAGGATGATCTGCTGGTGTTGCGTGTGCTGGGTGAAGCGGTGTGATCTCAATTTCTGCATCCTTAGGAAGGAGACTTAACAATCGTGGGATAATTGTTTCTTCGTCTTTTTTCTCAAATCGGACATCAACATATGCTGTACAGTGGTCCGGGATAATGTTAATTGCTTCATTTGCCGTCTCAATTTTTGTGATGTTCACTGTTGTTAGATGAGTTTCAATTTTGGGACTAGGATAGGCTTTAATTATCGGATCTAATGCTGTATACATTGCTAAAATAGCATTTGTTCCGTTCCATGCATAAGCACTATGAGCGGCATGTCCTTTAACGCTTACCTTAATAATCCTTCTCCCTTTTGCCTCGTTGGTAACGCGCAAATTACTGTTACATTCAGCACAAATGGCGAAATCTGCTGTCACTCCTTGTTGTCTTTGATAGCCTGTGCCATATTTGCCATTACTTTCTTCATCTGTGGTGAGTTGCAATCCAAGAGGATAAGAAAGCTTCTGACTGAGCTCTTTAAATAGTAAAATCATTGCAGCAGCAGCAGCTTTTGTATCAAATGCACCTCTTCCATAAAGCTTTCCATCTTTTACAAAAGGTTTGTATTGTTCAGGTGTTCCAGGAATAACGTCTAAGTGCGCATTGAGAATGATTTTAAAATTTTTTGGCTGGTCTTCTTTATTAGTGAACAAGAGGCTTGGTATTCCCTCTGACGCAAAAGGAGTGAACGGATAAGCAATTAGTTCTCTTTTTACAATTTCGAGAATCTCAACTGCATATTTAGTATCTTCACTGACTGATGGTATCGCAATAAGTTCTTTTGCTAATGATAGTATTTTATCTTTCATATGTTGCAGTGTTATGTCCAATCAAAAAAACCTCCACAAAGGAGGTTTTAAATATTTTCCCGTTGATACGGACAAATCCTTCCCTATTGGGTTTGGTTTTGGCACCCTTCGAGTTTCCTCAGGGTTGCCGGATGGATCATCGAGCCAAGTCTCTCACCACCTCTCTTGATTGAATATAAAGTATAGTCTCAAATTTTAATAGCGTCAATAAGAAATGTTTCAAGGACGGAGAAGTATTTTTCTAAGCTTTTAATGTCGACCCATTCTTCATCAGCATGCTGCCCCGATCCGATGGTACCAAACTCTACCCCATGACATCCTACCGTGTTAAAGTGGCGAATATCTGATGGGGCGTGCGCTGAAACGCGTTTTGCTTGTGTCCCCGTTGTTTCGGTGATAGCTTTTTCCAGCGATAATAAAAAGGGATCATCGTCTGCAATATCTTCAGGCGACTCATGGGTAATCACTTCCATGTGCATGTCTGGTGAGATCACTTCCTTGATACGTTTGATTAAATCTTTTTCGTCATCCGCCGTGAATCGAATATCAATAGATGCCGTTGCACTATCTGGCACATGGTTAAAAGCGTTATTTGCGGTTTCGATTTTTGCTAAGTTCATTGTGGTTACCCATGCTTCTTTTTCAGGGACTGGGAACAATGTATGTATTTCGGTAACCGCTTGTTGTAGTTTCCAAAGCGCGTTATCTCCTTTCCAAGGATAAGCTCCATGAGCTTTTGTTCCTGTTGTATGTAATTTAAACCACAAAATTCCCTTTGCCTTGTTAACGATACGAAAGTCAGAGCCGCATTCTCCAGTTATGACGAAGTCAGATCGAACACCTTTCTCAAGCTGATATTTTGTTCCATGTTTGCCAGTAATTTCTTCATCGGTTGTTACTTGCAGTGCAATGGGATAGGGTAAATGTTTTGCGAGATAGCGGAAAAGCAATACCATTGCAGCTGTAGTAGCTTTCATATCATATGATCCTCGACCGTACAGTTTTCCGTCTTTTTCATACGGCTCAAATTGTGTGATACTTCCTGGCATCACGTCCAAATGGGCATTCAAAATAATTTTGAATTTGCGTGTTTCATTTACGGTATTACGAATTAAGACACTATGATATCCACCAGATGCAAATTCTTCCATAGGGTATTCAAATAATTCTTTTTTTACTAGAGCAAGCGCATCTGCTCGTCCTTCAGCATCATCAGCTGTGGAATGTGCGGTGATCAAGTTTTTTGCAAGATCTGTTATTTGATCAGTAATATTTTTATCCATCGACTGCGGTTGTACACTCATTTTATCACTTGGATAAGTGGATAATTTAGGCTCTTTATAGTGATTGGTTTTTGTATTCATAAGTTTTAAACAAAAAAACCCGCCTGTCTTGGCGGGTATAAAGTTTGTCATACTCTTACCTCCCGCACTACGGGTTGAGAAGAAGGACGACAATAATTTGTTTCATTTGCATATATTAATTATAGTATAGTCTGTTTTGGTTTGTAAAGGTCTTAAAAAAATTCTACGCCGCCAATCCTAATACCTTTGCTGGATCTCCATCAGATTTTATGAATGCTTTTGCTGTTTGTAGTTCATAGTCATGTGTCGCCTTTGCTATCTCAAGAGGTTCATATCCTGCTTCATACATGTTTTGCATTACTTGACTGACTGGCCCCACTGGGTCTTTGGCGTATTCTTCAAAGCTTGTAGCTGTTGCTTCTTTTGTTAAGTTTTCTATGCGATTGTGAGCAAAAGCGATATTTTTTGCATACGGTGGGTATTTATCCGCCATGTCTTTAAGGAAATTTAATGTTTCGGCTATTAATGCAGTTGCTGTTTCATCTGTCGGACCATTCAGATTATATGCTTTTCCGATATCCATTCGGTTTTCATTGGTTGTCAGACTCGGATAGTTTTCTTTAAAATATTCCATTGGATGTTTTCCATCGGCAATCGCTTCGAATGCTCCCAGTTTGAGGACGTCGAGGAAAATATCTCGAGCTGCTTCATCCAAAAGTGAAAAGCTTGATCCTGGTCCTGTCACTTCCACTCGTCCAATAGGTTTCTCTGCTGCGGCTTGTCTTAGTCGGACAGGTCCGTGATAGGCGGCAAACTCTTTCTCTTCACCTGTTGTCTGATCAACGACTTTGGCACGATATGCTGTTCTATCGATAGTATGCACTTCTCCATCGAGAATGCCTTTTTTCGTTCGTTCATACAGCTCTTCTGGTGTTCCAATAAACTCTCCAGGAAACGTCGTCCCCATACTGTTACGATATAAATCGCGATAGTCTAATGGCCATCGCTTCCCCTCGCGGGTTTGAATCAGTGGTGCTTCTTCCAATAATAATGGGGAAGAATACATGAGTAATTCTGCAACTTTGCCCATATCAGAGGCCATAATATCAGCGGTAGCAATTGCAATCTCAGTAGGGACAACAAATTTGTTTGTTTCGTCGTTGCCTTCAAGATGTGGCAGACTAACACTATGATGCCCTGCTGCGTTAAACCACATAGCAATATGTCCTTCGTCATCAACCATTTCTTTAAAAGTGTGGTAGCCTTTTTTTCTCGCAATATAACTTGTAACTTGTGTTGCTTCGGGGTCGAAATCGCCCATGCGCTCTTTTAAGTGTGAGGACACGACTGCAACATACTTTTCATATTCACCATCATTGATCTGTAATCCTCCATCTGATAAATCGCCTGTGATTGGAACGCCCGTATTCAGACGAAATGTTGGGGAAGCTTCATCATGAGTATTGAGAACATGCTGTGCTCTCAAGATCATCCCTTCTTCTATTGTATCTGCAGGGTCTAACGCTGCCTCAACCATCCCACTGATTAATTCTTCTTGATCCTTCCTTGGCGCTGAAGGAATACTCCCTGTTCGCTTCGCAACGATGAAAGACTCAACCTCAGTTCCTCTTGTTGACGCATGGTATGGAAGTTGCACGCTTTCTATTGCAGCATGGAGTAGGTCTTTTGCTACTTGTTGGGCTGCTTCCATCCCTATTTCTCTTAAAAATGTTTTTTCAATATGCTCTCCTGTTTGTTCTCCTCCAAACGTTACCTCAATATATTTGTCTCGAGGGGTATACTTTGTTGGTAGCCATTTCGGACTACGGACACTCCCCATAACAGCACCATTTCGATCTAATGTAATCATCCCCGTTTGACCCAAATCACCTTCGCTGCGAAAATAACCAGGTGTACCTTCTCTCAATTGTTGATGGTCTAATGGTGTGCCTTGTGTTTCCGTTCCCCGTTCATAAATGCTTTTGGCTAAATGAGTATCTCTTCCTCCTACATCTGGTCCATGGCTTTCGGTCCTTCCTAGAGGGAAACTTTGATTGAATAAAAGTCCTCGGAGTGGCTCTTGCATCGATAACGGTAATCCTGTTGCCGAATACGGTTCTCTTCTTGATGGTAATGCTTGTTCAGGTCTCATAAATTTATCACTAGTTAGTGCCAAAAAAACCCGCTTCTTGTGGCGGGTGAAAGTTTTTTTATTCTACGTCGACTCTCACCCGTTAAGGGTTAATAAGGAGAGCAACAATAATTGATGAATTTCTTAACATACTATAAGTATTGTACTCAAAGGTTGTTGTTGTGTCAACTGTTTGTCAGATTCATCCTTTACATACATTTATTTCAGTGGTAGCATAACTACATTGTGAAGTATTGTTACTTTAACGGGGAAATAATTCCACTTGAAAAGGCTGTTGTACAAATCGATGATATTGGTATTCTTCGTGGATATGGGGTCTTTGATTTTTTAAGAACCTATAACGGCAAACCTTTCCTTCTTAAAGAACACTTAAAGCGCTTGGAAAATTCGGCCAAGGCACTTGCCTTATCTCTTCCCCTCACGCACAAAAAAATTGAAACACTTATTGAAGACCTTCTCAAGAAGAATGAAGTACAAGATGCACAAGTTCGAATCCTCCTTACTGGTGGAAAGACAGTCCATGGGATGGGGTATGATATTGAAAAACCTACCTTTGCAATCCTCATTGAACCATTGGCATTATTACCTGCTACTCTTTATCGAGAAGGCGCGAAGTTAATCACCGATATGCATATGCGTCATGTGTATAGCGCAAAGACGACGAATTATATTAATGCAATTGCATTAGCAGGAGATCGGAAGAAAAAAGATGCTGTTGAAATCCTTTATTGCTTCGATGATAACATCTTAGAATGTTCTACAAGTAACTTCTTTATCATTAAAGGTAAAAAGCTTATTACTCCAAAGGAAAATGTTTTACTTGGTACAACAAGAAATTTTCTTTTGAAGTTTCTCGCGAAAGAGTTTGAGATAGAAGAGCGAACGATAAAAGTTGCCGAACTAAAAGAAGCAGACGAAGCTTTCCTTACAGCAACTAATAAAGAGATTTTACCGATTGTGAAGATTGATACTCTGCAGATTGGTACGGGTAAAGTAGGTAAAAATACAAAGAAAATTATGGAACTCTTTGCCGCTTATACTGAGAGTTTTGGTAAATAAACCCTTATTGAATGCTTTCTTGTACTTCCTCAAAAAGTTTCTCCACCACTTCACTATTGGGTCCTATTACTGCAAGAGCGGTTTTATAATGCTTCTCATGTTGTTCAGGAGGAAGCATAATGACAACGCCTTGTGTTTGGTCCGTGTAACCAAGTAATGGGATTTGCTTCTCTTGTAATCGTTTGATGAGATCCGTTGTTGTTGGGAGTGATGTTGCGACATAATCGACTGCTTTAATACTAATTTGTGAAGGAGAGATTCCGGCTAACGTTCGTAAATCCCATCCGGCGACTCTCGCTCCATGTTGGAGTGCAAATCGAAAGCCATCCCATCTTGTATTTGATTCACTGGCGGCAAGTACTTTCCCTAATTTTTTGTTATGACCAATAATAAAATCCAAATTCGATGGCCCCACGTATCCTTCTCTTTGTAAATAGTCTAACCAGTTTTTGGCACTTGCTCGCATTGGTTTGTCGCATTCCCCAACGTACTTCCCTCTTGCTGGAAAGGTAAATCCACGATAGTCACCAGAATCATTAACTAATTGTTTAAAGATGCCAAAAATATATGGCTCTCCCTCTTTGGGAATAAAACCGCTGACTGTGTAAGTTTCAAAGAGGGTTAGATAAGGAGCAAGACTTACTTTATCACAGCCCTCATCTGCCATCAGTTTTGCCCAATCAAAAAGCTTTTCAGTAATTTCCGTGAGGTCTGTTCCCAGCTTTGAATGATAAGTTTTATCGTCTCTCTTTTGAATATCAATATTCCCATCTCCTCCTGCGGATAAGTTCGCTTGGATAAATGCACCATCATACTGATCAAGCAATTTGTGCATGATGGCTTCCATGTTCTTTGTATCGGTAATGTTTATTGTTTGCTGATCTTCGACGATTGGTATCCTGAGTTTCGGAGCAATTTCTCTAAAATACGCTTTATCATTTGCTCGTATGGTGAGTCCATCTTTTAAATGTTCTGCGGGAGTGTACGCTAATGGAATGTTTACCTCATCACTAAAGTGAGCAATCGCGGCTGATTGTACATAAGGGTCGAGAAGAAAATTTTGTCCATGTAACTTCCTTAACGGATCGAGTAATTGTTTCGTAGTAATTGGTCCGGATTCACTGGGGAAATCTGCTGTTACTAACACTAACAATTGTCCGGTGACTTTCTGAATATAATCAACAAAGTCTGATGGGATATGGGGAGAAACAACAATAATGTCTCCTGTCAATCCCAAGTGAACAGACCGGTTAACGAGTCGATAAAGTATGTTTGCTTCTCTCCCTTGAATCCCCTTTTTTACGTGAGGGCCATAGGTGTCGGTGAGGTTGTGAATGAGTATGTGGAGCATGTACATAACAATATAATACCTGAGTTTTCTTGTCAATAATAAACTTGACAAACAAGATTTTATGTCCTATAATCCTCGACTAATCGATCAATTGCCGATTTTGGAGTTGATCTTTTCTTTTTTATGATAACAACAATTTTGACTGGTGTCTTAACATCAGGATTATTATTATCGTCTTTCTCACCTGCTACTCCGGCAGCTCCTACGCCTCAACCTTCTCATGTTGTCTTTACGCAGGTTATACCTGAAGATAACGTCGTGTCTTATTCTACTCATAAGGGTGATACGTTAGAAACTATTGCTCAAGACCGTTATGGGGATAAATCATATTGGAAAACGTTATGGAATAATAATTCATGGATCGAAGATCCAAATGATCTGCAAAGTGATTTAAGAATTCATGTCCAAGTTGAAAAACCTGCAGAACCAGATACTGAAGTTACAAAGCTTGTCGAAGGGGAACAAGAAAATTCTGTTGAAACGGTATCCTCTCCTGTAGCTATTGCTGAAAAACAATTGCCAACACCTATTAAAGTTGTGGTAACCCCTTCTCCTGTTCAAGCAACGAATACTCCTGCAGCTACAGTAGCAGTAATTGCGCCTGTCTCGTCTTCCCAAGGTGCTGTTATTACATCACAGACAACTTCTCCAATTTCTGAAGAAGCACTTACTTATTTGGGTAATTGTGAGGCTGGAATGAATCCTGCAAAGAATACAGGTAATGGGTATTATGGAGCGTTTCAGTTTTCTTACGGTACATGGAAAAGTATGAATACTGGCTATGAGCGTGCTGACCTTGCGCCTATCGAAGTACAAAAAACTGCAGTCAAACAACTTATTCAGCGGTCAAGTATTTATACTCAATTCCCTGCATGTGCCTCTAGAATGCGCAATGCTGGATTGATTTAAAAAGGATTTACTCGTTGGGAGCTGTCCCGTAGATGGTGACAATTGTCCCAGGATTTTCAGCAGTAGGATAGGTTACATTCCCCGCTTTTGGATTACTCCAGTAGAAGATTGTTCCAGCATCTTCAGTTCGCATATTTACACAACCATGACTCATAGGATGTCCGAAGTTATTGTGCCAATAGGCTCCATGGATGCCGTAGCCTTGATAAAAGTACATCGTATAAGGCACATTTGGAAGGTTATAATATGTTCCTAAGGCTTTACTTCCCCCCGCCATACGGGTATATCTCAACCAAACCCAAATATGAAATGTGCCTGTGGGTGTTTTTCCCCATTTACCTGTTGAAACAGGAAATTCATAGACTTTATTATTCCCATCAAACGCGTAGAGGCGTTGTTTGGATAAATCGACTTCAATACGCTTATTGCTGGTAGTATCGCCAAGGACGTTGGTCATGTCCTTCAGCGCGTAGGTGTTGTCTTCAGGCATATCAGGAGCAGTTACAGCTTTACCCATAAATGTACCTTCATTGGTAGCTTCTTTCTTTCCGGTGAGATCTTTAACGCAGGTTATGGAGTTTGCACAGAGTCCGTCTTGTGATTTGTATTGGAGAAATGCTCCGGCTACAACGAAGAACAAAAAGGTTCCTAAAATAATAAAAGTAAGTTTGAGAGAGCTATCTTTCTTTTTTGCCTTCGGTTTTATCACTTTTTTCTTCATCTTTTATAGCGTAAACAACTCTGCGGAAAATGTAAAGGGGGTAATTGACAAAAGACTTATAGTATGATAGAATTAGCCTCTTGAGATGTAATTATTTACATCTCTATAACTTTATGAAAGAAAATATTATTGCAACGATGATGGCAGCTCTGTTTGTCACATCAGGTCAACCAACTCCCGTTCCAACCGTTCAGCCAGTTGTGCATGAACAGGTTGTCTCAACGCGCTCAATGTCACTCGCTAATCGTTATCCTGTTAAATCTGTCAGTGATGTCTTCCGAGATAATATCTTGCTGACTATTTATTATATGACAGGGAAAGTCACCGAGCCGTCTCAAATTAATTGGGATGAGATTCGTAAACCTATGCATGCAGAATTAACGCTGCAACCTGGTGAAGTGTTTGCTTTCCATGATGATGTGCTTCCTCAATATCGAGGAAAGACGATTAAAACAACGCATTCCCATTTTAACGGTGCTGAAGGATTTCTTTCCGATGGTTATTTGTATGGAGATGGTGTTTGCCATTTGGCATCTCTCATTAACTGGGCAGCACGCGATGCTGGTCTTAATGTCACTTCGTTGGTAAACCATAACTTTGCGAATGTCCCTGAGGTCCCAAGAGAATATGGTGTGTCAATTTATGCAACCGGTGGAAATTCTGCAACAGGAGAAGCACAGAATTTATATATCGAAAATAACAAAGATCGACCTGTCACATTTGTGTTCGATTATGCCAATGAGAATTTAACAGTAAAAGTTACTGAAAAATAAACCCTAACGTCTCCAGTAGGTACTTTATCGTTGCTTGCTTCTCCGGTTTTTTCACTTCACTAAAGAGAATCTTTAACACATCAGGTGTAGCTAAATCATCATCCAAAAGTTTCATGATTTGATCTGTTAATTCTTTATCTGCTTTTGCTGATGAAACAGTTTTTAGATTTTCTTGGATAACAGCTATCTGTCTTTGAGCTTCTCCCAATTCTTTCTCATGAAATTCCCATGGTTCACGATAATGATGCGATAACAAAAGGTAACGAATCGCATTGGCAGAGTACTTTTTCATGAGATCCGAAACCATCACTAAATTCCCCAAAGACTTTGATATCTTCTCTCCCTCATACATCACCGCGCCCGTATGCATCCAGTATTTTACAAACGGCTTTTTGCCCGTGAAGTTTTCTGATTGCGCGATTTCACTTTCATGATGCGGATAAATCAGATCACTTCCTCCGCCATGAATATCTATTTGCTCACCAAGTGTGTGATAACTCATCGCCGAACACTCAATATGCCATCCTGGCCTCCCTTGTCCCCAAGGTGATTGCCATGATGGTTCATCGGTAAGGGATTTCTGCCAAAGAATAAAATCCAACGGATCTTCTTTCCGTAGATCATCAGGATTGGCTCCTCGTTCTTTGGAGAGTTTGATCATTTGTTCTCGTGGATAATGCGACAACTTTCCATAGTCTGGATCACTCTTCGTTCTGAAATACACAGTTCCCTCTTTTTCGTATGCGGCATTTTGCTTGATAAGCTTTTCTACAATAGTAATAATAGTTGGGATATTATCTGTTGCTTTGACGTAATGATCAGGTGTCGTGATGTTCAACACTTGCATATCATGCACAAACTTATCCGTCCAAAATTTCCCAAGCTCTTGCCAATCCTTCCCGACTTCTTTTGCTTTTCGTAACAAATCATCATCAACATCTGTCACATTTTGCGTGTAGATAACGTGAAACCCTTTAAATTCTAGATATCGCTGCAGCACATCAAACGCCATATACGTAAAGGCATGCCCCAGATGCGTCGTGTCGTAAGGTGTAATGCCACAGACATACATTGTGACCTTTTGTTTGTTAATGGGTTGGAATTGTTCTTTTGTTTGGGACGGGGTATTGAAAAGTTTCATAAAAAGTATTGTAATAGTACAAGCTGCAGTCAGAAAACTCAATCCTGAAAACTTGAGGAAAAAGACGTTTTTTGGTATACTGCACCAAGCGTCCTAGCTTATTGGTAGGTTCGCAAATCAAAATCGCGGGGTTAGTTCAGTGATAGAATGCTTCCTTGCCAAGGAAGAGGTCGCCAGTTTGAATCTGGTACCCCGCTCACAGAACCTTGGGGGTTTGTTGCTGATTAAGAAAAGCGATTATACTGCTTGCTGCAACAGTTTGATGGAAAGCATCTCTAGCAAGAACTATTTCTCTTTCTGAATCACCTTCACCATACTTGAAAATTCCTCTCTGGGTTGTTGCTCTTAATGCACTTCTTCGTAAATCAACCTCCTCTCCAGCGTATAAGGTTGTCGGTTCTGTAAAAAGAGATTCTATTCGTGCTCCCCCAGGTACAATAAAACGAACGTGTGTACCTTCCCCCGCATTCATACCCATTTCCAAATCGGGCATACTGTCCCCTGCGATAAGAACTTCAAGTTCACTTCTTCCAATATGTAACTGATGACAAATCTGATCAATAGCATAATCTACTGCATGAGCTTTAGAACCTTGAATGGGTGTTATGTAAGATGCATATTTTCCTTTTTTTGGATTACTTTCATCAGTTAAGCGAATATTATTTACATGGTCCTTTAATTCAGGAGATATTTTTGCTATTTCTTGTAGTTTTGTCTTAAGTTCAGCCTTTTGTCGTCCAACTGCTTGGTCATCTTGTCCAGTAAACTCAACTCTTATTCGTAAATCATGAGGATACACATATGAGATGCCATCCGCATACTTTTGTTCACTTTCAATATAAGAAAGACGAAATAATTCGCCAGCTGGATCAATACTTTGTAATACCTTTAAGGTGTCATTTCTCCATTCTTTACTAGCCCGAAGTTCATTTTTTCTAAAAATTTTATCTTGTGAATATGATCCATTTTCTTGTCGCGTAAGAATATCTGTACCAGTTGATGAAATAATAATATCAGGATCATAAAGAGCTGTTTCGACAGATAATGAATCTGCAAATGCCACGGTTCGCCTACTATCATTTTTCGCTAATTTAGGCTCTGGTCTTTGTAATTCATGTTTACTTTTTCCATATGCATCTTCACTCATAACCATCTCTGCAGAACGTGAGGTAACAAAAATAGTGATATATCCTTTATCACGAAGCAATTCTCTCACTTGAGTTTGTTCTTCTGGAGTTCCCGTTATGGTGTCATCAATATCTAAAAATGCAAGACGAAGAGGGCGTCCTTCAGCTTGTTGTTCTTTGAGTTTTCTAATAGCTGTAATATCGTGCAGAATATCTCGTTCGGAAGATACTTCTGGAGGAATTAAGTGGCCAAAAACTAGTTTCCCTCGCTCTTGTAACTCACGCTCTACTATCTCTAGGGATGGCTGATACGTACTCATCTTTCCTATACCATCGTTTATTGCTGATGTGTAGAGTCCATACAGAAATTCGTTATCTCTTGGTTGTAAGAAATCATGAATATCTTCGGGACTGTTAATAGGGCGAAGAATTGATTTCGTTACTCGCTGTAACATTGTATAGTGCTTTTGGGCATCAATAATCTTTAGCATATCAGTTACGTTTTTAACGAAACCATGATTCATTCTATTTTCAATAGATGGATCTTTTTTTGCAGTTCTAGCATCCATTTCTACAGCATAAAAGAAATATAATGAAAGGAGGCCTAATGGATCAACTGTATCTTCGATTTTTTGCTCATTTGCACCAGTAATCACTACATCATCAATAACAATTAAATGACTACCTTCTGCTAAAGCTTTATCTATATAAAAAGGTTCATTGCGCAGGGAAGCCTCCCTCTCTTCTTTAGACTGTTTTCCAAAATCTCCTTCAATGACTGTTGGTCTTACAATTTTGATTTTATCTGTTGGTGCTTGTCCATTGAGGTATCGCGAGTAATTAACTTTTTCAAAAAATCCCTGAGCAATATTATTTGATGAAGTAGGATTTGCTTTAAATGCTGAGGAAGTTACTAAAACTCTGTCTTTACTAAAGACAAGCTCTGGGAATTGAGTAGTTGCTTTGTCTGCGAGCGCAAATCCATATTCCCGTGCGGCATGGGTATCTCCATATTTAGACTTACTGTAGGTAAAAATATCGAACTTTTTCCCTTCGTGGGTAACCAATTCCCCACTAGGACCAGGTTTAACTTTGTAGAGTGATTCTCTTACGGGTTCTGCTCTTACAGTTTCTCTTGGTTGCATATTTGATGAAAGAATTTAGTAAGCTAAGATTATATCAACGATGCATAGCCAGGTCAACTATGGGACTTGTGATTAGGAGTATCCTGTTTTCTCGTGTAGCGAATATGCTGGAGCTTACGACATTAGGATTCGCTCTTCTTAAAGAATGTGATGAACCGAAATAATTTTACGGTAAAATTTTCGTTGGGTTGACTACTTTTTTTGTGTTTACTTTGCATGTAGCCCACCATCCTGCAGTGTGGTCTTTGGCGTAACTTTCTAGGTTGTTGAATTTGGTGTGCATTTTCATGTGTTCTTCTTTTGTACTAAATCCGTATCCTTGTTTGATTAGTTCTCCATTGATGAAAGTTTTTTTGGTGTCGGCTAAATAAACATACCGTAACAGATTTTCGAATAGATCTCGGTTGCCTTGGTCCTTGTCGTCAACAAGTTTTACAAATTTGCCTTGGACATACCCTCTCAATTTATCACTCGCGGCTTTACCAAAACATTGTGAGGCATTGGGTGTATCTATACCAATGAGTCGTACACTTTCTTCTTTCCCTCGGATATTAACCACAATCATATCTCCATCAAGCACTCGCATTACTTGGAACAATTTCTTTTTATCCATGTCCGTTTCTTGATATGGGACGGGTGTAACTGTTGGCATAGTCGTACTTGTCGGAACGGGTGTATAAGTGGGACGCTTTATAACTGGTGCAACAGGAGCCGTATTTGTTTGCTTTATAATCGGTGCTGCTGGGGCTTGTCCTGCGGTACAAGAATAGTATGGAGCGCATGTGTTGCTTAAAGCTGTTCCATCATTACAACCACATCCATTTTCCTGTACTCCACCGTGATGAGAGCAACACCCACTTCTCGCTAGACTTTGAGGCGCAGATGCACCAAATATTAATATCATTATAACTATCGAAATTACCCTCATCATATGGATGAGATTGTATCATATAGTCTGATTATAAGTATTAAAAAAATATTAAATCCTAGCCATAATCTCCTTTATTCTATTTAGGATATATTTTATTCTCTTTCAATTTACTTACACATAATCATTGTTCTTATTAGCAGAATCTATTATAATGCGCTAAATGATGAAAAAAGCTTGCTTATCAGCCATTCTGGCGTTTTTTTTGTTTGTGGGACTCCCTCAATCAACCTACGCGCAGACTGTAACGCTTGGGCCGACACTGACTTCAACGCCTTCGGCGACTCCTTCTGTTGTTGAGAAAAAGGATGTCACCAAACCTGAAACGAAAACAGATCGAGAAAAAATGATGGAGCTGTTTGCAAAACAGCGATCGTTAGATGGGCTTAATCTTTTTAACTTCACGGCATATGGCGTGCAATATGCTGTTCATGAAGGCGTACCGGCAAATACGATTATTCTTATTTTGCTTCTCCCCTTGTTGGCAACAGTTGTTGTGTTCTTCCGGTATATTATTGGATGGTCTGGTCTTGGCATTTTGGTGCCGATTGCTTTAAGTATTACGCTTCTCTCAACAGGCCTTGGTACTGGATTTATTTTACTTACGACAATTCTTTTGGCGTCATTTATCGCTCGTCTTATTCTCAAACGCATTCGGATTATGCAGTTGCCCAAACTCGCTTTATCTATGATGCTTGTTGCGGTTACGATTGTTGTCGTACTGACGTTTGCTACAACCAGTAAGATTTTCAATGTCCAAGACATTTCGATTTTCCCGATTCTTCTTTTGGTCTTACTCTCCGATAGAGTGGTTGCATTGTTCTTAGAAAGAAGTTTGCGAGAAGTTGTCACGATTACCTCTGTCACATTGGTCCTTGGAGTCATTGGTTACTTCATGCTTTCGTGGGCAACGCTTCGAACGATTATTGTTCTTTATCCTGAAATTATTTTACTCGTTATCCCGGTTAATATTTTGATGGGCAGGTACTTCGGACTTCGGGTAACTGAATATGTTCGATTCCGCCCGATAAGAGAATATGGGAGTCACTAAAGAAATATTGGGCATGAATGCCCGAAACTTTTTATATATCAGGCGCTACAATCGTCCCTCTGCAAAACATCGCGCGGATGATAAGCTGGCGACAAAAGAGCTGTTAGTAAAATCACGCCTCGCGACGCCAAAACTTCTTGCGGCATTTCATACCACCGATGACATCAAAAACTTCCAATGGAAACTCCCTCACAGTGGTTTTGTGATTAAGCCCGCTCGAGGATATGGTGGTGGTGGGATTTTAGTGATTAAGTCCTGGGATAATAATGTTGCCGTAACTGCCGGCGGTGAGCGGTATACAATTCAGCAACTGCAATCGCATCTCTATGATATCTTTGACGGAGCGTATTCATTGCAGTTCCTTCCTGACCGTGCATATATTGAAAGTTTGGTTGAGCCTTCTGATCTTTTTGATAAAATTTCACCCTTGGGAGTGCCGGATATCCGGGTGATTATCTTTCATAAAATCCCAGTGATGGCGATGCTTCGAGTTCCAACGATTGAATCAAAAGGAAAAGCAAATTTACATTTGGGAGCTGTTGGTATTGGCATTGATATTTTGACTGGTACGACGAACCATGCTCTTTATAAAGGACGACGAATTACTTACTTCCCGGATACAACCAGAAAAACCAGTGGTATAACGATTCCTCAATGGCAGGATATTCTCTTACTTGCCTCTCGTGCTGTCTCGGCAAGCCAACTCGGTTATGGAG
>Ga0075365_10000182_pt1 | contig 20490 bp, 22 predicted proteins | sample EndMetdeltDD1765_FD_71387 | JGI IMG/M metagenome (GOLD analysis project Ga0075365, IMG submission 71387) | Populus endosphere microbial communities from Tennessee, USA - Endosphere MetaG P. deltoides DD176-5 | ecosystem: Host-associated > Plants > Roots > Endosphere | place: USA: Tennessee... | reverse complement strand
CGACGTGATTTCTTTTTATCTCATCAGCATGACCGCGGCCTTGTTGAAAGCCGGCCGCGGTCATGCTGATGAGATAAAAAGAAATCACGTCGTGCTCAGGTCGCCAGCCTTGCCAGCGCCCACACCATCAAAGGCGAATCCGGATAGGTCAGCAACCCGCCAAGGCCAAGTGCGATGCCGTAGGGAACGCCATTTGCCTCATCGGCGAAATGGCGCAGAAACGGATTTCGGCCGGTGACGGCCGCAAGCATCGACTTGCGATAGAGGATGATAGCGAGCGTCAGCAGGCCACCGAGGATTGTCGATGCCACAACATACTCGACGAGATGGACATTGAGACCCATCCACATCGCGGTGGCGGCCAGCAGCTTGGCGTCGCCGCCGCCCATGCCACCCATTGCGAACAGACCGAACGTCACCGCCAGGACCAGGGCGCCGGCGGCGAAATGCCCGCCATAGGTCGCCCACTCCATACCGGTCAGCGGCGCAACCAGCGCGAAAACGACGACAAGCAGGACCGGCACGCGATTGGCGATCGTCATCGACAACATGTCGGAGATCGCGGCAAACAGCATGCAGAACGGAAAGACGACGAAGATCAGGGCTTCAAGCATCGGCGCTATGCCTATTGTCCGATTTCACGGGGCTCAATCTAGACATGTTCGATTAACGATTGATGAGGCCCGGAATGAAAAGACGACTGATAATGATATTGGCAGCGGCATAGAAAAAGGGCCGCCAGGTGGCGGCCCTTTTCCAGAAGGCAATAGTGCGCCCAGCAATACGGCAGATTAGCTGCCGCTGCTGTTCAAGGTGTTGCCGATAAGGGTGAACTTGCCGTTGATTGCATTGCCGAGCGCGCCGGCGCCAGTGATGATGGCGAGCGCGATGAGAGCGGCGATCAGACCATATTCAATAGCGGTCGCGCCGGATTCGTCCTTCACAAAACGTGCGATGAGATTAGACATTTGAGAGCTCCTACTCCACGTGTTACAGCACTTCCGTCAACTTCTGTGATGGTTGATCGGATGCTGCCAATCTAGGGAGAAGCTCTTTCGATCGGCTTAATAAACAGCCTTACCGATTCCTTTCCCGGCTCGAACGGAGCGCGTGGTTAACCCGACGCTAAGCGCTGGCTAATGTACTGTTTCCCAAGCCAATGCCGCAAAAGGCAAGGGCTTTGGCAAAGCTTGCGACCGGCGCGGATCCGGCCATGTGAACAGCCACGCCGATCGTCACATCCGGCGTCGGCAAGCGGACTTAACCGTTGGTTCACCAATCTCGTTCATGTTCCGTTGAACAGTTTGCTTGCGGGAGCGCATCGATGGCCGTGCAGAGATCCTCAATCCTGATTGCCGTGCTTCTTGCCGCCACGAGCTTGATCACGCCAGCCATGGCCGCCGCCGATATCGAAGTGACGATGAATCAGGCCAAGATCGTGAAGTTGTCGCGTCCCGCCGACACGATCGTCGTCGGCAACCCGGCCATCGCCGATGCCTCCGTCCAGGACGCCTCCACGATCGTGCTCACCGGCAAGGGTTTCGGTGTCACCAATCTCGTCGTTCTCGACCAGGAGGGCAGCCCGATCGTCGACGCGCAGGTTACCGTCGTGCGGCAGGCGGCCTCGTCGGTTCGCATTTACCGGCGTGCCGAGGTCCAGACCATGTCGTGCACGCCCTATTGCGAAAGCTCCTACAAGAGCGAGGCTGAAAAATCCTCCGAGGCCGAGATGAGCGCAAGCAAGTAGGCTGCGCGCCCCACCAGCCTGTCCAGGTTACCGGCCGGTTAAGGCGCCCGCGCCGACTTTAACGATCATTCAAACCGGGCCTCAATTGGTTTGCGCTAATACACCTGTCGGAACCGTCCAGGGGTGGCAGGAACAGGACATGGGCAACGAATTCAGCTCGACAGATCAGCACAAGGCGGAGCGCGCCGGGTTTCTGACGCGCTTCGTTCGCAATCGCCGTGGCAGCACGGCCATCGAATTCTCGATACTTGCATTGCCGTTCGCCCTCCTCGTATTCGCCATCCTTGAAAGCTGCATCTCGTTCGCCGGCCAGGAAGTGATGGCCAACATCACCGACGATGTCGCGCGTCAGTTGCGCACGGGCCAGCTGCGGCCGGCCGATGTCGCCGGGAGCAAATTGACGACCCTGATCTGCGGCAGGCTGCAGATCATCGTCTCCACGGATTGCCCGCAACAGCTGCTGGTGGACCTTCGCGAGTATCCGACCTTCGCGGACGCGGCCACCGCGACCTTCAAGATTCAGAACGGCGATGTCGTGCTGATGCAAGGCACGAACTCACAGACTTTCGCAAACACGCCTGGCCTGGCGGAATCGAAGAACATGCTGCGGGTCTTCTATAAATGGCCTGTCATGACCGATCTGATGGCCAAGTCGATGGCCAATCTGAGTGGTGGCAGGACGCTGCATTTTGCGTCGGTGACCTGGCAGAACGAGCCGTTCGACAATTGAGTTCGGAACTACCAACAAGAAAAAGGCAAATGCCATGATGCGTGCGGGGGCACATCTGAAAATTGCGGAGTCCTGGAGCAGGGCGATCGGATTCTGGTCTAACCGCAAGGGCATCGCGGCGGTCGAGTTCGCTCTTATCGTTCCGATTCTGCTGGTCATGTATTTCATGACCATGGAGGCTTCGCAGGCCATCGAGACCAGCAAGAAGGTCAGCCGCATCGGCAGCATGGTTGCCGATCTCGTCACGCAGCAGCCGACCATCGTCAAGGCGGATCTCGACGCCATCATGAAAATCGGCACCTCGACCATTCAGCCCTACAACCGCTCGACGCCGAACATCACCATCACGGCAATACAGGTCACCACCGATACACCGCCCAAGGTCCTGGTCGTGTGGTCGCGCAAGGTTGACACTGGCGTCTATAGTGCCGCGGCTGCCGCGGGCACGGCCACAACGGTTCCGGCAACGCTCAAGGTGGCCGGCACCTTTCTCATCCGCGTCGACAGCAATCTGAGCTATACGCCGATCATCGGCTGGACGACCGACACCCAACAAAAGCTTGGGCTGACCAAATCCCTCACCACCACGATCCCGATGGGCGAGACCTACTATCTGCGTCCGCGCAGAAGCCTGACCATCCCCTGCGGCGATTGCTGAAGCCTTTTACTGCCGGCCACCATCGGCCGACACCAGGCGCACGATGGCCTCGGCCGTCGCATAATCCTTTCGGGCCACGGTCAGAAAGCCGCCGGAGTGCTTCGATTCCAGGAGATCGTAGACATCCGGCGTCGTCGATTTGAGGTTGGTGAGGAACACGGTCAGCCGGCGCCTGGCTTCCGGGTCGAGATCGCTGCGCACGGCATGGGGACCGTATCTCAGCAGGCTCGACATCCACACGACCTGGAGGGCCGATGGCGAAAGGCCGGCCGCTTCGAGCCTGGCCTGCGTGCCACCGGATAGCAGCGGCTGGCCGTCGGCCGCGGCCCTCACCCAGCCGAACGTGGCGTCGGCCCGGCCGTCGACAAGCATGGTTTCCGCCGCGGACGCCGTATCGGCATGGATGAGAAACGGGGCATCCTCGGCAATCTCAGCGTGTTCGGCGGCCAGCTCCGTCAGCGGCAAAAGCGAGCCCCCGACACTGTCCGGCGGCGGCATGGCGATCCGGTGCGTCTCCATCGCCGCCAGGCCGGACAGCTTGCCGTCCCGGGTCAACAGCACGGAGCGGATGCCGGCCGCACCATCGGAATCGACCGGAGCCACAAGCGGTTCGACACATCCGCAACGCTGCAGCGCCGTCGCGTAGGCCGTCGCCGAATAGATGGCATACTCGATCCGGGCGTTGGCCTGCGCCTCGATCAGTGCCGCGTAATCGCGCGCAACGACGAACTCCACCTTCATGCCAAGGGCGTTGGTAAAGGATTGCGTCAGCAGCGCCAGTCCCGGAACGGTGTTGCCGGCGCCGGGCTCGGCGACGATGCCAATGCGGAATGTGCCGATATCGTCGCGCCAGTCGGCCCGCGCCGGACCACAGCAGAGCGCGCCGTGCATAACCACAAGGGCAGCACATGTCTTCAGCGCGGCGTTCATGACAAGACCGTCCTGCGTTTCCTTCGATCCATGCCCAAGCCCGTGCGTCGTGACGCTTTACATGTCGGATTGGGCCTGCCGTCGTTGCCCCAAACCTGCGCGCACTTATGGGCGACATGCTCTCTTGGTTTGTCCATGTCGTTGACCCAAAACCGCTGCGCACTTTCGGGCGACATGGACAGGACTATCGCGCCAAGCCGTTGCCGTTTGGTTTCCGAATTGCCAATGCCGCCTTGGAACCCTATGTCTGGGCGTCCAAACTGGCAACAATGACCCGATGGCGCGCGCTTTCCTCTTCGTCCTGGACTCTTTCGGCATCGGCGGTGCGGCCGACGCCGAACGCTATGGCGACGCCGGCGCCAACACGCTTGCGCATATCGCCGAAGCTTGCGCCGAAGGGCGCGCGGATCGCGAGCGGCTTCGGCAAGGGCCGCTGTTCGTCCCGCATATGGCGTCGCTCGGGCTTGGCAAGGCAGCGGAGACGGCGACAGGGTTGGGTTTTGCCCATTTCGGGACGGATCTGGTCGCCAACGCCTTCCATGGCGCGGCACAGGAAGTTTCGAGCGGCAAGGACACGCCCTCCGGCCACTGGGAGATCGCCGGGCTGCCGGTGCGTTTCGACTGGGGTTACTTTCCGGATACGGTTCCCGCCTTTCCGGCAGATCTGACCGCGGCGATGATCCGCGAGGGCGAGGTGCCAGGCATTCTCGGCAACTGCCATGCGCCGGGCACCGAGATCATCGAACGGTTCGGCGAGGAACACATCCGTACCGGCAAGCCGATCTGCTACACCTCCGTCGACTCGGTCCTGCAAGTCGCCGCGCATGAAGTTCATTTCGGGTTGGATCGGCTTTATGAATTCTGTCAGGTGGTGCGCCGGCTGGTTGATCCGCTCAGAATCGGGCGCGTGATCGCACGGCCGTTCGTCGGCGAGACCGCCGCCACCTTCCAGCGGACCTACAACCGCCATGACTATGCCGTGCCACCGCCGGAGCCGACCTTGCTTGACCGGCTGACGGCGCGGGGAAGCCGCGTCATCGCCGTCGGCAAGATCGGTGACATCTTCGCCCATCGCGGGATTTCGGAAGTGCGCAAGGCCGCCGGCAACATGGCCATGTTCGATAAGGCGCTCGGTGCGATGGACGATGCCGGCGACGGCGATCTCGTTTTCGCCAATTTCGTCGATTTCGACACCGAATTCGGCCATCGCCGCGACGTCGCCGGCTATGCCGCCGCGCTCGAGGCCTTCGACCGACGGCTGCCGGAAGCATTCGCCAAGCTGCGGCAGGGCGACCTGCTCATCCTGACGGCCGACCACGGCAATGATCCGACCTGGCGAGGGACCGATCACACGCGTGAACGCATCCCGGTGATCGGCATGGGACCGGGTCTGGCAGGTGGCGACATCGGACTGAGAACGACCTTCGCCGATATCGGCGAAACCGTCGCCGAACACCTCGGGCTGGCGCCTGGCCGCCACGGCACTTCTTTCCATGCGATGATTGGCGGCCATGCCTGAATTGCCCGAAGTCGAAACGGTCCGGCGTGGCCTGCAGCCGGTCCTGGAAGGTGCCCGTCTGACCAGGGTCGAGGCGCGTCGGCCAGACCTGCGGTTTCCCTTTCCCGAACGGTTTTCGGAAAGGCTGACCGGCAGGACCATCACTGCACTCGGCCGCCGGGCCAAATATCTGACCATGCATGTGCAGGACGGCCCGGTGCTGATCTGCCATCTCGGCATGTCGGGCTCCTTTCGCATCGAGACCGGCGACGACGGCGAGACACCCGGCGTGTTCCACCACGAGCGCTCGAAAAGCACGGCACACGACCATGTCGTGTTCGATGTGGTCGGTGCCGACGGCGCCCGGTCACGCGTGATCTTCAACGACCCGCGCCGCTTCGGTTTCATGCTGTTTGCGGAAGGATCGCCGGAGACGCACCCGATGCTGGCCGGACTGGGCGTCGAGCCAACGGGCAATACGCTGGACGGCGCGCTGCTCGCCTCGTTGCTGCAAGGTCGCGGATCGCCGCTGAAGGCAGCACTTCTTGACCAGAAGCTGATCGCGGGACTTGGCAATATTTATGTCTCGGAGGCGCTTTGGCGCGCCGGCCTGTCGCCCTTGCGCGAGGCGGGCACCATCGCCAAGCCGGGCAAGAAGGCCAGACAACAAAGCGAACGCCTGGCCGAGGCGATCCGCTCTGTCATATCGGACGCCATCGCCGCCGGCGGGTCTTCGCTGCGCGACTACATGCACACCGATGGATCGCTGGGCTATTTCCAGCATTCCTTCGCCGTCTACGACCGTGAGGGCGAGCCCTGCCCGAAGCCCGGCTGCGGCGGCCATATCGAGCGCGTCGTGCAGAGCGGACGCTCGACCTTCTATTGCCGGACGTGTCAGAGCTAGTTAGACCGGGGTCGAGCGAGGAGAAGCAGCCATGGCCTATGAAACGATCATCACCGAGACGCGCGGCAAGGTCGGACTGGTCACTCTGAACCGGCCAAAGGCGCTCAATGCGCTGAACCTTCAGCTACTCGCCGAACTGGTCGCAGCCGTGAAAGACTTCGATGCCGACGCCGGCATCGGCGCCGTGGTCATTACAGGTTCCGACAAGGCCTTTGCCGCCGGCGCCGACATCAAGGAAATGCAGGCAATCTCCTTTGCAGATGCGTATCTGCAGGACCTGTTCGTCGGCTGGGAAGAGCTGACGCGGGTGCGGAAACCCGTTATCGCCGCGGTGGCCGGCTACGCGCTCGGCGGCGGATGCGAGTTGGCAATGATGTGCGACTTCATCATTGCCGCCGACACGGCCAAATTCGGCCAGCCCGAAATCACCCTCGGCGTCATTCCCGGCATGGGCGGGTCGCAACGCCTGACCCGGTTTGTCGGCAAGTCGAAGGCGATGGACATGTGCCTGACCGGACGGATGATGGATGCGGCGGAAGCCGAGCGCTCAGGCCTGGTGTCGCGGGTCGTGCCCGCCGCCGAGCTTGTCGAGGAGGTGGTCAAGGCGGCGGCCAAGATCGCCGACTTCTCGCTTCCGTCGGTGATGATGGCGAAGGAAGCCGTCAACCGTTCCTATGAGACGACGCTGGCCGAGGGATTGCGGTTCGAACGTCGTCTGTTCCACTCGCTTTTCGCGCTCGAAGACCAGAAGGAAGGCATGGCGGCCTTCGCCGAAAAGCGGAAGCCGAATTTCGCCAACCGGTAGAGCCGTGCCCGCCCGCGATCGAAACCCTGTGGCGTCGGCCAAAAAGAACGCCAGGCAGCGTTGACGCGCCGGAAAAGCTGAACTATAAGCCGCACCAACCGAGGCGGCCCTGTGGCTGCCCGTTTGTTTTTTGCGCCCTGCGGCATGCCGCGTGCGCCGACCAGATCAGAAGAGAGGCATCATGGCCAACACATCCTCGGCCAAAAAGGCAACGCGCAAGATCGCCCGCCGCGCAGCGATCAACAAGAACCGCCGCTCGCGCGTGCGCACCTATGTCCGCCAGGTCGAGGAGGCGCTCGCCTCCGGTGACAAGACTGCCGCGCAGGCCGCCTTCAAGGCCGCCGAGCCGGAATTGATGCGTGCCGCAACCAAAGGCGTCATCCACAAGAACACAGCGTCCCGCAAGGTCTCGCGTCTGGCTGCACGACTCAAGGTGCTGTCGGCCTAACATCGCCTATACAGACTAGCTTGTCTAAAACCCGGCCGATTGTGCCGGGTTTTTTTCGTTTGCCGGCAAGTACTTAAAAAGAATGCTCGGAGACGTCGCCCAAGGCGGATTCCAAGCTTCGAAATGCTTTGCCGGCACATACATGCCCGCTGATGGTTGATATGCTTAAAAAGTGCCGCTCTAGAAATTCTCGATTATCATAAATAAGCAATATTTTTCAGATAGTTACTCACGGTCATCCACAGCCTGTCCACAGCACCCCAAAGGGACGGGAGGACAACTGCCTGTCAAGCGAATTATTTCAGAATATTTCGTATCGCCCCGGCTTTTTCATATTCGCCGGAAAAGGGTTTGAATCACAATGGCTTTGTCAAAATACGCAGCTGCGGTATGGCGCCCGAAGGCGCCGGAGGTAACCAGATTCCTTAAAAATCCGTTAGACGTGGCCTTGCCCTATCCACAGCGATTTCGGTAATGTCCATCCATCGAAGGGGACGGGCCTCTGGCCCTTAACCCAGCCTGACGCGGCCAGCTTAAATTGGCGGGATTTGCGACGCGGATCAAGTCCGCGGACGGCTTTGGTTTGCTCTTTTCGATACGGTAGGGGACTGGCGTAACGAGACATGGCAGGTTGACAGCGCGCCGGCGTTTTTCGCCGGACGATGTTGTATTGCCCTGACATACCCAACGCGGACTGGCTTCCATGGGCCGGCACCGGTTCCCTCCGATACTGGGCGACGTTCATTGCCGGCGGCGGCAACGGGCATCGTAGCGAAGACACAGTCGCTGGAAACAAGGATGCAGGAGGCGCATCCCCGGCGAAAAAACAGGTACTAGAAAGACAAGGAACTCGATCATGCAGAGCGGCATCGAAAGGGAGCTTACGGGCGACCTCCCATTTCCTGGAACTTTGATCGGAGCAAACGAGATGGCGGTCTCCAGCGACGCGGAACAGAAGTTCGACCGGGTCAAGGCCCAGTTGAAGGCGCGTCTGGGAGCTGAAGTCTATTCGAGCTGGTTCGGCCGCATGAAGGTCGCGGAAGCGTCCAAGGGCATTGTCCGCATCTCAGTCCCCACCGCGTTCCTGCGCTCGTGGATCAATGGCCATTATCTCGACCTGATCTCAGAACTGTGGAAGCAGGAGGATGCCGATCTCCTCAAGATCGAGATCGTGGTGCGCACGGCCACCCGTCAGGGGCGCAGCCATGTCGAACCGGAATTGGCGCCGGCGCGCAAGATGACACGACAGACGCAGACGGCGCTGGCCGCCGGCACCGTAAGCCCCGGCAGGGTGGAACGCCCCCCCGTGCCGCGCCCGGGTGCGGCGGTCGAGAGCGAGTTCCGCCACAATGTGCTGGGGTCGCCGCTTGATCCGCGCTACACGTTCGGCTCCTTCATCGAGGGGCCGTCGAACCGGGTGGCCTTCGCCGCCGCCAAGGCCGTGGCGGAATCGCAGTCGAGCGCCGTGCGCTTCAATCCGCTTTTCCTGCATGCGACCGTCGGGCTCGGCAAGACCCACCTGCTGCAGGCCATCGCGGCGGAATCGCTGAAGCAGAACCCGAAGTCCCGCGTCGTCTATCTAACCGCGGAATATTTCATGTGGCGTTTCGCCACGGCGATCCGCGACAACAACGCGCTGACGCTCAAGGAGCAGTTGCGCGACATCGACCTCCTGATCATCGACGACATGCAGTTCCTGCAGGGCAAGTCGATCCAGCATGAATTCTGCCATTTGATCAACATGCTGCTCGACAGCGCCAAGCAGGTCGTTGTCGCTGCCGACCGGCCGCCGTCGGAGCTGGAATCGCTGGAGCCGCGCGTCCGCTCGCGCCTCAATGGCGGCGTCGCGCTTGAAATGTCGGCGCCCGATTTCGCCATGCGCCTCGGCATGCTTAAACTGCGCCTGGCCACGGCCAGGATCGACGACGCATCGCTCGACATTTCCGAAGAGATCCTCAATCACGTCGCCCGCACCGTGACCGGCAGCGGACGCGAACTGGAGGGCGCGTTCAATCAACTGCTGTTCCGGCAGTCGTTCGAGCCGCAGATCACCATCGACCGCATCGATGAGATCCTCGGGCACATCTATCGCACCGGCGAGCCGAAGCGGGTTCGCATCGAGGATATCCAGCGCATCGTGGCGCGCCACTACAATGTGTCGAAGACCGAATTGCTGTCCAATAGGCGCACGCGCACCATCGTCAAGCCGCGGCAGGTCGCGATGTACCTGTCGAAGGTGATGACACCGCGTTCCCTGCCCGAGATCGGACGGCGCTTCGGCGGCCGCGACCACACCACGGTGCTGCACGCCGTGCGCAAGATCGAGGACCTTTCCGGCAACGACAACACGCTGGCACAGGAACTCGAGCTGCTGCGACGGCTGATCAACGACCAGGCCTGACCGTTCAGGACAGGCAAGCCGGAACTGCGCTGGAATTCAACAGCTTACCTGCCCGGCGGTGAGCCCGGAATGGGCTCGCGGCATCGGCTGGCGACGATCCGGATTCCGGATTCAGCACACCGACTGACGGTCTTCGCGGTGTTTATCCCCAGAAAGCCCGCGCAGCCGGCCCGAACCGGTGTCGCGGGCTTGCGTTTGCTGGCTTTTTCCTGTCAGTTTACGCAGATTCTGAGCCTGTTCAGACCTTTCGCGGGGCGCCGCCAGCCGGAGACCCGCTCATCCTTTCAAGCGAGCCTGTTTCGTCATGCGTGTTATCCTGGAACGGTCAAATCTCCTGAAGTCGCTCAACCACGTCCACCGTGTGGTCGAACGGCGCAACACGATACCGATCCTGTCCAATGTGCTGCTCAGCGCCGAAGGCGCCAGCCTGGAAATGAAGGCCACCGACCTCGACCTGGAGGTGACGGAAGCAACCCCAGCCAAGGTGGAGCGTGGCGGGGCGACGACGGTTCCCGCGCATCTGCTCTACGACATCGTGCGCAAGCTCTCGGACGGCGCCGAGGTGATGCTGAAGACGGACGAGGACGGCAACGCCATGACGGTGACGTCGGGCCGCTCGAGCTTCCGCCTGCAGTGCCTGCCGCAATCCGATTTCCCCGAACTTTCGGCCGGATCCTTCTCGCATATCTTCCGGCTCGACTCGGTTGCCCTGAAGGGGCTGATCGAGAAGACGCAGTTCGCCATTTCCACCGAGGAGACGCGCTATTATCTCAACGGCATCTACCTGCACACGCATGAAGTCGGCGGCAAGCTGAAGCTGCGCTCGGTGGCGACCGACGGCCACCGCCTGGCGCGCGCCGAAATCGACGCGCCGGCGGGTTCCGAAGGCATGCCGGGCATCATCATTCCGCGCAAGACGGTGAGCGAGCTGCAGAAACTGGTCGACGATCCGGATGTCGCCGTGACCACCGAACTGTCCGATACCAAGATCCGCTTCACCATCGGCAGCGTGGTCCTGACCTCGAAGCTGATCGACGGCACCTTCCCCGATTATCAGCGGGTCATTCCGACGGGCAACGACAAGAAGCTGATCCTCGACCGCCAGAGCTTTGCCGCCGCGGTCGATCGCGTCTCGACCATTTCCTCCGAACGCGGCCGCGCGGTGAAGCTTTCGATCAGCGAAGGCCAGGTGACGCTTGCGGTCAACAACCCGGATTCCGGCAGCGCCACCGAGGAACTGGCGGCCGATTACTCGTCCGACCCGATCGAGATCGGCTTCAACGCCAAATATCTGCTCGATGTCGCCGCGCAGTTGACCGGCACGGAAGCCAAATTCATGCTGGCCGATGCCGGTTCGCCGACCCTGATCCACGACATGGCCGACGAGACCGCGCTTTACGTGCTGATGCCGATGCGGGTGTAGCCTGCGGGTCATCGATCCGACTCAGCAATGGTTGCGGCACTTCTATAGGCGGATAGCGGTTGCCGGCACAGACGCATATAAGTAAGCTTACACTTACTAATTTCCGCAACTATGCGGCGCTGGCGATCGATCTCGCCCCGGGCGCCGTTGTGTTTTCCGGCGACAATGGTGCCGGCAAAACCAACCTGCTCGAAGCGATTTCCTTTCTGACGCCCGGGCGTGGCCTGCGCCGTGCCCCTTACGCCGATGTCGCGCGCGAAGGCGGCGACGGCGGCTTTGCGCTGCATGCCCGGCTCGACGGGCCCGACGGCCAGGTCGAGATCGGCACGGGCATTTCGGTTGGCGAAGGCGAGGGTGGCAGGCGGGTTCGCATCAACGGCGCGACCGCCCGATCGGCCGAAGACATGCTGGAATGGCTGCGCGTGGTGTGGCTGACGCCGGCCATGGATGCGCTGTTCACCGGCCCGGCCGCGGATCGCCGGCGCTTTCTCGACCGGCTGGTGCTGGCGATCGATCCCGGCCACGGCCAGCGTGCGCTCGACTACGAAAAGGCGATGCGGAGCCGTAATCGCCTACTTACGGACGGATCTCGGGATGATCGCTGGTTCGAGGCGATCGAGACGCAGATGGCCGAAACGGGCGTCGCTATTGCGGCGGCGCGCGCCGAACTGGTGCGCTTGCTCGCCGCCATGATCGACAGGCTGCCCGACACAGGGCCTTTCCCTCAGGCCGACATCAGCCTTTCAGGCGATCTGGAAGCCGAGGTTTCCAGCGCACCGGCGGTCGATGTCGAGGAGCGGTTCCGCCGGGCGCTCGCCGGCGGACGTGATCGCGATCGTGCCGCGGGACGAACGCTGGAAGGCCCGCACCGTTCCGATCTTCTGGTGCGGCACCGGCCCAAGGCGATGCCGGCCGAGCTCTGTTCGACCGGCGAGCAGAAGGCCTTGCTGGTCGGCATCGTGCTCTCGCACGCACGGCTAACCGGCGAGATGTCCGGTATGACGCCGATTCTGCTGCTGGATGAGATCGCAGCACACCTCGACGGCGGGCGGCGGGCGGCACTGTTCTCGATCCTCGAGGAGTTGAACTGCCAGGCCTTCATGACGGGAACCGATGCCGCGCTGTTTTCCAGCCTCAAGGGGCGCGCACAGTTCCTGACGGTCGACCATGGCACGGTTGGGCCAACCGAAGACGCCTGACAAGGTTTTTCGGCCGCTGTATTGTCCTGACATGACCACCACGCTCACCGCCGACGAGATTGAACGCTATGCCCGCCACATCGTGCTGCCGGAGGTCGGCGGTGCGGGTCAACAGAAGCTCAAGCAGGCGCGCGTACTGGTGATAGGCGCCGGCGGGCTGGGCGCGCCGGTGCTCGAATACCTTGCGGCGGCCGGCGTCGGCACGCTCGGCATTGTCGACGACGACACCGTGTCGCTCTCCAATTTGCAGCGTCAGGTCATCCACGACACCGATACGGTCGGCAAGCTGAAAACCGACAGCGCCAGGGCGGCAATCGCCCGCATCAATCCCAACACCGCGGTCGAGACGCACACGTTCCGGCTGAGCGCGGACAACGCCCCTGCCCTCGTTGCCCGATATGACATAGTGGTCGACGGTTCCGACAATTTCGAGACCCGTTATACGGTGGCCGACGCCTGTGCGAGCGCGCGTAAACCCCTGGTGCATGCCGCCGTTGGCCGCTTCGACGGCTCGGTGACGGTGCTGAAGCCTTTCGGGGTCGGCAAGGATGGCAAGCCTAACCCGGGCTATCGCGATCTCTTTCCCGAAGCGCCACCGCCCGGCCTGGTGCCCTCCTGCGCCGAGGCCGGGGTGCTTGGTGCGCTGACCGGCGTCGTCGGCACGCTGCAGGCGATGGAGGCCATCAAGCTGATCACCGGCATTGGCGAGCCGCTGGTCGGCCGGCTGCTGCTCTACGATGCGCTCGCCGCGCGCTTTGAGACGATCCGCTACGGCAGACGCTGATCTTGGAGCGGACCATGCCCCTGACAATCGACCGCATTCCGGCCGATTTCGGCCGCTGGGACGAGGTGCTTGCCTTGATCATGCATGCCTTCGCCTTCATGGACGGCGTCATCGACCCGCCGTCCTCGGCTCACTTGCTCACCGTCGATACACTGCGCGACAATGCCTTGCGCGAGACCGGTTTCGTGGCTCTCGATGACGACAGGATCGTCGGCTGCGTCTTTGCCCAGGAAAGGGCTGACGGTCTTTATGTCGGCAAGCTCGCCGTCGCCCCGGACTGCCAGAGGCGAGGCATTGGCCGGCGGCTGATGCAGGCGGTCGAACGTCTCGCGCTCGACCGCGGCAAGGCGGCGCTGGAGTTGCAGACGCGTATCGAACTCACCGCCAATCACGCCGCCTTTGCCCGCCTCGGCTTTCACGAGACCGGGCGGACGGCGCATGAGGGCTACGCCAGGCCGACCTCTATCACCATGCGCAAGGCTCTTTCGTAAGCCTTGGCTTCCATTTGAAGAACGAACCAGGAGCGCGCCGCCGCGATACCGTCAGGTTCTGAGCGGCAGCACGCGGTCCGGCGGGCGGTGACCGTCAACGAAGGCGCGGATGTTGATGATGACCTTCTCGCCCATGTCGATGCGGCCCTCGAGCGTCGCCGAACCCATATGCGGCAAAAGCACGACCTTGTGCCGGGCGGCGAGCTTGAGCAGCTTGGCATTGAGCGCCGGCTCATGCTCGTAGACGTCGAGGCCGGCGCCGGCGATCTTGCCGTCCTGAATCAGCTTGACCAGCGCTTCCTCGTCGATGATGTCGCCACGCGCGGTGTTGACGACATAGGCCGTGGGCTGCAGCAGTGCCAGGCGCCGTGCCGACAAAAGATGGAAGGTCGCGGGCGTCGACGGACAATTGACGGAGATGATGTCCATGCGGGCCAGCATCTGGTCGAGGCTCTCCCAATAGGTCGCCTCCAGCCCGTCCTCGACCGCCGGCAAAACGCGATGGCGGTTGTGATAGTGGATGGAAAGGCCGAAAGCCTTGGCCCGGCGCGCGACGGCCGTGCCGATGCGGCCCATGCCGACAATGCCCAGCCGCTTGCCCCAGATGCGCCGGCCAAGCATCCAGGTCGGCGACCAGCCAGCCCATTTCTTGTCGCCGGTGAGCACATTGGCGCCCTCCGCGAGCCGGCGCGGCACCGCCAGCATCAGCGCCATGGTCATGTCGGCGGTATCTTCGGTCAGCACATTGGGCGTGTTGGTGACGGTGATGCCCCTCTTGGCGGCCGCAGCCACGTCGATCTTGTCGACGCCGTTGCCGAAATTGGCGATCAGCTTGAGGTTGTCGCCGGCCTGGGCGATCAGCGCCGCGTCGATCTGGTCGGTCACCGTCGGCACCAGCACGTCGGCTTCCTTGACCGCGTCGACCAACTCCGGCTGCGTCATCGGCCTGTCCTCGACATTCAGCCTGGCGTCGAACAGCTCGCGCATGCGGGTCTCGACCGGGTCGGGCAGCTTTCGCGTGATGACCACGAGAGGCTTCTTTTTGCCTACCATTGTTTCCCTCGTTGAGACCTCTTTAACCAAGACCGGCGAAACTGAAAGCCGGTCGCGGTAGCCGATTTACCCATGTAACAAGCGGTGCCGCCGAAGACAAAGAAAAAGGGGCGCCAAGGCCACCAGGCCGGCGCCGAAAGGAACGAAAGTGTCTGGTTTCGCGTCGCTTCGCCTGGCCCTCAGCGCAGCATTTCTCGGCGCTCTCCTCTATCCCCCGCTTGCCGCGGCGCAGAGCGCGGCCGCGCCCGCCCAGAGCGCCGTCACGCTCGGGCCGAGCGGCCTGCCGCTGCCGCGATTCGTCAGCCTGAAGTCCGGCCGCGTCAATTCGCGCGTCGGCCCCGGCGCCAACTACTCGGTCGACTGGATGTATATGAAGGCCGGCCTGCCGATGGAGGTCGTCCAGGAATTCGACACGTGGCGCCGCGTGCGCGATGCGGATGGCTCGGAGGGCTGGATCAATCAGTCGCTGCTGTCAGGCCGGCGCACGGCGATCATCGCGCCCTGGCAGCGCGGCAAGGGCGCCCAGATCAACCTTATGAAAAGCCCCGACAAGGATGCCCGTGTGGTGGCGATCGTCGAGCCGGGCGTCATGGGCACGATCAAGTCCTGCGACGGCCAGTGGTGCGAAATGACGCTCGACGGCCACACCGGCTGGCTCGCCCAGGCGGCGGTCTGGGGCGCCTATCCCGGCGAGCGGGTCAAGGACTGAGGCCGTCCCGCTTGCGCCCGATGGGGCCAAGGTGGGTGTCCTGAAAACCGGTTGACAGTTTCAGGCCGTAGCCCAGTGCACGGTCGATGGCGATGTGGGCGATCCAGATCAGTGCGACCGCGCTCGCGACCGCATGACCGGACAGGGACCCGACGAGCAGCAGCAGCACCGGTACGATGAGGATGTGCAAGGCGTTGTAGGCGATGGCGCCGATGCGCGGCCCGCCGAGATAGCCGAACATTGACAGGTCCGGCGCCAGGATGAGCAATCCGAAGAGCCACCAGGAAACGCCTGACCAAGCGTAGAAGACGATCGCAACGGCCGCCACGACAGCCCATTCGAGCCGGATTATCAGCTCGAGGGGTCTCATCCCGGACAGATTATTCTGGCCGGACAGATCATTCCCGGCCGGGCCGATCGTTCTGGCCTCACCGGTCATTCCTGGCGCTTGGGGCGCAGCCTCACCACGATGTCGACATTGGCGATTTCCATGCCCTCGGGCGGATCCGGCAGGTTGGTGACCGTCACCGGACCATTGGCGATGTCGAAAATCCGGTTTTCGCCTTCGATGTAGAAATGATGGTGGTCGGAGGTGTTGGTGTCGAAATAGGTCTTGGCGCCCTCGACGGCGAGGATGCGCAGCAGACCCGCCTGGGTGAACTGGTGGAGCGCGTTGTAGACCGTGGCCAGCGACACCGGCACGCCGGCGGCCAGCGCCTCCTCGTGCAGTTCCTCGGCCGAGAGATGGCGATCGCCCTTGGCGAAAAGCAGGTCGGCCAGCGCAATGCGCTGCCGCGTCGGCCTCAGGCCGGCTTCACGTACCCGCTTGTCCACAGCGACATTTTCCTTCCGGCAGCCCCGGTCCATCTGGTCTTCCAAGCCAACAGTCCCGCTTCAAGACACGCCCAGAATGGCAAAAAAATGAATGTCTGCCGAAACCGGACCCCTGTTGACATATATTCTGTCGTCCGAATGCGATCAATAGCGCGCATTGACCCGAGCAGACTGGCGGGTTAAGCGCAAACGCCGGTTTCCGGCCTGAAACAGATTGTGTTAGGACACCAACGACAAGGGCGCGCTACCGCCCGGACGATATGGGGACGAGATTGATGGCGGGTAAATCCAGCTACGACTACGAAGAATTGCTGGCCTGCGCCCGCGGCGAGCTGTTCGGAGAGGGCAATGCCCAGCTGCCCTACCCGCCGATGCTGATGTTCGATCGTATCACCGAGATCAGCGAGACCGGCGGTGCCTTCGACAAGGGCTTCATCCGTGCGGAGTTCGACATCAAACCGGACCTGTGGTTCTTCGCCTGCCATTTCATCGGCAATCCGATCATGCCAGGATGCCTCGGCCTGGACGCCTTGTGGCAGTTGACCGGCTTCTATCTTGGCTGGCTCGGCGAACCCGGCAAGGGAATGGCGCTGTCGACCGGTGAGGTCAAGTTCAAGGGCATGGTCACGCCATCGGTCAAGAAGGTCGAGTATGGCGTGGATTTCAAGCGTGTCATGCGCGGCCGGTTGGTGCTGGGCATCGCCGATGGCTGGATGAAGGCGGATGGCGAGCCCATATATGCGGCGACGGACCTGAAGGTCGGTCTGTCCAAGCAGTCGGCGGTCGCTTGACCGCACCCTTGGCCGACCCACTGGCCAGCATCCCTGGAAGGAGTTGCGAATGAGACGTGTCGTAGTCACAGGCCTCGGCATCGTGTCGTCGATCGGCAACAATGCCAACGAGGTGCAGACCTCGCTGCATGACGCCAGATCCGGCATCAGCTTTTCCGATTCCTTTGCCGAGCACGGCTTCCGCTGCCAGGTCTGGGGCGCACCGACACTCGACCCCTCGGCCATGATCGATCGCCGCGCGATGCGCTTCCTGAGCCAAGGTGCTGCCTGGAACCACGTCGCCATGGACCAGGCGATCGCCGATGCGGGCCTCGGCGAAAGCGACATCACCAATGAGCGCACCGGCATCGTCATGGGCTCGGGCGGCCCCTCCACCCGCACCATCGTCGAGGCGGCCGAAACCACGCTGAAGAACGGCAGCCCCAAGCGCATCGGCCCCTTCGCGGTGCCCAAGGCGATGTCGTCGACCGCGTCGGCAACGCTGGCCACCTGGTTCAAAATCCACGGCGTCAACTATTCGATCTCGTCGGCCTGCTCGACCTCGGCGCATTGCATCGGCAATGGCTACGAGCTGATCCAATGGGGCAAGCAGGACATGGTCTTTGCCGGCGGCCACGAGGATCTCGACTGGACGATGTCGGACCTGTTCGACGCCATGGGCGCCATGTCGTCCAAGTTCAATGACAGGGCCTCGGCCGCGTCCCGCGCCTATGACGTCAATCGCGACGGCTTCGTCATCGCCGGCGGCGCCGGCGTGCTGGTGCTTGAGGAGCTTGAGCATGCCAAGGCGCGCGGCGCCAAGATCTACGCCGAGATCGTCGGCTACGGCGCGACCTCGGACGGCTACGACATGGTGGCCCCCTCCGGCGAAGGCGCGGTCCGCTGCATGCGCCAGGCGCTGGCGACGGTCTCCACGCCCGTCGACTACATCAACACCCACGGCACCTCGACGCCGGTGGGAGATTCCAAGGAAATGGGCGCCATCCGCGAAGTCTTCGGCGAAAAGATGCCGTTCATCACCTCGACGAAGTCGCTGACCGGCCATTCGCTGGGCGCGGCCGGCGTTCAGGAGTCCATCTATTCGATCCTGATGATGCAAGGCGGCTTCATCGGCGAAAGCGCCCATATCGAAACCCTCGACCCCGAATTCGAGGGCATGCCGATCGTGCGCAAGCGCATCGACAACGCCAAGATCGACACCGTCCTGTCAAATTCCTTCGGTTTCGGTGGCACCAACGCAACGCTCGTTTTCCAGCGCTATTCCGCATAAGGCCAGCGGTTTTCTAAGGGGATTGCCTGCCATGGACGGATTGATGAAGGGCAAGCGCGGGCTTGTCATGGGTGTTGCCAACGATCATTCGATCGCCTGGGGCATCGCCAAGAAATTGTCCGAACATGGGGCGGAGCTCGCCTTCACCTACCAGGGCGAGGCCTTCGGCCGCCGGGTCAAGCCGCTCGCCGACAAGCTCGGCGCCTCACTGGTCGTTCCCTGCGATGTCGAGGACAGCGCTTCGGTCGCCGCCACGTTCGAAACGCTCGGCAAGGAATGGGGCGGACTGGACTTCGTCGTCCACGCCATCGGCTTTTCCGACAAGAATGAGTTGAAGGGGCTCTACGCCGACACCAGCCGGGACAATTTCGTCCGCACCATGGTGATTTCCTGCTACTCCTTCACCGAAGTGGCCCGCAACGCGGCGGCACTGATGACCGAAGGCGGCTCGATGATCACGCTGACCTATGCCGGTTCGGTCCGCGTCATGCCGAACTACAATGTCATGGGCGTCGCCAAGGCCGGCCTCGAGGCCAGCGTGCGCTACCTTGCCAACGACTACGGTCCGCGTGGCATCCGGGTGAACGGCATCTCGGCGGGCCCGGTGCGCACGCTCGCCGGCGCCGGCATTTCGGACGCCCGTCACATGTTCTCCTACCAGCAGCGCAACTCGCCGTTGCGCCGCACGGTGACCATAGACGAGGTCGGCGGCTCCGCGCTTTATTTGCTGTCCGACCTCGCATCGGGCGTCACCGGCGAAATCCACTATGTCGATTCCGGCTATCACATCGTCTCGATGCCGACGCTCGACGAGTTGAAGCAGACGGATGGCTAACTGGCCGTTAAGAATCAAGGCGCCAAGCTATGGGCAACCGTTTTGGAAAAATGGCTCTTTTCCAGTAAAGAAAATAATCTTCTCCAGTAAAATTGGATACATTCGCGGAAACTCATTTTAAGTAGATTTCCGCTATAGAGTCCCGCAATCTGGGGACCTTTGAATGACTGCCGTCAGCAACCCGAAGCGAACACCGGTGTTCCGACTGCTCACGATAGCGAGTTCGGGCATTGGCAGTTTTGTCCTCGGCATCTGGGGCTTGAAGCACGGCCTCGGCGACGGGTTTGCCGGCATATCGATGGACATGATGGTCGCGATCATGGCTGCGCTCTGCGCGCTGGCGGCGTCGGTGGCGGCCATGTCGTTCTTCGCCGGCGTCGATGAATCGGCCGATTTCGTCTTCAACGAAACCCATTTCGACAAGCTGACCGGACTGCTGGCGCGCCCGGCGATGGTCGGCAAGATCGCCGAGGCGGCATGCGCGACAAGCCGGACCGGAGAACCGGTGTTCCTGATCGACATCGACATCGACCGGTTCAAGCAGATCAACGACGCGATCGGCTATACGCAGGGCGACGAGTTGATCCGCGCCTTCACCAAGCGGCTGCAGGCCTGCGTGCCCGCACGCGCCCTGGTCGGGCGTATCGGCGCCGGCGAGTTCGCGGTGCTGCTTGCGGATCATCAGATCCAGGGAACGATGGAAAGCATGGTCGAAAGGCTCATCGACGAAATGATGGAGCCCTATGAGCTGAGCACCCATCAGCAGTCGGTGAGCCTGTCGGTGGGTATCGTGGCCATGCCCAAGGATGGCGTCGATCCGGTCCTTATCCTGCGCCGCTCCAACCTGGCGCTGCAGAATGCGCGCGCCGGCGGGGTCGGCAACTGGTCGGTGTTCGACAGCGAGATGGGGCGTGTCGCCGATCATCGTCAATGGGTCGAATCCGAACTGCACACCGCTTTCGAGCGCGGAGACTTCGACC
>Ga0075365_10000181_pt1 | contig 20542 bp, 19 predicted proteins | sample EndMetdeltDD1765_FD_71387 | JGI IMG/M metagenome (GOLD analysis project Ga0075365, IMG submission 71387) | Populus endosphere microbial communities from Tennessee, USA - Endosphere MetaG P. deltoides DD176-5 | ecosystem: Host-associated > Plants > Roots > Endosphere | place: USA: Tennessee... | reverse complement strand
GTGCCGCGGGCGAACGTGCGGGCGACCGTGGTCCGGGCGGCAGGCCCGCTGGCGTGGGCGGTGGCCGAGCCCGGCCCGGGCACCCAGATCTGGTCGGCAGTGGCAGCGGGGGCGGCGCCGGCAGCCGCGGCGGTACCGCCCGCGACGGCACCGGAGCGGATCAGGCCGCGTCGGGTGAGCTTCACATGAACACAACGAGAACGAGTGACGACCGTCACGGCCCACCCGCCACGCAGGGTTCACGCGGCGTTGCTCGAGTGCTCGGTGTCTGTTGCGCCGCCTTGCCTACCGTCCGAGACATGACGGACGCATCGCTGCGTGTCCTGGTCGTCTCGGAGTCGTTCCTCCCGCAGGTCAACGGCGTCACCAACTCTGTGCGCCGGGTGCTCGAGCACCTCGAGGCCGAGGGCCACGAGGCCGAGCTCGTCGCGCCGACCGGCCCCGCGTCGTACGCCGGGTTCCCCGTGCACACCACGCGCGGGGCCTCCCTGCCCTTCTACCGCGACTTCCGGATCGGGCTCGAGACCCAGGCGCGGCTGCGCGCGGAGATGCTGCGGTTCCGGCCCGACGTCGTGCACATCGCCTCGCCGGCCACGCTCGGGCTGCAGGCCGCGAAGGCGGCCGAGGAGCTCGGGATCCCGAGCGTCGCGATCTACCAGACCGACCTGATCGGCTTCGCGGAGCAGTACGGCACCCGCGGCCTCGGCGGAGTCCGCGCGATGACCTACCTGACCCGCCGGATCCACACCCTCGTGGACCGCACGCTGGCGCCCTCGACGGCCAGCCTGGCGCAGCTCGAGTCGCTCGACGTCCCGCGGCTGGCGATGTGGCCGCGCGGCGTCGACCTCGAGGGCTTCCACCCCGGGCTGCGTGACGAGGGGCTGCGCCGGACCGTCGCGCCGGACGGGCGGCTGCTGGTCGGCTACGTCGGCCGGCTCGCAGCCGAGAAGGAGCTCGAGCTGCTCACCCACCTCTCCGGCGACCCCCGCTACGCGCTGGTGGTCGTCGGAGGGGGCCCCGACGAGGGCCGGCTGCGGCGGCTGCTGCCGGACGCGACCTTCCTCGGCGTCCTGCACGGCACCGAGCTGGGCCGGGCCTACGCCTCGCTCGACGTGTTCGTCCACACCGGCCGGCACGAGACCTACTGCCAGTCCGCCCAGGAGGCGCTCGCGTCCGGTGTCCCCGTTGTCGCGCCCCGCGCCGGCGGACCGATCGACGTGGTCGCCGACGGGGTGGCCGGGTTCCTCTACGAGCCCGGCGACGGCGAGGACCTGGGCGGGTACGTCGACCGGCTGGCCCGGGACGCCGAGTTCCGCCGCCGGATGGGCGTGGCCGCCCGGCGCTCGGTCGAGGGCCGGTCGTGGCGGGCGGTCAACGAGGCGCTGGTCGAGCACTACCGCGAGGTGGCCGCGACGATGACCGGCTACCGCGAGCTGGCTGCCTGACTGCCAGGAGTGAGCAGCGCCGCCGCCGCGTCGACCGTGTCGACCAGGTGCACCCGGTCCTCCATGGCCCGCCCGCGGGCGAGCGACTCCAGGAGCGGCCAGGCGGGCAGGGTCTCGGTCCAGTAGCGGCGTCCGACCAGCACCATCGTCGCGATGGACGACTCGTCGGCGTAGTAGTTCTCGCAGGCGTCCTGGAACACCTCCTGCACGGTGCCTCCAGCGCCGGGGAGGAAGACGATGCCGGCGTCGCAGACCTCCAGCAGGATCGCCTCGCGGACGGCGTTGCGGAAGTACTTCGCGATGCCGCTCGCGAACACGTTCGACGGCTCGTGTCCGTAGTGCCACGTCGGGATGGCCAGCGAGTCGTGCGGGGCCTCGATGCGGTCGCGGGCGGCCAGCGCGGCGCGCAGCCAGGCGTCGACCGACGGCCGGAACGTCGGCACCTCCGCCAGCGTGGCCACGGCCTCGGTGACCGCGCCCGCGGGCGCCCCGGCCAGCGCGCAGCCGAGGTTGGCGGCCTCCATCGCGCCGGGACCTCCACCGGTGGCGACGACCAGGTGCTCGCCCAGCGCGTGGCCGAGCCGCGCGGCGTCGGCGTACCCCTCGTCACCGCGCTCGGCGGCGTGTCCACCCATCACCCCCACCAGGTGCCTGCCCCGGACCCACGCCGCGAGCGCCTCGTCGATGGCGTGGTCGTGCAGGCTGCGGGCCAGCGCGTCGTCTGCGCCCCCCGGCGTCTGGGACCACGCGTAGGCGCGGGCGTCGAGCGAGCGCTGGTAGGGCACCTCGTCGTACAGCTCATCGGCCGAGTAAAGCCGGGACCGGTAGACGTCGACCGGCGCGATCGTCAGCGACGGCAGCACCAGCGCGCCGCCCCGCTCCACCCGCTCCTCGTCGCCGGGACCGAACGAGCACCCGAGGAACGTCGCGCCCGCGACCCGCACTCGAGCCAGCACGTCCCCGCGGCCGGTGAGGTCGACCCCGCGGACCCGCCACCCCGAGAGCCGGGTGGCGCCGGCGGCGACCCGCCGGTCGAACTCCTCGAGCGACTCGACCTGCACGACCCGCCCGCGGCTGCGCCTCACGGACCCGAGCCTAGAAGGCGTGCGCCATCAGCTCCCCGAACAGCGCGTGCTCGTCCACCTCGAGCCCGCGCGAGCGGAACCAGCCGCAGACGTTCGCGCAGTCGCGCTGCAGGAAGTCCATGCCGTTGAGGTTGCCGACCAGGTCGACGATCTGGGGCAGGTCGATGATCACCAGCCGGTCGCCCGCGGCGAGGATGTTGTAGGCCGAGAGGTCGCCGTGCACGACGCCGTTCTGGGCCATCGTGGCCATGGCGTCGGTGAGCTGGTCGAAGTAGGACTGCAACAGCTCGGGGGAGGGTCGGGTCTGCGCCAGCCGGGGCGCGGTCTGGACGGTGCCCTCGTCGTCGACGACGGTGATCCACTCCATGAGCAGCTCGGTCTCGTCGATCTGGACGGGGTAGGGGACCGGCAGTCCGAGGCTCCAGAGCCGCACCAGCGCGGCCCACTCCGAGACCGCCCACTCGCCGGCCGCGACCTGCCGGCCGAAGGTGCTCTTGCGCTTGAGCGCCCGCTCGTCGCGGGAGCGCTTCATCGAGCGGCCCTCGGTGTAGGTGGCCGAGCGGTGGAAGCTGCTGTGCTCCGGGGACCGGTAGCGCTTGGCGGCCATGATCACGCCGCTGTCCGGGTCGTGCGGGTCGGCCCGCTCGACCAGGTGCACGTCGGCCTCCTTGCCGGTCTTGAGCACGCCGAGCTCGGTGTCGACCGCGCCCTGCGAGGTCACCACCCAGTCCGGGCGGGGCTCGGGGCCGCGGCTGAGCGGCTCGACGCTCAGCCAGGTCGACCAGCGCTGGCCTTCGCCGAGCTCGTCGTAGGACCGGAAGTCGAAGACGAACCGGTCGTCGACGTCACTCAGGTCGTCCGGCGGAGGGACGTAGCGATAGGCGTCGGTGAAGTCGTCGGGAAAGCGAGGGAACTCAGTGTGTTGCGGGTCCTGCGTGAAGTCGTGCATCGCTGGAGGTGCTCCATGAGGTGAGAGGGGATCGGTCTGCGGACAGGCCGAGGACAGTGGTTGGCACGTCGCGCCTCCTCTCGTGGAGCACCGGGGAGCTCCCGGGTCGCGCCCATCGTGGCGGGCGCCGGCCCCGGCGGGCAACCGATTAACGGCGTCAGGCCGCGTCGAGCGGCCAGAGCTGCTCGGACGCCTTCTCCGCGGGCAGGTCCGCCGAGTCGGCCAGGAAGACGATGTCGTCCTCCCAGGCGACCAGCCAGCCGGACCGCTCGGCCGCGCGAGGCGACCGACGTACGTCGACCACCCAGGTGCCTCGGAGCTCGAGGTCGGCGACCTCCACGGGAGTGGCCCGGCGGGCCTCCGTCTGCGGTGTTCCCACTGTGTGCATGGGCCTGCTCCTTGTTTTGTAAGTCAACTGAATTACTAGAGTATAAGAGTCGTGGGGGCTGCCCGATAGGTTTCCGCTCGTGATCCTGCGCACCCGCGTGCTCCCGGCCGCACTGGCGCTGGTGCTCGCGCCGGGGCTGGCGGTGTCGTTGGGTTCGTCGACCGGTGCGGCGCAGCCGCGCACGGCGTCCGCCGGGTCGGCCGGGATCGGCGACCCCTACTTCCCGCTGGACGGCAACGGCGGCATCGACGTGCAGCACTACGAGATCCGCGACAGCTACTCGTTCGGCTTCGGCCGGCTCAGCGGCCGCACTCGGCTCGACGTGCGGGCCACCCAGGACCTGTCCAGGTTCAACCTGGACTTCGTCCTCGACGTCAGCTCGGTGAAGGTGGACGGGCGCCGGGCGTCGTTCCGGCAGACGAGGGGGCACGAGCTCCGGATCCGGCCGGACTCGCCGCTCGCGTCCGGGCAGCACTTCCAGGTCGTGGTCCGCTACGCCGGCGCGCCCGCCGACGCCAGCTCGCAGGGCGAGAGCAACTGGCTGGCCGGCCCGTCCGAGGTGGTCGCCATGAACGAGCCGCACATCGCGGCGTGGTGGTTCCCGGCCAACGACCACCCCCGTGACAAGGCGTCCTTCGACATCCACATCACGGTGCCGAGGCGCAAGGACGTCATCGCGAACGGCGTCCTGGTCGGCAAGCGCAAGCGCGGGGGCCGGCTGACCACGCACTGGCGCGCGGTCGAGCCGATGGCGCCCTACCTGGCGTTCTTCGCGGCCGGCCGGTTCGAGACCCGCTCGGTCGGCTGCAACGGGATCACCAACTACGTCGCGGTGTCAGAGCAGCGGCCACCCTTTGCCCGGGCCGTGTCGACCAGGGACTTCGCCCAGACGACCTGCGACGTGCTGACGGCCTTTGCGAACGTGCTCGGCCCCTATCCGTTCAGTGCCACCGGCGGTCTGGTCACCAGCCTGCCCGTGGGCTTCGCGCTGGAGAACCAGACCCGGCCCACCTATCCGGCGCTGCCGGGGCCGACGCCGGCACTGGTCGCGCACGAGATCGCCCACCAGTGGTTCGGCGACCTGGTCTCGGTCACCAACTGGCGCGACATCTGGCTCAACGAGGGGTTCGCGCAGTACCTCCAGACCTACTACCTCACCGAGGTGACGCAGGGGCACTCGATGCAGACGTGGCTGACGGACAGCTACGAGTCCCTCGACCAGGAGGACACGTTCTGGAAGCTGTCGATCGACGACCCCGGCCCCGACCAGCTGTTCGACCCGGCTGTCTACGCGCGCGGGGCGATGGCCGTGCAGTCCCTGCGGCACCGGATCGGCGACCCGGCCTTCTGGACGCTGCTGCGCACCTGGCTGGCCCAGCGCGCCTTCGGCAACGGCTCGGTGGCGGAGTTCGAGGCGCTGGCGGCGTCGACCAGCGGCCAGGACCTCACGGCGTTCTTCGACGCCTGGCTGCGCACCAAGACGATCCCGGCCCGGACGGTGGAGAACGGGTTCTAGGCCGCGCCCTAACCTCTGAGCCGGATCGACAGGCAGGTGACGCAGCCCTCGAGCTTCTCGTACTCGGAGATGTCCACGGCCACCACGCGCAGCCCGCGGGACTCGAACAGCTCGCGCGTGCGCGGCGCCGACGCCGACATCAGCACGGTGCTGGCGTCGAGCAGGACGACATGGGCCCCCGGTTCCTCCGGGACCGAGAGGTACGACGGGAACGCGGCCGGGTCGTCCACCAGCGGGTCGTAGCCGACGACGGTCCCGTCCGGGAGCGCGGTGACCGCGGACTTGAGGTGCAGCACCTTGGTGACCGGGACCCCCACGACCAGCGCGCCCAGCGGCGCGAGCTGGTCGCGGAGCTGGTCGACGCCGGCCTGGTTGGTGCGGCCGCCGAGCCCCACCCACACGGTGCCGCCGTGCTTCAGCACGTCGCCGCCGTCGAGCGTGCCGGGCTCCTCGATGCGAGCGATCCGGTAGCCCAGCCCGGCGAGCGCCAGCTCGGTCCCGGCGGTCTCGGGCTTGCGCTCGTCGGCGCCCGGCCGGGTGACGACCGCGAGGTCGCCGTACATGACCGCGGTGTCCTCGACGAAGACCGCGTCCGGGCAGTCGTCGGCGGGCTCGACCTCGTAGAGCTCCCAGCCCTCGGCCTGCATCGCGGCGGCGTAACCCAGCCACTGACGGCGCGCCTTGTCGGCGTCGACGGGGACCCCGTCGAGGTGGGTCAGCAGCCCCTCGTCGAGGCGGGGTCCCGGGCGGCGCACGAGCGCACGCTTCTGCATGGGCACATCATCGCGCGCAACGGTGGCGCGCGGGGGGAGTCGGACCGGCGGTGGGTGGTCAACCCCGTCGTGCAGTCAGGAGATTGAGAGGCCACCGCCGCCTTGGGCGGGTCGGGGGGAGTCGGGGAGCGCGGACCTTCGCATCATCCCCCGAGCAGGGGCGCCATCGCGCGGGCGACGAGCGACGGTCGGCCGGTGACCGACTCCTCGGCATCGGCCAGCGTCATCGCGCGCAGCCCGGCGTTGATGCCGAGCCAGCGCCACGGCTCCGGCTCCCACGTGGGGGAGCGGTGCCCCACCCACGGCAGCTCGGTGAGGTCCGAGCGGCGGGACAGGATCAGGTCGCACAGCGTCCGGCCGGCCAGGTTGGTGGTCGAGACCCCGTCGCCGACGTAGCCGCCGGCCCACGCCAGCCCGGTCCTGCGGTCCAGGCCGACCGAGGCGCACCAGTCCCGCGGGATCCCCAGCGGCCCGCCCCAGGCGTGGGTGAACCGCACCCCCCGTAGCACCGGGAACAGGTCCAGCAGCGTCGCGTGCAGACCGGCGAACACCCGCTGGTCGCGGTCGTAGGCGGGCTCGATGCGGGAGCGCAGGTGGTAGGGCGCGCCCCGGCCGCCGAAGACGAGCCGGTCGTCCGCGGTCCGCTGCCCATAGATGATCAGGTGCCGGTGGTCGGCGAAGGTCTCCCGCTGCGCCAGCCCGATCTCGTCCCACACCGTCGCCGGGAGCGGCTCGCTCGCGATGATCAGCGAGTAGACCGGCACCACGGCCCGCTCCAGGCCGGGCAGCCGGGGCGTGAAGCCCTCGGTCGCGCGGACGACGTACGGCGCGCGCACCGACCCGCGCGGTGTGCGCACCAGGCCGGGAGCGATCGAGAGCGCCGGCGTCCGCTCGTGCAGCACGACGCCACGCCGGGTCACCACGGAGGCCACCCCGCGCACCAGCCGCGCCGGGTGGATGGCCGCACAGTCCGGGGTGTACGTCGCGCCGAGGGTCCGGGTGGCACGCAGCCGCTTCGCCGCGTCGGAGGGGGAGAGCACAGCGTCGCCGTACTGCCTGCGGACCCGGGTCAGCTGCGCCCGGTTGCGGACCAGCACGATCGTGCCGCCCTTGGCCGCGTGGCAGTCGATGCCCTCCACCTCCGACACCCGGAGCACCTCGTCGACCGACGCGCGCATCGCGGCGTCCTGGGCCTCGCCCAGGTGGGTGGGGAACAGCGCCGAGCACCAGCCGCCGTTGCGCCCGGACGCGCCGAAGCCGGCGACCTCGGCCTCGACCACCACGATCCGGAGCGAGGGGTCGGCCTGGGAGAGGTAGTAGGCGGTCCAGAGCCCGGTGTAGCCGGCGCCGACGATGGCGACGTCCGCCTCGACGTCGCCGTCGAGAGCCGGGCGTGGCGTCCAGTCGGTCGGCGTGGTCTCGTGCCAGAGCGACAGCCCTGCCGGCGACCGGCTGGGGGTCAGCGGACTCCCCACGAGTACGTCTGCTTGCGGAGGTGGAGATACATGAACGTCTCGGTCGACAGCACCCCGTCGATCGCCCGGATCCGGTCGCTGATGATCTCCAGGAGGTGCTCGTCGCTCTCGGCGACCACCTCCGCGAGCACGTCGTAGGAGCCTGCCGTCACGACGACGTAGTCGACCTCCTCCAGGGCGGCGATCGCGTCGGCCACTGGCTCGATCGCGCCCGTGACCCGCACCCCGACCATCGCCTGGCGCGCGAAGCCGAGCTCCATCGGGTCAGTCACCGCGACCACCTGCATCACGCCGCTGTCGGTGAGCCGCTGGACCCTCTGGCGCACCGCGGCCTCGGACAGCCCCACCACCTTGCCGATCGCTGCGTAGGACCGACGGCCGTCCTGCTGGAGCTGCTCGATGATCGCCTTGGAGACCTCGTCGAGGTGCGGCCGCGGGTGCTCCTGCCTGCGGGTCATGGCCGCAAACTACCCTTCCGGACCCCCTCAGTGGCCACGTTTCGTGGGCAGTGTGTAGGCGTCACCGTCCATCGGGTGCGTCGGTCTGATCCCCATCGCCTTGAGGATCGTCGGCATGATGTCGACCGAGCGCACCTCGGAGTAGAGGTCCTGGCTGGAGAGGTTGGACCCCGCGAACACGATGGGGATCTGCTGGGCGGCACGCTGGATACCGCCGTGGTCCCCCAGCACCGAGTACGTCGTGTCGTCGGGCAGGGTGGCGATCAGGTCCGGGCCGTAGACGGCGGCCTCGGTGTCGACCAGCTCCTGTGCCTTGTCGGCGAACCACTCTCGCTCCCCGGACGACCTCATCCGGTCCCAGCGCACGGCGGAGACGCGGTCGTAGTGGCTGCCGTGCCGGCGCCACACGGCGGTGACGGCCGCCATCGACTGCATCGCGGCCGCGGCCTGGTCGACCTTGGCGGGAGACTGGTCCTTCAGCCAGACCCGCAGCATCGAGTCGCTGTAGGAGAGCCCGACGTTGCCGGTGTTGACCAGGGGCAGCAGGGCGTCCTGTGGCTGGTTGTAGGTGACGAGGTCGTTCTCCGGGTCGCCGTAGTACCAGTTGTAGTAGCCGTAGTCCCGCGTGGCGACCTGCTTGCCGTAGTAGTTCTTGCCCGCGACCGAGCCATGGTCGGCGGTGAGCACCACGAGGGTGTTGTCGAGCTCGCCGCGGGCCTTGAGCTCGGCCATGATCTTCGCGACCTGCTGGTCGGCGACGGCCGCGGCGTTCGCGAGGTGGGTCATGGCGTCGCCGTCGGCGCCGGTCGGTCCGGGGTCGGTCACACCGCCCCACATGTGGGCCGCCTTGTCGACGCCCGGGAGGGTCACGAAGATGCCGTTCCAGCTCGGGTCGTTGCGCATCACCGCGACGGCTGCGTCGGCGGCCCACACGTCGCCGCCCAGGTGCGCCGGGTCCTTGCCGGTCGTGTAGCGGTCGCTGTCCAGCGGGTAGAGGATCGCCGGCAGCTTGGCGGTGTCGTAGGCGTAGGTCGGATAGCCGCTGTGCACCCAGAACCGGCTGCAGGGGGCGCCGAGGATGTAGGACGGCACGTTGATCCCGGTCGGCTTGCGCCAGCTGCCGCCGGTCGTGCACTCGGGCCCGCTCCCGAACGTGATGACCGAGTCCGAACCGGCGCCGCCGAACGCCCACCCGGCGTACCCCTTCGGGCTGATCGTGAACGTCTTCGACCCGGGCTTGGCCGCGCCGAGGTAGTCGGCGAGCTTCGGGTAGCCGGCGGCCTGCTGCAGGGCGAACATCTCGGTGCTGCCGAAGTTGCTGGTGATGTAGAGCTGGTCCGGGTTCGCCGGCTCCGGGTCGCCCAGGATCCCGGCGACGTCGCGGTAGCCCTCGTCGGTCCAGCCCATGTGCTTGGGCAGCTGTCCCGACGTGATCACGTTGTGGGTGACCACCGTGACCGAGCCGGTGTGGCCCAGGTAGCCGCGCGGGGTGTCGACGCCGTCTCGCATCAGGGCCTTGACGTTCTTCATGCGGTACCTGTCGACGATCTCCTTGCTCAGCGAGTCGACGACGATGATGACGACCTTGGTCGGCTTCTCGGGCGCGGGCGGATGGTGCCTCCCCGCGGCCTGGCCGGACTGGGCTCCCGTAGCGGTGACGGCGAGTGCGGTGGCCACCGCTGCGATCGCGAACATGGGGCGACGACGAACCATGACGGTTCCCTCCTGGCGCGGCTGCGCTGCCGCGGACCGTGGTGGGAACCTAGCCCCACCTGGCCTCCACCGGCTAGCGTCGCGCGATGCACCTGCTTCTCGCCGCCCGGCTCCCCGAGCAGACCGTCGCGGAGCTCGAGGACCGGGGGCACGTCTGCGTGGTGGAGCCCGGGCTCGGGGCCGACGACCTGCCCGGCCGGATCGCCGGGTTCGACGGGCTGGTGGTGCGCGGCACCAAGGTGAAGCGCGCGGTGTTCGAGGCCGCCGACCGGCTGGCGCTGGTGATCCGGGCGGGCGCGGGGACCAACACGATCGACACCGACGCCGCCGCGACGCGCGGCGTCCTGGTGTGCAACGTCCCCGGCCGCAACGCCGCCGCCGTCGCCGAGCTGACGATGGGGCTGCTGATCGCGGTCGACCGCCGGATCGCCGACAACGTGGCCGACCTGCGCGAAGGCCGGTGGGACAAGCAGCGCTACGGCAAGGCGGGGGGTCTGCTGGGGTCGACGATGGCCGTGATCGGGCTCGGCTCGATCGGGCTGGCCGTGGCCGAGCGGGCGGCGGCGTTCGGCATCCGGGTCCAGTGCCTCGCCAAGCCCGGCCGAGGTGCGCACGTCGTCGCCCGCGCCGAGGAGCTCGGCATCACGATGTGCGACTCGCTGGACGACCTGGTGTCCACGTCGGACATCGTGAGCCTCCACGTCCCGTCCAAGTCCGACACCCGGCACCTGGTCGATGCGGCCTTCCTCGAGCGGATGCGCCCGGGCGCGATCCTGCTCAACACCTCGCGGGGCGACGTGGTCGACGAGGACGCGCTGCTGAAGGCCCTCGACGCCGGGTCGGTCCGGGCGGGCCTGGACGTGTTCGCCGACGAGCCGGGCTCGAGCCACGGCTCCTGGGACTCGCCGCTCGCCCGGCACCCGGAGGTCGTCGCGACCCACCACATCGGTGCCTCGACCGCCCAGGCGCAGCGGGCGATCGCCGAGGGGGTGGCCCAGATCGTCGACGCGTTCGTGGCCGGAGAGGCCCGGCACTGCGTGAACCTCGAGCCGAGCCGGCTCGGGTCGGCCACCCTGTCGATCCGCCACCTGGACCGGGTGGGGGTGCTCGCCCAGGTCCTCGACCGGCTGCGCACCGCCGGCCTCAACGTCGAGCACATGGAGAACCGGATCTTCCGTGGCGGCGAGGCGGCCGTGGCCTCCATCGACGTGGCGGGGGAGGTCTCCGAGGCGGTGCTGGCCGACCTCCGCGAGATCCCCCACGTGCTGGGGGTCTCGGAAGTCACGCTCGGCCGGGACGCCGAGCGACGCCCGTGAGCGAGGTGCGAGCCTTCCCTGCGCGGATCGTCCGTCCGGAGTGGGCCGGTCGCCTGGTCACCGGGCTGTCGGAGCTTCCCGAGGACACCGGCACGCTCCCTGCCGTCGCGCCGGTCGACCCCGCGGCGTACGACGATGCGGCGGCCGCGCTCTATGTCTATCGCCAGGCGCGCGGCGACCTCACCTGCACCGGAGTCGTCTCCGACATCGCGGTCTCGGCGTTCGTGGGCGGGCAGGTGCGCGGACACGAGGCGGTCCAGGCCCAGCGGGTCGAGAGCCTGGTCCGCCACCACGCGACGACCGACACGCCGCCGGCGCTGGTGGCTCTCCTGCACCACGCCGGGCCGGCGTACGTGTCGACCCTCGAGCGGGTGTGCGCGACCCCGGCGGTCCTCGACTTCGAGGGTCCCGGCCGGCTGCGACAGACGGTGTGGCGGGTGCCTCCGGGCGAGATGACCGCGGCACTTGCCGACGAGCTCTCCGCCGCGGACCACTACATCGCCGACGGTCACCACCGGGTCGCGGCGGCGCTCGAGGCGTGGCGCCTCAGGGGAGAGCCGGAGGACGCGGGCGTGCTCTGCGTCATCCACCCGATGGACGGCCTGCGGCTCTCCGCGTTCCACCGGCGCGTGATGGGGCCGGTGGACCTCACCTCGGTCCTGGAGCTGCTCGCTCCGAGCTTCGTGGTGAACCGTACGTCGACCCGGCCCGCGGCCGTGTCCGGGTGCTTCGGCCTCTACGCCGAGGGGAGCTGGTACGACGTGAACCCGCGCGAGCCCGGAGCGGGGCTCGACGTCGAGGTGCTCCAGGCGCAGGTCCTCGACCCCCTGCCACAGGGCGTCGAGATCGCACCCGCGCGGACCCTCGTCGACGAGCTGACCCGCCGCTGCGACGCCGACGGTGGGGTGCTCTTCACGCTCGCGCCACCCCCGCTCGAGGCGCTGACCCAGCGGGCCGACGCCGGCGAGGTGATGCCGCCGAAGACGACGTACTTCGAGCCGAAGCCCTGCGCGGGGATCTTCCGCAGGCCGTCAGCCCAGGTGTGACTCGAGCCGCTGGACGGTGCCGTCGACGTCGGTGAGCTTGTCGAGGCCGAAGAGCCCCACCCGGAACGTGGAGAACTCGGGACCCTCACCGCACATCAGTGGCACGCCGGCCGCCACCTGGAGACCACGCTGCTTGAGCTTTGCGCCCGTGCGGAGCTCGGGGTCGTCCGTGTGGACCACCACCACGCTCGGGGCGGCGAAGCCGTCGGCCGCGACGGAGGGGAAGCCGCGCTCGGCGAGCAGGGCGCGGACCCGGGTGCCGAGCGAGACCTGCGCCTCGCGCAGCTCGGTGAGCCCGGCCGCGCGGGTCTCCAGCATGAGCGCGGCGTTGTGCGTGAGGGCGTCGGTCGGCATCGTGGCGTGGTAGGGCGTCAGGCCCTGGGTGTAGGCCTCGCTGATCGTCAGCCACTTCTGGAGGTCGACGGCGAAGCTGGTCGAGGTCGTCGACATCACCTGCTCGCGTCCGGCCTCGCCGAGCATCACGTAGCCCGCGCACGGTGAGCCGCTCCAGCCCTTCTGGGGGGCGCTCAGCAGCACGTCGACGCCGAGCTCGGTCATGTCCACCCACAGGGCGCCCGACGCTATGCAGTCGAGCACGACGAGCCCACCGACATCGTGCGTGGCCGCCGCGACGGCACGGACGTAGTCGTCGGGCAGCACCATCCCCGCCGCCGTCTCGACGTGGGCCGCAAAGACCACCTCGGGGCGGGTCCGCTCGATCGCCTCGACCACCTCGTCGACCGGCGCGGGTGTCCACGGGGCCTGTGGGTCGTCGGACACCGGGCGCGCGGTGCACACGGTCGCCTCGCTGGGGATGGCCGCCGCGTCGAAGATCTGGGACCAGCGATAGGAGAACAGGCCGTTGCGCACGACCAGGCAGCGCCGTCCCGTGGCGAGCTGGCGGGCGACGGCCTCCATGGCATAGCTGCCGCCACCAGGAACGACCGCGACCGTCTCCGCCGCGTAGGTCGTGCGCAGCACGTCGATGATGTCCTGCATCACTGCGACGAACCGCTGGGACATGTGGTTGAGCGACCGGTCGGTGAAGACGACGGAGTACTCCAGGAGGCCGTCAGGGTCGACGTCGGGGCGAGGAAGATCCACCGCCGCAGCCTGCCACAGGCCGTGGCCCGCCGGTATCGTCGGCGGGCATGCCGCGTCTTCGTCACGCCGTCCTCGTCCCGCTGGTGTGTGCTCTGTCGTTGCCGCCGGCGCAGGGCTCCGAGCGCGCCGCTCTGCCAGAGACGGTCGTCGTCCACGACACCCGCACCTCGCCGCCCAGCGTCGACATCGCCAAGGTCACGCTGGAGGCCAGCTGGTACTGGGACTCGCTGCAGATCCTCCGGGTCAAGGTGCCGCACGGCTTCCGGGCCGGCCAGCGGCTCACGGTCTACTTCGACGTCAACGGCGACTCGACGCCGGACGGTCACTACGACCTCCGCTTCCAGGCTCCCAAGAAGGCGGGCGGGAAGTACCTCAGGAAGTCCCAGGAGTTCCGGCTGGGCGGCGGCTGGGACAAGGCCGGCACCCGGGTGCGGTGCACCGACGCCGAGGACTCGCCGCCGGTGTTCGACCAGATCAAGGACGGACAGCGGCACCTGGTCATCGCCCTCGACCTCTGGTACTGCCTGCGCGTGCCCAGCCCCGCGGGCACGGACTCGGGGTCGTGGCGTGCCGCCGTCCGCCTGGCCAAGGGCACGAACGCCGACATGGCGCCCAACGGCCGCAGGTGGAGCAAGCCGGTGGCGGGCTGGGGTCCGTGCGACCCGTCCGGCGGCCCGTGCCGGGCAGGGCTGAGCGTCAGCTGACCTGCGCGGTCAGGTAGTAGCAGGCCACCGCCGGAGTGCCGCCGTACCCTTCCGGCAGGTACGGCGCCGGGCCGGTGATGTCGAGCGGCACCCACACACCCTCCTCCTGCAGCCGGTCGACCACCGCCGGGCAGTCGCGCCCCTGCCACAGGTCCTCGCGCTGCGTCACGACGACGACGCCCGGGGGCCGGGTGACCCGCGCGAACTCACGCCACACCGCCTCGACCTCTGGGAGGTAGGTCATCACGCCGACGCAGACGACCGCGCCGAAGCCGGCGTCGTCGAAGGCCAGCCGCTGCTGGAGGTCGGCAGGCTCGAGCGCGTCGTACGCGCCACTCTGACGGGCGATCTCGAGGGACGCCTCGGAGATGTCGAGGCCGACGATCCGGCCGGCGAACCCACGCGCGCGAAGGGCCCGGCCGACCAGCCCGGTGCCGCAGCCCACGTCGAGCACCGAGCCCGCCTCTGGCAGCCGGGTGAGCACCGTGTCGGCGACCACGGTCGGGGCCCGGTAGGACCACGACTCGAGGTCGTCGTCGTAGCTCTGTGCCCACTCGTCGTAGCGGCCGGCGACCTCCTGGGGGTCGCTCGTCCCCTGGTCCAGCCAGTCGCCGATCGAGTCGGGTTCGGGAGCCATCGGGCGGCCTCGCTCAGATCAGCGTGCCGGCCTTGTCGAGCACGACCCGGAGGATCTGCTCCATCTCGTCGAAGTGCTCCTGGGTGCAGATCAGCGGCGGCGAGAGCTGGACCACCGGGTCGCCCCGGTCGTCCGCGCGGCAGTAGAGCCCCTCGGCGTAGAGCTGCTTGGAGACGAACCCGAACAGCAGTCGCTCGCACTCCTCGGCCGTGAACGTCTCCCGGGTCGCCTTGTCCTTGACCAGCTCGATCCCGTAGAAGTAGCCGTCGCCCCGGACGTCGCCCACGATGTCGAGGTCCTTGAGCCGCTCGAGGGTGGACCGGAACGCCGCCTCGTTGGAGAGCACGTTTTCGAGCACCTTCTCGTTCTCGAACGCGTCGAGGTTGGCGAGCGCGACCGCCGTCGAGACGGGGTGGCCGCCGAAGGTGTAGCCGTGGGCGAACATCGCGCCGTCCTCCTGGAACGGCTCCATCAACTTGTCGCTGGCGATCATCGCGCCCAGCGGGGCGTAGCCGGACGTGATGCCCTTGGCGCAGGTGATGATGTCGGGCTGGTAGCCGTAGCGCTCGGCGCCGAACATGTGCCCGAGCCGGCCGAACGCGCAGATCACCTCGTCGGAGACCATCAGCACGTCGTACTCGTCGCAGATCTCCCGGACCCGCTCGAAGTAGCCGGGTGGTGGCGGGAAGCAGCCGCCGGCGTTCTGCACCGGCTCCATGAAGACCGCGGCGACGGTGTCAGGGCCCTCGTTCTCGATCTGGACCGCGACCTGGTCGGCCGCCCAGCGGCCGAACGCCTCGACGTCGTCGGCGACGTGCGCGGCGGTCTGGGGAGCCCGGTAGAAGTTGGTGTTGGGCACCCGGAACGTCGACGGCACCAGCGGCTCGAACTGCTGCTTGAGCCCGGGCAGCCCGGTGATGGACAGCGCGCCCTGGGTGGTGCCGTGGTAGGCGATCGTGCGCGAGAGCACCTTGTGCTTCATCGGCCGGCCGGTGAGCTTGAAGTAGTTCTTGGCGAGCTTCCACGCGCTCTCCACGGCCTCACCACCACCGCTGGTGAAGAACACCCGGTTGAGGTCGCCGGGGGCGTACGCCGCGACGCGGGCGGCCAGCTCGATGGCGTTGGGGTGGGCGTAGGACCACAGTGGCATGAACGCCAGCTCCTGGGCCTGCTTCGCGGCGGCCTCCGCGAGGTCGGTGCGGCCGTGCCCGAGCTGGCTCACGAACAGGCCCGCGAGCGCGTCGAGGTAGCGCTTGCCGCTGCTGTCGTAGATGTAGGCGCCCTCACCGCGCACGATGACCGGAACGTCGGCGTCCTTGTAGGAGCCGTGCCGGGTGAAGTGCATCCACAGGTGGTCCTTGGCGGCCTGCTGCTGCTGTGCGGGATCGAGAGCCATGCGCCCATGATGCGCCGCTCAGCGCCGAATCACCACTTCGAAACGACGGAATCCGTCGCCGATCCGCCGATTTGGCGACGGATCAGTTGACCTCTTGTGAGGGGGTGATGTGCGTGGTGGACTCTCGCGCACCGCGCACACGACCGGAAGACCCCGTCCCATGACCCGCTACGGCCCGATGTTCGTCCCAGACCTGACCTTCCTCGGCGTCGGCCGGGTCGACCTCGACGACTCCGAGGCGGTGGCCGCCGCCGACGTGGTGATCGTCGGGGCGCCGTACGACGGCGGGACCTCGCACCGGCCGGGCACCAGGTTCGGGCCGCAGGCGATCCGCCAGGCCTGCTACCTGCCTCAGGACGGGTCGCGGCCGCACCTCGCGCTGCGCGTGGACGCGCTCCAGGACATCAAGGTGCTGGACGCCGGCGACGTCGAGATGCCGCCGGGCGAGAGCGAGCGGGCGCTGCGCGACCTCGAGGAGGCGGTCTACGCCGTGGCCGGCCAGGGCGTGGTGCCGCTCGTGCTGGGCGGCGACCACTCGATCGCGCTGCCCGACGCGACCGCGGTGGCCCGGCACCTCGGGTTCGGCCGGGTATCGATGATCCACTTCGACGCCCACGCCGACACCGGCGACATCGCCTTCGGCTCGCTCTACGGCCACGGCCAGCCGATGCGCCGGCTGATCGAGTCGGGAGCGCTGCGCGGCGATCGTTTCCTCCAGATGGGCCTGCGCGGCTACTGGCCCGAGCCCGAGACCCTGGGCTGGATGGCCGAGCAGGAGATGCGCTCGTTCGAGATGACCGAGATCGGCAAGCGCGGGCTCACCGCCTGTCTCGACGAGGCTTTCGAGATCGCGATGGACGACTGCGACGCGGTCTTCCTCAGCGTCGACATCGACGTCTGCGACCCCGGGCACGCACCCGGCACCGGCACCCCTGAGCCGGGCGGGCTGTCGGCGCGCGAGCTGCTCGACGCCGTACGCCGGATCTGCCTGGAGCTGCCGGTCGCCGGCATCGACGTGGTCGAGGTGTCGCCGCCCTACGACCACGCGGAGATCACCGCGTTCCTCGCCAACCGGGTCTGCCTCGAGGCGCTCTCCGGGCTGGCCGCGCGCAAGGTCGGCATCAGCCACGACCCGGCCGGACCGCTGCTCGAGGGGCGATGACGGGCCGCGGCGGTCAGCTCGGAGGCAGGGCGACAGAGGTGGCCGCCTCGACCCTGGTCGCCACGAGCTGGATCGGCTGGTCGGTGGTGGTGGTCCACGCGTCGTTGTAGGAGAGGCACTCCAGGTAGATCGCGTTGGCGCTGGTCTTCGTGAGGAGGCCGGACCCGGTCAAGGCCGGAGTGCCTGCGCCGTCGGAGTACCAGCTCGACCCGACGTGCCGAGTCTTGCCCGGTTCGCTCGACCGAAGATCGCAGAACGCCTGGCCCGTGCCACCACCTCCGACCAAGTAGGCCGAGTAGCTCAGCAGGTAGGTGCCGTTGGGGAGCGGGATCGACCGATCCACGGTGGTCGTGGGTGTGGTCACGGAGATGGTGAACTCGTAGGCGGTTGTCATCAGACCGGCGGAGTCCACCCCGTCGACGGTGTCGGCATTGAGGTTGATGACCCTCCCGGAGCCCTTCACCACGAACGGCGCATCGGTCGCCGACTTGGTGGTGACCTTGAGGGCCGGGCCCGGTTGCCCCCGGCCGCCGAGGGCATGACGATGAGCGTCGTGGGCGGCAACCTGTTCCGCGGAGGCACCGTGTTCGACGGGCACCGCTACCGAGGCCGTGCGGACGTGCTGGTCCGGGACGGGCGGATCGCCGAGCTCGGCCAGGACGTCGACGGCGCGGGTGCGGAGGTCGTCGAGGTCGACGGGCTGCTGTCGCCCGGTTTCGTCGACGCCCACGTGCACCCGATCCAGGGCGGCCTCGAGCGGCTGCGCTGCGACCTGTCTGAGCGGGAGACCCGCGAGGACTCCCTCGCCGCGATCCGCGCGTACGCCGACAGCCACCCAGACGCCGAGTGGATCCTGGGCGGCGGCTGGTCGATGCCGGCCTTCCCGGGCGGGACGCCGCTGGCTGCGGACCTCGACGCTGTGGTGCCGGACCGGCCGGTCTACCTGCCCAACCGGGACCACCACGGCGCCTGGGTCAACAACCGGGCGCTGGAGATCGCCGGCATCACGGCCCAGACCCCCGATCCGCCGGACGGCCGGATCGAGCGGGACGCGGACGGCCGCCCGAGCGGCACCCTGCATGAGGGTGCGACGGCCCTGGTCTCGCGGCACCTGCCGCGCACCACCGGTGCCGACTACCGCGCCGCGCTGCTGGCCGGTCAGTCCTACCTGCACTCGCTGGGCGTCACCGGCTGGCAGGACGCGATCGTCGGCTCCTACTCGGGCATGGACGACCCCGCCTCGACCTACCTCGACGCCGCGGAGAGTGGCGAGCTCCGGTCCCACGTGGTCGGCGCCCTGTGGTGGGACCGAAGCCAGGGCGTCGAGCAGGTCGCCGACCTGGTGGGGCGGCGCGAGGCGCTCACCGCGGGCCGGTTCCGGGCCACGACCGTGAAGATCATGCAGGACGGCGTGGCCGAGAACGGCACGGCGGCGATGCTCGAGCCCTACCTCGACCGGTGCGGCCACGCGACCGACAACCGCGGTCACTCGTTCGTCGACGCCGCGACGCTGAAGGAGGCGGTGCGGGCGCTGGACGCGGCGGGCTTCCAGGTGCACGTGCACGCGATCGGCGACCGCGGCGTCCGCGAGACGCTCGACGCGATGGCGGGCACCGACCCGGAGCGACGACACCAGATCGCCCACCTGCAGCTCGTGCACCCCGACGACGTGCCCCGCTTCGCCGAGCTCGGCGTGGCCGCCAACATGCAGGCGCTCTGGGCGATCTGGGACGAGCAGATGGTCGACCTCACGGTGCCGTTCCTGGGTGGGGAGCGGGCCTGTTGGCAGTACCCCTTCGGCGCCATCCACCGGTCCGGCGGCCGGCTTGTCGCGGGCAGCGACTGGCCGGTCTCGACGCCGGACCCGCTGGCGGCGATCCACACCGCGGTCACCCGCACGTCGTACGGCGACTCCGGCCGGGCCGGCACCGACCCGTTCCTGCCCGAGCAGGCCGTCGACCTCGAGACCGCGTTCGCGGCGTACACCTCGGGCAGCGCGTGGGCGTGCCACCGCGACGATGCCGGGGTCATCCAGGCCGGCGCGGTGGCCGACCTCGTCGTGCTCGACCGCGACCCCTTCGCCGGTCCGCCGGAGGAGATCGGCGCCACCAGGTGGTCTCGACCTGGATCGCAGGAAGTCTCGCCCACGAGGACGCTTGAGCCCGAGCCGGACATGTGGTGGGCATGAGAGACGGCGAGCTCGACGACCTGATCAACGACGCGGCGCGCCTGACGGCCCACGCTCGCGAGTGCCCACACTGCCGGACCGCGTTGACCCGCGCCGGTTGAGCACACCTGACGGTTCCGGCACTGGGAGGGGTTCACGCTGACCGAGGCAGCACAGGTCTTGGGGATCCCGGCGTCCACGGCGCGGACGCGGTACGCCGCGGCGCGACGACGGCTGCGGTCCGCCCTGGGTGCCGCCGAGGCCGACGAGCCCGAACCAGCTGCCAACCCGAGCCGATGGGCAACTCCGGTCGTCCTGCACGACTGATTCCGCACCTCCGGCAGCGTGGCCCTACCGATTCGGTTGTCCTCCGCCTAGGCTCCGGCTCATGGCGGACCAACGCTTCCAGAACGTGATCAACGGTGAGCTCGTCGACTCGGTCTCGGGGGAGACCTACGACGTGGTGGACCCGACCACCGGCGAGGTCTACGGCTCGGCCCCGATGTCAGGCTCCGAGGACGTGGACCGGGCGTACGCCGCGGCCGCTTCGGCGTTCGAGAGCTGGGGCGACACCACGCCCAGCGACCGGCAGAAGGCGCTGCTCAAGATCGCCGACGCGCTCGAGGAGCGGGCCGAGGAGTTCGTGAAGGTCGAGTCGAAGGACACCGGCAAGCCGATCGGGCTGACCACCGACGAGGAGATGCCGCCGGCCGTCGACCAGATCCGGTTCTTCGCGGGAGCGGCGCGAGTGCTCGAGGGGCGCTCGGCCGGCGAGTACATGACCGACTTCACCTCCTGGATCAGGCGCGAGCCGATCGGCGTGGTCGGCCAGGTGACGCCGTGGAACTACCCGCTGATGATGATGATCTGGAAGATCGCCCCGGCGCTGGCCGCAGGCAACACGATCGTGCTCAAGCCGAGTGACACCACGCCGGCGAGCTCGGCGCTGCTGGCCGAGCTGTGCCAGGAGTTCCTGCCGCCCGGGGTTCTCAATCTGGTCGCCGGCGACCGCGACACCGGCCGCGCCGTCGTCGAGCACAAGACGCCGGGGCTGGTTTCGATCACGGGCTCGGTGCGGGCCGGCATGGAGGTGGCGGCCTCCGCGGCCAAGGACCTCAAGAGGGCCCACCTCGAGCTCGGCGGCAAGGCGCCGGTCATCGTCTTCGACGACGCCGACCTGGAGAAGGCGGCCGAGGACATCGCGATCG
>Ga0075365_10000180_pt1 | contig 20608 bp, 20 predicted proteins | sample EndMetdeltDD1765_FD_71387 | JGI IMG/M metagenome (GOLD analysis project Ga0075365, IMG submission 71387) | Populus endosphere microbial communities from Tennessee, USA - Endosphere MetaG P. deltoides DD176-5 | ecosystem: Host-associated > Plants > Roots > Endosphere | place: USA: Tennessee... | reverse complement strand
TCGACCATCTCCGGCTTCAGGATCGAGTACGCGGGCGTGATCTCGCCCGCGATCTGCCCCGGTCCGGGCCGGAAGATGTGGCGGTACCACCGGTGAGTGCGCGGAGGGACGAAGAAGTGGATGTCCCAGGCCAGCTGGGAGAAAAGCGTTCGGTCGCGCCACCGCTCGCGGTACGTCTCCAGGGTCACGTACCGTCGCGCGCGCTTTTGCAGGTGCCGCCGGTAGAACGGGCCGCGAACGTTCTCGCGCTGCCGGGAGTCGAAGTAGTGGACCTCCTTGACCGGCGTCAGCCAGATCTCCGGATGCTTCTTGAGGTTGGCGTGGAGCCAGGTCGTGCCCGCGCGTGGGGCTCCGATCCCAAGGAACGTCGGGAGCTTTGCGTCGTCGCTTCGCCGGCTCATGGTCCTCCGCGCGAGCATCGTAGCCCCGGCCCGCGGATAACCTGCTCCGTCCGATGATCCACATCGCGACCGTCCACTGGGCGTACGACCACTGGATTGACGTCCAGCTCGAGTACTTCGAGCGCAATATCGAGGAGCCGTACCGCGTGTACGCGTGGCTCGACGGCGGCATGATGAATCACGCCTCCAAGTACTTCTACGCGACGGACGTTCAGCTCAAGGAGCACGAGCGGAAGCTGACGTTGCTGGGGGACCTCATGGCGCACGCGGCGGAGCCCGACGACATGCTGGTCTTCATCGACGGGGACGCGTTCCCGATCGCTCCGATGGTCCCATTCCTGCGGGAGAAGCTGGAGCAGTTCCCGCTCGTGGCCGTGCGCCGCGACGAGAACAACGGCGACCCCCAGCCCCATCCGTCGTTCTGCGCGACCACCGCGCGATTCTGGCTGGAGCTCCCCGGCGACTGGCGCCGCGGCCACAAATGGAAGAACCGGCAGGGCGCGAGGGTCACCGACGTGGGCGGGAACATGCTCGGCCTGCTGGAGGACAAAGACATCGACTGGTACCCCCTCCTGCGAACCAACAAGGTGAACCCGCATCCCCTCCAGTTCGGCGTCTACGGGGATCTCATCTACCACCACGGCGGCGGCTTTCGCAAGACCGCCGGGGGCCGCGTTTCGTGGATGCCGCACCGGGACGCGCTGCGCAAGGGAAGCCTTCGGGGCTGGCTCGCGGCTCGGCTGCCCCGGCGCGGCCGGCTGGGCCATCTGCGGCGCCGAATCGATCCCGTCGTCAAATACCGCGAGGCGCTCGCGGACCAGCTCGCGGAGATCAACGAGCAGGTCTTCGAGCTGATCAAGCGCGACGACGAGTTCTACCGGCAGCTGCTGGAGCCGGGCCGGGGAGGCGAGCTGGCCGAGCTCCAGATGCCGTCGCCGGACGGCGTTTCGAAGGCAGGGGCCGCGGCTACGCGGTGACCGGCTCGCGAGCGGCGCCGGTGACGTGGGCGACCGCCGACTCGAACAGGCGAAGCCCGTCGTCGGAGCCGGTGAGTGGATCGACCGCATGCTCCGGATGAGGCATGAGCCCGACGACGTTGCCGGCCTCGTTGGCGATACCGGCGATGTCGCGCATCGAGCCGTTGGGGTTGTGGCCGGGGGCATAGCGCAGCACGACGCCGCCGCGCGACTCCAAGGCGTCGAGGTCCTCGGGCGCGGCGAAGTAGCGGCCGGTCTGGTGCTTCACCGGGATGGACAGCCGCTCGCCGGCCCCGCACTCGCGCGTGAAGGCGGTGTTGCCGCTCTCGACGAGGACGTCGACCTGGCGGCAGGCGAACCGAAGCGACTCGTTGGTGAGCAGAGCACCCGGGAGGAGATGCGATTCGCACAGGACCTGAAAGCCGTTGCAGATCCCCAGCACGGGCCCGCCCGCCTCGGCGTGGCGCGCCACGGCCTGCATCGCGGGCGCGAATCTGGCGATCGCACCCGCGCGGAGGTAGTCGCCATAGGAGAACCCTCCAGGCACGACGACGACGTCGATTCCGTCGAGGTCGCTCTCCTCGTGCCAGACCATGCGGGCATCGCCCACCCGGCCGCACGCGGCAAGTGCGTCCCGGTCGTCGCAGGAACCGGGGAACTGCAGGACGCCGAACCTCACTTGGTGACCTCGATCTCGTAGTCCTCGATCAGCGGGTTCGCGAGGAGCTTCTCGCAGAGCTCCTCGAGCCGGTCGGGATCGTCGGTGTCCAGCTCGACGAGCCGACCGACCCGCACGTGGGAGACCCCGTCGAAGCCGAGTGCCGGGAGCGCCCCTTCGACGGCCTTCCCCTGCGGGTCGAGGATCCCCTCCTTGGGCCGAATCAGGACCTTGGCTCTCACGCCTTGAGCGTAGTGATCGAGGCGGCGATTCCTCAGCCGGTTGACGGCGCGAGCGCCCCTGCCGCATCGAGCTGCGCCGAGAGCCCCGCCCGCAGGTCCGTCCGGGGCCGCCAGCCGAGCTCGGAGCGAATCCTGGTCGTGTCGGCGAGCGTCCTCTTGACGTCGCCCGCGGCCCGCTCGCCGTAGCGCACGTGGAGCGATCGCCCGGCGAGCTCCTCGACCAGGGCGACGACGTCCCGCAGGGCGGCCTCGCTTCCCCCGCCGACGTTGTAGGTCGCGCCAGGTGGCGCTTCGTGCATCGCTGCGATCGTCGCAGCGACCGCATCCGCGACGAAGGTGAAGTCCCGCGACTGGCTGCCGTCGCCGTAGATCTCGAACTCCGTACCGTCGACGAGCGCGGCGACGAGTCGGGTGAACGCCATGTCCGGGCGCTGGCGCGGCCCGTAGACCGTGAAGTAACGCAGCGCGACGTGCTCGAGGCCCGAGTCGCGGGCATGGGCTGCCAGCAGGTGCTCGCAGGCGAGCTTGGTCACGCCGTAGGGGGAGATCGGCGACGGCGGGGTGTCCTCGGCGGTGGGGTAGGCGAGCGCGTCGCCGTAGATCGAAGACGAGGATGCGAACACCAGGCGCAGGCCGCGGGCTCCCGCCGCGTCGGCGATGGCGTGCGTCGCGAGGATGTTGTCCGAGACGTACGCCTCGAAGCCGGCGCCCCAGCTCGCGCGGACCCCGGGCCTGGCAGCCAGGTGGAAGATTCCGTCGATGCCCTCCAGCGCGTGCTCCGGTAGCGGATCCGCCGCGAGGTCTTGCTCGAGGAGGGTGAACGACGGATGGTCGCGAGCACCGCTCAGCGCCTCCTCCTTCGCCGGGCGGTCGTAGTAGTCGGTGAATGCATCGACGCCCAAGACCTCGCACCCGTCCGCGAGGAGCGAGTCGGTCAGCGTGGAGCCGATGAAACCGGCGCAGCCGGTGACCAGGTAGCGCGGCACCGGGGGAACTTAGCGGGCGCTCATCGGCCCAGCTTCGCGCCAATCGCCCGCCGCCATGCCCGGACTCTGCGGCGCACGCGGCTCAAGGGACGATTCTGCTCGGCCCTGAGCTTGGCGCGAAGCTCCTTGCGCTTCGAGATGTTGCGCTCCAGCCGCTTGTTCTTCTGCTGAATGCGAGCCCGAGCGCGCTTCAGCTGCTTTTGCGCCTCGTCGCGCTCGGTCGTGGCGTCGTCGAGCCGGCCCTGCAGCGACTCGATCCGGTCGCGGTTTCGATCGCGCTGAATCGCCGTCCAGCGCGAGGTCCGGCCAAGCAGCTGCATCGCGTCGAATTCGAGTTGCGCCCGCTCGTTCGCGGCGTCCTCGGCGCTCGCCTCCACCCGAACGCTTCCCGGGTCTTGACCCTGGAGCGGATCCGGGCAGTTGGGCAGGAGCTGCCTGAGGCGCTCGTCGCGAACCAGCTGCCCGTCGCGGATCCCCTCCTCGACGTGGGAGTCGTCGAGAATCAGGTCGGCGTAGACCTCGTCGAGCTTCCCCTGCTCGTACATCTCCCGGAGGCGCTTGAAACGACCCCAATCCGGATAGTGCCCCTCGAAGATCGCGACCTCCGTACGGCGCTTGAACTGGTCGAACGATCGCACCGGGAAGTGAAGGATCCGCAGCGGCCATGCCGGCGCCCACACGAGCTTGGTCTCGTCCTCGAGGTGCTGATCCTCGGAGACTTCGTCGTCGTCGCGGACGGTGCGGTGGACGGCGCGGCCGGGCGGGCGCAGGGTGGAGGCGACGTCGCCGTCGGGCCCCTCCAGGGCGACGTCGTGGGCCCCGCGGTCCAGGCTCACGACGTTCGCCAGGGCGCGATGGGCGACCTTGGGCTGCAGGCGTGAGCGGGCCTCGCGGACCGTCAGGCGCTCGGCGAAGGTGCCGGGGGCGTCGGGCCTGCCCACGAACTCCACGCGCGGGGCGACGACGACGCCGTAGCCGCTCGGGATCGCACCCAGCGTGTCGGTGAGCGAGCCCTCGGCCGGCAGCCAGAACTCGTCCGCGTCGGTGTGAATCACCCAGTCGGCGTCCAGGTCCGTGGCGGCGATGCGCGCCATGCGGGTGAGCCAGCCGGCGCCGGCGATCCGGTAGTCGGTGCCTGGCTCGTCGATGACGGTCGCCAGCCCGGCCTCCGAGTAGCGGCGGAGGATCTCGGGCGTCTCGTCGGTGGAGCCGTTGTCGGTGACCACGAAGTGCGAGACGCCGAGCGCATGGTGGAAGCGCAGGTTCGCCTCCAGCACGTCGCCTTCGTCCCGCACCTTGAGCGCCATCACGAGTTTCGGGCCCCCGTCTGGGGATTGCGCGTTCGCCAAGGGACCGGGCATTTTAGGTCAGCACCCGAGATGAACTGCTAGGAATCGGGCGATGAAGCTGGTCATGACGCTGCTGGTCCGCGACGAGCAGGACATCATCGCCGACAACCTCGACTTCCACCTCGCGCAGGGGGTGGACGAGGTGATCGTCACCGACAACGGCTCGGAGGACGCGACGCTGGACATCCTGGGCGACTACGAGGCGCGCGGGGTCGTGCGGGTGATCCACGAGCCGAGCGACGACTACTCGCAGGGCAAGTGGGTGACGAGGATGGCGCGCATGGCCGCCGCCGACCACGGCGCCGACTGGGTCATCAACAGCGACGCGGACGAGTTCTGGTGGCCGCGAGGGGGCACGCTCGCGTCGACGTTCGAGGCGCTGGACGACGGCATCGGGGTCGTCGTCGCACGCCGGACCAACTTCGTGCCGCAGCCGGAGGACGACCAGCCATTCTGGGAGCGGATGACGGTCCGCGAGCGCGAGTCCCTCAACCCGGTCGGAAAGCCGCTGCCCCCGAAGCTCGCCCACCGCGCCCATCCGGAGATCGAGGTCGTGCAGGGGAACCACCGCGTGCGCGGCCCGGAGCTCGGCGAGCGCCTGGACGACGGCACCGTGGAGATCCTCCACTTCCCGATGCGCTCATACGCCCAGTTCGAGAACAAGATCGTCAAGGGCGGCCAGGCCTATGCCCGAAATCGCGAGCTGCCCGAGAACGTGGGGCGCACCTGGCGCCGGCTCTACGAGGTGTATGAGCGCGGCGAGCTGCCCGCCCACTACGCCGAGCACGTCGTGTCGGAGACAGACCGCGACGACCTGGTCGCGGACACGCGGCTGCGCGACTACCTGCGCGAGCTTCGGCTCGATACCGCCGCCAGCGGGTAAGCGCCTATTCGGAGACGTCTTCCGGCGGCGCCGAGGCGGGCGCCGGAAGCTCTTGCGCGCGTTTCCGCTGGCGCAGCCGCCGCGTGAGCTTCAGCACCCGTCGCCCCAGGGTGCGGTTCAGCTTGCCGCGAACCTCGTCGAGCGTGTTGCGCAGCTCGTCGAGCCGGCTGCGCGAGCGGTCGAGCTGGAGCATCGTGAAGCGCTGGGTGCGGCTCATCAGGCGCATCGCGTCGTACTCGACCTCCACCGTCTCCCGAGCCAGGTCCTCGGCGTTCGGCTCGACGCGCACCGACCCCGCCGGCGCCCCGCCGAGCGGATCCGGGCACTGCGGCAGGAGCTTCGCGAAGCGATCGTCCTGGACCAGCTCGCCGTCGCGGATGCTCTCCTCGATCTGCGGGTCGTCCCAGACAAGCTCGGCGTAGAGCTCGTCGAGACGGTCCTGCTCGTAGGCGTATCGCAGGCGGCGGAAGCGACCCGTGTCCCGCCACCCGCCGTGACGAAGAAAGATCTCGGTGCGCTTGCGGAACTGGTCAAACGAGCGCAGCGGGAAATGGAAGATCCGAAGGGGGTAGGTCGGGGCCCAGATCAACCGGATCTCGGGACGGTCGCTCTCCTCGTGGCGCTCCGCGCTCGTCGCGCGCGTGCTTCGGTGAACCATTCGCCCCGGCGGCCGCAGCCCGCTCCAGAGGTCCCGGCCCGGACCGACCGAGACGACCTCGTGCGTCTGGCTGATGACCACCGCGTCGGGGTCGCCGCGGTGCGCGGCCTTGGGCTGCAGGCTGCCGAGGGCCTCGCGGTAGACCATCCGGTCGAACCATGAGCCGGGCGCATCGGGGCGGGCTACGAACTCAGCGCGGGGCGCGACCACCGACCCGTACCGCTCGGGGATCGCCTCGAAAGCCTCCTTCAGCGTCCCCTGCAACGGCCACCACAGCTCGTCGGCGTCGTCGTGAAAGACCCAGTCCGCCTCGAACTCGCTCGCCGCGAGGCGCGCCATCCGCGTGGTCCAGTCCTCCTCGTTGTCGCGGAGGTTGCTGGTCTCGATCCGGATGACGTGCGCGAGCCCAGCCCTCTCGTAGCGGTCCAGGATCTCCGACGTCCCATCGACGGACCCGTTGTCGGTGATGACGAAGAAGTCGACGCCGAGCGCCCGGTGGTAGCGCAGGTTGTCCTCGAGGATGTCGGCCTCGTCGCGGACCTTCAGCGTCATCACGAGCCGCATGGCGCCCCCCTCAGCCGGCCATCCAGATGGCCGTCGGTCAGCCGGTTCCGACGGGCGCGGCGGCCCCCGCACGACGCACCGGGGTGCTCGTGCTGGGCCACAGCGACAGGTCGATCTCGGGACACAGCTCGGCGAGGCGCTGCGAATCCTCGCGATAGCGCGCGGCCAGCTCCTCGCTGACCTCCGGCGTGAGAGTGCGGGTCTGGCGCCCCGCCTGCTTGTGCTCCATCAGGCGCTCCGGGAACTCCTCGGGCGGATCCATGCCCAGGAACCGGCATGTCCGCTCCATCTCGGCGACCGGGTCCGCGACGCAGCGCTCGAACTGGAGCACGAGCACCTGCTCGCGCGGGAAGAGGTCGAAGACGTGGCGGAGCTGCTCGAAGTAGTACCCGCGCCAGACGGCATCGTTCACCTGAGGCAGCAGCACGCGCGAACCCCGCTCCTCGGCCTTGCGCTCTAGTCGCGCGACAGCGGAGCGGTAGCGGGCGACCGGGTCGCGCAGCATGACCAGAAGGCGGGCGGTCGGCGCTGCCTTCTTCAGCAGGCGAATCGCCCAGTGATCGGCCAGGTAGCGGGGCGTCCACTCGCCGACGATGTGCCCGGGCCGGCGAGGAAACAGCGACGCGTATTCCGCGGCGATGTCGTCCGGTTCGTCGCCGCGCCAGAAGCGGTCGAAATAGTGGACCTCCTTGCCGAGCGGCGAGCGCTGGATCCCCGGGTTCCGGCGCACGGAGTCGTACCACCAGCTCGTCCCGCAGCGCTGGGCGCCGATCCCGACGTAGTCGGGCGGCCCCGTCGTCCATCCCTCGGGCACATCGGGGACCTGAAGGGGTGCGTCCCAGGGTTGATAGGTCCGGTTGGCCAAGGCGGGGAAAGGGTAGTGATCGCCGCCTGTTCGGCGCGGGGGCGATCCTCCAGGCGCTTCAGGGGCAGCCTGCTTGAATACTGCGCCGCATGGCTCTCGAGACCCTCAAGCGCACGCTTCGCCGGCGCCGGCGCGACACCGGCCGCGCGCCGGCGCCGTTCGTGGTGGGCGTGTCTCGCTCCGGAACAACGCTGCTGCGGCTGATGCTCGACGCTCACCCCGACCTGACCATTCCCGCCGAGACCCACTTCGTCCCCATGGTGGCCAACGCGTGCGACGAGTTGATCAAGGAGGGGGCATCCAGCGAGGAGGTCCGCGAGCGCGCCCTCGCGACCATGACCGGCCATCCGCGCTGGGGCGACTTCCTCCTCGACCCCGAGGACGTTCGCGCCCGCATGGAGGCCCACGACCCGATCACGACCGGCGATGCCATTCGTGCCTTCTACGAGGCCGCCGCGGCCCAGCAGGGCAAGCCGCGCTGGGGGGACAAGTCGCCTCCCTACACCTACAAGGCGCCCCGGATCCAGACCGCCCTTCCCGAGGCCCACTTCATCCACATCATCCGCGACGGCCGCGACGTGGCGCTCTCGCTGGGCGAGGTGAGCTGGGGCACCGACGACGTGACCGAGGCGGCGAAGAAGTGGGTCAAGGAGCTACGCAAGGCGCGCAAGCGGGCGAAGCTCCTGGCGAAGGGGACGTACATGGAGTGCCACTACGAGGACCTGGTCACAGACCCCGAGCCGGTGCTCCGGCGCATCACCCAGCACGTGGATCTGCCGTGGAGCGACGAGATGCTCGATTACCCGAAGCACGCGCAGGAGCGGATGCGGGGCGAGATGGAGCGCACGCTCAAGCCGCTGGGCGGCGGGACGATCACGGCCGAGGAGCGCACCAAGCAGCATCAGCTCCTCTTCGAGCCGCCCAGCCCCAGTCGCGCGAGCCGCTGGCGCACCGACATGCCGGAGGAGAACCGCAAGGCCTTCGAGGCGGTGGCGGGCCCGCTCCTGAAGAAGCTCGGCTACGAGGTGGAGGGCTAGGCGCCTAGTCGAGGCTGCGGCCGGTGATCCGCTCGTAGGCCTCGAGGTACTTGGCGCGGGTGTTGGCGACGACCTCGTCGGGGAGCTCGGGAGCCGGCGGCTTGCGGTCCCACCCGATCTCGTCGAGCCAGTCGCGCAGGTACTGCTTGTCGAAGGATTGCTGAGAGCGGCCGGCCTCGTACTCGTCGGCCGGCCAGAAGCGCGAGGAGTCGGGGGTGAACACCTCGTCTCCCAGCACCACCTCGGCGCCGGACGACGAGCCGAACTCGAACTTGGTGTCGGCGAGGATGATCCCTCGCGACTCGGCGTGCGAGGCGGCGTGTGAATAGAGCTCGATGGAGATCCGGCGAAGCTCCTCCATCAGCGGCCGGTCGCCGATGATCTCCGCGGCGCGATCGAAATCGATGTTCTCGTCGTGGTCGCCGATCTCCGCCTTCGTCGCGGGGGTGAAGATCGGCTCGGGAAGCCGCTCGGATTCGCGCAGGCCGCCCGGCAGCTCGATCCCGCAGACGGCGCCGGACTGCTGGTACTCCTTCCACCCGGAGCCGGACAGGTAACCCCGGACGACGCATTCGACCGGGTACATGTTGAGCCGGCGCACCCGGATCGCCCGTCCGGCCGCTTCGTCCGGCACGTCCTCGGAGATGAAGTGGTTGGGGCAGATGTCCTCGGTGTTCTCGAACCAGAACAGCGACATCTGCGTCAGCACCCGGCCCTTGTCGGGGATCAGCGTCGGCATGATCACGTCGTACGCCGAGATGCGGTCCGAGGCCACCATCAGGAGGTCGCCGTCGACCTCGTACATCTCGCGGACCTTGCCGGTCGAATGGAGCTTGAGGTCGGCGAGCGTCGCGGTGGTCACGGGGCGCGATGCTAACAATCGTTCCGGCAGTCAAAGGAGGACGAGATGAAAGAAATCGGACCGGGGGTGCATCACTGGCAGGCTCCCCATCCGAGGATCCAGGTCGAAATCATCTCGTACTACGTCGAGCCGGCCGCAACACTCGTCGATCCGCTGGAGCCGGCGGAGGGAATGGCGTTTTCGTGGAGTGACCGGTTCGAGGGTGATCAATTCCCGCATATGCGTAATGGGCCGCCTCTCGCCGCCTTCTCACGGTCACCTCTGCTGAAGAACTTATACCCCCAGCGGGTATATACTCCGGCCTCATGGTGCCCCAGACACCCGGCTACATCGACGACAAGGCCTCACTCGAGCGCCGGCTCGCGCGGATCGAGGGGCAGGTCCGCGGCCTCCGGCGGATGGTCGACGAGGAGGCGTATTGCATCGACGTACTCACCCAGATCTCGGCCGTCGAGCGCGCGCTTGACGGCGTTGCGCTGCAGCTGCTCTCGGACCACACCGACCACTGCGTTCGCGAGGCCGTCGCGGCAGGCGGCGCGGATGCGAACGAGAAGGTCGACGAGCTGATGGCCGCGGTCGAACGCTTCGCCCGCACGCGCTGACGTGGCCGAGGCGATCGCAGCCGCGCCTCATACAGACGTCGCCGTAACGAGCGGGCTGCCTCCCGGACCGCGAGCACCGGCCGCAGTTCAGACGTTCGGCATCGTCGTACGGCCGGTCCCGTTCCTCGAATCGTGCCGGCGGCGGTTCGGGCAGACGTTCACGGTGCGCGTGCTGCGCGCCGGTGAGCTCGTCTTCATCTCGGACCCGCCGTCGCTGAAGCGCCTGTTTGCCGCCGATCGCCGCAACACGATCGCTCCCGGCCGCAACGTCGTGCTGAAGCCGCTCCTGGGAGACCACTCCCTTCTCCTCCAGGAGGGCGAGGAGCACCTGCGCCGGCGCAAGCTCATGCTCCCGCCCTTTCACGGCGAGCGGATGCGCGCTTACGAGGACGTCATGGCCGATGCTGCGAATCGCGCGGTGGACTCGTGGCCGGTTGAGAGCCCCTTCCGCCTCCAGCAGAGCATGCAGGCGATCACGCTCGACGTGATCCTGACGGCGGTCTTCGGCGTCGAGGACCACTCGCGCCGCGACGCCCTGCGCCAACGACTGGTCGAGCTTCTGGCGACGACGCGCTCGCCGCTCGCCATCGGGATGACGATCGACCGGGCGCGATCGCTGCCGCGCTTTCGCCGTACGGCGCAGCTGATCGACGAGGCCGACGAGATTCTGTTCGCGCAGATATCGGAACGCCGCCGCGATCCCGGGCTCGCCGATCGCGAAGACATCCTCTCCATGCTCGTCGCCGCCCGGTTCGATGACGGCTCCGAGATGAGCGACAGGGAGCTTCGCGATCAGCTCATGACGCTGCTCCTGGCCGGGCACGAAACGACGGCGACGGGACTGGCCTGGGCGTTCGATCTCCTGTTCCGGGCTCCCGACAAGATGGAGCGTTTGCGGAAGGAGATGGCGGCGGGCGACGGGCACGACTACCTCGACGCCGTCATCGAGGAGACGCTCCGCGTGCGCCCGGTGGTGCCGTTCATCGGGCGAGAGCTGAGAGAGCCATCCGAGCTGGGTGGCTACGAGCTCCCCGCCGGCACGGTCGTGATGCCCGCGATCTATCTCGCGCACACCCGCCCCGATGTTTATCCCTACCCGTACGAGTTCCGGCCGGAGCGGTTTCTGGGCGATGGTCCCGACACCTTCGCCTGGATTCCGTTCGGCGGTGGGACGAGGCGCTGCATCGGCGCGGCGTTCGCCGAGCTCGAGATGCGGGTCGTGCTTGAGACGATCCTGCGCCGCGCGACTCTGCGCCCCGCCACGGATCGCGCCGAGCGGATGGTACGCCGCAACGTGACGCTTTCACCCCGCGGCGGGACGCCGGCGGTCCTGGTCGCCCGGAACTAGGGTTTCCCGCAGGGCTTCGAGCCGTTCGAAGATCGTCGGCAGGTGCTCGAGATAGGCGCTCGGGTCGAAGACCGCGTCGAGATCTATGCCCGCCGCCTCCTCTGCTCCGCGTCCGGTGGCGGCGGGGTCTTGAGCGAGCTTCTCGGCCAGTAGGTCCCGGAAGCTGATCCCCTCGTCCCAGGCGGTCTGCGCCGCCTCCTGCACGATCCGGTAGGCCGCGTCGCGCTCCATGCCCGACCCGACGAGGGCGGTCAGCGCCCGCTGGCTGTAGAGAGCGCCGTAGGTGAGCTCGAGGTTCGCTCGCATCCTCTCCGTGTGCACCGTCATCCCGGAGGCGAGCCGATCGCCGAGATGCTGCATGTAGTCGATGAGGATCGTCGCGTCCGGCAGAATCACCCGCTCGGCGCCGGAGTGCGAGATGTCGCGCTCGTGCCAGAGGGCGACGTTCTCGTAGGCGGTCTGCGCGTATCCCCTGAGCACCCGGGCGAGTCCCGTGATTCGCTCGGCGAGGATCGGGTTGCGCTTGTGAGGCATTGCCGATGAGCCCTTCTGCCCGGCCCCGAACGGCTCCTCGACCTCCCGGACCTCCGTTCGCTGAAGATTTCGCACCTCGGTCGCGAACCGCTCCAGCCCCGCCCCGGCCAGTGCGATCGCGCCCACGAGCTCGGCATGGCGGTCGCGTGGCACGACCTGCGTGGAGACGTCCTCTGCGCGCAGGCCAAGGGCCTCCATGACCCGAGCCTCGATCCGCGGCGGCACGGAGGCGTAGGTCCCGACCGCGCCGGAGAGCTTGCCGATCCTCACCGCGTCGAAAGCCCGCTCCAGCCGCCGCAGGTTGCGGTCGGCCTCGAAGGCAAACCCCGCCAGGCGCAGCCCGAAGGTCGTCGGCTCAGCGTGGACGCCGTGCGTGCGCCCGACGGTCATCGTCTCGCGATGCTCGAGCGCCCGCTCGATCAGGGCGTCGCGATACGCGCGCGCGCCCGGCACGATGATTTCCCCCGCGTCGCGGAGCTGGAGCGCCAACGCCGTGTCGAGGACATCGGAGGAGGTCAGCCCGTAGTGGATCCACCGCCCGCCCTCGCCGACCGAGCCGGACACCACGTCGACGAAGGCGGCGACGTCGTGGCCCGTGGTGCGCTCGCGCTCGTTGACGGCCTCGACGGTGAACGAGCCGCGCTCCCTGCAGTCGCGCGCCGCCTCCTCGGGGACCACGCCCTCGGCCGCCCACGCCTCCGTGGCCGCCAGCTCGACCTCGAGCCACCGCTGCATGCGGCGCTCGGCCGTCCAGACCGCGCCGATCTCGGGGCGCGTGTAGCGCTCGATCACGCGTTGATTATGCGGACCGCAAGCAGGCCGGCGTTCTTGGCGCCGTCGATCGCAACGGATCCGACGGGCACGCCCGGCGGCATCTGGACGGCCGAGAGCAGCGCGTCGAGGCCGCCCAGGGTCTTGCCCGACAGCGGGACGCCGATCACCGGCAGGTCGGTGTGCGCGGCGGCGACACCCGGCAGGGCGGCGGACATGCCAGCGCCGGCGATGATGACCCTCAGCCCCCGCATCCGCGCGGCGTGGCAGTACTCGCGCACCTTCTCGGGATCGCGATGAGCGCTCATGACCCGCACCTCGTAGCGGATCCCGTGCTCTTGAAGCGCCTCGCCGGCGGGCTGCATCTTCGGCTTGTCGTTCTTGGAGCCCATGATGATCCCGACCCGCGGGGCATCGACCTCGATCTCCTCGAAGGCGGCCTCCACGCCGGGCATCGGCTCGGCCGGGGTTTTCGTCTCCGTCTCGGTGCTCTGCGTGCCCTCAGGCTCCGCGATCTCCATTGTCCGTTTCTCCTTTGGCTAGGTCCCGGCTGCCTCGCCGACCCGCGAGACGGCGCGGTCAGCGATGTCCGTGCGCATCTGCATCCCCTCGAACGAAATCATGTTCGCCGCCTGGTAGGCGCGGTCGCGCGCTTCGCCGGGGGATCCACCGAGCGCGGTCACGTTCAGCACCCGCCCGCCCGCAGTGACGATGTCGCCGTCCCGGCGCGCGGTTCCGGCGTGCAGGACCTCCACGTCCGGCACCCGGGCGGCCTCCTCGAGGCCGTGGATGACGTCGCCCTTCGAAGAGGACTCGGGATAGCCGGCGGAAGCGAGCACGACGGTCACGGCCCACCGCTCGTCGAACTCGGCGACCGCCCCCGCGAGGCCGCCGGGCTCGCGGGCCCCCCGGCACAGGTCCAGGAGGCTCGAGCGAAGGCGGGGGAGGACCGCCTGCGTCTCGGGGTCGCCGAAGCGGCAGTTGAACTCGAGGACCTTCGGGCCCGCCTCGGTGATCATCAGCCCGGCATAGAGCACGCCGGCGAAGGGCGTGCCGCGCCGGCGCATGAGGTCAACGACCGGCTGGTGAACCGCGGCGACGATCTCGTCCGTCCGTTCGCGGTCGAAACCGGGCACCGGCGAGTAGCTCCCCATCCCGCCCGTGTTCGGCCCTCTGTCGCCGTCGAAGATCCGCTTGTAGTCCTGCGCCGGCGCGAGCGGAACCACGTTCTCGCCATCGCAGAGCGCCAGGAGCGATAGCTCCTCACCCTCCAGATGCTCCTCGAGGACCACCTCGGTCGCGCCGAAGCGCTCCTCGACGAAGAAGACGTCCGTTGCCTCGCGGGCCTCGGCTTCGGAGCCCGCGATGATCACGCCCTTGCCCGCGGCGAGGCCGTCGGCCTTCAGCACGGCCGGGTAGGAGGCGCACGCGAGATGGTCGCGCGCCTCCTCCCGCGAGCGCAGGACGGTGTGCGAGGCGGTGGGAACCCCGGCGGCCGTCATCAGCTCCTTGGCGTGGATCTTGGAGCCCTCGATGCGCGCTGCCTCGGCGCTGGGCCCGAACGCGGGGACGCCGCTGGCCTCGAGCGCATCCACCACCCCGGCGACGAGCGGTACCTCGGGGCCGACGACGACGAGATCGGCGTTTTCGGCGACCGCGGAGTCGACGATTCCGCGCACGTCATCAGCGCCGACCGCCAGGCAGCGTGCGTCGGCGGCGATGCCGGCGTTCCCCGGCGCGCAGAGGAGCTCCACCCCCTCCGCCGAGCGGGCCAGCGCGCGGACGATCGCGTGCTCGCGCCCGCCGCCGCCGACGACCAGGACGCGCATCCAGGTGCTCTGCGCCGCCTAGAGGCTCTTGGTGAAGTCCTCCGCGGGAATCGCAGCCATGGTCTCGTTCGATGTGGTCCCGCGCGAGCCGAGCTCGACGGAAACCTTCGCCATGGTCCGCTCGTCGGGCGCCTCGACAACGCTCACGAAGTCGTACTCGCCCAGAGTGGCCCACTGGTTCAGGACCTTCACACCGAGCTGCTCGACCTCCCGGTTGACCTCCTGAACGCGCCCGGGGTTGTCCTTGATCGTTCTGACCCCGTTCGACGTGAGCTTGGTCAGCATGATGAAAACGGCCATCTACTCCTCCTCGTCGTGGTCGCGCGGCCCGGCCGCCGGCCAGCCTGTCGCCTGGCCGGAGCCTACCTTCGTTTACCCTCCGGGCGAGGGGAAAGGGGACTCGCGTGAGGAGACTGGAGCCCGTCAGGCTGAGGGCCTGGATGCTGCCGCTGATCGTCCTCGCGATCGCGGTCCCGATCGTAGTCGCGTTCAGGTTCGGCGGACCGCCCGGCGGCCTCGCGGTCGGCGCAGCCGCGGTCGCCGTGATTCTCATCCTGGCTGCGAAGGCCCGGTTCGACGAGCCGATCGAGGTCGCCGCCGCCCCGCCGGATCACTTCGCGATGCTGGTGGTCCTGGAGGCTCCGCTCGAGGACCCCAAGCTGGCGGGAGTGATCGAGGAGATCGCGAGCGCGGGTGCGAAGGCCACGAGGTCGGACGCCGGTCAGCGCCCCGAGCTCCTCTTGCTGGCACCCGCGATGAACAGCGCGATGGCGCATTGGCTATCGGACCTGCGCAAGGCCCGGTTCGACGCGCAGCACCGGCTCACGCTCTCGCTGGCAACGCTCGCGGCCGCCGACGTCGACGCCCGTGGCACTGTCGGCGACTCCGATCCGGTACAGGCAGTGGAGGACACGCTGCGCACCTTCGGCGCCCAAGAGGTGGTGTTCGTGACCCCGCAGGGAGACGGCAAGGACGTCGAGCAGGTCAGGCGGCGACTGGACCGGCCGGTGCGCGTGCTGGAGGCGAAGGAGGCCGCCGCCGACCCTTCGCGGTTGTCGGATTAAGCGGGATATTCACGGGAAATCCGACAATCCCGGGTGTTAGGCGGCGGCTTCGACCGCGGCGGCCTTCTCGAAGACGAGCTCGCCGTCGGATGCGTCCACCCGCACGAGGTCGCCGTCCGCGAACTCGCCCTCCAGAAGTCTGAGCGCCAGCTTGTCGATCAACTGCTTCTGGATCACCCGCTTCAGCGGGCGGGCACCGTACGTCGGGTCGTATCCGAGGTTGCCGAGGAGCGTCCGGGCATCGTCCGTCAGGTCGATCTCCATCCCCTTCTCGCGCAGGCGCCCGGCGAGCTGGTCGACCTGGAGGTCGACGATCCGGCCGAGATCGGCGCGGCTGAGGCGGTGGAAGATCACGGTGTCGTCGATGCGATTGAGGAACTCCGGCTTGAAGGTCGTCTGAAGGATCTCCTCGATCCGCTCCCGAATGCGCTCGTCGATGGCTTCGCCTGCGATCTCCGACGATCCGACGTTCGAGGTCATGATCAGGATCGTGTTGGTGAAGCCGACGGTGCGGCCCTGGCCGTCGGTGAGCCGTCCCTCGTCCATGATCTGAAGCAGCACGTTGAAGACGTCGGGGTGGGCCTTCTCGATCTCGTCGAGCAGGACGACCGCATACGGGCGCCGCCGCACCGCCTCGGTGAGCTGGCCGCCCTCCTCGTAGCCGACGTACCCCGGTGGGGCCCCGATCAGCCGCGCGACGGTGTGCTTCTCCATGTACTCGGACATGTCGAGTCGAACGATCGCCTGCTCGGAGTCGAACATGAACTCCGCGAGGGCGCGGGCGAGCTCGGTCTTGCCGACGCCGGTCGGGCCGAGGAACAGGAACGTGCCGATCGGGCGATTCGGGTCGGAGAGCCCGGCGCGCGACCGCCGCAGCGCATTGGAGACGGCCTCGACCGCCTCGTCCTGACCGACGACGCGCTCGTGCAGGCGCTCCTCCATGTGGATCAGCTTCTCGACCTCGCCCTCCATCAGGCGAGAGACCGGGATGCCCGTCCACTTGGAGACGACCTGCGCGACGTCCTCCTCGGTGACCTCCTCGGTGAGCATCGAGCCGCCCTCGCGGTGCAGCTCGCCGAGGCGCGTCTCCTGCTCGGAGACGATCTTCTCGAGCTCGGGGATCTCGCCGTAGCGAAGCTGGGCGGCGCGCTCCAGATCGGCGTCGCGCTCGGCCCGCTCGGCCTCGCGGTTGGCCTCATCGAGCCGCGCCTTGGCGTCCTTGATCGCCTCGATCGCGCCCTTCTCGTTCTGCCAGCGCGCCTTCATCTCGTTGGAGCGCTCGCGAAGCTCGGCCAGCTCGGCCTCGATCGCCTCGCGGCGGGCCGCCGACGCGTCGTCCTTCTCCTTCTTCAGGGCCTCGCGCTCGATCTCGAGCTGCTGGATCCGGCGCTCGACCTCATCGATCTCGGTGGGCATCGAGTCGATCTCGATCTTCAGGCGAGACGCCGCCTCGTCGATCAGGTCGATCGCCTTGTCGGGAAGGAAGCGGTCGGCGATGTAGCGCTCGGACAGGGTCGCGGCCGCCACGATGGCGGCGTCCGTGATGCGCACGCCGTGGTGGACCTCGTAGCGCTCCTTGAGCCCGCGCAGGATGGCGATGGTGTCGCCCGTGTCAGGCTCGTCGACGAACACCGGCTGGAAGCGGCGCTCCAGGGCGGCGTCCTTCTCGATGTGCTTGCGGTACTCGTCGAGCGTCGTCGCGCCGACGGCGCGCAGCTCGCCGCGCGCGAGCATCGGCTTCAGAAGGTTGGCGGCGTCGACGGCGCCCTCGGCGGCGCCGGCGCCCACGATCGTGTGGAGCTCGTCCATGAACAGCACGATCTGCCCCTCGGCCTGCTTGACCTCGTTCAGCACCGCCTTCAGGCGCTCCTCGAACTCGCCGCGGTACTTCGACCCGGCGAGCAGCGCCCCGATGTCGAGTGCGATCACGCGCCGGTCTCGAAGGCTCTCGGGAACATCGCCGTCGACGATGCGCTGGGCAAGCCCCTCGACGATCGCGGTCTTGCCGACGCCGGGATCCCCGATCAGGACGGGGTTGTTCTTCGTGCGCCGCGACAGGACCTGGATCACGCGCCGGATCTCCTCGTCCCGGCCGATCACCGGGTCGAGCTTGCCCTGCTCCGCCTCGGCGGTCAGGTCGCGGCCGAACTTCTCGAGCGCCTGGACCGTGTCCTCCGGATTCGGGCTCGTGATCGGATTCGGGCGGACCTGCTTGATCGCGTCGACGATCTGGCCGCGGTCGGGCAGGATGTCGGCGACCGGGGACGACTTGTCCGTCAGGGCGAGCAGCAAATGCTCGGAGGAGATGTAGGAGTCGCCCATCGCGGACGCCTCGCGCTCGGCGCGCTGAATCGCGCGGACGAAGGCCTGCGACGGGCGCACCTCGGGCTCGGCGTCGCCGCCGAGCTGCGCGAGACCGTCCACCGCCTCGGCCGCCCGGGCGCGAACCGCCGCGATGTCCGCACCAAGCTTCTGCAGGACGGGGACCACGAGGCCCTCCTCCTGGTCGAGCAGCGCCATCAGGAGGTGGGCGGGGGCGACCTCCGGATTGGAGCGCTCCGCTGCGAGCCGCTGCGCGGCGGCAACGGCCTCCTGGGACTTGATCGTGAATCGGTCTGGCTGCATCGCCACTAGTTTAGCGGCTGAATAGAGAAAATCTAAGTGTGAACGACTAAAGTGCTGTCCGCTAGGCGCGACGCCGGCGTGCCCGCCGCACCGGGATGCGGACCGGCTCATCCTGCTCGGCGGGGACCAGACGGTCGTACGCCCCATACGGCACGATCTCGGCCTTGAGTGAGCGACGAACGCGCTCGACCTCTGCATTCATCTCCCGCTCGAGCTCCTTCGTGCGCTGGCGCATGCGCTCGAGCTCCCGTCGCATGCGCGTGACCTGGTCCTCCATGTCGAGGACGGCCTCGACGCCGGCGAGGTTCAACCCTTCCTCGCTCGTCATCCTCTGGATCCGGCGCAGGCGCTCGACGTCGCTCTGCGAGTAGAGGCGTGTCTTCTTGGGGGAGCGCTTCGGGCTGATCAGGCCGCGGGCCTCGTACATGCGCAGCGTCTGGGGGTGCATCTCCGCCAGCTCCGCCGCGACGGAGATCATGAACACGCCGCGCTCGGAGTCGATGCCGCCGCTGCCATCGCGCTTACCGCGGCCTTGTCCGGTGTCGCCTCGACCAGCCATTCCCCGACCTCCTAGCTCCTCACCTTGCCCGATGAAGCGGACGCCTCACGCAGCAGCCGCTCGCGCGGGTTGTGGTCGTTCAGCGCCTTGGCGAAATCCTTGACCGCCTGCTGTTGGTCGCGGTCGAGATCGCGCGGCACCTCGATCTCGAGCCGGTACAGGATGTCCGCGCGGCCCTTCCCGCCTGGCCGAGGCGGACCCTCGCCGCGCAATCGCTGGATCGTCCCGTGCTGGGTCCCGGCGGGGATGCGGATGCGCTTCGTGCCGTTCAGGGTCGGTACCTCGATCGTCGCGCCCTGGATCGCCTCGGCGACCGTGATCGGCATCGTGACCTCGAGATTGCCGTCCGGACGCTGCCTGAAGACCGGGGACGGCGTCACCCGCGTGATGACGTAGAGGTCACCGGGAGGGCCGCCGCGCGGCCCGTCCTCGCCCTTGCCGGCGACGCGGATCCGGCTCCCGTCATGGACACCGGCCGGGACGTTCACGCGGTAGCGCTTGCGCTGCACGGTCAGACCAGAGCCCTCGCAGGCCGGGCATGGGTCTTCGATCACCTGGCCGCTGCCCCCGCAGCGTGGGCAGGGTCGGCTGATCGAGAAGAACCCCTGGCTCTCGGCGTCGATTCCGCTGCCGCCGCAGCGAGGACAGGTGATGGGCGCCGTGCCGGGCTTTGCTCCCGACCCGTGGCAGGTGCCGCAGGTCGCCTGCTTGGCGACGACCACGGGGATCTCGGCTCCGTGCATCGCCTGGTCGAACGACAGGTGCACCTCGGTCTCGAGATCCCGCCCGCCGGCGGGACCCGCCTGCGCACCGCCGCCTCGGCGACCGAAGAAGCTCGAGAAGATGTCGCCCAGATCGGCCGAGAAGCCGCCGCCGGCGCCAGGACCGAATCCGCGACCGCCGCCGAAGCCGGAGAACATCCCGCCCGCGTCGTACGTACGCCGCTTCTCGGGGTCCGACAGCGTGTCGTACGCCGCCTGGACCTCCTTGAAGCGCTCCTCGGCCTCCTTGTCGCCGGGATTGCGGTCCGGGTGGTACTGGCGCGCGAGCTTGCGATACGCCTTCTTGATCTCGTCCGCGGTCGCCTTGCGGTCGACCCCGAGGACCGAGTACAGATCGCGGTCTGCCACAGCTACGCCTCCTAAGCGCTCACGACGACTCGCGCCGGGCGCAGTACCTGGCCGTCGAGGCGGTAGCCGCGCTCGAGCGTCTCGATCACACGGCCGGGCTCGACACCGTTCCCGCCGGGACGGGTCGCCAGCGCCTCGGACGTATTGGGATCGAACGGCTCGCCCATGGGGTCGTAGGTCTCCAGGCCGGCGCGCTCGAGCGCGGCGCGGAGCTCCCCATAGACCAGCGCGACGCCGCGGGCGAGCGCCTCCTTCGCGGAGACCTCCTCGCTCGGAGAGTCGTACGCCTCCGCGTCCTCCTCCTCGGGCGTGGGCTCCTCGCCCGTGGCCGGACGTCCGGTTGCCGGGTCGAGGCCCGTCGACTTCAGGGCCCGCTCGAGGTTGTCCAGCGCGGGTAGCAGCCCGCGGGCCACCGATGCCTTGCCCCGGCGCTCGGCGTCCTGAGTCTCGCGGGCGGCACGCTTGCGGTAGTTCTCGAAGTCCGCACGGGCTCGCTGCGCCAGCTGCAGATACTCGTCGCGCTCGCGCTTGACGTCGCCCAGCAGCGCGTCGAGATCCTCCGCGACCTCATCGGCGCCCTGCTCCGCGGCCGCGCCGGCGGCCCGCTCACGCTCGTCGGCGTCAGCGGGCCGCGCGTCGGTGGCGCGCTCGTCCTGTCTCGTGT
>Ga0075365_10000179_pt1 | contig 20618 bp, 23 predicted proteins | sample EndMetdeltDD1765_FD_71387 | JGI IMG/M metagenome (GOLD analysis project Ga0075365, IMG submission 71387) | Populus endosphere microbial communities from Tennessee, USA - Endosphere MetaG P. deltoides DD176-5 | ecosystem: Host-associated > Plants > Roots > Endosphere | place: USA: Tennessee... | reverse complement strand
GGTTGCCACACGCCATCGCCAAATAGCTTAGGCGACATCTGCGTAAATTCTGTCACCAGCCATCTTCCTCCCTGGCTGATCGCGGTGGCAGACACCTCGGCCGATGCCACGGCATCGGCCTTTTTTTTACTTAAACATCGCTCCACGCAGACTAGGAATAATTCCCTCATAATCCTGCCGCAATCACATGGGATCATATTCCCATGATGGAGGCGGCAATGGATCCGGAAAAACTCTTTACCCTCTACGGCAAGTGGCCGAGCTTTGCGTACCTGTGCCTGGCGGCGTCGCCGGCGCTCGTTGGCGTGGTGCTGTACCTGCTGAAATGACGGGCCCGTGCGGGTCTGATAGGGCGGACGCGGCCGACGACCCGCGGCGGGGGCGTTTTTACGGCGCGCGTGCCATAACAGCCGATCGGCGAACTCCGCGGATTTAGAAATTCCACAATGGGCCTCACGCGCTGCGGTACAGGATCCGTGCGCTAGTCCCACCGCCACCACTCTTGCGGCCGATTATTGCCGCTGCGTCGGCGTGCATTGCTTCCCTGAAAGCCCCAATTATTTTGGAAAAAAGGAAATCCGTCGTCGCGCCGGAAACTGTCGCTTGCAATGAGGTCGGTTGTAGGACGGCGCGTTATGAAACCACCCTGCGGCTGATTGCTCAACACCGCGACGAATTCGGTGCGATAATTGGTCTCTTTGCTCAACGGCTCGTCCGAGACGATGATCGATGATCGCGGCATCGTGGTCGGTGCGATGCGATCGAGAATATCTTTCGGAAAAACGATGCGGTCGAGTGCGTTCTTGGCGTCGTCCGCGCTGTCGATCGTGACGGCGGTCCAGCGCAAGCCTACATCGCTGCGCGCCATCGCGGTGAACACATGCGTGCCGATCCGTTTGTCAGGATCGCGTATCGTCACCGGAACCTCGATGCTAAAATCGAACACCTCGCCGCCGTCCGGCCAACGCTTGTGCGTATTGCGCCGAACATAAAGCTTCTGCGTTGCGCGGCTGATGTAGATTGAGACAGGCTCTAGTGCGAGCTTCGCGTCGTTCGCGGCCTTTGCGGTGTCGGCCTTCGCGGTCTCAGCCGCCTTGGCGGCGTCCTTTGCGGTGGCAGCCGCATCGAGCTTCGACTTCGTAGCGGTTTTCGCGGCGTCGACCTGCTTCGCCAGCTCGGCGGCCTTGGCGTCAGCTTTCTGCTTCTGCTCCTTCGCCCGGGCTTGGGCTTCGTCCGTCTTTGCGGTGGCGAGCCTCTTATCAAGTAGCGCGACCTCGGCATCAGCGCGGGCCTTTGCAGATTCTAGTCTGCGCAACGAGGCCGCGAGCGGTGTCGCCTCGCGTGCTGCTGTAGTGGCAGTCTTCTTCGCTGCCTCGGCCGACTTCACGGCCTCAGCGGCATCACGGGCGAGCGTCTCAATTCGAGCTGGAGCAACCGCGATGGCCTCCGCCTTCGGCATCAATAGTTTCGGATGGGAAAACTCGACCGGGGAGGCGTCGTGAGGCGAGATGATCACCCGCATCCCAATGCGCGTCTTGTCGAACAATTTCTCCGCAAACCCGAAGGGCATCCGTATGCAACCGTGCGAGGCCGCGTATCCGGGCAGCGGACCGCCATGCAGTGCGACTCCGTTCCAAGTGATGCGCTGCATGTGTGGCATCCAGGCGTCGTCATACATGCTCGAGCGGTGGTCCCTGTCCTTCTCGACAACGGCAAAGATGCCGGCGGGTGTCTCGCGCCCCTCAACGCCAGTCGACACCGGCGCGCGGAATACCCAGCCATCGGCGTCGTAAAAAGTGACCTGCTGGGACTTGATTGAAACGATCGCCATGATCGGCTCGCCGGCATTGCGTGGCGCGGTCTCCGCTTTGGTTTGCGCGGGGCGCTCCTGTTTCGCCAGTACCTCGGCAGTGAGCGATGTGAGTGCAACCGCCGCCCCGAGAGCCGCAACAGCGGGAAAGTTCCAACGAGGTATCGTCATGCCGGATCGCGCCTTCGTAATCGATTGAGCATGCCATTCTCGGTTGAATGCCTGCCGACCTCGCCGCGATACAATGATTTCGCGATTTCTGACGAAAAATCTATCAGGGATTTGAGATTTTCCCGCAGGAAAAAGGCAAGCGCAACAGTGCCGGGTGACTAGACTGGATTCCTGCGCTAAATTCCAAGCACCGCTGAGAAGGTGACGGAACTCGGCACTGACGCGGGGGATGCGGGGACGTGGGAATGCGCCGTTGGGTTTGGGCCTTCATTTGCGTGGCGGTCCTGACGTGCGCGGTGACGTATCAACTCACCATGTGGTCGCCATCGCCGACGCCGCCGATCGCGGTTGATCAATCCGAACCGCAGCCAGTCCGTCAAAACTCAGACCCGCTGCTGGAGAAGGATGAAGCGCGCTTACAGGAGGAACGGTCGTCCGGCGCAACTGTGGAACCGAATGTACCACCTGTTGTTCAGGAGCAAGCGGCTCTCGAAGTAGCGCCGGATGCCAATATCCGTGAATCTTCTGTTCCTAGCAAAACAAAACCAGATCTCTCGTGGCTCGCTCTCTACGCTTATTCGGAACTCCCTCCTGCGACCAAACCGGCCGATACAATTCTTGACGCGCTGAAGGACACTCCGCCCGGAACACCGATCGAAGAAATCAAGCGAGTAGCAGACATTTTGGGGCTCGACTTCACGTTCATGAAGACCGTTGCAAAAATCGAGTCCGGCTTTAATCCAAAGGCGCGGACCGGGTCGTATATTGGTCTATTTCAGATAAGCAATTACGAATTCGGAAAATTTGGATCGGGCGACATCCTCGACTCACGCGCTAATGCGGTCGCCGCTGCACTGAAGATGATGACGGAGGCGACTCTGTTTGAGATGTTCACGCACAGGAAGTCCACTCTTAATGACCACTACCTCATTCACCAACAAGGGGTTGATGGCGCGGCAGAGCATTTAAGGTACCCTGTTCGCCTTGCTTGGAAATCAATGTGCGCAACGGAGGAGGGGAAGCGCAAGGGTGAGAAGTGGTGCAAGCGCGCTATTTGGGGAAATACACTTCCAGCCATCAAGCGCGAATTTAAAAGCGTGAACAAAGTCACGTCGGCTGCCTTTGTCACTATGTGGCAACAGCGCTTGTCACATTTTTACGCGCAGTATTCTGAAGCCAGCGTCAACTGATCGCCCGGCGGCAACCATCAACAGTCGACGGTTTATTCGGAAGATTCCATAAGCCAGATACGCGAGTCACGCTGCCTTAGAACAGCGCCTGGAAATCGACCATCTAAGATTGCCTCAACGATATTGGGCGACAGCAGCGTTCAAATACTCATTAGGAGGTCGTCAAATGCGTCAATCGGGGCGCGGGTGGCCGTCCTGTGTGCGTGAGAACCGGCCGTGAGATTGGCGCGATCGCGGTCGTTCGGCCGGCAGAAATTCCATAACATCCGATCGGCGAGCTTCAAAAAAGCCTTTGACGCCCGGCCAAACGACTTCAACACCGTCGCATCCTGAAATTTGCCAAGCTGGGGCTCAGCGAGGTGTGAGAACGCCAGCGCGCCGCCGTTGCCTTCCTTGTCGGCCAGTGCGCGCGCGGCCGACACCGTGCCGCCGTGGCTTTGACATTGCAGGGCTTCGCCAGGGACCGGTCCTTCCTCCGAATCCATGAACGGCTAAGGGACCAAAATTCGAGATCGCGCGCGCGAGCTCCGACCGTTGTCTTGTGGTCGACCACAGAGAGATGATTCACGCCTGCGAAAGTGGTGCGCTTTTGGCCGACGCAGCACTGCTCGACCGCCTGGTAGGCGCGGAGACCAAAAAGAGAAGGTCGGCGCCAGCCGACGGAAGCCGGCGCCGACCCCAGGGGCCGCACAGAAACCTCTCAGTGATGGAAGAGCTGCATCGCGTTGACGAGCGTCTGAGCCACACCTCCCAGCAACGGGATGCCGACAAAAACCCATGCAAGTACAAGCTCGACGGTCGTGGTGCCGGTTTCATTGTTCTGCATTGATAGCTCCCTATGTGTTTGCGGTACTGCGGCTGATCAGGCCCGTGCCGGTGAAGCTGTCTGCGCGCCTGCAGCTGCACGATCCGCGCTTGGCTCCGAGGACATGTGGAATCGGCTGCTCACTGCCTTGACGAAGTAGTTGCAGATGAAGCCGACCACGAGCAGCCCCGCCATGATGTACATCGTGGTGTTGTAGGCCTGCGCCTTCGGCACGCCATGGGTGACGTTGTACTCCCGGATATAGTTCACGAGCACGGGACCGAAGATTCCCGCCGCCGACCATGCGGTGAGCAGCAAGCCGTGGATGGCGCCGACGTAGCGGGTGCCGAACATGTCTCTCAGATAGGCCGGCACAGTCGAGAAGCCGCCGCCGTACATCGAGATGATGACGAGGAAGCAGCACACGAACAACCCAACGCTGCCGGTAGCGCCGGCATAAGGCACCGTGCAGTAGAGCGCGAATCCGAGCACCATAAACACGAAGTAGGTGTTGCGGCGGCCGATGTAATCCGAGGTGGAGGCCCAGAAGAAACGACCGCCCATGTTGAACAAGCTCATGAGGCCGACGAAGCCCGCCGCGGCGACCGGCGTGATGAGACCGGGGAACATTTCCTGACTCATGGCCGAAGCCTGACCGAGCACACCGATGCCGGCGGTGACGTTGAGGCAGAGCACGCACCAGATCAGCCAGAACTGCGGCGTCTTGAGCGTGTCGTATACATATACGTCGTTTCGGGTGATGAGCTTCTGTGCAACTGCAGGCGGCGTATAGCCTTCGGGCTGCCAGCCCGGCGCGGGAACGCGGACGATCCACGCGCCGACCATCATGAAGCAGAAGTAGATCAAGCCCATGATGACGAAGGTTTCCATCACACCGATATGCGTCGCCGTTGTGAACTTTCCCATTAGCCAGACCGAAAGTGGGGACGCGATAAAGGCGCCGCCGCCAAAGCCCATGATGGCCATGCCGGTCGCCATGCCCGGACGGTCGGGGAACCATTTGATCAGCGTCGAGACCGGCGAGATGTAGCCGATGCCGAGCGCACAGCCGCCGATCACGCCGTAGCCCAGATAGATCAGCCAGAGATTGTGGATCGAGACGCCGAATGCTGAGATGAGGAACCCGCCGGCCCAAAGACATCCAGCGGTGAACATGGCTCGGCGCGGTCCGCCTTCCTCAACCCAGCGGCCAAACACGGCGGCTGAACCGCCGAGGAACAACATCGCAAGAGAGAATATCCAGCCGAGCTCGGTAAGTTTCCAGTCGGTGGGAGCAGACTGCGAGATGCCGACCAGTTTGGTCATCGGCAAGTTGAACACGCTGAGCGCATAAGCCTGCCCGATGCAAAGATGTACGCAGAGCGCGGCCGGCGGCACCATCCACCGGCTGAAACCGGGTTTTGCGACGGTATGTGACCTATCGAGGAATGACAGAAACGCCATTTTTTGTTTTCTCCCTGGAATGAAGTCTCTGCGGACTTGAATTCCAAGGAGAAGATGGACCCGCCCGGCCATCAAGGTGGCGATGGCAATTGCGCCATTGCATTTAACAATCGTTCGACCTGCGATAAGAAAATTGTTGAACTATTCGGCCGCCATTAGTTCCGTCGGGCAAATTTGTCGCGCCTGATTCATCAATGCTTCGACCGTCGCATGGACCGGAAACCGGTTCGAGACGACGAGGCCGATGGTGTGGGAAATTACCGGCGCTACGATCGGGACGGCATGCAAATTGGGGGAGTTCATCGAATCGGCAAGTGAACTCGGCACAATGCTGACCCAATTTCCGGTCTGCACGTGGCCAACGAGGGCGGCGATGGAATCGGTTTCGATCAGCGGCAGCGGTTCGAGGCCAAGCCCGCGCATCGTGTCGTCGACAATCCGGCGGTATTGGAGGTCGCGCGTGAGCAGGCAGAGTGGAAGGTGGGCAACGGCGGACCATGTTGTTCTTTGTGCCGTGCCGAGCAGGCCATTCTTAGTTGTTAGCAGGAAGTATTGCTGGCGATACATCGGGACGGTGGTCGTGTCGTGGATCGGATCGTTGTCGAGGTAGGTGATGCCAGCATCGATTTCGCGCTGATGCAGCATGTGAAGTAGCGTATCCGATGTCCGCATGAGCAGCGTAAAACGCGCATCCGGATGCTGCTTCTGGAATGGCATGGTCAGCGAAGATGCGACAACCGCGGCAGGAGGAATCACTGCAAGACGGATGAGGGCGCTAACGCCGCGTTGCAATCCAAAAATTTCCTGACGCATCGCGTCGGTGTCTCCGACAATGCGGCGTGCCCAGATCAATACGCGCTCACCCTCAGGCGTAAAACTCTGGAACCGCGACGTGCGTTTAACGAGCGGGACGTTGAGCATTTCCTCAAGCGACTGAATGCCCAGCGACAGCGTCGGCTGCGCAACACCGCAACTGTCAGCCGCGCGGCCGAAATGCCGCTCGCGGTCGAGCGCCAACAGAAATTCCAGTTTATCCAGCATGTTTCTGCCTCCGGCAGGTTGCGCATTCAGCGACACGGCGTCGTTGCTGGTCACTGACAGCATATTGCGTGGGCGGAGGCGACTTAGCAACGGACGCGCTAGGCGGCCGGTTCGGACCCCTGGACGGACAGAACGCAATTTCACACTGCTGCTGGACGCAGTTGCTGTTCGTGAAAAAAGGTCGTGATCTGCGGAATACGCGATAATTTGAGTGGCTGAAAATGACCTAACTGTCCAAGCGCTTCGCGGTCTACCAATTCGATGTGATGGCCACTGACGGCAATGAGACCGTCTACCCGCAATTTGGTCAGCGTGCGATTGAAGTGCGGAACACTGAGGCCCAAAGCGTCGCTCATTACCTCCTGCGAAAGCGGCAGGACGAAGTGATTCTCGGCGGCCCGGCCAACCATCTTCAGCCGGGAGTGCATTTCCATGAGGAAGTGCGCAAGACGTTCGACGGGCGTGCGGCGGCCCGTATTGATTGCGTGCTCGGAACACATCATTGCCTCATGTATCGCGAGCCAGCTCAGTGACAGCCCGAACCGCGGCTGTTCGTAGCAGAGCTGCACATAGGCGTTCATGCTGCAGGACTGCATTTTTAGATCGGTCACAGCGACCACCGAATAGTGCGCCTTGTCGAGAAAGCTTCCAGGCACGCCGATAACGTCGCCAGGCACCACGAAATTCAAAATCTGCCGTTTGCCGTTGCGCAGCAGTTTGTAGCGGGCCGCAAAGCCGTCCTCAACAAAGCACAGTTTACGATATTCGTAGCCGTCAACCACCAGATCGCAGCGTTTTTTGACAGTGACATCGCTGTCAATCAATCGCCACAGACTGTGCAACTCTGCGCTGGTCAACTCGATGTGCTGGCGAATGCGGTCGATGAATGGGTGATTCCGCCACCCCTCGGATGCAGCGTTGGTTGACGTGTTCGCTCGATGTTCCGGGTGAAAGGATCCCATTCATTGATTGTGATTAATAATCCGCGGCAAAGCGACCCCTACCAAAGGAGGTCACAGTGGAACCCAGTGGCGATCAAAAAATCCAGGGAGGACAATGTGACTTTAATCGACAAATCCTTTTCTCGACGTGCGCTTCTGAAGGGAACCAGCGCGGCCGCGGCTGGTCTCGGCGCCCTGTCTTTTGGCGGCGACAGCCGTGGGTTCATTACCGGCGCCTTCGCGGCAGATCAGCCGGCGATGGGAACCTGGCCCGCTGGATCGCAAGGCAGTGCTGTATTCGTCGGGGCTTCAGTGCCGCGCACCGGTACTTATGCCGTGCAGGGTGAGGACGAGCTCAAGGGCTACCAGCTCGCGATCGAGCACATCAACGAAGGCAACGAGCTCGTCAAGAAGATCTCTCCCAAGACCAAGAAGGGCGTGCTCGGCAAGGAAGTGAAACTGGTCGTCGCCGACTCCGGCGCCAAGCCGAACGAAGCCGTGCAGGCCCAGCAACGCTTCATCACCGAGAACAAAGCTGTGATGATCACCGGCGGCACGTCGAGCGCCGTCGCCGTCGCGCTCAACAAGCTCGCTCAGCGCGAAAAGGTTCTGTTCGTGTGCGGTATTTCCGGCTCGAACGATACCACCGGCAAGGACTGCGTACGTTACGGCTTCCGTCAAAATTTCTACGGACAGACTGCCGCGTCTGCGATCATTCCAGTTCTCGTCAAGGAATTTGGCAAGAACAAGAAGGCGGCATACATGACGCCAGACTATACCTATGGCCACACCGTCACCAAGTCGATGCAGGATGGTCTCGCGTCGGCGGGCTGGACCACGGTTACAAACCAGGTCTCGCCGCTTGGCGCACCCGACTTCTCGTCGTATCTGCTCAACGTGGCAAACTCCGGTGCCGAGGTTCTCATCAACGTCAACTGGGGTCACGACGCGGTGCTGTCGATCCAGCAGGCCAAGCAATTCGGCGTGCTGGACAAGATGAAGCTCGTCGTTCCGTATCAGGTTCCGTTCCTCGCCCGCGAGACTGGCGGGCTGATGCAGGGCGTCTACGCCGCCACCGACTACTGGTGGACGATCGAGGACAAGTATCCGCTCGCCAAGATGTTCAACGCGGCGTTCGAGAAAAAGTACGGCTACAAGCCGGAGTGGGGCGCGGAAAACGCCTACGTCAGCTTCCTGCACTGGGCGCGCATGGTCGAAGAAGCCGGCACCTTCTATCCGCCGGATGTGATCAAGGCCTACGAGAAGAGCGAGACCATTCCCTCCCTTGTTGGCGACGTAAGCTACCGCAAAGAAGATCACCAATGCGTCCGCCCCGTGATTATCGTGAAGGGCAAGATGCAGAAGGACATGAAAAACAAGGAAGACTACTACGACGTGGTCGAAATCGTACCCGGCGCAGGTGTGATGCAAAAGCCTGACGCGTTCGGTTGCAACCTCGGCGACTACTCCTGAGAGGACGGCTTGCTGGCGTTGCGAACGGCCCATCCCGTCCGCGACGCCAGTTTCTTTGCCGCGTGATCCATCGCCATGATCAACTGGGCTAATTTCGTTTCGCAGGTATTTAACGGCCTCGCGCTCGGCGCTTTGCTGGCGCTGATCTCGTCGGGTCTAACAATCATCTACGGTACGCTCGGCGTATTGAACCTCGCGCACGGCGCGATGTTCATGCTCGGCGGTTACGCCGGCTACGTCGCCTTCACCTTTACGGGATCTTACATCGTTGCGGTTTTCACCGGCGCGCTGTTCGTCGGTGCTGTTGGCATCCTGATGGAGCGGGTCATTATCCGCCATTTCTACGCGCGCCCGGACGAGGACCAGCTTCTTGTTACGTTCGGAATCGGCATCTGCCTCGTCGAGATCGTGCGGTTTTTCTTTTCAAGCCAGTCTCTGCTGGTGCCGCCACCGCCGCTGTTCGCCGGCATCACGTCGCTCGGCTTCATGTTCTATCCGACCTATCGGCTTGCGGTTGTCGGCATTGTTGCCGTCGCACTCGGGGGTCTGTTTCTCATTCTCTACCGCACTCGGATCGGTATGATCGTGCGCGCGGGCATTGAAGATTCGGTGATGGTGGATTCCCTCGGGATCGATGTCTATCGAGTCTTCATGGCGGTGTTCGGTATCGGCGCGATGGCGGCAGGCTTTGCCGGCATCGTGAATGCGCCGGTGGTGTCGCTGACTCCGGGCATTGGCGATGACATCCTGGTTCAGACATTCGTGGTGGTGGTTATCGGCGGCGTCGGATCGTTTCCGGGCGCCATTCTCGGCGGCCTGATCGCCGGAGAAATCATCAGTATCACCTCGATGATCAATCCCGGTTATGCCTACGTGATGCTGTTCGCGGCGATGACACTCGTCCTGATGATCCGGCCACAAGGCCTGCTTGGGACTCGAGGACGCGAATGAGCGTGGCCGCCTGATGCTTAAGCAACGTCCTTTTCTGGTCGAAGCCCTCACTGCAATTGGTTTAATCGCCGCGCCATTCGTGCTGCCGCATCTGGGCTTCGCGCCCAATACAGTGAACCGTATTCTCGTCTGGGGCCTGTTCGGCATCGGGTTCGACATTCTATTCGGCTTCACCGGTCTTCTGTCGTTTGGTCAATCGGCTTTCTACGGTACGGGCGGATTCGTCGCGGCCTATCTTTTGACGCGCGCGGGCTTTCCGAACGTGCTGCTGGCACTAATCATCGGCATGATCGCCGCCGCTGTTGTTGGCTATCTGGTCGGACTGGTCGCACTGCGCCGCACCGGCATTTATTTTGCGATGATCACAGTTGCGATCGCCGAGGTTTTCTATTTCGTCGAATTCAATCCGCTATCGGATTGGACCGGTGGTGAGAATGGTTTGCCCGGCGTTCCAACGCCGAGCTTCAATCTTGGCTTCACGACACTTCATTTCACGACCGGATGGTCACTCTATCAGTTCCTCGCCGTGTGCTATTTTATCGGCATCGTGATTGCGTTGCGCATCGTGCGCTCTCCGGTCGGTGCGGTGTTGAGCGCAATCCGCGACAATCCCCAGCGCGCGGCGGCGGTCGGCCACAACATTCACGGCTACAAGCTGACCGCTTTCGTGATCGCTGCGGCTTATGCCGGCTTTGCCGGTGGACTGCTTGGCGTGTTGCAGGCATTCATGCCCCCTGACGCTTTCACGTTCGACACGTCGGGGCAACTCGTCATGCAAACTGCCATCGGCGGCATTGGCACTTTGTTCGGCCCACTGCTTGGAGCAGCCGTCTGGCTCTTTCTGCAGGACTTTTTGCAGTCGGCGCTCGGCCTTGGCGCCGCCTGGAAGCTCGTGCTCGGCCTCGTCTTCGTATTGCTGGTTTGTTTCCTGCGACGCGGCCTTATTGGCGGCATTGCCGATGTTTGGAAATTCATGACCGGACGCGAGGCAAGAAACGCCGCGGCGAAGGAGCCGGCATCCGCCTTCACCGCCGCGCAGGAGCAACGTGCCGCCGCGGCCGAGGTTGCGCGCGAACCCGCGGTCGTGCCGATGCCGACGAGCCATCGCGCGCCAGAGGGCTACACGGGCCCGATCTTGCAGGCGACGGGACTGACCAAACGTTACGGCGGACTGGTCGCCAACAGCGATATCGATTTCACCGTCAATCGGGGCGAGTTACGCGGCATCATCGGTCCCAATGGCGCGGGTAAGACGACGTTCTTCAAAATGCTGACCTGCGAGGTTGCCCCGACTTCGGGCAAGATCATGTTCGAGGGACGCGACATCACTGGTAAAAGCGTCACCGATGTTTGCCAGCTGGGTTTGACTAAGAGCTATCAGGTCAACCAACTGTTTAACCGCCTGACCGTGCGCGAGAACGTTACCATAGCGGCGCTGGCGGAAATCCGCGGAAAATTCCGACTCGACCTGCTGTCAGGCATGGCAAGCATCAAGGGACTGGAAGAACAAGTCGATCGCACGCTCGAACTGGTCAATCTGATGGAGCGCACGGCGGCGCCGGTTGCGGAGCTGGCCTACGGTGAAAAGCGGCGGCTCGAGATTGGCCTTGCGCTCGCAAGTTCTCCGAGCCTGTTGCTGCTCGACGAGCCGCTCGCCGGCATGAGTCCGCGCGAACGGGTTGAGACGGTTAATCTTCTAAAGTCGATCAGCGTCGGTCGCACTATGATTATCATCGATCACGACGTCGACTCGCTGTTCGAATTGGCGCAGCGCATCACCGTGCTTCAGGAAGGCAAGGTTCTGGTCGAAGGCACAGCGAGCGAGGTCAAGGGCAATGCCAAGGTGCAGGATGCCTACCTCGGCGGCATTCACGGGGTCGTCGAATGAGCTTGCTCGAGGTCAAGGAGTTGAACAGCTACTATGGGGATTCACACATCCTGTTCGACGTGTCGTTGCGCGTGGAACGCAATGAGGTGGTGGCATTGCTGGGTCGCAATGGTGCGGGCAAGAGTACTACCCTGAAAAGCCTGATGGGCGTATTGACCCCGCGGGAAGGCTCAATCCTGTTCGACGGTGTCGAAATCGCTGGCAAGAAAAGCCACACCATTGCCCAGGCCGGCATGCAGCTCGTACATGAAGACCGGCGCATTTTCGGCAGCCTCAATGTCGAAGAGAACATCGTGCTCGCGGGGCTGACCGCGAAGAATCGGTGGCCGCTTGAGCGGATTTACGAAATGTTTCCGCGCCTCAAGGAACGGCGTGAAAGCCGGGGCACCGATCTGTCCGGTGGCGAACAACAGATGCTGGCTATTGCCCGAGCGCTGGTTCGCGATCCCAAAATCATTCTGCTGGACGAACCATTCGAAGGGTTGGCGCCGGTAATCGTGCGCGATCTGATGAAAGCCTGCCGCGACCTCGCTGCCGCGGGCCAGACCATAGTCCTTGTTGAGCAGAACCTTGCTGCGACATTGGCGCTCGCGCAGCGTGTCTATATCGTCAACAACGGCCATATCGTGCATGAAGGCCCGGCGCAGGAAATCAAATCGACGCCGGCAGTACTGCAGCGTTATCTTGGTGTTTAAGATCGTTCACCGCATTTACGGCTTTCGCCGTCGCAATCGACGCCGCTCCCTTGGTTGCGTTCAATGAGGGCGCGGCGGACATCATTGCTCCTGCGCGAACGCAAGTTGCCGCGGCACCGGCGAGCGGCCCAATACCTTGAGCGCGACCCGCTGCTTGATGTCGGCGGCGTTTCCATTCACCGCGCCTTGCCAGTTAGTGCACATCGGGCAGGGCGCTCGCGCTGTGGACCGAACATCCAGAAATAGCTCATCAACGCGTCGTGTTTGCCGAACAAGTCGAGGAGGCCGACCTCTGCGCCGTTGGCGTCCCTGAAGCGGTATTTTTTCTCGATCACGGGCCCGGGCGGTAGTGCGCGGCGCTGTTCGGTGAGGCGGCTCATGTGGCGGCTGAACTCAATCTCCTCTGCCAGCAACGCCTCGCACGCCTTGCGATATTCTGTGCTGCCGCCGGGGAATGGGGACTTGGCGTGCCGGGCGAGGGTATGGCTGTCCATCGTCTATGGCTCCGGGTTACCAACCTAACGCCCTGCACGGACGTTTGTTTCGTAACTACCGAAGTGCCGATGCTTCCTGCTCGCTCCAGACCAGTGACCGGCACTCGAGCAAATCGCGAAGCTCACGCGCGGCGGGCTGTCGGCCGTCAAGAACAGCCTCGATGATTTTCGGCGACAGCAGCGACAATCGCAGAATCCGGCAGACGTAGGAGAAGTTGATGCTTTCCGACTTCGCAAGATCGCCGAGCGTTGCGAACTCGCCATTCTCCATCATGCCTTTCCATCGGTGTGCTCTGGCGATGGCAGTGATCAGGACACTATTGGGGGCGGCAGGTGTCGGAGCCCAGACAGGCGCGCCGTCAGGCGCAACGATCCGCTTGCGATGTCCGGACTTTCTGAAAGTCAAAGCGAGGTGGATGGTCAGGCTTTTGCCGTCTTTCGATAGGACTGCGGTCGTCATGCTGCCGCCCTTTCCCTATCTGCCTTAAGGTCACCCACTAAGCTGGCAAGGCCGTCGACGTGAAGCCGAATGCTGACGCTTTCGGCTAGAATGTCCACACGCTCGACCAGCAATCGCACGATGCGGCTCTGTTCTTCAGGGAAGAGCTCGTTCCACAATCCTTTAAATGAGACGAGCGCGCCGCGGACGTTTTCTTCGGTGACTGACGGGTCGGCCTTCCGGGCTGCCTTCCAGGTAGCGACCACGATCTCAGGCGCAGCAACGAGCGCCTGGATTTGGTCGATCACCGCCGTTTCAATGGATCCTGCCGGGATAAGTCCAACCGGACACGCAGCTCGACCGGAACTCGCGACAGCCGTCGAGACGTAATAGCGATACAGCTTGCCACCCCGGCGAGTGTGCGTCGGCGTCAAAGCGAGTCCGTTTGGGCCGAAGATCAATCCTTTGAGCAAGGACGGCGTCTTGGCCCTGGTATGGCCTGCCCGTGTGCGAGGGCTGATCTTGATAATGGCGCGCACCTTGTCCCAGAGCTTTCGCCCAATGATAGCCTGATGCTCTCCCGGGTAGGACGTTCCCTTATGCACGGCCTCCCCGATGTAGACCGGGTTCCTGATTACCTTGTAGAGGAAGCTTTTATCGATCGGCTTTCCGTTCTTGTTTTTCACGCCGTCTTTGGTGGCTTGCGCGACCAGCTTTGTCGCAGAGCCAAGTTTCACAAACTGTTCGAACAGCATTCTGACGGTTGCGGCTTCGGCCTCGTTAACAATGAGTTTTCGATCCTTGACATCGTAACCCAGCGGCGTCCAGCCGCCCATCCAAATGCCGCGCTTGCGCGACGCCGCGAACTTGTCCCGGATCCGCTCGCCGATCACTTCGCGCTCGAACTGGGCGAATGACAGCAGCATGTTCAGCGTCAGGCGGCCCATCGATGTTGTTGTGTTAAAGGATTGCGTCGTGCTGACGAACGTCACTTCGTGCCGATCGAACACTTCCACTAGTTTGGTGAAGTCTAGGAGGGATCGACTTAAGCGATCGATCTTGTAACAGACTACGACGTCGATCTTGCTTTGCGCGATGTCAGCAAGAAGCCGTTTGAGGGCAGGGCGTTCCAATGTGCCACCCGAAACGCCGCCATCGTCATAACGATCTTGATGCAGAATCCAGCCTTCGGATTTCTGGCTGGCTATGAAGGCCTCGCAGGCTTCCCGCTGGGCGTCGAGGGAGTTGAACTCCATCTCCAGCCCCTCTTCGGAGGACTTGCGGGTATAGACGGCGCAACGGAGTTTGCGAATGACGGGCTGCTTCATTTTGAAACCTGCCGCACATTCTTGATTCCGAAAAACACCCAGCCATTCCACTTCGTGCCGGTGATTTTGCGCGCCACGCTGGAAAGCGACTTGTATGGCTGACCGAGATATTCGAAGCCGCTGACACGCACGGTCACGCAGTGCTCAATGCCTTTCCATTCCCGGATTAGCCGGGTGCCGGCGACAGGCCTGAAATTTTCGGCTGGGCGCTTGCTACGTCCCTTAGGCCCTACCTGCTCGGCCAGCGCCTTCAGACGCTCCTGTGCCGCGTTGCTGAGACCACCAAAGGCAAGCTCTTGCACGCGATAGGCCAGACGACTTTCCAAGAACCGCCGGTTATAGGGTGGCGGCGCGGTATTGAATAAAACCTGCCAGCGGGCCTTCAAATCTGGCATCGACATCGACTTCAGCGCCGCCAACTGGGCTATCACGGCTTGGGTCATTCGCGATTCTCCTCATCACAAGCCGCGACAGCACCGCTCCAAACGCCCTCACAGTCGACAGGTTTATCTGCGATTGCTGCCGACATTCGACTGGACTTCGCGGCCGTGAGCCGCATTAGGCCGGCAGCGAGGATTTCCGCTATTTCTTCCAGCGATGAAGCCTCGACGAGCTGCGCGGCAGGGGCAAACGTTCGCTCAGCCATGTTCCCGCCGGTCACACTCGGCGAGCCATGCATCGATCTCGTCTTTGAAATAATAAACGATGCGCGGCCCGCAACGATGGTAGGCCGGGCCTTCGCCTCGCATGCGCCATTTCGCAAGGGTCGAGCGACTGACGCCGAGATAGATCGCAGCGATTGCTGCGCGAATACGCTCACGCACATTTGGCGGTTGTGTCATCGTCAAGCCTCCTGGCAATCGCGATTCCGCGTGTGTCAGAAAGCGTGACAGCGTTTCCGCTAGGGCGTCAGGTGCCAAAAAGGCACTATTTTTGTACCCGGGTAAAGTGCACTGGGCCAACTCAGTCCAACGCGAAGCACGAAATCTCCGAACGTCAAATGGTAGCGGTGAGCGGCAGAGCGGTCGCACATAGTTCTCCGGACGCGTCGGTAGCTCTTTCTTACTGCGTCAGCACTTCCGAAGGCGGGGCCGCCTCGAACGGCCATAGAGGCGCATTCGAATGTCCCATTGAGCAACCACTTCTGTATCTCTCTAAGATTCTGAACAATCTCCCCGGACGCCTGCATCTCTGCGAGGGTCTCGACGTCTTCTTTCGCCCGTTGCCTCAGTTCACGAACTTGAAACACTGCATCCCATCGCTCGAAGTCGCAAAGGTCTTGACGATATCTAGCAACTCGGCCAGCGGCCCGGCCTCGCTTCCGCGACTTTTCGCGCTTCAAGAGCTCGATTAAAAGGTTGGAGGCTCCCTTTGCGAGCCAAGGCGGCGGACATATGCCTTCTTGCGCGCAGTAATGCAGTCCCGCGGCAAAGGCGATGTCGTTGTGAACGCTCATTTCTCGGAGCCTGTCCAACTCCTCCTCATGTAAGCGGTCGACCTTACGATCAGGCTTGCAGTGCTGCATGTCGGGCTCCCAAGTAATTTGTCGAAGTTCGGGTCACTCGAGCAACAACGAATCGGACCAGCTTCGAAATTGGAACGCGAATCGACCGTGGTGACCGATAATCATAGTTCTTCGCGTTATGCTTCACGGGAAACAGTCGAGTTCTTCCCCCGGAATTCGGCTTGGCGGTCGACAATCGATCAGACGCCCTGGCGGCGGATAAACTTTGCGGTACATAGGGAAATCCCGATCGCCCTAATGAACATGAGGAATAATCTTCACAATTTCCCGATGCGCAATCTGCTGACACTATTCCTCGACCGGCAACTCGATCATCACGGCTTGTGGAATGCAGCTAGAGCGACTCGACATCACGCTCGCCTTCAAGGCGATCAGCCTCTCCGGACTGAGTGGCACCGATAAACAGGTTGCTGGTGCCATTCTCGACAGCTTCAATTTGCGAAGCCATCAATGTGATCCGAGCTTTGATCGGATCGCGCACCTGATCGGCCGAAGTAGACGCACGATTATCCGAGCCGTCGAACGGCTGGAGAAGATGAGATTCTTCACAAAGATTCGTCATGGCGGCCACTTCCATCGAAATTGCTATCAGCCGAACTGGGTCCGGTTTCGTCAGTTGGAGATGCAATGGCAGGCCCGCCGTAAAACGCGCCATTGGGGACCGAAGGTGTCACCTTCGAAAGTGCCAACACCGGGTCACCTAGCTGGTGACGAACTTGGCACCCAAACTATTCCAATTAATTATTCCAATGAAACACGTCGACCGACGGTGCCCGCATCGGTTCAACCCGCAGCAGCTTCTGAAAGGAATTCGAGAGCTCCGATAACGAGGAACTTTCAGCCTTCAGGAAAGGCGAAGCGCCAAACGTATGTGTCTATCTCGTCGGTTACCTCGGCAGCCATGGCTGCTCAACATTCGGCGGAGCGGCGATGGGTGCAAGCGGTCGAAGCGCGCTACTGGAAAGCCGGAGACTTCTACCCGTTGATGATGGATGCAATCACCCCGGCGGTTAAGGAGCAGATCACCGCGATGGAGTTCTCGAGGCCGGGCTCAGGGCTCGCTTACGTCATCGATCACATTGAGCCTGAGGTTGCCGCGCGCGACCGAGGCGTCGGTCGGCTCGTCGGTCGCGAACTACATCAGTCCTCCAGCCAGAGCATTTTTTCAAAGTCTGAAGTCACCAAAGGGAGGCCTGAGGAGGATGTCTAAAGGTGAGCAGTCATCGGGGGGGGGGGCTCACATCTCTGCAAGCTTTTCTCAGTGCGTACCGGCGGCACCCTCATTCGCAGATTTTTTTCCCGAGCCCCGGAATTTTTGAGATTCAAAACGACATCAAAACCATCAAATGCAGAGTCCTTTCAAGGTATCGAGCCGCCGCGACATGCTCGGCGAGCGTATTTGTTTTCTCCTCCCCCGGGGGGAAGTCAAAAGTTTTGCCGTTTCAATTCCGGACCGGTGGCCAAGCAACACAAACTTTTTCGCCTATTTCCGAAATCTTTTTTTTGGCGCCCGTTTTTCAAAAATAATTGCCGCGTAATTCAGGGTGGGGGGGTAGGTCGATGACAACGGAGATGAGGAATGACCGAATCACAGACCGCTCCCGTTCTCGATGAGGGCGATGGGCGATTGCGGCTTGAATTTTGGCCGATTGACAGGTTGGTTCCGTCGCCGCGCAACGCGCGAACGCACAACGACACGCAGGTCGCCGAGATTGCCGGCAGCATCAAAACATTCGGCTTTGTAAATCCGATCCTGCTCGGCGACGAGGGAACACTGATCGCCGGCCACGGACGCCTGGCGGCGGCGCGCAAGATCGGATTGTTGGAGGTGCCCGTCATCCAGTTGCGCGGCTTGTCCGAACTGCAACAGCGGCAGCTGATGTTGGCCGACAATCGCATCGCGCTTAACGCCGGGTGGGACGTCGAGATGCTGCACCTCGAACTCAAAGATCTGGCAAGCCTTGGTGCTGATTTGTCGACCTTGGGCTTTGCCAAGGGTGAGTTGGCGAAGGCGCTGACGCCGGCAGACCTCGGCGGGTTAACGGACGAGGATGACGTTCCGGCTCTGGGAGAAATAGCTGTAAGTCAGGCAGGCGATATCTGGCATCTCGACCATCATCGCATCGCCTGTGGCGACAGCACCGATGCCAGCCTGGTTGCCGCTCTTCTAGGTGGAACGGCACCAACCCTGATGGTGACTGATCCGCCCTATGGCGTGAACTACGACCCTGAATGGCGCCATCGGGCAGGCGTCAACAAATCGTCGCGCATTGGCAAGGTGGAGAACGATGGCCGTGCTGACTGGTCCGAGGCGTGGAAGTTATTTCCCGGGAACATTGCCTATGTCTGGCACGGCGCGCTCCACGCGGTGACGGTTGCCGAAAGCCTTGAAGCTCAGGGATTTTCCATTCGCGCTCAGATCATCTGGGCCAAGGAGCGTCTGGTAATCGGCCGCGGCGACTATCACTGGCAGCACGAGCCTTGCTGGTATGCCGTCCGCACCAAGGGGAACTGGACCGGGGACCGCAAGCAGACCACGCTCTGGACGATCTCCAACAAGGATCAGGATGCCGAAACCGTGCACGGCACGCAGAAGCCGGTCGAGTGCATGCGCCGGCCAATCCTCAACAACACTAGCCCCGGTCAGGCGATCTACGAACCATTCCTTGGCAGTGGCACAACCCTCATCGCCGCAGAATCCACTGAACGGGTTTGTTTTGCGTTGGAGCTCTCGCCGCAATACGTCGATGTAGCCATCCGGCGTTGGCAGGCGTTCACGGGGAAGCTAGCAACGCTGCTGGGAAACGAAAACTTCGATGCGGTCGCATTGGAGCGCCAGCCGTTTGAAGGAGGCGATCATGCGGGGACGACGACCTAAGCCAACACGGATGAAGGTTCTGATGGGCAATCCCGGCAAACGCAGGCTTAACGAAGACGAGCCGCAACCTGCGCCGGCGATTCCAGAGTGCCCCGAAGAACTCGGGCCGATCGCGCGCACCGAGTGGAACCGATTGGTGGCGCAACTCGCCTCCCTCCGAATCCTTACGCATCTGGATCGGGCTGCCTTGGCTGCATACTGCGGGGCCTACGCCCTTTGGGCGGAATCGACGGCGGCTATTCAGCAATACGGAGCAATGGTCAAATCACCGACCGGTTATCCAATCCAGTCGCCCTACGTTTCGATCGCGAACCGCCAAGCTGAAATAATGATGCGTATCGCGTCGGAATTTGGTTTCACACCGGCGAGTCGGAGTAGGATCTCGGCACCCACCGAACGGGAGCCCTCGCTATTCGACCCGCCCAATGGATCGACAAAAAACGACGGCGAGGAGCGGGGCCACTGAAGTCTCTTTAAGCAATATGGTGGGAGCGTTTCGATATGCGGCACGTGCGCTTATAGCCAATCAGCGCTGAACGTACTGGTAGGCCTTGATGTGGGCGTCGACTAGGCCCGGTAAGCTCGGTTTAGGGAGTGCTGAATTTCCTCATCATCTCGACAATCCACACGCGATAAAGCGGCAGCGGCGTGATCCCCGTCAGTCCGCCACAGCCATCTTCATTGTTCGGCGCGGTGGCCCAGCTCACGACGCCGACAACCGCGCCGGTTGAATCGAACGCCGGTGCGCCGCTGTCGCCGTTGCAGGTGCCCATGCCGAAGGTCTTGTTGTTGCCCGCCGGGTCGACCAGGCGAATCTGCAAGGTGCCGGGCTGGCCTGTCACCGTAAGCGTCGCGGCGCGCAGCGTGCCGCCGGTCCTGCCGTCGCCGATCACGCTGAGGCCAAAGCCTGCAACGATGAGCCGGTCGCCGACGACAAACCGCTTCTCCGCGGGTGCGAGCGGCGCGGGCGCGTAGGAAGCGGGCAGGGGCTGTGCGAGCTTGAGCACGGCGACATCCGCCGTTGCGCGATGATTGAGATACGCCTTCAAGTCGAACTGCGGGTGGCGCACCGCGCGCACGACGTCGAGAAACACTGTTTGTCCGCTCGGTGAAAACTGGATGAGCTTGTGAACGTCATTTGGATCGCCGCAATGGCCCGCGGTGAGGACGAGATCGCGCGCAATCACCGTGCCGGTGCAGTATCCGCCGCTTGCGTGCGTGATCATCACCATGTGGCGCGCAAGCGCAGCTGGTGCTAGCGGCGCATTGCCGACCATCGCCTGCGATGCAGCATCGTGAAAAACGAGTGTCGCTAACGCGATAGTGAGCCTCGCGAATCTATTGATTACAACTTGGATCAGAATCTTCTCCACTTAAGGCAGCATTGCGCATTCGATATTTTCGACCGGTCAACTCAGGTCGGGCCATCATGATTTAACATGGCAGGGCCGATCGGTGATGTCGATTGATCTGGCGAGAGTTCCTGATAGGCCACGAGGAACGCAGATACGCGCCGTAGCCTACC
>Ga0075365_10000178_pt1 | contig 20641 bp, 19 predicted proteins | sample EndMetdeltDD1765_FD_71387 | JGI IMG/M metagenome (GOLD analysis project Ga0075365, IMG submission 71387) | Populus endosphere microbial communities from Tennessee, USA - Endosphere MetaG P. deltoides DD176-5 | ecosystem: Host-associated > Plants > Roots > Endosphere | place: USA: Tennessee... | reverse complement strand
AACAGGCGCCGCAGCTCGTCGTCCGTGAGCGGCACCTTCAGCTCGTGAAGGAGATTCGGCAACTCGTCGAGGGTGATCTGACGATGCTCGGTTTGGGTTCCGGGGCGACGCACCGTCACGGTCGACTCGGTGAGCGTGAGGTGCCTGTCACCTGCGTGACCGGCAACCATCAGCATCTGACGGAAGATGCTGGTCGGGAACGTGCTCGTGTAGTGGTGGCCATGCACCACGTCGACCGAACGGACGGGCAGCTCGTCGTGAGTGTGGGCGAGCTCCCAACCGCCTTGGCCACGGCGGTGCAGCGCCCACGCCCGGCCTGCGCCTTCGGCCACCTCGCGCACTCGCAGTGTGCGACCGCCGTAGTCGTCCTGCGCGTCGTCGACGAGTGGGATCGTGCGCAGGGTGCTGAACCCGAAGCCGGGATCGCAGAGCAGTGACTCGTTGTCGAGCGTCACCACGACGACGGTGTGCGTGCGGGCTTTCTCGTTCGGGTCGCCGACACGCCCGAGCCGCCGCTCCACGGCGTAGCCGAGCCGCTCGAGTGCCGCGGCGAACAGCGTCCCGTGCTCGAAGCAGTATCCGCCCCGTCCTCGACCGACGAACTTCGATTGGACGGCGTCGAGTCCGACCCCGGGATGTTGTTCGAGGAGCACGTCGATGTTGTCGAACGTGAACGTCCGCACGTGTGCCTCGAGCAACTGGTCGAGTGCGGCTCGAGACGGCGGTTGCGCGGACAGACCGATCCGGGCGAGATATGCGTCGAGATCGAGTCGTTCGATCTGCCAAGCGTGCTCAGTCATAGCGTTGGCGATGCTATGCCGTGGAGACCGACGTGCTTGTGCCGCCCTCGGACGGCGGGATGACCCAACTACCGCCGAGGCTCTCAGTTGTATCGTGCGGAATGGCTCGCTACGTGATCGATGCGCGGACTCTGCTTCATCTCGTGGCCGAGAATCTGGACATCAGTTCGGCCCATCAGCTCGTCGCTCCCAATCTCATCCGTTCCCAAGCGCTTTCGATGCTGTTGGAGGCGGTGCGTGATGGCGAGATCACGGAGGCGGAAGCTCTCCGGCGGCACGAGCGCCTCACGGAGATCAAGATGCGGCTGCTTGGTGACCGGGTGTCGCGCCGCACCGCGTGGAGGATCGCTCGCGAGCACGGATGGGAGACCACCTTCGATGCGGAGTATCTCGCGGTGTGCAAGCTGCAGGCAGACGCCCTCATCACGATCGACGAGGCGCTGGCGGCCAAGGCTGCTCACATCGTGCCACTGGCCACGCTCGGGGCGTTGGCTGCGGATTGATTGTCCCCACCCGAACGGGACCGCGCTCACCGATGAGCTCGGCGGCGACAGGAACACAGGCGTCTGACGGCGATCGCGCCGACAAAGTCGTCGACTGACAGCTTCGCGGCTACCAACCGCCCCTCGTTGGGACGAGGACTTGACGCAAGGGTTTCCTAATGGCATTATTCTAGTCTCATTAGAATACTCCTGGGGGGACCATGAAACCACGCTCGTTCGTTCGAACCGCGGCGGCAGCCGTTGCGCTGACGCTCGTCGCAACCGCGTGCGGCAGCGACGAGAAGTCGTCGGACAGCTCAGCTGCAACCGCAACGACAACCGCCACGACGATCGCGACGACAACGCAGGACGCCGGCACAGACACCTCTCCCACTGCCGCCTCCGATCCAGAGATCACGGCGGAGTCGGCGGCGGGGTCATCGCCGGTTGCGAGCTCGGCGACGGAGCCTTCAACAGCTGCGGCGGCTTCCGGCGCACCGGTCGTGATCGGTTTCGTGAACCAGGAGAAGGGGAGCGGGTCGACGTTTCCGGATATCCGCATTGGCGCGGATGCTGCTGTTGAGCTGATCAACGAGCAGGGTGGGATCAACGGGCATCCGCTCGTCCTCGAGAAGTGTGAGACGGACGGTTCGCCGGAGGCCTCACAGGCATGCGCCAACCAGATGATCGAGAAGGACGTGGTCGCGGTTGCGACAGGCATCGACTACGGCGGCACCGCCGGGGCGCCGATCGTGACGGCTGCAGGTATCCCGTACTTCCCGACGCTGCCGACCAATGCCGCGGACTACGGAACGGAAGGGGTGTTCAACTTCTTCGGGGGAAGCGCCGGCCAGTACGTCAACCAGGTGAGCTACATCAAGGACACGCTGAAGGCGACGAAGGTTGGTGTGCTCGTGATCAACGTGCCGGCGGGCGTCAGCACTGCTGAAGGACTGGTCAAGACGCCGCTCGAGGCGGCGGGCATTCCCACAAACGTCGTCCCCGCTGATCCGAACACGGCCGACTTCACGCCGATGCTGACCGCGATCATGCGCGAGAAGCCTGACGTGATCACGGTGTTGTTCACGGGTCCTCCATGCGGCCAGATCATGCAGGCCCGTGGGGCGTTGGGGATCACGGTCCCGACGCTGTTCCCAAGTGGCTGCATCGACAAGGACTATCTCGCCGCCGGCGGTACCGGCGCAGACGGCGTCACCTTCTCCGTGGAGAGCTTGGTCCCGTCGCTGCACGGGGACGACCCCGATGTGGTCACGTTCCTCGACGCGATGGATCGATTCGGCGGGGTCGACGCGGATGCGATCACCACGTACCAGCAGGTCGGCTACATCAACATCTTCGACCTGGCCCAGGTGCTGCGCGAGGCCGGTGACGACATCACCCCGGCGAGCGTGATCGCCGCCGCTGCGGCGAGCAAGGAGCATGCCAGCCCGATGGCAGGGTCGTACACCTGCGACGGCTCGGCACTCGCCGGGTTCCCCACGATCTGCAACGCAGCGGTGCGGTTCGTGCAACGCGAGGGCGATGGCTTCACCGAGCTCACCCCCTCCTGGGTCACTGCCGGCTGATTCGTGAGGGACTACCTCGGATTCTTCGTCCTCGGCCTGGGGAGCGGCGCGATCTACGCCGCTCTCGGGGTCGGGGTCGTGCTCACCCATCGTGCGTCGGGGGTGATCAACTTCGCCCATGGCGCGATGTCGTTGTACGTCGTCTATTTGCTGGTGGAGTTGCGGGCGACCGGCCGTCTTGTGCTGCCGATCGGCAGCATCACGCTCGCCGATCACGTGGCGTTCATTCCTGCGTTGGTGATCGCGTTGACCTACGCCGCGGTTCAATCGGTGGTGGTGTATCGGCTGTGCTTCGCGCCGCTGCACGGTGCGCCACCACTCGCCAAGGTGGTCGCTTCGGTCGGTGTGATGGTCGCGATGCAGGCGTTGATCACGCTGCGCTTCGGTGTGCAGCCCCGATCACTGCAGCCGATCCTGCCCAACCGGCCGGTCGAGCTGCTGGGTGTCACCGTGCCGCGTGATCGCTTGCTGCTCGTCGGGGTCGTGGTCGCTGGCACCGCTGTGCTCGCGCTGTGGTCGAGCCGCACGCGCTTTGGCAAGCTCACCCGCGCTGCGGCCGAGAACGAAGAAGGCGCATACCTGTTGGGGCTGCGGCCGCAGTTGATTGCCGGCGTCAACTGGGTGGTTGCCGGGGTGCTGGCAGGAGCGGTCGCGATCCTCATCGCCCCGATCGGCTCGCTCGAGCCGGTGAGCTTCACCCTGATGATCGTGCCCGCGCTCGGTGCGGCACTCGTCGGCCGGCTGTCGTCGTTGATGATGACAGCTGGCGCTGGGCTCGTCCTCGGTGGAGGCCAGTCACTGCTGTTGCTCCTCACTCAGGAGCATCCGTCGCTACCGCAGATCGGGCTGAAGGAGGGGCTCCCCTTCATCGTCATCGTGGCGATCATCTTCTTCGCCGGCCGCTCGCTCCCCGGTCGCGGCTCGGTCGAGGAACGGCGACTCCCGAGCGCGCGAGTCGGCCGTGTGAATCCGGTGGTGGTGGCAGGCTCGGTAGCGCTGGCCTCACTGCTGCTGTTGACGTTGAGCACCACGTGGCAGCTGGCGTTGATCACAAGCATGGTCGGCGCTGTGATGTGCCTCGGCGTTGTGGTGCTCACCGGGTTCGTCGGCCAGATCTCGCTCGCCCAGATGTCGCTCGCCGGCGTGGGTGGGTTCGGCCTCAGCAAACTCGCCGACAAGGCGGGTGTGCCGTTCCCGATCGCTCCGCTCCTCGCCATCGCGCTCGCGATGCTCGTCGGTGTCGCTCTCGGGTTCCCAGCCCTGCGCGTGCGCGGCCTCCACCTTGCCGTGGTCTCGGTGGCGGCCGCGGTTGCGATCGAGGAGTTCGTGTTCAAGAACCCCGACTACACCGGTGGGCTCGCGGGGAGCCAGGTCCCGCAACCGAACGCGTTCGGCATCAGCCTCGGCATCCGCGGTGGGGTCGACGACTTCCCCCGGCCAGCCTTCGGATTCTTCGTCCTCGTTGTGCTCGTCGCTGTCGCCGGCGGCGTGGCCTGGCTACGTCGCAGCGACCTGGGTCGGCGGATGCTCGCCGTCCGAGGCAGTGAGCGGGCTGCGGCGGCCGCCGGCATCGACGTCGGCCGCACGAAGCTGCTCGCGGTCGCGCTCTCATCCGGGATTGCAGGGACTGGGGGTTGTTTGCTCGCATACCAGCAGAGCCAGCTCTCGTATCAGTCGTTCGCGGTGTTCACGTCGCTCAGCCTGCTCACGATCGCCTACCTCGGCGGTATCGCATCCGTGTCCGGAGCGTTCGTCGGCGGAGCGCTCTACTCGGGCGGCGTGATCATGACGATCGTCGACCGCTGGCTCGACCTCGGCCGCTACGAAACGGTGATCCTCGGGCTCGGTCTTGTGGTCGCGGCGATCGCGAACCCCGATGGCATCGCCAGCATGGGACGACACGCGAGGTCGGCGTTGAGGCACCGACACATCCCGCGCGAGCCGCGGACGGTCGACGACATGACTGTCGGCGTTCGAGCGGAGGTCGCCACATGGTCACCGTGACCGGCCTGACCGCCAGCGGCGTCGGCGTCCGCTACGGCGGCGTGGTCGCTCTCGACGGTGTCGAGATCAGCGTCCCCTGCGGCGAAGTCGTCGGGCTGATCGGCCCGAACGGTGCGGGGAAGACCACCTTCATCGACGCCGTCACCGGGTTCGTGCGCTGCACCGGCGCGATCCACCTCATCGGTCAGGACATCACGACATGGGCGCCGCATCAGCGGGTGCGCGCCGGGCTGAGCCGGACGTTCCAGACCGTCGACCTCTTCGACGAGCTGACGATCCTCGAGAACCTCGCCGTCGTCATGGCGGGCCGCGACCCAGACCGTCTTCCGGCCCAGCCCGCCGACATCCTCGAGCAGTTCGGCTTGACCGACGACGCGGACCGGTACCCCGACGAGTTGTCCAACGGCCGCCGGCGGCTCGCCGGTCTGGCGCGGTCGCTGATGGCGCGCCCTCGAGTGCTGCTCCTCGACGAACCCGCGGCCGGGCTCGACTCGAACGAAACCACCGAACTGGTCGCGCCGCTGCGCCGCCTGGCCGCTGATGCCGGCATCGGCATTCTCCTCGTCGACCACGATGTCGACTTCATCGCCGGCACATGTTCATCGACGTATGCGCTCGACTTCGGCAGGATCATCGCCAGCGGCCCGACCGCGGCCGTGCTCGACTCCCCGCAGGTGCATGCCGCGTACCTGGGCGACCTGGAGTGGCACGAAGACGGTGCAGGGGTGCGCGCATGACTGCCGTCCTCACCCTTGATGGCGTGCACGCCGGTTACCAATCGACCGAGGTGTTGCACGGGCTGTCGTTGCGCGTCGACCCCGGTCAGATCGTCGCCCTGCTCGGTCGGAACGGTGCCGGGAAGACCACCTCGCTGCTGTCCATCTCCGGGTTCGTGAAAGTCGCCAGGGGTGAGATCACGGTGTGCGGCCGTTCCACGCGTGGCAGGCGCCAGGCCGCGATCGCCCGTCTCGGTGTCGCCCATGTTCCCGAGAGCCGAGCCCTGTTCCGGCAGATGTCCGTGCGCGACAACCTCGTTGTCGCGGGTGCATCGACTCGTCGAGGCTTCGACGCTGCGTACGCGCTGTTCCCGGAGCTGCGCGCGCTGGAGAGCCGTCGAGCCGGGTTGCTGTCGGGTGGCGAGCAGCAGATGCTCGCGTTGGCCCGGGCCGTGGTTCAACAACCGCGGTTGCTGATGGTCGACGAGATGAGCCTCGGTCTGGCGCCGATCATCTGTGAACGATTGAGCGTGACGCTCCGCGCCCTGGCCGAGCGCGGCGTGGGTGTGCTGCTCGTCGAACAGCACCTCCGGCTGGCGCTGAGCGTTGCCGACTACGCCTACGTCATCCGTCGCGGCCAGGTCGCGTTGGAGGGCACAGCATCGACGCTGCGCGATCTTCCCGAGCAGGTCAAGGCGGCGTACCTGCCCGGCACGACCGATGCAAGCCCCGAGTCAAGTCAAGAGCCACTTCCCGAGCAGATCCCCGAAAGGTCGTTGAGCCATGGTCACACGCGTTGAGGACGTCCCACCGGACCTGGTCGTCGACTTCGATGTGCACGATCCTTCGCTTGCCGACAGCGTGCACGAGCGTCTCGCCGAACTGCAACAGACGCATCCGGTCGCGTGGAGTCCGCTCTACGGCGGCCACTGGCTGGTGACGTCCTTCGACGATGTGCATCACGTACTGCGCGAACACGACGTGTTCTCCGCGGCCGAGAACGCGCTCCCCGCCAACCTCGCGGGCAAGGCGATCCCGCTCCAGTACGACCCGCCCGAGCACACCGCCTACCGGACGCTGATCAACCCGTTGTTCAGCCCGGCCCGGATGAAGGCGCTCGAGCCCCACATCCGTGACACCGCGATCCGGCTGATCGACACGTTCATCGAGGACGGCGAGGTCGAGTTCGTGTCGGCGTTCGCGCATCCGCTGCCGACGGCGACGTTCCTGTCGCTCGTTGGCTGGCCGATGGACGACGCGCCGAAGTTCGCCCACTGGAACGAGGCGATCCTCGTCGGCAAGCCGGGCGCGCCGGTCGAAGATGACATGGCGTACCGAATCGCGGTCAGCACCGAGGTGTTCGAGTACTTCGGCCACGTCGTCGCCGACCGGCGCGCCAACCCCGATGTGGACGACGTCACCGGCGCGCTGATGCGCGCTCGATACGCCGGCGAGCGTCCCCTCACCGACGACGAGATGCTGCGCGCTCTGTGGCTGCTGATGCTGGGTGGTCTCCACACGGTGCGCGGCGTGCTCGCCCTCGGGATGATCCACCTCGCCGAGAACCCGGATCAACGGCAGCGCCTGCTCGACGATCCGTCCCTCGTTCCGACAGCTGTCGAGGAGATGCTGCGGATCGATGCCCCGGTCGTGCCCGGCCGGATCCTCACCCGCGACGTCGAGTTCCGCGGTGTACAGATGCGCGAAGGCGATCGCATCATCGCGTTCACGTCCGCTGCCAACCGTGACGACGCCGAGTTCGCCTGCCCCCACCAGCTGGACGTCGCCCGACAACCGAACCGACACCTCACGTTCGGGAGCGGTCCACATCGGTGCGTCGGCTCCCACCTGGCACGCGTCGAGCTGCAGATCGCGCTGGAGGAGATCCACCGCCGCCTCCCCGACTACCGACTCGACGAATCGTCCCCGCCGGTTCGTCACCACGGACAGGTGCGCGGTGTGAACTCGCTCCGGCTCAGGTTCACGCCAGGGCAGCAGTCCGGCCGCTCGCCGTTGGCGATCGAGCAGGTCACCAACGATCAACACATGAAAGGAGCTTGGCGATGAAGACACGCGCAGCGATCCTGTTGGAACAGCCCGGCAAGTGGGAGGTCGTCGAACTCGACCTCGATGAGCCGAAGGCGAACGAGGTGCTCGTGAAGATGGTCGCGAGCGGGCTGTGCCACTCCGACGAGCACGTCGCCAAGGCCGACGCGCCGATCGGGCACTTCCCGTTCTGCGGCGGGCACGAGGGGGCCGGCATCGTCGAGTCCGTGGGCCCGGGCGTGAAGTCGGTGTCGCCCGGCGACCACATCGTCACGTCGTTCATTCCGAGCTGCGGGCGCTGCCGCTGGTGCGCGAGCGGCAAGCAGAACCTGTGCGACAACGGCGCGTTGATGATGACCGGTTCGCAGCTCGACGGCACGTTCCGGATGCACTACCAGGGCCACGACGTCGGGCAGTCGTCGTTCGTCGGCACGTTCTCGCAGTACAGCGTGATGCCCGAGTGGGCATGCATCAAGATCCCCAAGCACATCCCGCTGACATCGGCGGCGCTCCTCGGCTGCGGCGTGCCGACCGGTTGGGGGTCGGCGGTGAACGCGGCCCACGTGCAGCCCGGTGAAGTGGTGATCGTGATGGGCGTCGGCGGCATCGGCATCAACGCCGTCCAAGGCGCGGCCCACGCCGGCGCGACGAGAGTGATCGCCGTCGACCCGGTCGAGTTCAAGCGCGAGGCCGCGCAGGACTTCGGCGCTACCGACACCGTCGCGACGATCGCCGAAGCGGGCGAACTGGCCCGCTCGATCACGAACGGCCAGGGCGCAGACTCGGTGATCCTGACCGTCGGCGTGCTGACCGGGGACGACATCGGCCAGGCCTTCGAGACGATCCGCAAGGACGGCACCATGGTCGTGACCGCGGTTGCCAACTACATGGACTCGTCGATGCCGGTGAACGCGTTCATGCTCGCCATGTTCCAAAAGCGCATCCAAGGTGCGCTGTTCGGGATGATGTCGCCGGCCAAGGACGTGCCCCGGCTGCTCGACATGTACGAACAGGGCCAGTTGAAGCTCGACCAGCTCGTGACGCGCACCTACTCGCTCGACGAGATCGCCCAGGGTTACACCGACATGTACGACGGCAAGAACCTTCGCGGCGTGATCGTCCACGAGCACTGATGCTCGACACCGACGAAGCCGAGCACCTGTTGCGCGGGGCACCCGATGCCCCATTCTGGGAGGCCCTGGCCAAGGACGAGCTCCGCGTTCCGCGCTGCGCGGCCTGTGCAGGATGGGTGTGGCCCGCCCGCCCGGCCTGCCCGACATGCACCTCGACGACGTTCGACTGGACCGAAGTCACACCAGAAGGGACGGTCTACTCGTGGACGCGAGTGTGGTACCCGTTCGTTGCCGTACGGGTCGACGAGTTGCCCTACGTCGTGCTCGTGGTGGAGCTTCCGCACGCCGGACGGGTGCGGATCCTCGGCACGTTGCACGGCGACGAGGCCGGCCTCGCCATCGGCGCGCCGGTCAACGGCATCGTCGCCGCACCCTCCGCGGCGACATACGGACTGCCTGCGCTGCAGTGGCTCCTCGCCGAGGCCGGCGGATGAGCTCCCCGCTGCGTGGCGCGACCGCCGTCGTCGGCGTCGGGACCTCGTCGGTGTATCGCCGCGGTGGATCACCGGAAGGCGAGCTCACGTTGACCGTCAGGGCGGTGATGGCGGCGTGCGCCGACGCCGGCATCCACCCGCGCGACATCGACGGCTTCACGTCCTACGGCGGCGATCGCAACGCCGGCCAACGCCTGATGGGCTCACTCGGAACCCGCGATCTGCGCTGGTCGTCGTCAGTGTGGGATGGTGGCGGTGGCGGCCTGGCGGGCGCGATCGGCAGCGCCGCGGCAGCGATCGTCGCCGGACAGGCCGATGTAGTCGCCGTCGTGCGCGGTGTCGCCGAACGATCGGGAGGCCGCCTGCGCGACGACGTGTCCCGCGGCCACTTCGACCTGCAGTATCAGGTGAACGGCGTCGAGGCGCCGGCTCAGATCTGCGCCCTCCGGACGCAGCGCTTGTTGCACGAGGGCGTACCGGAGTCGGCCCTGTACGCAGTGGCGGCGGCCTCCTACCACCACGCGTCGCGGAACCCGCGCGCGTTTGGCCGCGACACCGACCTCGACCACGAGACGTACCTGTCGTCGCGATGGGTGTCCGAACCGCTGCGACTCTTCGACTGCTCGCGCGAGAACGACGGCGCTGCCGCGATCATCGTCGTTTCGGCGCAACAGGCCGCGGAGCTCACACATCGACCGGCTTACGTGCTCGCCGCCCAGCAGGGCGCCGACGCAGGCTTCGGCGAGCTGGGCGAGAGCGTCGAGCCGTACTGGTCAGCAGGCTTCGCTTCGGTCGCCCGCCGGCTGTGGAACGAATCGGGCTACGGCCCGAACGACGTCGATGTCGCCGAGGTCTACACGAACTTCACCGGACCCGCCGTCGCGGCGCTGATCGACCACGGGTTCTGCACACTCGAAACAGCGGGCAACTTCTGCACGACCGAGAACCTGACTGCACCGCATGGCCGGCTGCCGATCAACACCTCAGGCGGCGATCTGGCCGAGGGCTTCCTTCATGGCGCGCTCTCGATGGTGGAAGCGGTTCGCCAGATCCGTGGCGACTCCTACAACCAAGTGCCCGGCGCGGGCTTGGCGTTGCTCACCGGCGGACCGGCCGGCCCTCTTGTCTCGTCGGTGCTGTTCGGCTCCGAGTCAACCCTGTGAACGAGCGCCGTCACACCTCGTCGGCGGTGCTGAGCACACCGTTCATGAACGCCCGCAACGACGCTTCGATCAGCTCTTCATCTTTCCAAAGGCTCTCCCGCACCGCGACGGCCAGCTCAGGCCAGCGACGGTTGATCGCCGCCGGCGACAGGCGCCGTTCGAGATGCTGAAACGTCGCCGCTCGTTGCAGCGCCCAGCCCCAGATCAGCTTCTCGTTGCCTTCCATGATGAGGACCTGCATCGAGGGATCGACGCCCTGCTGGGTGAGCATCCTCGCGGCACGTCCGAACCCGGGAACTGCAGCCGCGTCGGGCATGAACTGCAGCAGGATGGCCGTCGCATTGGGATGGGCCAGCACCCGCCGGTACAGACGCAACGACACGGTCACGAGCCAGTCCTGCCAGCTGTCGGCTTCGATGTGGTCGAGGTCGAGGTCGCCGAGCACCAGCTTGGCGACCTCCGAGAGGATCTCGGCCTTGTCCTTGAAGTGGTGGTACAGCGACGGCCCGCGCACCCCCAGCTCACGCGCGATGCGTTCGATGCTCAGCGCCTCCAGACCTTCGTCGTCGATGATCTGCAACGCAGCTTCCGCAACGCGCTCTTTCACCACGACTGGAGGACGACCCATGACGCGAGGCTACAGCACCGCGCCGACAGGTTTGCTAACATCATTAAGAAACCTCGGGTTACCGAGGGCTGAGGAACAGCGAACCACGGGGGACAAGGGGGAACCATGGCTACTCTGGTGATCGACGCGCTGTCGTGGTGGACTCGTGCCCGACCGGACGCTAACGCCTTCGTCGTGGGTGATGAGCGGATCACCTACGCCGAGCTCGGGCGGTGGACGGATCACGTTGCCCACATGCTCATCGGCGAGTTCGGTGTGGGGCCCGGTGACGTCGTCGCTGTTGCCGGGGCCAACTCACTGGAGTGGGTGGCCGCTGCCCTGGGCGTGGTGAAGACCGGTGCGATCGTCACACCGGTCAACTACCGGTACACGCCGAGTGAGATCGAGTACCTCGTGCGCGACTGCTCGCCGAGCGTCGTGGTCAGCGACGACGTGCAGAGCGGCAAGTTCCGTCAAGTCTTCGAGTCCACAGGCGATCGACCGATCGTGGCCCTGTCGTCTCTCGCGACGATGCGGGACGGCCATGTCGAACCGTTGCACGTCGATGTCGATCCAAAGGCGCCGATGGTGCTCGCGTACACGAGCGGCACGACCGGGCTGCCGAAGGGTCTCGTCTACACCAACGAGACGGTCCTCGCGGCCCTGTTCGAGCTGATCCTCAAGGATCCGACGCCACCGGACGAAACGACGTTGCTCTTCGCCCTTCCACTCTTCAGTGTCGCCGGGATCATGCACACGGTGCTTCACACGGTCAGCCGGGGTTCGACGGCAGTGATCATGCGCGACTTCGACCCCGCACACGCGCTCGATCTCATCGTCCAGCACAAGGTGAGCCACATGAACGGGGTCCCGTTGATCTACGAGGCCATCTCCCGCCAGCCGAGTTTCGCGAGACACGATCTGTCGCACGTCAAGATGGCCCAGGTGGGCGGCGCCCGCGTCTCGCCGGAGTTGCTCGCAGCATGGATCGGCCAGGGCGTCGCGCTGCGGCACATGTACGGGATGACCGAGGTCGGAGGCTGCGCGACAGTGCCACGGCCACCCGACGCGCTTGCCCACCCCGAGCTGTGCGGCGACGGTTCGATCTTCACCGAGGTGCGCACGATGCGTCCCGATGGCACCTTCTGCGCGGCGGGGGAGGAGGGCGAGATCGTGATGCGCGGCCCGGCGATGATGGCGCGGTACTGGAACAACGAGCAAGCGACCAACGAGGCGATCGTCGACGGCTGGCTGCATTCGGGAGACCTCGGTGTGCTGGACGAGCGCGGCTACCTGCGCTATGTCGACCGGCTGAAGGACATGGTCATCTCGGGTGGGTTCAACGTTTCTCCGAGCGAGGTGGAGGGCGTCATCGGCGCGATTCCCGGCGTGACGGAGGTGGCGGTGATCGCCGTGGCCGACGCGAAGTGGGGCGAGGCGCCGGCGGCGATCGTCAACGGCGCGGACGAGCTCACCGAGAACGAAGTGCTGGCGGTCGTCAAGGAGAAGCTGGCCTCGTTCAAGGTGCCCAAGTACGTGGTGTTCGCCGATGCGCCGTTGCCGCGCATGGCGAGCGGCAAGCTCGCCAAGCGCGCACTCCGGGAGGAGTACGCACACCTCGCCAACACCCGCTGAGTGCGCGGCGCGGCGCGCCACGAGAAGCGTCAGGCCAGCGTCACCGTCACCGGGACCCCGGTCATGAACTGCTGGTTCGACAGCGGATCGAAGCTGCCAGGGCCATACGGCATCACCGCGTTGACGTTGACACCGGGCGTCTCCCGCGCGAGGCGCAGGTCGCGTTGCATTCCCCAGCCGTGCTCGAGCGACACGACCTGCGATCTGAGATCCGGATCGAACTGCACCTCGACATCGACCTCGCCCCACTCGCTGCGAACGACGACACGCTCGTGGTCGGCGATGCCCCGCGCCGCTGCGTCGTCCGGGTGCATCGCCAGACGGTTGGTGTCACGGTCCCCCCGCTTCATTCCGGGAACGTTCGCGTACCACGAGTTGTGCATCCGTGAATCGCGCCGGCTGACGAGCCACATCTGATCCCGAGACCCCGCGGCGCGCGACTCGAAGTCTGCGCCGCAACGCTCGATCGCGCCGGTGAAGCTCGGCGGGCAGCAGTCCACCTTGCCGTCTCGCGTCTGCAACGACTCGGCGAAGAAGTCCCGACTCCCCGGCGGCACCCCGAGCGCGAGCCCTTGTGGATGTTCGCGCAAGGCCTGCCGTGTCAGCCCCGAGCCGTCGAGCATGTGGTCGACCCGCGACCACTTCGCCTCCTCCGGGTCGACGCCGTCCAGGGTCGAGCGCAGACCGAGCTCCTGCGCGAGCCGAGCGAAGATCCACCATTCTTCGCGCCGCTCATGCTGGGCCGGGACGACGGGATCGGTGAACTGCACCCACGGTGTGAGCTGCATGCCGAGGGCCGTTGCCGCGATGTCGGCGCGCTCGAACTGGTCGGTCGCGGGGAGTGCCCAGTGGGCATGCTCCGCTGTCGCTGTCGGGTACACGTCGATCACGACGAGCAGCTCGAGTGCCCGCAACGCGTTCGCCAGCGCAGCTTCCCCGGGCAATGAGAGCAGTGGATTGCCGGCCACGACGAACAACGCCTTGATCGGCTCCTTCGCATGCAGGATGTAGTCGGCGAGGAGCCCGCCGGGGATGTCGCCCGAGCGCATCGGACCGAACTCGCCGTCGACGAACCCGTTCTCATAGACACTCGCGCCCTTGGACGCGGCGTCGTAGTAGCCAGTCGACACGATGTTGCCGCCGGCCCGCCCGAGGTTGCCGGTCACGAGCGCGAGCATGTGCAGCAGCCAGTACGCGAGCGTTCCGTGCGGCCCCTGGTTGACTCCCGTCGACATGTGCACGGCGGCCCGATCCGCCGATGCGAACTCGAGCGCGAGATCCGTGATCGCTGACGCGGGAACGCCGCACACGCCGGCGGCGCGCTCTGGTGGATACGCGCGCACGAACGTTTGCAGCTCGTCGAGGTGCTTGCCATGCTTGGTCGCGTCACTGTGGAAGCCGACCGAGCGATCGATCTCGCAGAGCATCGCGGCGAGCAGGTACACGTCGCTGCCCGGCAGGATCTGCAGCGTCGGCCCGGTCCGCGCATCCGACGACTCGGTGACACGCGGATTGACGAAACGGACCTTCGCGCCGCGGCTCACGGCGGCCATGAGGTGCCCATAGGCGTTCGGGAGCGACAAGAAGCTGCCCTTGCTCGCCCGCCAGTTCGACCCGATCAGCAACACCATGTCCGCGTTGAGCACGTCAGGGATCGGATGGAGGTAGCTGGAACCCAGCACGGCATTGCTGCCTGCGTACTTGTTGAGGCAATCCTGTGTGCCAGCGGTGAAGTGGCGGGTCGCGCCGAGCTGGCGGAGCAGAGGCGGCATCGAGTTGCCGAGCAGGCTGTTGAAGCCGGCCGGGTTCCCCATGTAGGCCGCAACCGACGAGCCGCCGAAGTGGTCGACGATCTCGCGAGTGCGCGCGGCAATGTCGCTGATGGCCTCGTCCCACGTCGCCCGACTGCGCCCACCCAAACCGTCGCCGCGCAGTGGATGGTTGAGCCGATCCGGGTCATGGTGGATCTCGAGCCCGGCCAATCCTTTGGGGCAGGCAAAGCCGCGAGTCACCGGATGGTCGCGGTCAGGCGTCAGCTTCACCAGTTGCCCGTCGCGCACCGTCGCGACCAGCCCGCAGGCAGGCTCGCAGACGCGGCAGAAGGTGGTGACGGACTGCTCTCCGGACACGGTCATCGTGGAACCCCCAACGCTCGCTCGTATTCTAATGTCGCTAGACTAATGGCATTTGGTCTTGCCAGCGCGCAGCGGGGCGAGTAATCTAACGATATTCATAAACTGATGCGACACGGAGAGGGGAAGGCACGTGGCTGAATCCGTGATCACCCGAGGACTGCAGAACACAGTGCCTCACGAGATCGTCACCCAACTGCTCGCCCACATGCGCGCCGGGACCACGCACACCGTGGACACGGTGATGCACCTCGACAGCGACATCTTCGTCGACCCACAGATCGCGAAGCTCGAGCGCGAGCGTGTCTTCGGTGTCGCACCGATCGTCGCTGCACTCGGCTCTGAGCTGGCCAATCCGTTCGACTTCATCACCAAGCGACTGCCGCGCAACGAGGCGATCATCGCGCGTCTTGGCGATGGCTCGGTTCGCGCCTTCATCAACCAGTGCCGCCACCGGGGCGCCACGCTGATCGGCGATGAGGCCGGGCACTGCCGCGCCTTCAGCTGCCAGTATCACGGCTGGTCCTACGACATCGGCGGCCAGCTGCGCAACATCACCTTCGGCGACTCGTTCGGCGCCGTCAACCGGGCCACGCTCGGCCTGGTCGAGTTGCCCGCCGAGGAGCGTCACGGCTTCATCTGGATCATCGACAACCCGGCCGCCACCATCGACGTCGCCGAGTACCTCGGGCCGGAGACCGACGCCGCGCTGGCTTCGTATCGCATCGATCAGATGCATCTCTACCGCGGCCGGGCCTTCGACGAGCCGGTCAACTGGAAGATCATGCACGACGCGTTCCTCGACGGCTACCACATCAAGTTCGCGCACCCGAACTCGGCCAACCGCGTCGTCCACACGAACGTCGCCGTCGTCGAGGACCACGGCCGCCACGCGCGCTTCGCCTCGCCGCGCAAATCGCTGGATGCCTGGCTGGAGAAGGACCCGGAGCCTGGCGAACCAATGGCAGAGCACGTCATGCTCACCCACTTCCTCGGGCCGAACAACACCCTGCTGCAACTCGCCGACAACTACCAGTTGCTCAGCTTCTACCCGATCACCGACAACCCGGCCGAATCACGGATGGAGATGCGCTTGATCGTCCCCCGGCTCGAAGACAGCGGCGAGACGGAAGAGGCGTGGACGATGAAGTGGGAGAAGAACTGGCACATCCTGCAGATGGTGCTGGCCGAAGAAGACTTCCCGATCCTGCGCGGCATCCAGCACGCCTACGGGAGCGCCAGCCGATCAGGCACGGTGCTCGGCCGCAACGAGGTGCTCAACCAAGCCTTCCACCGCGAGGTCGCCGCGCTGCGCGATCGGTAGGGGAACAACACAAGTTGTTGTACAGCGTTCGGTGTAACAGTCGCGCCGCCGCCGGTGGCGTTCGTTGGATCGGTGGACGACACGGCAATCGGCGTGACGTCGACTTCTCCGAGTTCGCGGCTGAATCTCGGAGGCTCGGCGTGTTCTCCGCTGCGGCCTTCCCGATCAAGAGCGATGGTACGTGAGCTACCGGCTCATCAACTGAGCCGCGAGCGACGCACGTGTTCGAGCCGGCAGCGGTCAGGTTTCGAAGTGTCGGCGGGCGGCCTCGATGTGACTGAGGTAGCGCCGCGTCCAGCCGCACATCCCGTCGACGGTCGCTCGTAGCGCCTGGCCCGGCTCGGTGAGGGTGTATTCGACCCGTGGCGGGACGGTGGGGTACACGGTGCGCTCGACCAGGCCGTTGCGTTCCAGCATGCGCAGGTTCTGGGTGAGCATCTTGTGGCTGATGCCCTCGATCTCGTTTCGTAGTTCGCTGAATCGCAGCGTGCGATCACCGAGACCTTCGACGATCAGGAACGCCCACTTGTTGGCAACGTCGGAGAAGATCTCTCGCGCCAATGAGCCCGCTCGCGCGAGGTCGGCATCCTCGGGAAGGCCTGTGAACTGCGTGGTCACCATTTGGTTCTCCAGTCACTGAAAAGTGCGTTCTTCCATGTCACGGCACACTCCCTTATGGTGTCTCAGTAACCAGAAGAGATCAAGCCCGGCGTTCGCCGAGAGCGCACCGCCGTCAGCACAGGAGTCAAGCAGCATGGCCATCACATACGTCAACCCCAGCGGATTGCCCCAGATCGACGTCTACCGCCAGGTGTCGATCGCATCGGGATCGAGGCTGGTCTTCATTGCCGGACAGGTCGCATGGGACGCCGAAGGAGCCACCATCGGCGGCGGTGACCTCGCGGCCCAAGTTGAGCAGAGCTACCTCAATGTCGCTACCGCGCTCGCCGAGGTCGGTGGCACCTTCAACGACGTCGCGAAGCTCACCTTCTACGTCGTCGACTGGACCCCCGACAAGCTCTCGCCGCTCCTGGATGGCATCTCTCGTGCAGCTACGAAGCTGGGGATCACCCCGACGCCGCCGACGACGCTCATCGGCGTTGCGGCACTCGACGTTCCCGAGCACTTGGTCGAGATCGAAGCGACCGCGGTCCTCGACTGAAGGCGCCGTCGCGCGCCGCGTCCTAGCCTGCTGACAAGCAGGCCGCGAGGTCCCGCTGGCTTCTGTCCGCTACGACGCTTGACAGTTGCGGCGGTCCGACGATCAGGGTTTGTCGTTGACGGCTGTTGGGCGGGAAGTCATAACGCCACTTCCCGGGGATGTCGGTCGTCCGATGAGCGGATTGAAGCGGACGTGGCGGGGGACATGGGACATCCCTGAAACGCCCCGTTCGATCAGGTATGGCCGGAGGGCTTCGAGCGCTTTCGGTTCGTCCCAGTGCGGGATGGTCGGATAGAGGTGATGGATCACGTGGGTCTGCATTGACTGCACGAAGAAGCGGGGAATCGGGTTGCGCCAGAATCGCGTATCGAGGTAGCGGCCGACTTGGTCGCCGGGTCGGTGTGGCTCCCACGAGAAGAATGTCGACAAGTACGAGAACGCGATCTTGTTGGGCAGCCACCACACCAGCAGGGTCGGGAGCGGGAACAGCACGACCATCACGAGTTGCGCGAGGGCGAGCGCCTTGACCACGGGCAAACCCTTCATGACTGACGCGGCGAACGCCGGGTCGCGTTCCCCATGAAACTGCAGCGATTTCGCGAACAGCTCTTTGCCCTGACGGCGGTAGCCGTTCAACGCTGGCTGCCACCAGTGGTCACCGTTGGTCCAATAGTCGGGATCCATCTCGGCATCGTTGGTGTGGGCGTGATGCTTCAGGTGGACGACTCGGAGGAGCTCGTGAGAGTGGCGCAGCGGGATCAGCGTGATCTGTCCGACGACCGGGTCGAGCCAGCGCCAGCCGGGACGGCGGCCGGAGAGGTTGCCGTGCTGGCCCTCGTGCGACGGCAGGTACGACAAGCAGAGGCACACCGTCGCGGTGAGGAATCCAAGCCACAACGGCACCCGGCCGACGATGACGAAGATGAACGTCGTCAGCCAGAGAGCGCACTGTCCGACCCCGATCAGGATCATCTCCCATTGGATTCGACCCATGTACTGCCTCGCGACCCGCCGTTCCTCCTTCGGGCTCAGATCGACCGACGGGTTCGGGGCGATCACCGTCACAGCCAGCCCCCTCGAACGTGGGCGACGACGCCGGCGAGCGCGCCGACACCAGCCGACGCCAATGTCACCCCCGCAGTGTTCGTGTGTGGCCACGTCTCCCTGGCGATAACGCCGAGCACGCTGCCGATGAACAGGAGACCGAACCAGACCGTCCCCCACTTCTCGGAGTGCGCGATCGCCGCCGATATGGCCCGCACAAGCGGGGATGTGGGCGCCGCCGGCACCGTCTGTTGCGCGTCATTCATGAAACCCTCCGACCCCCGTAGCGGTGTGTGAACTCCGCGACCCGCGCCCCAAACCTGCGAGTTGCCTGCTAACCGTACTCCAATAGCATTCCATCATGCAACCTCGTCAGCATCGTTTCGTTCAGGGCAAGATCGGTGTCAACGACAACTTTGAGTTACGTGATGAAACTCCATGGAGTATGCACTCCGTGGAGGTTGGACCGAGTGAGTGCACGTGCGGTGACCCAGACAGGCTCAGACGTCGACGTTCGGCCTGATCGCGGTTGCTGACCACATGTATGACGGTCGACACATTTGTTGCTGACGACCCCGCATGAAAGTATGATCGTAATATAATCGAGCTCGACAACGGAGGAGTTCTCATGACCGTCAGCCACATCACCGCCCCGACCGAGTTCATCGAGGTCAGCGGCGATCGCTTTGCCTATCGCCGCTGGGGAGCGGGGGTCGGCACCCCGGTGGTGTTGATCCAGCACTTCCGAGGTGGGATGGACCACTGGGATCCGTTGCTGACCGACGGATTGGCGGCAGGACGCGAGGTCATTCTCGTCAACGGACGCGGTGTTGCTTCCTCGTCCGGCACGCCGCGCAATCGGATCGAGGACATGGCTGACGACCTCGCCGAGGTGATCAAGGCTATGGGGTTGTCCAAGGTGGACGTCTTGGGCTTCTCCCTGGGCGGCTATGTGGCCCAAGATGTCGCTCGCCGGCATCCGGAACTGGTGCGCAAGCTCATCCTGGTTGGTACCGGTCCACGTGGTGGCGATCCGACGATGGACCCTCAGGTCCTCGAAGTGGCGCCTCGACCCGTGCCGACGGTGGACGACTTCCTGTTCCTGTTCTTCGGCCGTTCAGAAGCAGCGCAGCAAGCCGGGCGCGACTTCTGGGAGCGTCGCCACCTTCGCGTCGATCAGGATCCGCCGAGTTCGCCCGAGGTCGCGCAGGCACAGATCGAATCGCTCGGCGGGTGGCTCACGCCGCTGTCGGCCGATGCACCGTTCGCCCACCTTGGCGAGATCGGACATCCGACGCTGGTCGTCAACGGAGTGCATGACGTCATGATCGCCACCATCAACTCCTGGCACCTCAGCCAGAACATCCCGAACGCACAGCTGATCGTCTACCCGGACGCCGGCCACGGATCACAGTTCCAGTATCCGGCCCGGTTCTTGCGTCACCTCACCGACTTCCTCGACGAAAGCGACCCATCATGAGCACCGAACCGCAACGTGGAGACGGCGTGATCACGTCGTACAAAGACGCTCCGCCGCGCACCGTAACCGCTGGCGGCGTCACCTACGCCTACCGCGAGCTCGGCCCGAAGGGTGGGATCCCGGTGATCTTCTTCGTCCACCTCGCAGCAAACCTGGACAACTGGGATCCACGGATCATCGACCCGATCGCCAAGCACCATCACGTCATCGCCTTCGACAACCGCGGCGTGGGCGCATCCACCGGCACCGTGCCCGACACGATCGAGGCGATGGCCGATGACGCTGTCACCTTCATCAAGGCGCTCGGCTTCGACACGGTCGACATCTTCTCGTTCTCCCTCGGCGGCATGGTCGCCCAAGCCGTCGTGGTGAAACACCCCGAACTCGTCCGCAAGCTCATCCTCACCGGCACCGGTCCGGCCGGTGGGAAGGACATCGACAAGGTGGCCGGAACCACCTACGCCGACATGCTGCGCGCGGCGCTGCACCGAAAGGACCCAAAAGAGTTCCTGTTCTTCAACCGCAACGCCACCGGCAAGCCTGCCGCGAAAGCGTTCGTCGAACGCCTCAAGGAGCGCACATCAGACCGCGACAAGAAGGTCACGGTGAAAGCGTTCCAGACCCAGCTGAAAGCGATCAAGCGGTGGGGCCGGTCGACACCCGCCGACCTGTCGAAGATCACCCAGCCGACGCTGATCGCCAACGGCGACAACGATCGGATGGTGCCTTCCGTGCTCTCCGAGGATCTCCATCGCCGGATCAAGAACTCCGAGCTGATCATGTACCCCGACTCCGGCCACGGTGGCATCTTCCAGTTCCACGACAGGTTCGTCCCAGTCGCGCTCGAGTTCCTCGCCCGCTGACCGCCCATCCACTGACGCAGAACGGACCAC
>Ga0075365_10000177_pt1 | contig 20648 bp, 18 predicted proteins | sample EndMetdeltDD1765_FD_71387 | JGI IMG/M metagenome (GOLD analysis project Ga0075365, IMG submission 71387) | Populus endosphere microbial communities from Tennessee, USA - Endosphere MetaG P. deltoides DD176-5 | ecosystem: Host-associated > Plants > Roots > Endosphere | place: USA: Tennessee... | reverse complement strand
ACTCTCAATCTTTTCGATTTGTACTTTGGTTAAGTGTGCTCGGAAACCCTGTACTCTGCGATATCGTGCTTTTGCTTTGAATTTAGCAACTCGAAGCTTTTTGCCTTTGAATTGCTCAAGAACTTTTGCTGTTACGGTAACTCCTGTGAGTACTGGTGCACCTACTTGCGATACGCCATCAACAGAATGCAGCAAGACGTTATCAAACGTTACTGATGCTCCTGCTTCTACTGGAAGTTTATCAAGATCCAAAACAGTTCCAACTGATGCTTTGTACTGTTTTCCGCCGGATTGAATAATTACATAATTCATAGGTCCTAATTATAGCAAACTATTGCTCCTTCTACAATCCTTGAGTTTGTGCTCATCTAATCTCCAAAATATACTTATGCTTCTGAGAAACACTAATTGCTGACAGCAGGCCTAGAAAGATGAAATTTGAGAGTAACGAGCTTCCACCAAAGGAAACAAATGGCAAGGTAACCCCCACAATAGGCAAGAATCCGACATTCATACCGATGTTTACAAAGCATTGAATCAGGATAAATCCAAATCCACAGACCGTAAAGAGTTTGGTAAACGAATCGCGACAATTGCGGTAAATGAGATAAATTCGATAACAAAGAAACAGAAATGCCAAAACAACAATCGTCGTCCCCACAAATCCTAATCCTTCCGCAAGAGTGGCGAAGATAAAATCGGTGTGTCTCTCGGGAAGAAACCGTAGCCCCGACTGTGTCCCCTCAGCAAGTCCTTTGCCAAAGAATGAACCAGAACCTACTGCGATAACCGCTTGAATCGCATTATACGAGGTTCCCAAGGGATCTGCCGTCGGATGAAGGAAGGTCAAAATCCTTTGCTGCTGGTAATCATGCAACGAGAACCAAATAAGCGGTGATGCCAAAACGATTGGTAAGGCTGCGAATCCAAACCAAAACCACGGAAACCCAGCAACAACCAACGTTAAGAGCGCAACCCCCGCATAAATGATGGCACTTCCCAAGTCTGGTTGAAAATTAATTAAAAGAAAGATCGGAACTAACAACAATAAAATAAGCGTAAACGATTTTTTTGTCGGGTGCGAGTGCTCTGACAGAAATGAAGCAAAGGCAAGCGAGAGAAATGGCTTGAGCAACTCTGAAAATTGCAATCTGACCCCAAAAATATCAATCCAGCGAGAAGCACCACGGCTTTCAATACCGATAATAAAGACGACGAAGAGTAAAACGAGCGAAACAAGATAGATAGGCATCTTTATGTGTTTGAAGGATTCAACGTTTACTTGCGAGAAAAAAAGGAAAGCAATTATCCCCACAGTTAAGGAAATTAACTGACTTCGGAAAAAAAGAGGATTAATTGAGATTAATGTCGTCAAACTAATGACCAACAAAATCACGACAGGAGCAATCAGCCACAAATCAAATTTGAATAATGCACGTTTCATGAAGATTTACCCTAACCTACTCACGCTGAATGCGCCCTTCGTAAGGTTTTGAATAAGTGCATTCTTGGTAATATAACTTTCGTGTTCTTTCGGCCACGCTTCGAGTGTCACATCGACTTTTTCGTCAAGTTTAGTTTCAAGTTTCTTTCGCTCATCTTGAATCTTACGGACAATCTCTCGTGCTTCTCCTAATTGCAGATCTTGATTTGAAGAACCTGTCAATTCTTCATCAGCTGAAGTAATCGTAAATTCACTATTTTTCCCATCCCAGGTTAATTGCTGCACATTTACTTCTTCCGCGACAATTTTCTTTACGGCATCAGTCAATTGATCTGGTCCTTGGTAAGTAAGCTCCTTCAACGGAATTCGGACCTTTACCCCAGCAACTTTTCTTTTCATTAAAATTACCGATGCCAACTCTCTGCCAGCTTTCATTTCTTTTTCTAATTGTTTGTTGATTAATTTATCGTGAGACAAAGGGAAATCTGTCAAGTGAACGCTTTTTCCGTTGGTTAAATTGGTGTGGATTTCTTCGGAAAGAAATGGCGTGAATGGAGCCATTAGCTTTGACAACGTCAACAAAACCAAATAAAGCGTCTCGTAACTTGCATTCTTATCCTCGTTATCATCAGCGGTCGGACCGACTCGATCACGACTTCGTCTGACATACCAGAGAGACAGATCTTGAACAAACGCTTCAATTGTGAGGGCTGCCTTTTGTGCGTTTTTCTTCTCAAGTGATGCTGTTACTGTTTTTGTCGTTTCGTGAAGCCGGCTGATAATCCATTGATCCAAAATGTTTTCAAACTTCATATCTGCCTTTTGCATTTTTTCTGGGCTCCACTTATCAATGCTGGCGTAAGTGATAAAGAAGTTATAGATGTTCCATAACATCAAATGGAATCGTCGTCTTGTCTCATCAGCCTTTTTGTATCCAAACAACATATTTTGCTCAGTATCCGCCGTCGCATACATCCAACGCATGACATCAACACCAATCCTGTCAGCGCCTTCATTAAATTCAATCGAGTTGCCCCATGACTTGTGCATCGGTCGTCCATCTTCTGCCAGCATTGAGGCATAACCCAAGATCGTCTTAAAAGGATTTTTCTTCTCGAGCACTGTCGACATGGCGATCATTGAATAGAACCAATTTTTGAATTGCCCGGGGAATGATTCAGTAATGAAATCAACAGGAAACCATTGCTGCCAATATTTTTTGTCTGTCGTGTAACTTAACTTCTTCGTCTCTGGATCAACGTATGTTGAGAATGGAACGATACCAGCATCAAGCCAGACATTACCAACATCATCAACGCGAGGGGTTTCTTCACCACATGATCCACATTTGATGGTGACATCATCGATGTAAGGTTTGTGCGGACTGTGTTTGTGGAATTCTGACCACCCATTAACTGCTTTTTCTTCTAATTCTTCTTTACTGCCGATGACATCAAAATGGCCACACTTTGCGCATTCATAAATTGGCAAAGCAAGTCCCCAGTAGCGATTCTTTTTACTAATCAACCAATCATGCATATTGTTCAGCCAATCAAGTTCGCGCTCAAGTCCAAACCCTGGATGCCACTCAATCATCTTTGCTGTCTCGATCATTTGCTGCCGAAGTGTTTTGCCTTTCCCACTCTCTGGTTTATCCATCGCGATATACCATTCATCAGCTACTTTCCAAACCAATTCCGCTTTACAACGCCAACATGCTGGATAGCGATGGGTGTACGGCATTGTTTTTAAGAGAAACTTCCCACCCTCAAGCGTTTTAAGATACTCAATTATCAGCTCGGGATGCTTCTTTGCATTCTTGCCACTAAACTCTCCCATTTCTGGGACGTAGGTTGCAGTATCATCAATTGGTGAAATAATTGGCATGTGTTCTTTCTTACCCAGATCAAAGTCTTCTTTTCCAGCACCAGGTGCGACATGCAAAATACCTGTTCCTTCAGTTGAAGTAACAATAGCTGATGCATCAACAACTTTATGGAATGATTTTGGCTTTTCTTCTTTGGCTTTTTGCACAATTGGCAAAGAATCAAACGGAGCATCATAGCGAAGGCCAATCAAATCTTTTCCTGAAACCTCTTTTACTTTTTCAAAGGTTCCATTTTCTGGATCTAATTTGTTAAAGATATATTCAGAGATCGGCAGTTCTCGCTTTTTTAACGGACGAATCGGTGTCGCACCATTTTCATCTTTGTCGATAAAGATGATTCGTTCTTTCGTCTTATCATTCTCCCAAACGCCGTAGGTTAACTTAGTGTTGATGCCGATCGCAACGTTTGCCGGAATCGTCCAAGGAGTTGTCGTCCATGCTAAAAGAGATGTCTTGTCCCATCCTTGGGTGGTGATTGGTAATTTGAAAAAGATCGTTTCGTGTGTGATTTCTTTATAATCTTCGGTCAACATCTCATGCTGAGAAATTGCGGTCTCACAACGAGGGCACCATGGCACACTATCTTTACCTTTGTAGATCCAGCCTTTGTCATGACACGTTTTGAGGAAATACCAAATCATATAATTATTTTCATCAGACATGGTGTAGTAAGAGTTGTCCCAATTCATGAAGTAGCCGAGGCGTTTACTTTGTTCTGTTTGGATTTTGCTAAACTTCAGTACCCGCTCTTTACAAAGCTGAACGAATTTCGCGATGCTTTTCTTTCTATCTCCTTCGACGAGATTTTCAATATCCTTTTTATTACGAATCTCAAGTTCTTTCTCAACTTCTACTTCAACCCATAACCCTTGGCAATCAAATCCGTTCTGGAATCGCTGTTTGTAACCGCGCATGTTATAAAAACGTTGCCAGAGATCTTTATACGTCCGACCCCATCCATGATGCACGCCCATGGGATTGTTTGCAGTAATAGGTCCATCGAGAAACGAGAAGTGTTTCGTCGAATCGTCGTTGCGGTGTAAATATTTTTCCACCAGTCCTTCTGCTTCCCACTTTTTAAGAAGGTCTCGCTCCATCTCTGGAAAATCAATCTTTGGATCAACAGGTTTGAACATACCCTGTAATTGTAGTTGAAAGGCGTGGCTAATTCAAGAGAAGTGATTATACAAAAAATAACCTCTTGACAGTACACGATCGTATACCTTATTATTGATTTATGACAGTCGAAGAAGCCGTTATCAAACTCAGAACCTACTACATGAGACAACACAGACTTCCCTCAATTCAGGAGTTGAGTGATCTCTTTCTCATCACAAAAAGAGCAGGAGCGAAGTGGGCAGACAAGTTGGTCCAGGCAGGATATCTCGGGAAGGACGAGAAGGGTAAACTCCTTCCCACGGGACTCTTCAGGATTCCCAAACTCGGACTAATCCATGCCGGCTATCCAGCACCAGGAGACGCACTGCAAGACGAGAGTGTCGATTTATACAATTATCTTTTGAAAACACCTGGCACAATTTTTTCACTCGTGGTTAAGGGGGATTCTATGATCGATGCAGGAATCAATGATGGTGATTTAGTATTAGTACAAAAAAGCCGCGAACCAAAAAATCGAGACATCGTCGCAGCATTCGTCGATCAAGAATGGACACTCAAAGAATACCGACGCCAAGACAATGAGATTATTTTAGTCCCAGCAAATGTGAATTATCCGATCATCCGTCCAAAGCAATCACTGCAAATAGGTGGCGTGGTCATCAGTGTGGTGAGAAATTATTATTAGACTCGCAATGGAATTGCTATCTCTCTTTGATAAAACTCTTCTGTTAGTGGTTGAGTACCAGGTGGGTTTCTTCTATCGGGACTTTCTCCAGCTATTATTCTTAACGCTTCTTGATTCCTATGATTTTTAAACGCTTCAGCATCTGTTATCTCATATAATGATCCTTCCTGCATATCTGTATGATAAGGAAAACGCATACCTAATCCATGATCAATTTCATGTTGTAATACTCGTGATACATATTTATTAGGTGTCGTGTGTATGACCTCTTGCGTTACAACCTCACCTGACTCCAAGAATTCATTAAGATCGACTTCAAGCGCTTTTACTTTCACACGATCATGACGAGAAGCAACTCCTCCGACGCCTTGCTTGACAGAGAAGCACCCTTCAGAGTCATCTTCATTCATCGCTTCTGACCGATCAACAATCTCGGGATTAATGAGGACTTTAAATTCTGGTTGCCATCCTTCATCTCGCATATGCGCATTTGGATAAGCATTCCATAAAGCAAGCATGACGTTCTCTCCAAAACCCAATTGAGTAGCATGAAGTCCTACCATACGTCGGGCATCTTTATCTGTCGGATCTGCATAAGCATTAGAAACAGTGAGGAGCTCCCGAACAACATTCTTTATTACCGGACTATTCAGGTTTTCTTCTTTAACGGATGGGACTGGTAGACGTAAAAGAGAACTATCTGGAGGAGTAAATTCTGTTCCTCGAGTTGTTAAAGCTAACGGTTCCTTTTTAGTAAGTTCTATTACCTGACAATCATTTAATCCTTCTTGCAATTCATCAATATTATCATGAGAAACAACTATGATACTTGCTCCAGTTTCATCCTGAATTTTTCTTAGTTCAGCTATCTGTCGGCGCTTTTCAGCTGCATCAAGCCCAGCAAGTGGTTCGTCAAGAATGATTAACGTTCGCTTTTTTACCATCGCACCTGCTTTTGCAACAAGCGCCATCATACTACGTTTTTCTCCATCTGAAAGCGTCTTAAAGGTACGTGATTTAGCTTCAACACTTGAAATATTTCCTCCTCTATCTTGGATAAGTTTATTTACCCATTCATTTCGTTTTTTTCGCAATTCCTCCAGATCCTTTCGCATTGAACGAGGGAAAACACTCTTTCTTCGCTCCTGAAGTTTCTCTATCTCTTTTTCGAGCAAATTATCTGCACCCATCCACGCGACTTCCATATACATTCGATCTTTTCCTTTATATTTTTTCATATGTGATTCATAAAGCTCCTTAGCACTTTCTTTAAAATAAGGCTTAAACAAATCAACGATGCTGGCATTTTCAGCTAGTTGATCTTCGGTAATTAAGAGAAATTCTTCTGCAATCGCTTCAGGACCAGATGAAGAATGTACATCTTCAAATTTATTATCTTTTACGAAATGAACATCACCTTCATGTTCATAAAGATGCATTAGCGCCATGAGTGTCGTTGATTTACCACCGCCAGATTTTGCACGAAGAATAGCAGCACCTCCTTTAGGCAATTCCAAATTTAACGGAGCAAGGGATGTCTCTTGTCCTGAAGGTTTTTTTGCAAGAAAATCCTTGATAATAAGACCTTCAGAAAAAGGAGGCTTTCCTTTTTTGAAGAGATTAACCCCATGACGTTCAGTATGTCTTTTCCAAGCTTGTGGTGTGACGATAAATGGTTCACGACTGAGAGCTTTTATCAAATCATCAGCAATTTCAGTACTCCGCACAGCTTCTTCCCGATCTTTTTGTGTATACAAAATATTGAGATATCCTTTTGAACCTGTCATCGCAGCATAGATTGTCGAACCATACCCTTTTGCATCAGTAAGTGCCAATGCCGCAATCAATCCATCGGTAAAATAAGAACCGAAGTTTATCTTGTCGGTCATTCTAAGATGAGCTTTATAAAAAACCTCTCTTAGGAAAGGGAAATGGAGAGCAGATATGCCTAGCCTTTTTTGGGCAGCTCTTTCAGAAAAGCTTCTAAACACCATGTCACCTGTTGGAACAGTTAATAACCCGGCAGCTATTAACGCAGCAGCAGGAAGTCCATTTCCATCAATTCCCAAGGCAATGCCATTACTTACAGGAAAGAGAATATTCTTTATTTTTTCGAGTTCAGGATCTTTAAACTCATTATTATAAGTAGTGGTCGGCAAAGCATTTAGCTGTGACACTTCCTCAGCAGAAATACCTTTATTATTTAAGGTCTCAGTAATTGCACGCTTATGTCCTCCCAATCTTTCTATCCGTTCCGTAAGGAGTAAACTCCATCTCGCGCCCAGTCGATTTTTGATACTTGTTTGAAGCATTCCTCCTGTCACGGCAGCAAGTGTTCCCAAAATAATAAACTTTGAATCTCCGGTTTCGAGTCCATGTGTTACCGAAGCCCGCCCAAAAGCTTCAGCAAAAGCACTTACCCTTATGGCTTGTCTTCCACGAGCTATACGCTTGGCACCTTTGTCATCCTCACTTAAATCCCAATACTTACTCGCAGGTAAAAGAGACTCGCCACAGAGTTTTGCATCTATCTTTGCAAGACGAGAATCAGGAAAATTTTTCGGTTGTCGTTCAATCATAAAAGTGTAATTATACTGAATCCTAGAGTTTTGTAAAGAAGCGGTTATAATTGGAGCAATTCAATTTCTTGGCGAATATCAACAAATTTTCCATTCTCTTCACTATCTTTATTCATCCAAACTTTCTCCGGAACTGCTTTATATACTCTGCGGGGATTCTCTCCGGTGAATTCTTCAACCTTCCACAATTCCTTCTGTACTCGTTTCTTGTGATAGGAAAGCGCCTCAGCAATTTCCTGTTCGTCAGTTAATTCAAAAGCTTTTGCTTGAATATAAACACCTTGCCCTTTTCCCCAGGGAACGATGGCATCGTAAATTACGATAAAGATATTATTATTTTCTTTTATATTTTTAGAATGCTGTGAATTCTTTCCCGACTTCCAGAAAAAATTGTAGTTATCATCATAGGCGACAAAGACAGGACTATTCCAGGGCATCCCATCTTTTGAAGATGTGGCAATCGTGAGGTACATGATCTTCTCAATAATCTCTTTTGCTTTTTTTATTTGTGATTCCATAATGCCTTAATGATCGCTCTTGCTGTGTTGCTACCAACAGGATACAATCGAAAAGATACGAACATTTTATCATGGAACAAAAGAGTAAGAAAACACCACTTATAAAAACATTTGCTTTCCTCATCAGTATTATCAATTTCACTGGGACTGTTATTTCGTTACTAACTACGGATATGAACCTGCTGAGTCGACGTCTGACGGCAATTGGAGGATTGATTGCTGATTACCAATACATCATACCAGTCTATTTTGTTCTTTCTTTACTGCTCGTGCTTATTACCTTCTCCGAATTAAAAAGTAAAAGAATCCCTCATATCATCACCATCCCTGGGATTTTCCTTGGCATGATTATTGTCCGTCTGCTTAATTTCACCCCGCTCGAGCAATCCGTGGGAGGAGTGATCAGTGCACTACTTTTCTTTGGAGGAGTTTACTTACTCTCAAAAGGACACTTACTAGGTTTTGGTGTAGTCATGATGGAAGGCATGCTCGGTGCGTTTTTAGGAATCACGCCCCTACTAATAATTAACGGACTTTCATCGATCATCGTCTTATGTTATTTTCTGATAGCCCAATATCAACATCCAGAGAAGCGATTAACAACAATAGAATTCGGTCCTATCTTAGCATTAGCAACAGGCCTCTACCTCCTCTATCCAATCTTTATGATTGTTATTAAAGCAGCTTAGAGACATGAGTAGTCATGATCGAAGTTATCCTGAACATACTGGGTAAGGAATACTATTCCACCCGAAGTCAAAGGAGATCGTGAACAGTACGATTGTGCCCCTGAAAGATCCCCTGCACCTGCAAGCCAGCTGCGCAAACCATTGAGATTACTTCCTGCAGGAAGAGAACGAATAATCACGCCCCACTGATAACTTGTCGAGTAAATGCCAAGCGTGATGCCTCGTGATTGAAAATAACTAACCATTCCTTCAAGCACTGCACGATTGCTCTCATAAGCAAAATCTGATCCATCTTTCCATGAATTGGTTGTCTCAACATCAAGCCACCAAGGATAACTTAAACTGAGTGCATCAATTCCTGCTGCTTGAGCCGCCGGAGTAAATTTATTGACGACATCATCGACCGCTCGATTCCAGCCATATTGCCATGCACAAGGGAGAGAATCTGATCCGTCACATGTGCCAAACGGATTAGGAGAACTATTCCCTGCGGGGTCGTTATTATTCTTCGGCCAAGAAGGAGTATTCAGTCCTCCTGGATTACCTGTGTTTACATACAGCTGAATCTTGGATTGATTTGGTGTACCAAGAGACATATTTGCCCAAAGCAATTGACTCGTCAAACATGGATTGGTCGTCGTCGCGATACCGCCATTAACACCAACAATCCCAAAACCTTGGCCTATCGGGTATGCACTATTACATTGTGGGAAAGAAATATCATTGCCAATTTTTGTAATCGTTGGCGTAGGGGTAGGAATATCCGTCGGCGTAGGAGTGGGTGTTTCCGTCGCAGTAGGTGTCGCAGTTGGGGTTTCAGTTAAGGATGGCGTCGGTGAAGCAGAAGCTGTAGGTGTCAGTTCTAATGTCGGTGAAGGCGTCGCAGTCGGAGTAGGTGTTATTGTTATCGTCGGAGTTGGTTCATCTGTTGGTGTTTGTGTTGCCGTTGGTAATGTCGTTGGGGTAATGACAATAGTAATCGTTGGCGTCTCTGTTGCCGTAGGTGCGGGCGTTGGCGTAGTTGTTAACGAAGGTGTTGGTGAATTAGTTGGCGTTGGATCATCAGTCGGAGTAACCGTAACTGATAGTGTTGGAGTCAACGTGATTGTTGTCGTTGGTGTACTGGTTGCCGAGGGAGAAGGCGTGAGTGAAACGGGAGCCTGTGTTGGTGTTGGCGTTGCGTTCACATGAGTTTGCTTGTGATGTTGATAATGGTTCACCTGATGATGTGCTGGTTGGAAAGGATTTAAGGAGAAGGCGAAATATAACGCTGCGTTAAAACAATTGAGCAGAAAATGGAGCATACTCTAATTAAAGCATAGAAATTGTAATTTGTCATTCGCTCTCGAATATGATAAATTCCCAAGCATGAGTTCTCCAGAATCAGTATATACTCGTGGCGTCATTCGTGAAGGAAAAAAACCTGACGAGTTAGTGAGTGTCATTATGGCAGGAGTTCATGGCAATGAACCAGCCGGTCGAAAAGCTTTTGATCTCGTCGTGCCGGACTTAACGATAAAAAATGGTAAGGTTATCTTCATATATGGAAATCCTCGAGCAATGGCGGAAGGCACCCGGTTTTCTCAAGGAGGAGCAAATCTTAATGGGATGTTTAAAGATGACGCAGATTTATCGGTAAGAGAAAGAAGTAGTTATGAGTATGACCGAGCACAGGAATTAAAACCAACACTACTTAGTAGCACTGCCTTGCTCGACGTTCATGGCACAGCAAATCCAGACAGTGTTCCTTTTGTAATCGCCGAGCCAGGTAAACCATTAGCAATCGCCAGACATCTCCCTTATGACATTATTTCTTCCGGATATGACGAACAGCAACCTGGTGGAACTGATCATTTTATGAATAAGCATGGAAGAGTTGGTATCTGTTGTGAGACAGGTCCAAACGGCCATGAACATTCGGTTCCAAAAGCAGTAGAAAGTATCAGAACGTTTCTCCAAATCAGAGGACATATAGAAGGAGAGACAGAACCACGAGATAATCAAAAACACATTAGAGTAAAAGGCATGCATCGCGCAAAAGACACGTTTACTTTCAGAGAACCATTCCCTGAATTTGCACCGGTTGAGAAAGATGAAGTAATAGGAACTGATGGAAGCAACACAATAACCGCATCCGATAAGGGTTATCTAATCTTCACTTCTCAACTAATAGTCCCACCAGGAGACGAAGCATTCCTTTTCGGCCAAGATGCACCACTTAGGTAATATAACTACTCAGGGATAATGCCGAAGCTTTGGGTTGTGTTGGTACTGAGAGTGAAATCTACTGGGTTTGGGGTTGTCGCAGTATAGCCTGCAGGAAGATTGAGTGTTGCGGTATAGTCTGCGTCTTGAATGTTTGAGAAGGTATAATTTCCACTGCTGTTTGTTACTTTTGGACGTCGTTGAGTTGTCAGGTAGATAGATGCACCAGTATATCCTACTTCTCCAGAATCCTGAACGCCATTCTCGTTTGTATCTACATAGACGGTTCCGGTAATCGTATGGCTATCGCTTAATGTAAGTGGTAATACGTTTGGCTCCTCTTCTCTATTAGAAGCATCAACTGACCAGTACGTGAGCGTATGGGAACCAGTTCCAGTGATTGTAAATGGACTACTATAGACTTCTTGTGATCCACCATCCACTGTATAATAGGTGTTTGCAATAGTATCTCCTGAAGTTGCCTTGGCAGTTAGCGTAATCGTTACCGGATTTCTATAGCTACCATCAGGGAATCCGTATGAAAATCCCACCTCGGTAACTGGTGGCGTAGGGACGAAAAAAGGATTTGGAATAGGTTGGGAGTGATACCAGACACCACCACTTCGAACGAGAAAAGAATAGGTACTCGTAGAAGTAAAATTACCCACGTTCATATCTTCACCTAACATTCCTTGCATTGTAGAAGAATCACAAGTGATATAGTGAGCTGGTCCACCAGAGTCGTAAAACAAATCTCCATTACCTCCGAGTGACTCAGGAGGTAACATAGCGAGAGCATTACATGCTGATAAATCTTGATCTGAATAATTTAAAGAGAGAGATCCTGTCGACGGATCAAAAACGACATCAGATGCAGTAAACGTTTCAAAATCAGCAAAACTAGGAGTAGCAACAAGAAGGAATAAAACAAAAAGTGTAAGCGAAGTAAATATCTTTTTCATATCTAATAAACATACTGTAACAGTAAAATGTTAATAGATTATTAACAACATTCTTTTCTTACATTACGCTATTATTTTATCCACAGATGTTATAATCAAAACCAATTATGAAGAGATTTTGGAAATCACTTTTCGTCTTTTTGCTTATATTCTTTATTGTTCATTTAACTAGAGACATTATGCAAATTCTTCATGTCGATAATCTTCTTGCAACAACGCTCAGAACAAACCACTTATGGTGTAGACCCTATTGCGATTACGCAACATTCCCCCATGAAATTTTTGGGATCATTGCATCGAGTATTGTTTTAAAAAGAAATAAGATGGGATTCTTGGGAATACTTGTACTCTTATCTCTTGCACTCTGGCCGATAGGATTTGTTATGGAGATATTGGGTTTAAATGGTTAATTTTTTGCAAGTTTTTTTAATTTTAAACCAACTGCTGTCTGAGAGAGGTTTCGTGAAAGACCCTCGAGATGTGCTTTTGCGTCATTAATCGGTTTCTGGGGATTATAAGCAAATTGGATTTGTCGTTCCATATATAAAGTATTAAACTTATCTGCACTCTTTTTAAATTTTTCAATAATAATTTCTTCTTCTTCTTGAGTTTTAACTTTATTAATTTCTGACACATACTTTTCGGAATAATCTGCTAAAATCCGTTGTTTATTAGAACGAATTGCTTCCACATCATTCCAAAATGCAGAGGTGTTATACCGAATATCATCATCAATCAATTGACATTTATTATAAAACTCCGTGATGGCATCCCATTCGTCTCGATCAAAATCTCTGACGAACAAATACTTATATTTTGTCCAACTCTCCGAAGGCATTAAGAAGATATCTGCAAGTTGTTCTTGGAGTAAACTGTCTCGCAATTTCTTAATTGCTCTTTCAGCGCTTTTAATTTCTAAGAGAATAATATTTGCAGCATCTTTTTTTTGATCTCTTTTTTGGAGAACATAGATAATAAATGCAGCGAGGCCGACGGCTAATGTAATAAGGGCAATAAAGAAGTTCGAATTAAAGAACCCAATAAACATATTCATAAATTATTGGGCAGAAAACGGATGATTTAATTCCTCTGTCTCAAAAACGCGGGGATGTCCCAATCGTCTTCTTTTTCTTTCTTTGGTTGTTCTTCTGGTTGGTTTTGATTTTGTTGGGTTTGTTGTTGGTTGTTATCTATTGGACCAGATGCTGACGTCAAAGGCGTATTGGTTACCTGTGGCTGAGGTTGTGGGATGACGAATTGTTGGAGGCGTTGTTTGTTTTGATCAAAGCCTGTTGCAACTACCGTGATACGGATTTGATCGTGCATGTTTTCGTTGATTGTTGCTCCAAAGATGATGTTTGCATCTGGATCGGCGGCGGTTGAGATGATCTTGGCGGCTTCGTCTACTTCAGTCATTGTCAGATCAGGTCCACCGACGATGTTGAAGAGAACGCCTCTTGCTCCGTCCATTGAGATTTCTAAAAGTGGTGATGCGATTGCTGAGCGAGCAGCGGTCTGTGCTCGGTTTTCTCCGATGCCGGTACCAATACCCATTAATGAAGATCCTGCGTTTGACATGATTGCTTTGACGTCAGCGAAATCGACGTTAATCAAACCTGGAAGAGTAATGATTTCTGAAATGCCTTGTACACCTTGGGTAAGAACTGAATCAGCAACTTTAAAGGCATCAAGCAATGAAAGTTTGCGGTCAACGACATCAAGAATTCTTTGGTTAGGAATAACGATTAAGGTATCGACTTTATCTTTCAGATTTTCGATTCCCTCTTCAGCAGAAACCATTCGGCGTGTTCCTTCAAAGAGGAATGGCTTGGTAACAACCGCGATTGTGAGTGCACCCAATTCTTTGGCAACTTTTGCGATAATTGGAGCGGCACCAGTTCCCGTTCCTCCACCTTCTCCGGCGGTGACAAAAACCATATCTGAGCCTTCAAGCGCGTGTCTGATTTTTTCTTCTGATTCTTCAGCTGCAAGTTTTCCAATCTCTGGATCGCCACCTGAACCTAAACCTTTAGTGAGATTTTCTCCAATTTGAATCTTGGTGTCTGCCTTGTTGAGGAGAAGTGCTTGAGCATCAGTATTGATAGCAACGAAGTCAACGCCGTGGATAGTACCGTTTGCGATCATCGAACCAATAGCGTTTGTGCCACCGCCACCGATTCCACACACACGGATTTTAGCAAAGTTAGTTGATTGGGGTCGAATTAACATAGAAAGGTATTGCTCCAATCCTAGCAGAAGACAAGCGTAATTGCAATGATGAATTGGCCTCTAGATGCCAAAGATGTTCTCAATTCTATCAATTCTTTTTCGGTTCTCCAGAATATCACTATCAAACATTCGTCCTATCACATCGACCGTCTTTGCCGTTTTATTAAGCTTCTTTTTAATATAATTGAGCGTTTTCGTATGTACGAATATTTCAGTTTTTAATTCCTCTTGACCTTGTTTCAATAATTTAATTTCTCTTTCTAATCTTCCATTACTGATTTTAAGATCTTTAAGTTCATCTTCAAGCTCGTCTAATCGAACTTCAAGATGATGCATCTCTAAACGAAGATTATCTCTTATTTTTTGTGATTCAAACTCAACTTCTTCACGCACCATTTTTTTTATGGTTTCGTTATTGGTTTGAAAGAGACTTTGTAACTGATTTATTTGTTCCTGTGTAAACATCTATAATCAATATAGATTAATCTAAGATTCGAGGCAAGATATATTACTAGATCAAAATTTTTATGGGATGAAGGTCTTGATGAGGTTCATGAGTTTTTTCATAATCTTTGATGTCCCCATGCCGCCTTTTGGAAGACCGAAGCTTAGCGAAGAGGATTTTTCGGGGGTGGTTTTTTCTCCATACATAATCAACCCAATCACCGTTGAGAATGCAGGGTGTTGGACTTCATCGATGATGCCTTTGACATTGTTTGCCATACCAACTCTGACTGGCATCGCGAGTGTTCTTCGGACTGATTCACGAATACCGACCGTTAATGCTCCCCCACCGGTTAGAACGATACCTGCTGGTGTTTGTCCGCCAAAGCCGCTTTTCTTAATTTCGAGTCCAATCATCGTACAAATTTCATTAAGTCTTGGGCGAATGATTCCATCGACGAGGGTTTTGTGTGAGGCTTTGCGGATTTCTTCAGGGAGATTGAGTGAACTGAGATCCAACTCATCACTAGCTTTTTTATCTTTCGCCTCTTCTGGTTTTCCTTCAGGAACGACTTGACGTTTGCCTTGATTTTGCGATAAGAAAAGTTTGATCTTTTCAGCACTTTCAAGAGAAATACGAAGACCAATCGCCAAATCATTGGTGACATGCCGAGCTCCAATCGCAAGGACTGATGAATATGACACAGACCCTTCAGTGTAAATTGAGATATCGGTTGTCCCCGCTCCAATATCGACTAACACGACACCAAGCTCTTTCTCTGTGTCTGAAAGGACTGAGAGTGAACTAGCATAGCCACTAAAAGCAAAGCTATCGACATCAACACCTACTTCAGAAAATGCTTTCTCAAGATTTCGGACAGAGACGCCGTTGGCGGTAATGATATGAGTATCAACTTCAAGTCTAATCCCTGACATGCCAACAGGATCTTTGATTCCTTCTTGGCCATCAACGATATAATTTCGTGGTAAGACGTGGATAATATCTCGGGTTGATGGAATCGAGATAGCTTTCGCAGCATCGATGACGCGACCTAAGTCTGTGGCACTGATTTCACCTTGTGGAGTAGAGACGGCGACGACACCTCGTGAGTTCTGACTGTCAATCTGACTGCCTCCAAGAGACACGATGACGTGAGACGCTGAATAGCCAGCCATTCGTTCGGCAGCTTCCAAAGAGCCATTGATCGCTCCCACTGCTTCTTCGATATCGACCACTTGGCCTTTTCGGATGCCTTGCGATTTCACTTCAGAGACACCAAGCACGTTGACTGTATCTTCAAACACTTTGGCAATAACAGTAACGATCTTATAGGTACCGACGTCTATCCCAACAATAATTTTCCCTTCATTCATAACAAAAATATACCTCTTGTCACTTAAAGATAACAATAGGTTTTTCAAACCGCAAATCTAATCGAGAGAACAGCTTACCTTCCATTGTAAGGCGTGAGAGGATGAATTGTAAAGAGGAAATTTGTGATTTGATATCTTTATTGAAAGAAACGATAGCTTCTTCTCCATCTTCTAACTGGATTATATAGGACGAATCAGCACTCGCCGTAACCTTTTTATAACGAATCTTTTTTTCTTTCAACAGAGTTTCAAGGACCTGTTTGTCTGAATTATCACCAGCTCGTATCGCTTGCAAGCCAAGGGTCCCGAGAGGGCTGATATAGGCTGGTTTTTGGAGTGTGGTAATGACCATAAAAAGAAAAATACCAGAGACTACTGCACAAGCGAGAGCCAATGGAAATAAAATCGTGACGAAGCTCCGTACGTTATTTTTACTTCGTCTAAGTGTTTTTTTGTCGACGTGTATTTTGGATAACTTCAATAATTTTTTCGGCTGCGTCTTGATGGACGAGTTTCTTTGCTTTTTGCGAATAAACTTCATATGTTTCTAGTGTAGCAAGTATCTCAGCAATTTGTGAATACAAGAGTTGCGGCGTTAACGAATTTTGAAGAGCAACTTTCCCGAGTCCCGTACGTTCTATCAAACGTGCATTATCCAATTGCTCGTTTGTCTGGCCATAAGGAAGTGGGATAAGAATACAGGGCTTCCCCAAATAAAGCAGTTCCGTTGTGGTGTTCATCCCAGAACGAGAAACAACAATATCTGCATTCAAGAGCGTATGGACAATTTCTTGTGGCGGGACAAATTTCATCAAATTGTATCGCTCTTGCAACTCCTTTGGCAAAGTCTTTTTCAACTCCTGTAATCGATCAAAATCCTGAAATTTTGCGTCACCAGTTTGATGGATAACATACCACTTTTTGAGGAGCTGTTCAAGGCAACCTTCAATCAATACATTAATCGCATGGGATCCAGAACTTCCTCCGGTAACAAAGATATGCGGCCGATGTACTTTCTTATCTTTTTTAGGAATTGCCTTAAGCGTTTCAAAGAATTCTTTTCGCAAAGGATTGCCAGTAAGAATTGTTTTTGTTTTGGGGAAAAATCTCTTGGACTCCTCCCATGAGACACAAATCTTTGTCGCAAGATGGGCAATTAAACGATTCGCCATCCCCGCTTTAAGTGTTTGCTCGTGAATGACAATGGGGATTTTCAGAAAAGATGCGGCAAGTGCAACGGGAATTTGCACATACCCACCAAAGCAAACAACAACATCTGGTTTAAAACCAGCCAAAATATTATACGATTGCACGATGCCATAAGGAAGTTTGCCTAACGACGGAACAGTATGCAATGTAAATTTTCGCTGAAGTCTCCCTGTTTTTATTGAGCGGAAAGGAATTCCTCGTGCTGTCACTGTTTGGTACTCAAGAGAAAGCGCTTTATCTCCTTCAAAGGTATACTTGCGGCCGATAAACACAATCTCTGTGTCTTTTGGTAAAGCTTCAATGACGGAAAGAGCAGGAGACAAATGTCCTCCGATGATAACAACTCTCATAGTTTGTAGTATACCATTAATGACTTTTGGCGTTGTGTTTTTTTAAGAGCGTAATCAATTGCTCATGAAGAATCCCATTACTTGCAACAAAGCCATTTGTTTCTTGATCATATCGCTGATCATTCCCGTCGAGATCAGTGCAGGTACCGCCAGCTTCCTCAACAATGATTTTCACCGCAGCAACATCCCAAGGACTCTTATGCGCAAAAATCGCAGCAGCTAATTCTCCTGCTGCAACGAGCATCCCTGAGTAAATGAAAGCCATCAGCGTTGCTACTTTTGCTCCTTGCGTTGCTAAATCCATTTTTATCGCAAGAAAGGAAGGCTTATGGCTCCCTTCAACGGTTACCATTTTACTATTTAATTCGGCAGCTTTTGAAACAGTAATTTTTTCCCCGTTAAGATATGCTCCTTTGCCTTTTTCTGCAACGAAAAGTCGCTCCATGTAAGGATCATAAATAACCCCAAGAATTGGCACTCCATTTTGCGTTAATGCTAAAGAGAATGTAGAGAGAGGAAGTCCATGCGAGAAAGGGATTGTCCCATCAAGCGGATCACACACCCAAATATACTCGCCTTTTTTGAGATCACTTTCTTCTTCACCAAGAATTCCGTGAGACGGAAACTGTTTATTCACTGCTTCAATGACGAATCGATTGATCGTGGTATCAGAGATAGTCAACGGCGTGTTATTTTCTTTCCAGGTTTTCTTCATGCCGAGCACAAAGTTCTTTCGCATAACTTCCCCAGCTTGATACGCTAACGCTGTTGCAAATGTTTTGTAGTCATTCATAGCTGCATTATATTACTTCATTCCTTGTTTGGATATATTCAAGAGGATACCAATTGCGGCAAGATCGACTAACAAAGCAGAGCCGCCATAGGAGATAAATGGTAACGGCACCCCGGTTAAAGGCATAAGCGCAGTCATTGCACCAAAATTAATTACGGCTTGGACACCGATGAAAGAGATGATCCCTGCTGCAAATAGTTTGCCAAATTTATCTTTTGCTTTTGTTGCGATAATAAATCCTCTCCAGACCATCACTGCGTATAATATAATTAAGAGTGTCGATCCAATAAGCCCAAACTCTTCCGCGATGATGGGAAAAATTGAATCGGTGACATTTTCGGGGAGATATGCGTATTTTTGAATCGAGTTTCCAATGCCCAATCCGAATACACCTCCTGAACCCAAAGCGATAAGAATTTGTTTGACATGATACGAGGTGGAATCAAGTGATTGCCCGACATTCAAAAAACTTGTTAAACGTGCAGCACGATAAGGTTCAAACTTAATAAAAAGAAATCCGATAAACCCAATAAGCGGTCCGGCAAGCATAAAATGTCGTAAACTTCCACCCGAGAGGAAATAAATGACAATTGCTTCAAATAAAATAATAGAGGCCGTCCCCATGTCTGGCTCCAACATAACCAAAAGTAGCACCGCACCCATTAACATTGAAAAAGCAACAAATCTTCCTTTTTCTTTGTGAGAGAACCATGCCGATAAATAAAGCGCGAGTTCTAACTTGATAAACTCTGCCGGTTGGAGACGAAAAAAATGGAGATCAATCCAGCGATTAGCACCTTTTGCTCCTGCGCCAAGCCCGGGCATAAATACCATCAATAAAAGCACTAATGCCACAACCAATAAGGGCAGTGCGAGATTAAATAATTTGTGATAATCAATTGATGAGAAAATAAAGAGCGCGGAAAATCCTAAAACAACCCAAACAATTTGATCTTGAATAAACTTGTACTTATTGCCATAGACGCTATATGCAAGAACTGACGAAGCATCATAAATCATGAGGAGACCGAAAAAGGTAAGAATGGTCACAACGAAGAACAAAGGCAGGTCTAATTTTTTCATAAAGAACTACTCTCTACTTTAGCAAAATCCGCCTTGCAAACAAAGGGAGAAACGAGATTAAATGAAGGCAATGAAGACACCAACGACAGCGAAGATAAATCCAATCAACCATGCTCTCATGACAATTTTTGGTTCTTCCCAACCTTTTTGTTGCAGATAAAGATGGAATGGCGCTGCCGGGAAAATTTTTCGTTTGAGATATTTTTTACCCAATAATTGGATCAAGGATGAACTAACTTCAATGACAAAAAATCCTCCGATAATAATAAGTGCCAATGCTTTTCCTGTCAGTAACCCAACGACTGCGAGCACTGCACCGAGAGATAGCGACCCAACATCTCCCAGCCAGATACGCGCTTTATAAATATTGAAGTAAAGAAAAGCGGCGACACACCCAAGAAGAATAGAAATGAAAATCCCAAGTGATTCATCAAGTTGCGCAGAGTTTATGACTAAAAATGCCACCAAAGCAATAAGAAAAAGACCTGAAGCCAATCCATCAAGACCGTCGGTAATATTAAATGCATTCACAAATGACACGATCACAAGCGCTGCGAAAGGAATGAAAAGAATGCCGATGTTAATGATACCGAAGCCGTGAATAAAGACGAACGAATACTTGAGCTGGACAAAAAATACTGTTGCGATAATAAGAGCAAGCACCCATTGGATGACAAACTTATGTCTAAATCGGAGCCCCCAAAACCCAATCTCTTGCCCGGTAATCTTTTTGTAGTCATCATAAAACCCTAATGCTCCAAACCCAATAAACCCCAGAAAGATCACAAAGATTTCCCATGGTTTTACGCTCACGTTCAGAATGCCATATGCCCAAAATGTCCAGATCGTGGCGATAACAATAATCAGGATTCCTCCACCAAACGGGGTTCCGACTTTCCAAGAGTTAAATTTATCAAAAAGCGGTGTTCGTTTGTTGAACATATCTTTTGTGATCTGTTTGTGGCGTTGGAGTTTGATTTTATAGAGAAAATCAATAAAAGGAACCAAAAGAAGAGCGGTAACGATAAATGACGAAATAGTAAGCCCAAGTAAACGTTCCATGAGACTGGATTATAC